>Ga0207664_10000040_pt1 | contig 158895 bp, 151 predicted proteins | sample LARL83metaG_FD_184349 | JGI IMG/M metagenome (GOLD analysis project Ga0207664, IMG submission 184349) | Corn, switchgrass and miscanthus rhizosphere microbial communities from Kellogg Biological Station, Michigan, USA - LAR L8-3 metaG... | ecosystem: Host-associated > Plants > Roots >...
CTGCCGTCGGGCGTCATCAGCACGCTCGTCATCAGGCCGAGCGAGCCGAAGCCCTGCGCGACCGTGTCCGACTGCACGTCGCCGTCGTAGTTCTTGCACGCCCACACGTAGCCGCCCTCCCACTTCAAAGCGGAGGCGACCATGTCGTCGATCAGGCGGTGTTCGTAGCTGAGCCCGGCAGCGTCGAAGTCAGCCTTGAACTCGGTCTCGTAGACCTCCTGGAAGAGGTCCTTGAAGCGGCCGTCATAGGCCTTGAGGATCGTGTTCTTCGTCGACAGGTAGACGGGGTAGCCGCGGTCGAGGCCGTAGCGCATCGAGGCGCGCGCGAAGTCGCGGATCGAGTCGTCGAGGTTGTACATCGCCAGCGCGATGCCGCTGCCGGGGAAGTCATAGACCTCGAGCTCCATCGGCGCGCCGCCGTCCTTCGGGGTGAACGTCAGCGTGAGCGTCCCCTCGCCCGGGATCAGCGTGTCGGTGGCGCGGTACTGGTCGCCGAACGCGTGACGTCCGATCACGATCGGTCTCGTCCACCCGGGCACGAGCCGCGGCACGTTCGAGATCACGATCGGCTCGCGGAAGATGACGCCGCCGAGGATGTTGCGGATCGTCCCGTTCGGCGACCGGTACATGCGCCTGAGGCCGAACTCCTCCACGCGCGCCTCGTCCGGGGTGATCGTCGCGCACTTCACGCCGACGCCGTAACGCTTGATCGCCTCCGCCGCCTCGACGGTGATCTGGTCCTCGGTCGCGTCGCGCTGCTCGATCCCGAGGTCGAAGTACCTCAGGTCGATCTCAAGGTAGGGAAGGATGAGCTGCTGCTTGATGAACTCCCAGATGATGCGCGTCATCTCGTCGCCGTCGAGCTCCACGACGGGGTTCTTCACCTTGATCTTGCTCATGGGTATCGGTCTCTCTCAGGGAGGCTTGGGCAGGCCGGGTTGTAGCATCGCGCCGCGATCCGCCGCATACAGGAGATGACCACGTGACGAACAAGACACCAGTCCGCGTCGCCGTGACCGGCGCCGCCGGCCAGATCGGCTACAGCCTGCTGTTCCGCATCGCGAGCGGCCACCTGCTCGGTCCCGACCAGCCGGTGCAGCTTCGGCTGCTGGAGATCACGCCGGCGCTCAGAGCGGTCGAGGGCGTGATCATGGAGCTCGACGACTGCGCCTTCCCGCTGCTCGCCGGCGTCGAGGCGACCGACGATCCGAACGTCGCCTTCGACGGCGCGAACATCGGCCTGCTCGTCGGCGCGCGCCCGCGCAGCAGAGGGATGGAGCGCGCCGACCTGCTGGAGGCCAACGGCGGCATCTTCAAGCCGCAGGGCCAGGCGATCAACGCGCACGCGGCCGACGACATCAAGGTGCTGGTCGTCGGCAACCCGGCCAACACGAACGCGCTGATCGCGGCCAGCAACGCACCGGACGTGCCGAAGGAGCGCTTTCACGCGATGGTGCGGCTCGACCACAACCGCGCGATCAGCCAGCTCGCGGCGAAGACCGGCGCCGCCGTTGCCGACGTCAGGAGAGTCACGATCTGGGGCAACCACTCCGCGACGCAGTACCCCGACGTCTTCCATGCAAGCGTCGCCGGCAAGCCGGCCGCCGAGCTCGTCGACGAGGCGTGGCTGGCGGACGAGTTCATCCCGACGGTGCAGAAGCGCGGCGCGGCGATCATCGACGCGCGCGGCGCCTCGAGCGCGGCGTCGGCCGCCAACGCGGCGATCGACCACATGCGCGACTGGGTGCTCGGCACGCCCGAGGGGGACTGGGTCTCGATGGGCGTTCCGTCCGACGGCTCCTACGGCATCGCCGAGGGCGTCATCGCCGGTGTCCCGTGCACGACGAAGAACGGCGAGTACGAGATCGTGCAGGGCCTGCAGATCAACGCCTTCTCCCAGGCGCGGATCGACGCGACGATCGCGGAGCTGCGCGAGGAGCGCGCCGCGGTCGAGCAGCTCGGGCTCGTCTGAGATCAACAAGCCTGTGCACAGCGGACCCCGTGCGACGGACGCGTCGCACGGGGTCCGATTCGTTCCGGGCGGCGGTGCGGCGGACCTCAGGCCGGGTGCCAGCCCTTGCCGTCGCGGCGGACCTTGCCCTCGTCCGAGAGCTGCGGCAGCACGCGGTAGAGGTAGTTGGGCTTGATCCCCATGTGGTCCGCCAACTCGGGGATCGTGATGCCGGGCTGCGCGCGCACGAGCGCGACCGTCTGCGCCGCGCGCGTGTTCTCGCCGCCGCGCCCGCGCGGACGCCCGCGCCGGGCGCCGCCGCCGTTCGCGTTCGCGGTCGTGGTCGCGCGGCGACGCGGAGCGTCGGCGCGCGTCCGGGCGACGCCGTCAAGCGCGGCCGATGCGGCCTCGAGCCGGTGAAACTCTTCGATCAGCGGGCCAAGCTCCTGCAACCGCTCCTCGATCTCCCGCACTTTTGCGTCAAGAAAGTCCGCCACGTATTCCTCCGGTCCCCGATGGTTCGCCGCTGTTCAATCCATACCCTAACTGGAGGCCTGGACGTTCGCTCGCCCCTTGACGAACGTATGAACGTTCATCGAGTGAACGGAACGATGCGAATTGCTGTTCATGTTGCTTTTGTCAGCCCCCGGTGCGCCCCGTGAGTGGCACATTGCCGTTGCGCATCCTAGCGGAGCATCGTGCGCGTGCAAGGGGACGGGCGCGAGCGCTTACGCTCGCTCCACCAGTTGCTTGAGTCGCTGAAGCGATCGTTGCGCCTCACGGTGCGAGAGGCCGCCGACGAGCACTCGTCCGGCGACGGCGCCGAGCGCGCCGCCCGGCGGCTTGAATTCGTTGGTGTAGTCGAAGATCGTTCTCGCGTCGCCGTCACGGCGCAGCTCGTAGACGATCGAGGCGCGCGAGTGAGCCGGCCCCTGGCCCTCCCACACCGCGCGCCGCGGCGGATCGACGTCGACGACCGTCCAGACGACGTGAAGCGGCGCCCCGCGCAGATTGAGCGTCTGCTCGAACGTCGAGCCGCGCCGCAGCGCGGCGGGCACGCGCTCGACGCGGCGATGGATCGTCACCCAGTCGGCGAGGCGATGCGGATCCATCACCACCTCCCACACCCGCTCCGGGGGCGCGTCGATCTCGATCGCGGTGTGCACGAGTGACATGCCCGGCACCCTACTCGGCGCTCACCGTGCGCTGAGCGGCTCGCTGCGCTCCCACTCGCCGAGCGCGTGCTCGACCGCCGCGTCGAGCGTGTGAAGGCGCACGCCGAGCAGCTCGGCGCTCGCGTCCGCGCGCGGCAGCAGGTCGGTCGCCAACCCCGCCATCAACGGTCCGACGAGCTCGCGGCGCTCGCCGGCGATCGCGGCCGCGACGGCGCTCGTCACCGCCTCCGGCGCGAGCGATCCGGCGCGCCCCAGGCGCACGAGCGGGCGCCTGACCAGCATCAGGTCGCGGATCCGCGCGATCAGCTCGCCGTAGCTGACGACATCCGGGCCGGCGACGTCGAGCGAGCGGCCGGCGGCGGCCGGCGCGGTCGCCGCGCGCGCGAGCGCCTCGATCACGTCGCGCTCGTCGACCGGCTGCGTGCGGTGGGCGCGCCACGCCGGCAGCGCGACGAGCGGCATCCGCTCGATCAGGCGCACGAGGAAGCGGAACGAGCGCGAGCCGGCGCCGATCACGATCGAGGCGCGCAGCGCGGTCGAGTCCGGCAGGGCCTCGAGCAGGATCCGCTCGACGGCGAGCCGGCTCGCGAGATGGGGGGTGGCGGGCGCGTCGCGCGGCACGAGGCCGCCCAGGTAGACGATCCGCCGCACGCCGGCGGCCTGCGCCGCGGCCCCGAACCGCGCGGCCGCCGTGCGCTCGCGCGCGCGGAAATCGGGGTCCGTCGCCGGCTCCATCGAGTGAATCAGGTAGTAGGCGAGGTCGACCCCGGCGAGCGCCCGCGCCAGCCCGGCGCCGCTGACGACGTCGCCGGCGACGAGCGGCAGCGCGAGGTCGGGAGGGACGCGCGCCGGGTCGCGCGCGAAGCCGACGAGCTCGTGCCCGTCTCGGCGCAGGCGCGGCGCGAGCCGTGCGCCGACGAAGCCGCTGACGCCGGTGACGAGGATCCGCATCGGTCCCCGTAGCATGCCAGCGGGCCGCGCCGCGGCCGCCGGCGGGAAAGCGCCGCAAAATGCGGGGCGTTTCCGTCGCGACGCCGAAGAAAGCGCTGATTTGCAGGCATTTCCTGGGTATGGCGAAAGTTCCTGCGATTTGCGAAAAACGCCGTTGCGGCCGCTCGCCGGCGGCGCTTTCATTGCCGCCTCGGAGGCACGGGACGAACGATCAAGGCGGGTGAGCGGCGGGATGGCGAAGGGTCGGAGCGGGGCGCGCAAGGTCGGATGCGAGGAGTGCTTCTTCCGCAAGAACCTCTTGTGCGCTCTCCCGGACACCGAACCCTGCGCGACCTTCCGCCCGGCGCATCCGGACGGTCTGCGCCCGCCCCGCCAGTTGCGCTTCCAGTTCCGCCAGGAGCGCCGCACGCAGTCGGTGTGGACGTTCCCCACCGCGCAGGAACAGGCGTCGCTTCACGCCTGAACGCCGTTTCGCGGTTACGATGCCGCGCGTCGTGGGAGCTCCACGCTCATGAGGATCACCGTGCTCGGCAAGTCGCCGGCCTGGCAGGACGCGGGCGGCGCGTGCAGCGGCTACCTCGTCGAGGCCGGCGGTCGCCGCCTGCTGCTCGACTGCGGCAACGGCGTCTTCGCGAAGCTGCGCGCGGCGCGCGCGTTCACGGACGTCGGCGCCGTCGTGATCTCGCACCTGCACGCCGACCACTTCTTCGACCTCGTCCCCTACGCGTACGCGCTCGCCTACTCGCACGCGGCGAGAGCCGCCGGCTGCCGTCCGCTGCTGTACGCGCCTCCGGGCGCACGCGAGACGTTCCGCCAGGTGACGAGCGCCTGGCATGCGCCGGAGCTGATCGAAGAGTCGTTCGAGCTGCACGAGTACGACACGGAGCGCGAGCTGGAGCTCGATCCGCTGCGGCTGCGCTTCCACGAGGTCCCGCACTTCATCCGCACGCACGCGGTGCAGGTGCGCGAGGGCGATCGCAGCTTCACCTACGGCGCCGACTGCGCGCCCAACGAGGCGATCGTCGCGTTCGCGCGCGCGACCGACCTGCTGATGCTCGAGGCGACGCTCGAAGCGCCCGACGAGGGCGGGGCGCGCGGGCACCTGACGCCCGCCGAGGCCGGCGAGCACGCGCGGCGGGCCGGTGCGCGCCGGCTCGTGCTGACGCACGTCTCCGCCGACCACGACGCCGCGCGGCTGCGCGCCGAGGCCGAGGGCGCGTTCGGCGCGCCGGTCGAGCTGGCCGACGAGGGCGCCGTCTACGAGCTGTGAGCCCGCGCTGGCGCGCGGCCGCGCCCGCCGTCGCGAACTGAGTAGATTCCAGCCGTGCCTTCGGAGCGGGACCTGTTCGCGAACTTCGAGCGCATGCGGCGCGAGATGGACGAGCTGTTCGGGGACGTCTTCCAGCGCTCGGCGTTCGCGCCGCGCAAGCGCGCCGGCTTCACGCCCGCGGTCGACGTCTCCTACGCCGACGATCCGCCGCGGGCGATCGTGACAGCGGAGCTGGCGGGGATCGACGCCGACCGGCTCGGGCTGGAGATCCAGGGTCGCGAGCTCGTGCTGTCCGGGGAGCGGCGGGCGACCGAGCGCGAGGGGCGCGTCTATCAGCAGGTCGAGATCGAGCACGGTCCGTTCCGCCGCGTCGTGCAGCTCGGCGCCGACGTGCGCGCCGAGGAGGCGAGCGCGGTCTACGAGGACGGCCTGCTGCGCGTCGAGCTGCCGCTCGCCCAGCCGGAGCAGCGCCGTCACAGCGTGCCGATCGAGATCCAGCACCCGAGCGACGACGACCCGGACGCCGCCCCGTGATCGAGGTCGGCAGACCGGGCGGCGCACGCGAGATCGAGGTGCCGACGCAGCGCGGGCTGCCGGCGACGCTGCCGGTCCTGCCGCTGCGCGAGACGGTCACGTTCCCGGAGACGCTTGTCCCGCTCGCCGTCGGGCAGGAGCGCTCGACGGCGCTGATCAACGACGTGCTCGGCGGCGACCGGATGATCGCGATGGTCGCCAGCCGCGACCCGGAGATCGAGGCGCCCGGTCCCGAGCAGCTCTACGACGTCGGCGTCGCCGGCGTCGTCGCGCGCATGCTGAAGGTGCCCGACGGCACGCTGCGGATCCTCGTGCAGGCGACGCAGCGGATCCACGTCACCGGCTACGCGCGCACCGATCCCTATCTCGTCGCGCAGGTCGAGGAGCTGCCCGACATATCGACCACGGAGACGCCCGAGCTGCTCGCGCTCGTGCGCAACGTGCAGGCGACCTTCACGAACATCGTCGAGCAGGTCCCGTACCTGCCGGAGGAACTGCACGTCGCGGTCGCCAACCTCGACGACCCGAGCGCGCTGTCGCACTTGATCGCCGGCGCGCTGCGGCTGAGAACGGAGGAGAAGCAGGCGCTGCTGGAGGAGCGCGACGTGGCACGGCGGCTGCGGCGGCTGTCGGAGCTGCTCGCAAGCGAGCTGGAGGTCGTCGCGCTCGGCTCGAAGATCCAGTCGCAGGTGCAGTCCGAGCTGGACAAGTCGCAGCGGGAGTGGTTCCTGCGCCAGCAGCTCAGAGCGATCCAGGACGAGCTCGGCGAGGGCGACGAGATGCAGGCCGAGGCGAACGAGCTGCGCGAGCAGCTCGACGGACTCGAGCTGCCGGAGGAGGCCCGCAAGCAGGTCGATCGCGAGCTGGCGCGGCTCGAACGACTGCCGCCGGCGGCCGCCGAGCACGGCGTGATCCGCAACTACCTCGAGTGGATCGCCTCGCTGCCGTGGAACGCCCGCACGGAGGACAACCTGAACCTCCGCCATGCGCGCAGAGTGCTCGACGCCGACCACTACGACATCGAGCAGGTGAAGGACCGCATCCTCGAGTTCCTCGCCGTGCGCAAGCTGACGGCCGAGCGAGCGGATCTCCCCTCGCGCTCCTCGATCCTCTGCCTCGTCGGGCCGCCGGGCGTCGGCAAGACCTCGCTCGGCAGATCGATCGCGCGCGCGCTCGGGCGCAGATTCGAGCGCATCAGCGTCGGCGGCGTGCGCGACGAGGCGGAGATCCGCGGCCACCGCCGCACCTACATCGGCGCGATGCCCGGCGTGATCGTCCGCGCGCTGCGCGACGCCGGCACGAAGAACCCGCTGTTCATGATCGACGAGATCGACAAGCTGGGCGCGGACTTCCGCGGCGATCCGGCGAGCGCGATGCTCGAGGTGCTCGACCCCGAGCAGAACGCGACCTTCCGCGACCACTACCTCGACCTGCCGTTCGACCTTTCAGACGTGATGTTCGTGACGACCGCGAACACGCTGGAGCCGATCCCCGGCCCGCTGCGCGACCGCATGGAGACGATCCAGCTCGCCGGCTACACGGAGGCGGAGAAGCTGGAGATCGCGCGCCGCTACCTCGTGCCGCGCCAGATCGAGCGCAACGGCCTGAAGCCGAGCCAGATCGCGTTCGGCGACGCGGCGCTCAAGGCGATCATCGCCGAGTACACGCGCGAGGCCGGCGTGCGCGGGCTCGAGCGCGAGCTCGGCTCGATCTGCCGCAAGGTCGCGCGCCAGGTCGCCGAGAGCCGCAGACCGCCGAGACGGACGACGATCTCCGCCGCGCGGGCGCGCGAGCTGCTCGGCAAGCGCAGAGTCTTCAGCGAGACGCGCCGGCGCACGTCCGAGCCGGGCGTCGCGACCGGGCTCGCGTGGACGCCGGCCGGCGGCGACGTGCTGTTCGTCGAGGCGACGGCGATGCCGGGCTCGGGCAGACTGACGATCACCGGGCAGCTTGGCGACGTGATGCGCGAGTCGGCGCAGGCGGCGCTCTCGTACGTGCGCTCGCATCCGCCGGACGGCATGCCCGACGACTGGTTCGCCAGACACGACGTGCACCTGCACGTCCCGGCGGGCGCGATCCCGAAGGACGGCCCGAGCGCCGGCGTCACGATGGCGACGGCGCTGTGGTCGCTGTTGAGCGGGCGACCGGTGCGTTCCGACGTCGCGATGACGGGCGAGATCACGCTGACCGGCCAGGTGCTGCCGATCGGCGGGCTGAAGGAGAAGGCGCTCGCCGCGCAGCGCAGCGGCATCCGCGACGTGATCGCGCCGGCGCGCAACGCGCAGGACGCCGACGAGATCCCGGCGCACCTGCGCAGAGACCTCGCGCTGCACTTCGTCTCGCGCATCGACGAGCTGCTCGCGATCGCGCTCTCGCCGCGGCGCGCGCGGAATCGGTCTCGCCCGCCCGTCTGAGCGGCGCGCCTGAGCGGCGATTCCAACTGGAGTTGTCGTTTCTCCGTCTATATCTGGAAAGTTTCAATCTCTATCTGGTAGATCGCCGCTCGTAGCACGCCGAGAATTTCGGTGCGATGCGGGGCGAACCCACGAGCGTGTTCGGGCAGGTCCTGCGTCGCGTCCGCCGCGAGCGCGATCTCAGCCAGGAGGCGCTCGCCGACATGGCGCAGCTCGCCCGCAACCACGTGAGCGAGATCGAGCGCGGACGCAGAGATCCGGGGCTGTCGACGATCGTCCAGCTCGCCGACGCGCTCGGCATCGGCATCGGGGAGCTGGGCACGCTGTTCGACGAGGAACGCCGGCGGCCGGCGGGCGCCTGAAGCGGCGTCTGACGCCGCGGTGGGCGGGGTATGCTCGGCGCACATCCGAGCAAGCGAGCGCAGAGGGAGACCCCGCATGGCAGCACGCAGCAAGCAGGCGAGGAAGGCGGCCAGCGCCGCGGCGGCGACGACGAGCCCGTGGGTCCAGCGGCTCGCCGAGGACGAGGAGCTGCGCGACAACTTCCGCGTCGCCTTCGAGGCGGCGAAGGACGCCTACGAACGCATCACCGACAGCAAGCACCCGCGCGACGCCGTCCACGACAAGAAGGTGCAGAAGGACATCAAGCAGGCGGCTGACGCGCTCAAGGACGCCGGCAGCGCGCTCAAGGAGGGGCCGAAGAAGCGCAAGCGGCGCAGGAAGGGCGGCGCCGGCCGCATGCTGCTCGTGCTGCTCGTGGGGGCGGGGGCCGCGCTCGTCGTGAGCGAAGACCTGCGCACGAAGGTGCTCGACGCGCTGTTCGGCAAGGAGGAGGAGTTCGACTACGGCTCCACCGCGCCGAGCACGCCGCCGGGCGAGGCGTCGTAGCGCGCCCGGTCCCGGCGCTTCGCCGGCCGGTCTCGGCACCGGCCGGCCGGCGAACCGACTACGATCGACCGATGGCTGTCACCACCCCTGCGAGCGCCGCGCCGGCGCCGAGCGGCCGTCCGCTCGAGAGCGACAAGGCGAAGCGCATCGTCGACGCGATGCGCGCGAGCGTCGCGGCGCGCGGCTCCGCCGGCTCGACGTTCGACCACGTAGCGCGCGAGGCGGGCGTCTCGCGCGGCTTGCTGCACTACTACTTCGGCACGAAGGAGCGCCTGCTCGTCGAGGTCGTGCGGCGCGACGCGGAGATCCGCCTCGCCGCCCTCGGCGCCGCGCTCGCCGACGCGCAGACGGGCGAGCACTTCATCGACGCGCTCGTGCGCAGCCTCGAGGAGCTGATCGAGCGCGACCCCGGCTTCGTCGTCCTCATGTACGAGCTGTTCACGCTCTCGCGCCGCAACGAGGAGATCGCCGGCGAGCTCGCGGCGCTCTGCCGGCAGACGCGCGAGACGCTCGCCGCCTCGCTGGCGGCCAAGCAGGACGAGGGCGTCGTGCGCCTGGGCGACGACGCGGAGGCCGTCGCCGGCGTGCTGCTCGCCCTCGCCGACGGCCTCGCGCTGCGCTTCCTGACCGAGTCCGACGTCGACCCGGGTCCGACGCTCAGGGCGGCCGTCGCCGCGGCGCGCGCGCTGATCGCCGACGCGCGCTGAGCCGCCGGCCGGCTACGCCGTCTCGCCGGCGGCGAGCTTCGGCGAGGTCCACGGCGCGCGCAGGCGCCGCTCGAGCTCGTCGCCGATCTCGTGGATCGGGATGCGGACCTGCTCCAAGGTGTCGCGGTCGCGCAGGGTCACGGTCCGGTCCTCGAGCGTCTGGTGGTCGACGGTCACGCCCCACGGCGTGCCGATCTCGTCCTGGCGGCGGTAGCGCTTGCCGATCGAGCCGCCCTCGTCGTACTCCGCCTGCATGCGCCGGCGCAGGTCGGCCCAGACCTCGCGCGCGACCTCCGGCTGGCCGTCCTTCTTGACGAGCGGCAGCACGGCGACCTTCACCGGCGCCAGGCGCGGGTGCAGGCGCAGCAGCGTGCGCACCTCGCCCTCGACCTGCTCCTCGTCGTAGGCGTCGACGAGGAACGCGAGCGTCGCGCGGTCGGCGCCGGCGGCCGGCTCGATCACGTGTGGGACGTACGTCTCCCTGGTCTCCGAATCGAGGTACTGGAGCTTCTCTCTCGCGTGCTCGGCGTGTCTGGTGAGGTCGAAGTCGCCGCGGTTGGCGATCCCCTCCAGCTCGCTCCAGCCGATCGGGAAGCGGTACTCGACGTCGCTCGTGCCGCTCGAGTAGTGCGACAGCTCGTCGGCGTCGTGCGCGCGCAGGCGCAGGTGGTCGGGGCGGATCCCCAGCTCGACGTACCAGCGCTCGCGCTCGGCGAGCCAGTGCTCGAACCATCTCTGCGACTCGTCCGGCGGCACGAAGAACTCCATCTCCATCTGCTCGAACTCGCGCGTGCGGAAGATGAAGTTGCCGGGCGTGATCTCGTTGCGGAACGACTTGCCGATCTGCGCGATCCCGAACGGCGGCTTTCTGCGGCTGAACTGGAGGACGTTCTTGAAGTTGATGAAGATGCCCTGGGCCGTCTCGGGGCGCAGGTAGACGGTCGCGCCCGACTCCTTCACCGGCCCGACGGTCGTCTCGAACATCAGGTTGAAGTCGCGCGCCTCCGTGAGGTCGCAGTCAGGCCCCTCGCCCGGGTGCTTGGAGGGCTTCTGCCCGCACTGGAGCTGGTCGAGGTGGTCGGCGCGGAAGCGCTGCTTGCAGGTGCGGCAGTCGACGAGCGGGTCGGTGAAGCCGGCGAGGTGGCCGGACGCCTCCCACACTCTCGGGTGCTGGATGATCGCGCTGTCGAGCGCGACGACGTCGTCGCGGTCCTGGAGCATCGCGCGCCACCACTCGTTCTTGACATTCGTCTTGAGCAGCACGCCGTAGTGGCCGTAGTCGTACGTCGAGCCGACCCCGCCGTAGATCTCGGAGGAGGGGAAGATGAAGCCCCGCCGCTTGCACAGCGAGACGATCTTGTCCATGGTGACCACGTCGCCCATCGCGGCGACGGACTCTACCCGGCCGGACGCGGCCGGCGCGGGGCGGAGCGCGGGCGGCCGCGGGGCTTGGCACTCTGGCCACGAGAGTGCCAGCGGAGCGGCTATGCTTTCCCCTGCCATGCCGATCTACGAGTACCGCTGCGAAAAGGGGCACACGTTCGAGGTCCTCCAGCGCATGAGCGACGACGCGCTCGACACCTGCGAGGTGTGCAGCGCGCCGGCCGCGCGCGTCCTGCACGCGCCCGCCGTTCACTTCAAGGGCTCGGGCTTCTACAACACCGACTACGGCACGAAGAAGCGCGCTCGCGAGAGAAGCTCCTCCGACGGCGACGGCAAGGGCAAGAGCGGCGGCGAGAAGGCGAGCGGTGACAGCAGCGGCGGCACGAGCGGCGCGTCGGGATCCGACGGCGCCGCCAAGAAGGCCGACGCCGGCGCCGCGAGCAGCGCGGCGTAGCGCCGCGCTGGCGCTGCTGGCGCTCCTCGCGCTGCCCGTCTGCGCGGGCGCCGCGGGTACCGCGGGCGCGCGCTATACCGGCGAGGTGACCGACGCGCTGCGCAACCCGACGCACCGCCTCGCGGCGGGCGCGAACGGCCGCGCCGCCGCCGATCTGGTGTTCGCCGACGCGCAGCGCGCCCACACGAGCGCGCACACGTGCGTGCGCCGCCGTGACGCCGCCGCCGTGCGCACCTGCTTCGACGTGACGACCGCGGGCGCCGGCGTCGCGACCGTCACGCCCCTGCGCTTTCGGCGCGGCAGCTACGTGGTGACGTGGCGCGTGGCCGGCGCGGTCGTCGCCCGCTGGCGCTTCATCGTGGTCTGAGCGCCCTCAGGCGTTCACCCGTTCAGGAAGCGTCGCACCGCCGCCTGCTTGTCGGCGTCGGAGACCCGCAGCGCGGACTCGCCGTCCGGAAGCGTCACGTACTGCGATGGTCTCAGCACCTCGACCGGCGGCGAGCCGCTGGCGGCGGCCGCCGCGAAGAACCCGAGCAGGGTGGGGCCGCCCATGTCGGTCTGCATCGCCTTCGGCGCATACCACGAGATCCACGGCAGGCGGAAGAACGACGTCGGCGAGAGCAGGCTGCCCTTCATCGCCGAGAGGATCTGCTGCTGGCGCTTCGCACGCGTCAGATCGTTCTCGGAAGGGTTGCAGGAGTTCTTGCGCGTGCGCGCGAGCACGAGCGCGTCGCGGCCGCCGAGGTGGTGCGTGCCCGGCTGGAGGTTGAGCGTCCAACCGCCGTTCCGCGCGCCGCCGCTGATCTCCGAGCAGACGCGGCCGGTCGTGACGTCGACGCCGCCGAGCGCGTCGATCAGCTTCGGGAAGTTCTCGAAGCTCACCTCGATCAGGTGGTTGACCGGGATGCCGAGGTACTGCTCGACCGTCTGGATCGACAGCGCCGCGCCGCCGTACGCGTAGGCGGCGTTGATCTTCGCGAGCCCGTGGCCGGGGATGCTCACGACGGTGTCGCGCGGGATCGACAGGCGCGCCGCGTGGCCGCCGCCGACCCGCCACAGCATGATCGTGTCCGAGCGGCTCGGGCCGCCGGGGTTCGCGCCCGGCTCCTTCGAGCCCTGCGGGCGCGCGTCGGAGCCGAGCAGCAGGATCGTGTTGGCCGAGGTGAGCGGGAAGCCGGCCGGTCTCAGCGCCGCCTTCGCCGCGCTCGAGACCTTGCCTTGCTCGATCTGCGCGCTGACGAGGAACAGCACGAGCGAGAGCAGCAGCCACGCGCCGATCGCGAGCGCGACCCACTTGAGGACGCGGCGGGGCGTGACGGGCCTGCGCGTCCCGGGGATCGCGGGGCCGAGGCGCGCCCGGCCGAGGCGCAGCCGCCCTCCCGGCCGGCCCGCCCCCGTGGCCCCGCTCGATCCGCCTTCGAGCAGCTCGTCGAGGCCGGCGTCCTCGCCGCGCAGCCGTTCCCGGATGCCGCGCGGCTTCGAGCGATAGAGCGTGTACGTCGGGCGCTCGCCGCGCCGCGAGACGTCGTCACGGTCGTCAGCCATGCCGGTCTATAGTGGCCGAGATGCCGCCGGAGTGCGTTATCGGTGTCGATCTCGGCGGCACGAAGCTGCTCGCCGGGGTCGTCGACGCCGACCTCAACGTCCACCATCGCGTGCACCGTCCGGTGCACGGACTCGACCAGCGCGAGCTGCTCGACGCGGCCGTCGAAGCGGTCGAGGAGGCGCGGGCCGCCGCCGGCGGCGACGTCGCCGCGGTCGGCTTCGGGATCCCGTGCCTGATCGATCAGCGCCGCGGGATGGCGACGATGGCGGTGAACCTGCCGCTCAGAGACGTGCCGTTCCGCGACCTGATGGCCGAGCGGCTCGGCCTGCCGGTCGAGGTCGACAACGACGCGAACGTCGCCGCGATCGCCGAGTGGCGCGCCGGGGCGGCGCGGGGCGCGAACGACGCGGTCGTGCTGACGATCGGCACCGGCATCGGGGGCGGCCTGATCCTCGGCGGCGCGCCGTACCGCGGCGCGATCGGCGCCGGCGCGGAGCTCGGCCACATCACGATCGACGTCGACGGGCCGCCGTGCCAGGGCCACTGCCCGAACAACGGCTGCCTGGAGACGCTCGCATCCGGCACCGCGCTCGCGCGCGAAGGGCGGCGGATCGCGGGCGAGCGGCCCGACTCCGCGCTCGGTCGTGCGCTCGCCGACGGGCGCGCGATCACCGGCGCGCTGATCACTGAGCTGGCGCACGACGGCGACGCCGCCGCGCTCGCCGCGCTCGCGCTGATCGGGACGAACCTCGGCGTCGGGATCGCCTCCTTCCTGAACGTCTTCAACCCCGACGTCGTCGTGATCGGCGGCGGCGTGATCGCCGCCGGCGAGCTGCTGCTCGCGCCCGCGCGCGCGGAGGCGGCGCGGCGCGCGCTGCCGACGATGTCGCGCCACGCGCGGATCGTGCCGGCGCAGTTCGGCACCGAGGCGGGGCTCGTCGGCGCCGCCGCGCTCGTGCTCGAGCGCGCGCCGCGGAGCCTCGCGTAGGCCGATGCCCGGTCGGCTGATCGTCTGCCCGACGCCGATCGGCAACCTCGAGGACGTCACGCTGCGCGTCCTCGCGGCGCTGCGCGAGGCCGACCTGATCGCCTGCGAGGACACGCGCCGCACGCGCACGCTGCTCGACCGCTACGGCGTCTCGTCAGAGCTGCTCAGCTACCACGAGCACAACGAGCGCGAGCGCGCGGCCGAGCTGGTGAGACGGATGCAGGCGGGCGCGAACGTCGCGCTCGTCTCCGACGCCGGCATGCCGCTCGTCTCCGACCCCGGCTTCCTGCTCGTGCAGGCGTGCGTCGCGGCCGGGCTCGCGGTCGAGGTGCTGCCCGGGCCGAGCGCGGCGCTCGCGGCGCTCGTCGCGAGCGCGCTGCCGGCCGAGCGCTGGCGCTTCGCCGGCTTCCTGCCGCGCAAGCGCGGCGAGCTGGAGCGCGCGTTCGCGACGCCCGAGACGCTCGTCGCGTTCGAGTCGCCGCATCGCGTCGCCGCGTCGCTGGCCGCGCTGGCGGAGCTGGATCCGGCGCGGCCGGTCGCCGTCTGCCGCGAGCTGACGAAGCTGCACGAGGAGGTCGTGCGCGGCACGGCCGCCGAGCTGGCGGAGCGCTACGCGGCGCAGGCGCCGAGAGGCGAGGTCGTGCTCGTCGTCGGCGCGGCGCCGGAGGCGGAGGCGCCGCTCGAGCCGGCGCTCGACGCGCTGCGCCGGCTCGTCGACGCGGGCGCCAAGCCGCGGCCGGCGGCCGGCGTGGTGGCGGAGCTGACGGGCGTGCCGGCGAACGCGCTCTACAGGGCGCTCACGAGCGACGGCGCCTGACGCGGGCGCGCGCGGCGGCCCGCGCCGACTAGGCTTCCCGGCGCCGTGCCCTACTACGTCACGACCCCGATCTACTACGTCAACGCCCAGCCTCACCTGGGTCATGCGTACACGACGATCGCGGCGGACGTGCTCGCGCGGCACATGCGCCAGCGCGGCGAGGACGTCTTCTTCCTCACCGGCACCGACGAGCACGGCGAGCCGGTTGCGCTCGCCGCGGAGAGAGAGGGCGTCACGCCGAAGGTGCTGGCCGACCGCAACGCCGCTCGCTTCGAGGCGCTGATGCCCCAGCTCGAGGCGTCCAACGACTTCTTCATCCGCACCTCCGACCCCCGCCACGGCGAGCGCGTGCGGGAGGTGATGCAGCGCGTCCACGACAACGGGCACACGTACCTCGGCATGTACGAGGGCTGGTACTGCCCGCGCTGCGCCGACTTCAAGTCCGAGAGCGAGATCGCGGAGGGCAACACCTGCCCGATCCACCACATCCCGCTCGATCGCGAGCAGGAGGAGAACTGGTTCTTCCGCCTGTCCGCCTTCCAGGAGCCGCTCGAACGGCTGCTGGCCGCGGGGTCGGACTTCGTCGCGCCGGTCGCGCGGCTCAACGAGGCGCGCGCGTTCGTCGAGCAGGGCCTGCGCGACGTCTCGCTCTCGCGCGGCAGACTGACGTGGGGCGTGCCGGTGCCGTGGGACCCCAACCACGTCTTCTACGTCTGGTTCGACGCGCTGCTCAACTACTACACGGCGCTCGGCTTCGGCAGCCGGGACGGCAAGGACGTCACCGATCGGTTCTGGCCGCCGGACGTCCACCTGATCGGCAAGGACATCCTCAAGTTCCACGCGGTCTACTGGCCGGCGCTGCTGCTCGCGGCGGAGCTGGAGCTGCCGCGGCGGCTGTTCGTCCACGGCTTCCTGCTGATGGACGGCGAGAAGATGAGCAAGTCGCTCGGCAACGTGCTCGACCCGTTCGCGGTGATGGAGCGCTTCGGCGCCGACGCGCTGCGCTTCTACTGCCTGCGCGAGGTCTCCTTCGGACAGGACGGCTCGGTCTCGACGGCCGGCTTCGAGGCGCGCTACGAGTCCGAGCTGGCGAACGACTACGGCAACCTCGCGTCGCGGACGCTCGCGATGCTCGCGCGCTATCGCGACGGGGTCGTGCCGAAGGCGGCGGTCGACCGCGAGCTGGCGGCCGACTTCGACGATCTCGCCGGCGAGGTGGGCGTGCTGCTCGAGCAAGTCGCATTGAGTCAAGCCCTGGACCGCATCTGGACTCGTGTGCGACGCCTGAACCAGTACGTCGAGGAGCGCGCGCCGTGGGCAATGGCGAAGGATCCAGCGCAGGCCGAGGTGCTCGATCAGACGCTCGCAACCTTGGCCGAGGGCCTGCGGGTCGTCACGGTCCTGCTGTATCCGTACATGCCGAGCACGACCACGAAGCTGCTGGCTGCGCTTGGACGGCCCGACACGGATCACACGGCGTGGCGCTTCGCCGATGCCGGCTGGGGCGGCGCAGTCGCGAAGCTCGAGCCGCTCTTCCCCAAGCAGCCATGATCGACAGCCACACGCATCTGACCTCGTGCGAGCCGCCACCGGAGCAGCTCGTGTCCGAGGCCGAGCGCGCCGGCGTGCGGCGGATGCTGACGGTCGGGACCGACGGCGAGTCGTGCCGCGCGGCGCTCCAGCTCGCGGAGGACTTCCCGCAGGTCTACGTCGCGATCGGCCGCCACCCGAACTACGCGACCGGCTTCGACGACGCCGACCTCGCGGAGCTGAAGGCGCTCGCGGCGCACCCGCGCTGCCGCGCGATCGGCGAGACCGGGCTCGACTTCTACCGCCAGACCGCCTCGCGGGAGGACCAGGAGCGCGCCTTCGCCGCGCACATCCAGCTCGCACGCGAGACGGACAAGCCGCTCGTGATCCACACGCGCTCGGCCGACGACGACACGCTCTCGATGCTCGGCGGCCAGGCGGAGGGCCTCAGAGTGATCCTCCACTGCTTCTCGATGCCCGACCGGCTCGACGCCTGCCTCGAGCGCGGCTACTGGATCTCGTTCGCCGGCAACGTGACGTACCCGCCGAACGCCGCGCTGCGCGTCGCCGCGCGCGACGTCCCCGCCGAGCGCCTGCTGGTCGAGACCGACGCGCCGTACCTGACGCCGCAGGCGGTGCGCAAGGAGCGCAACCAGCCCGCGAACGTGACGCTCACGGCCGAGGTGGTCGCGGCCGAGCGCGGCGTCTCCTACGAGCAGCTTGAGGCGCAGGTCGAGCGCAACGCCGCCGAGCTGTTCGGCTGGTGAGCGGGCCGTCGCAGCGCGCGCGGGGCGCGGCGGCCGCCGAGCCGACCCAGCCCTCGCTGCGCCGGCTGCGCGCGTTCGGCGTGCGTCCGAAGCGCGACCTCGGCCAGAACTTCCTGATCGACTCGAACATCCTCGACGTGATCGCGCGCGCGGCCGACGTCGGCCCCGACGACGTGGTGCTGGAGATCGGCGGCGGGCTCGGCGTGCTGTCCGAGCACCTCGCGGCGCGGGTCGCGCACGTGCACGTCGTGGAGGTGGACCGCTCGCTGGAGCCGGCGCTGCGCGACGCGCTCGACCCGTTCGGCGAGCGCGCGACGCTGTGGCTGGCGGACGCGATGGCGCTGGATCTGCGCGCACTCGATCCCGCGCCGACGAAGGTCGTCGCGAACCTGCCCTACGGGATCGCCGCCGGCGCGATCCTGCGCACGATCGAGGAGCTGCCGGGCGTGCGACGATGGGTCGCGATGGTGCAGAAGGAGGTCGGCGAGCGCTTCGCCGCGCAGGCCGGCACCGCCGCCTACGGCGTGCCGTCGGCGCTCGCGCAGCTCGCCTGCGACGTGCGCGTGCTGCGCCCGATCTCGCGGCGGGTGTTCCTTCCGGTGCCGAACGTCGACTCGGTGCTCGTGGGGCTGGAGCGGAAGCCCGGTTCCACCGGCCCCCCGGCGGTCCCGCCCGCGCTGCGCGCGTTCGTGCACGGCGCCTTCGCGCACCGCCGCAAGGCGCTGGCGCGGTCGGTCGCGCTCGCCGGCGTCGCCGACCGCGACGCGGTCCGGCGCGCGCTGGAGGCGCTCGGCGAGCCGGCCGACGTGCGCGCCGAGCGACTGTCGCCAGAGCGGCTGCGCGAGCTGTGGGAGGCGGTCGCCGCCGAGCCGGAGGCCGGCCGATGACGCTCCACGCGCTTGCCCCCGGCAAGACGAACCTCTGCCTGTTCCTGGGCGCGATCCGCGCGGACGGGCTGCACGAGCTGGTCTCCGTGATCGAGCCGCTCTCGCTCGCGGACGAGCTCACGCTCGCGCCGCTGCCCGGCGGCGCGGTCGTCGCGGCGGCGCCGGGCGCCGGCGACATGGGCTGCGCCGCCGGCGAGGACGAGATCGTGTGCGTCGGCGTCGAGGCGCCGAACCTCGCCGGCGAGGCGCTCGCCGCCTACCGTGCCGCAAGCGGCTGGGAGGGACCGCCGCTGCGGTTGACGATCGCCAAGCGCGTGCCGATCGCGGCGGGCATGGGGGGCGGATCCGGCGACGCGGCCGCCGCGCTGCGGCTCGTCGCGCACGCGGCCGGGCGCCCGGAGGACCCGCTGATCGCGCGACTCGCGCCGCGGCTCGGCGCCGACGTGCCGTCGCAGGTCGCGCCCGGCCCGGTGCTCGTCGGCGGCGCGGGGGAGGACGTGCGACCGCTGTCGCCGCTGCCGCCGCATGGCGTGCTCGTGCTGCCCTCGCCGCACGTGCTCGCGACGCCCGACGTCTTCCGCGAGGCCGACCGGCTCGGCCTGCCGCGCGCCACCGCCGACCTCGCCGAGCGCCGCGCCGCCGTCGAGGCCGCGCTGGTCCGCGGTGAGCTGCCACAGCCCGTCAACGACCTCGAGCCCGCGGCCCGCGCGCTCTGTCCGTGGATCGACGGCGCGCTCGCCGCCGCGCGCGCGGCCGGCGCCGACCACGCGCTCGTGTCGGGCTCGGGGCCGACCGTCGTCGGCGTCTTCAACGGCGCGGGCGGCCCCGCCGCCGCCGAGGCCGCCGCCCGCGAGCTGGCCGCGCGCTACCCCGGGGCGACCGGCGCCCGACCGGTCGACGCCGCGTTCGCGGCGGTCCGCGGGGTGTGGAACGATGAGGCGCAGACATGACGCACGACGCGGTCACCCAGCTCGTCGCGATCTGTGCCGGCGTCGCCGGCCTCGCGACCTTCGTCGGCCTCGTGCTGATCCCGGTCGTCTCGTCCTACCAGCGCGCCTGGGAGCGCGTCGCCGCCGGCCTGCTCTCGCTCTGGGTGCTCGGCGCCTTCGTCGGCATCGGGGTCCTCGTCGGCGCCCTGCTCATCTACGAGTGGCCGCGCCTCTTCTGAGGCCCGGTCTCCCGTTCGCCGGCCTCTGAGCCGCCCGCCCGCGGCGGCGGCGGGCGGTCCGCTGCTCCGTACAATCGGAAGATGGTCCCTCGAGCGCGCGATCAGGCGGCGGCGGCGCCCGACCTGCGGGCGCTGGAGGCGATCACGGAGGCGGTCGCGGCCGGCGCGGGGCTGCCGGAGATCGTGCGCGCGGCCGCCAGAGCCCTCGACGCGAGCCTCGTGCTGATCGACCGCACGAGCGTCGTGCTCGCCGTCGCCGCCCGCTCGCCGGCGGAGGAGCGCGCGCTGCTGCGCGAGGCCGAGGGCGTCGAGCGCGTCGAGCTGCGCGTCGCCGACGCGGTCGTCGGCCAGCTGCGGCTGCGCGGTCGCGAGGCCGGGCCGGACCCCTCGCTGCTGCGGCTCGTGACGACGCTGATCGCCTCCGAGGTCGAGCGCGTGCGCGGACCGGAGCGCGCATCCGAGGCGGCCGCGGCGGAATTCGTGCACGCCGTGCTCGCGCGCGAGATCCCCGACCGCGACGACCTCGTCGCGCGCGGCAAGGAGCTCGGCGTCGCGCTTGATCGCGGCGGCAGCGTGGTCGTCGTGCGCGCCCACGCGCGCGCGACCGTCGAGGACGACTGGCGCGCCCGCCTGCTCGCGCTCGCCGAGCGCGCCGCGCGCTCGATCGCCCCCGGCGCGATCGCCGCCGTCACCGGCGAGAGCGATGGCGACGAGGTCGTCGTGCTCGCGCCCGACGCGGACGGCGAGGCCGGTCGGCGCGTCGCCGCGACGCTGCTGCGCGAGCTGGAGGCGAACCTCAGCGGCTTCGTGTTCGCGGTCGGGCGCAGCCGCGTCGCGCGCGACCCGGTCGACCTGCACCGCGCCGGCAACGAGGCGCTGCTCGCCGCCAACGTCGTCGAGGGCGACCCCGACGAGGCGCTGCTGTCCTACGACGACACCGGCACCTACCAGCTTCTGCTGCCGCACATGAGCGACCCGGCGGAACTGCGGCGCTTCTACGACGAGACCGTCTCGAAGCTCGTCGCCTACGACGAGCAGTACGAGACCTCCGACCTCGTCGGCACGCTCGAGACGTTCCTCGAGTGCGACGGCAACGTGAACGCCACCGCGGCGCGGCTGATCACGCACCGGCACACGGTCCGCTACCGCTTCGAGCGCGTGCGCGAGATCACCGGACTCGACGTCAACTCCACCGACGGGCGCGAGAAGCTGTCGTTCGGCCTGAAGGCGATGCGCGTGCTCGGCATCGCCGCGCCGCGCGGGCCGGCGACCGAGCGCGGCGTCGCCGCGGGGCGCGTGCGCCGCGAGGCGGCGACCGAGCGCTCCGCTCCGTCTCGGCGCCCGAGCCGGTGAGCTCCGCGCCGGTCGCGCAACTGGCCGACCGCCGCGGCCGCTGCCGGCTCGTCTACGAGCCGATCGCCGACCTCGCGCGCGGATCGATCTGCGGGTACGAGGCGAGCGAGCGCTTCCCCGGGGCGATGACGCCCGAGGAATGGCGGACGGTGGCGCTGCGGCGCGGCCTCGAGCCGGACTTCGAGGCGTTTGTGATCGACGCGGTCCTGCACGCGCGCGAGAACCTGCCGGACGGCTGTTTCCTGTCGTTCAACGCCCGCCCGGCGACGTTGCTGCGCGAGCCGGTACGGCGCGTGCTCGCACGCGCCGGGTCGCTCGACGGGCTCGTGATCGAGCTCGTGCCGCGCCTCACGCGGCGCGACGAGGGGCGCTTCCTCGCGTGCGCCGACGAGCTGCGTGCGGCCGGCGCGCGGCTCGCGATCGACCACGTCGGAGGCGAGGACGGCGTGCTGCGCTTCACCGGCGTCGTGCGGCCGGCGCTGGCCAAGCTCGATCCGATGCTCGTCGCCGAGCTCGACCGCCTGCCCGCCAAGCGCGCGGTGCTCTACGAGCTGGAGCGGATGGCGGCGCGTTTCGGCACGACGCTCGTCGCGCTGGGCGTGAGCCGGGTCGAAGAGGTCGACGCGCTGATGCGCCTGCGCGTCCCGCTTGCCCAGGGGCCGCTGATCGGCGTGGGCGCGAAGACGCTCACGCCGGTCGCGTTCGCGCTCGGCCGCTACGCGCGCGAGCGCGCCGTCGCGACGAGCCGACTCGGCTCGCTGGCCGCGCACGCCGATCCCGCACCGCGGTCGCCCGAGGACGAGCCGGCGCTCCCGCCGGAATCCTTCCGGCTGACCGACGGGCTCGCCGCGGCCGCACAGCGAGCGCTGCTGCGCCCGCCCGAGCGGCGCTTCGACCCGCTCGTCTGCCGCGACGCGAGCGGCGGCTACGCCGGGATCGTCCCGTTCGAGCGGCTCGTCGAGGCGCTCGTGCGCACGCTCGACGGGCGACGACCGTCAGACGCCGAGTAGCGCGCTACTCCACGTCGGCGATGTGCGCCCGCACCTCGTCGAGCACGTCGTGCGGCACGTGCTCCATCCCGTGATCGTCGCGCGCATGGCGCACGACCTGCGCGAGGATCCCGGCCTCACTCTCGTCCTCGAAGCGCGCGGTGCACCCGGGGACGACGGCCTCGCAGCGGAACTCCTTCATCCAACCCTCCTCTCGGCGGGGAGCGGCAGATCCTACGGGTTCCGGCGTCGTCCGCGTGCGGGTCGCGACGCGGAGGGCCTACACGGCGAGACTGCATGCGCGGAGCTGGGAGGCCGGGATTCGAACCCGGATAGCCGGCTCCAAGGGCCGGAGTCTTGCCATTAGACGACCCCCCAACGGTGGGGAGGTCGATTCTAGGCGCCGAGGCTGTCGCACTGTCGTGCCGTGCGCGCGCCGGCGCGGCTACGATGCGCGCGTGACCGCGCCGGTCGTCGTCATCCTCGCTGCGGGGCAGGGAACGCGCATGCGCTCCGCGACGCCCAAGCTGCTGCACCCGCTCTGCGGCCGACCGCTCATCGCCTGGGCGATCGCGGCCGCGCGCGACGCCGGCGCGCGGAAGGTCGTCGTCGTCGGCGGCCCGGACCGCGCACTCGCGCCGGCGGTCGAGCTGGCCGCGGACGCGCGCGAGGGCGCCGCGGACGTCGTGCTCGCCGTTCAGCAGGAGCCGCGCGGCACCGCCGACGCGGTCCAGAGCGCCGCCGGGCACATCGATCGCGACGCGCCCGCGATCGTCGTCTGCGGCGACGTGCCGCTGATGACGGGCGCGGCGCTCCGCGCGCTCGCGCAGGCGCACGCCGATCACGGCGCCAGCGCGACGATGCTGACGATGCTGCTCGACGATCCGACCGGCTACGGCCGCGTCGTGCGCGGCAGCGACGGTGCCGTCGAGCGCGTCGTGGAGACGAAGAAGCCGGGCGACGCGACGCCCGCCGAGCTGGAGATCCGCGAGGTCAACGGCGGCGTCTACGCGTTCGCCGGCGGCGATCTGCTCGACGCGCTCGCACAGGTCAGGGCCGACAACGCGCAGGGCGAGCTCTACCTCCCCGACGTGCTGCCGATCCTGCGCGCGCAGGGCAAGGCGGTCGCCGCGCACACGGTCGACGACCCCGCGCTCGCGCTCGGCGTCAACGATCGCGGCGACCTCGCGAAGGTCCGCGCGATCGCCCAGCAGCGCATCCACGCGCGGCACATGGCGCAGGGCGTCACGATCGTCGATCCGGGCTCGACCGCGATCGACGCCGACGTCGAGATCGCCAGCGACACGACGATCGCTCCGTTCAGCTCGCTGCACGGCGCGACGCGGATCGGCTCCGGCTGCCAGGTCGGCCCGCTCACCACCCTGATCGACACGCGGCTCGGCGACGGCGTCCAGATCCCGCATTCCTACGCCGCCGGCGCAGAGGTGCGCGACGGCGCGAGCGTCGGCCCGTTCGCCTACCTGCGCCCCGGCACCCTGCTGCGCGAGGGCAGCAAGGTCGGAACGTTCGTCGAGATCAAGAACTCCGACGTCGGCGAGGGCGCGAAGGTGCCGCACCTCTCGTACATCGGCGACGCCGACGTCGGCGCCGGCACGAACCTCGGCGCCAGCACGATCACCGCGAACTACGACGGCCGCGACAAGCACCGCACGACGATCGGCGAGGGCGTCCACGGCGGCGTCCACACCTCGTTCGTCGCGCCCGTGACGGTCGGCGACCGCGCCTGGATCGGCGCCGGCTCGGTGATCACCGAGGAGGTGCCGCCGGGCGCGCTGGGGATCGCGCGCGAGCGCCAGCGCAACGTCGAGGGCTACGACGAGCGGCTGAAGGAGCGAGCCGCCAGATGAGCCCGGTCTCGTCGCCCCCGCGGCGTACACTCGCACCCGAGATGAGCACCGCCGAGCCGCAGGAGCAGCCGAGCACCCAGCTCGACATCGGCTACGACAAGCGACTCATGCTGTTCGGCGGCCGCGCGCACGAGCAGCTCGCGGCCGACATCGCCGGCAAGCTCGGGATCGAGCTCGGCGGGGTGACGCTGAAGACGTTCTCCAACGGCGAGGTCTACTGCCGCTACGAGGAGTCGATCCGCGGCGCGGACATCTTCATCGTGCAGCCGATCTGCGGCAACCCGCGCACGGGCCTGACCGCCAACGACGCGCTGATGGAGCTGCTGGAGATGGTCGACGCGGCCGTCGGCGGCTCGGCGCACCGGGTAATCGCGGTGTGTCCGTGGTACGGCTACTCGCGCCAGGACAAGAAGTCCGCGCCGCGCGAGCCGATCAGCGCACGCCTCGTCGCGCGCATGCTGGAGACCGCCGGGATCGACCGCATCCTCACGATGGACCTCCACTCCGGCCAGATCCAGGGCTTCTTCCAGAAGCCGTGCGACCACATGACGGCGATGTGGATGCTGACGAAGTACTTCGCCGACCAGGGCCTCGAGGACCTCGTCGTCGTCTCGCCGGACGCCGGCCGCGTGAAGCTGAACAAGAAGTTCGCCGCGACGATCGGCGCCGAGCTGGCGATCCTCAACAAGGAGCGCCCGGCCCAGCAGGTCGCCGAGATCGGCTACGTGATCGGCGACGTGAAGGGCAAGACGGCCGTGCTCGTCGACGACATCATCGACACCGCCGGCACCCTGAAGGCCGCGGCGCAGACGGTGCGCGACGCGGGCGCGACGCGCGTGCTCGCCGCCGCCACGCACGCCGTCTTCTCCGGCAACGCATGGGAGAACCTCGCCGCCGCGGCGTTCGACGAGATCGTCGTGACCGACACGATCCCCCTGCGCGACGGCGCGCCCGACAACATCACCGTGCTGCCGTGCGCTGAGCTGCTGACCAGCTCGATCCGCCAGATCTTCACCGACGGCTCGGTGAGCGAGGTCTTCCGCGGCGAGAACCAGTTGTTCTAGCGCCGTGGCCTCCGGCGCCGATCGCGCGGCCCGCCTGATGGACCTGCTCGGCCTGTCCGAGGAGGAGCTGTGCGCGACGCTCGCCGCCGACCCGCTCGAGCTGCTCTCCGGCCAGCTCGACCACCGGCCCGAGCTGACGATCCTGCTCGACCTGCTCGCGGAGGCGCAGGAGCGCGCCGGCGCAGCGGTGCTGCGCCGCTGGGTGCGGACCGAGGGACCTTCCGGCCGTCCGCTCGACGCGCTGCTCGCACGCGACTTCGCCGCCTTCGAGGATCAGCTCGCGGCGCTCGCCGAGCGCGGCTTCGTCATGCGCGGCGGGGGCGCCTGACGCGCACGAGCAGCAGCCCCGCCCACGCGAGCGCGGCGGCGAGGCCGAGCGCGCTGAGCGCGGCGCCGAGCGCGAGTCCCGGGACGCGGTAGCGCCACACGATCGCATGCGCTCCCGCCGGGACGGCGACGCCGCGCAGCACCGCGTTCGCCTCCAGCGGTCGCGCGGAACGGCCGTCGACGGTGACCGACCAGCCGGGCGCCCAGGTGTCGTCGAGCACGACGACGCCGGCCCGCGCGAGCGTCGCTCGCAGCGTGACCGACGCGTTCGTCTCGCGCACGACGCGCGCCGTGCCGGCGTTCGCGGCCGTGGACGGCGCGCCGTGCAGCTCGCCCGTCCGGACGGTCGCTTCGCGCCGCGGGTCGAAGGCCGGTTCGGCGAGCGTTTCGAACTCTTCGTCCTCGCTCGCGGCGGGGACGACGCGTCGCGCGACGAACGCGCGCGGCGCCGCCAGCAGGTTCTCGTCGATCGTCGCGTCCGCGCCCCGGTAGACCGGGCGCATCGTGCGCTCGCCGAGCTGGGCGCCCGGGGGCAGCAGCACGTAGCGGGCGCCCAGCAGCCCGAGCAGGCGCGGGCTCAGTTCGGTGAAGCCGTTTAGGTGATACGGGTCGTCGGTCGGGTCCATCAGCCGCCAGAGGCGGAAGAAGCGGTTGGTCGGCAGCGGCGCGTCGGCGCCGCGCACGTCGCGCAGCCCGTAGAGCGTGCCCCAGTCGGCGTCCATCGCCTGCACACCGGCTATCCGGTCCGCGCCCGCATGCCGCTGGAGGTAGGCGATCGCCGGCGTGCGCGGCGGGACGACATCCCGCGCTGGCCCGATCGGCTGGTAGCCGGCGGCGAAGTGCAGCATGTCGAGCGTGACGAGCAGCGCGATCGCGATCGCCGCCGCGCTGCGCCCGCGCGGTCGCGCGCGCAGCGCGACGAGGATCGCCGCGAGCGCCGCCGCGAACGCCAGCCACGTCAGCGCGCTCGCGAGCGCGAGCGCGTCGGCCGCATGCGTCGCCGCGCGCGCCAGCGCGTGCGTGAAGGCCGTTCCCCATGCGCCCGCCCGCGGGCCGATCGCCGCGATCGCGACGACGCCCGCCAGTCCCGCGGCGGCCGGCGCGAGCCATGCGCGCCCCAGGCGGCCGCGGGCGTCGAGCACGGCCTGAAGACCGAAGCCGGCCAGCAGCGCCACCGCGAGCAGCAGCCACCAGTAGATGCGCGAGTTCTGAACCTGGTCGAAGCCGGGCAGCCGGACCGTGAGGTCGTAGACGCCCGGCAGCCGCAGCGCGATCGCGACGCCGAGGAAGCCGAGCAGCGCGAACGGAGCCTTGCGCCGCCAGGCGCCCGGCGCGAGCAGCCCGATCAGCGCGAGCACCAGCGTGGCCGCGCCCGTGTAGAACGTGCGCTCGCGATATCCCGCCGGCCCGGGACCGGCGGTGACGCCTTCGCTCGGTCGTCCCCACCAGTCGGGGAACAGCGTCGTGCGCAGCACCGAGAACGGCATCTGCGAGCCCGCGAAGTGGGGGCCGCCGTGCGCCCGCGCCGCCGCGCCGACGGTGTCGAGCGAGGCGCGCTGTGCCGGCACCAGCACGACCGCCGTCAGCAGCAGCGCGACGACGACGCCGGCGCCGACGAGCGCGAGCCGCCCGCCGCGCTCGCGCCGAGACGCCCCGCCTGCCGTCGAAATCCGCACGAGCGCGTACAGCAGCGTCGCCGCCAGCACGTGCACCTCCGTGCCGGGATGGCCGCCGGTCAGCGCGACGGCGAGCACGGCAGTGAGCGCCAGGCCGTCGGCGGCGCGCCCGCGGCGCACGATCCGCTCCACGAGCCAGAGCGCCCACGGCGCCATCGCGACGACCGACACGAAGATGCCGTAGCTGAGCCAGACGACGTCGAACGAGCAGAGCGCGAACGCGACGCCGGCGACGATCCCGGGCCAGAAGCCGAGCCGCAGCTCGCGCGCGAGCAGGTAGGCGCCGAAGCCGGCGAACCACAGCTTGAGCGCGGCGGCGACGCCGAGTCCGTAGTTGACCGGCAGGATCCAGAGCGGCAGGCTGAAGGGCGAGAGCCACGCGATCTGCGAGTTGGCGAGCAGCGGCGTGCCGCCGAACGCGTAGGGGTTCCAGGCCGGGAACGTGCCGGCGTGGATCAGCCGGTGCGCCAGCACGTCCCAGACGTAGTAGGCGTACGGGACGTCGCCGAGGTCGGTGTTCAACCACCGTTCGACGCCTGCCGGCGCGACCGCGTGGAACGGCGGCTGGAGATAGAGCAGCGCCGTCGGCGCGAGCACATGGCCCGCGACCAGCGCCGGCCACAGGTAGACGAGCACCACGAGTCCGAGCAGCAACGCCGCCGACCGATGCTCGTGGGCGCGGAACGCGCGGACGATCGAGCCGAGGCGAGCGGACGCGACTCCTCCGCCCCGCGATGGGACCTCGGCGGCCGCCGCCCGACTCCCCCGTTGGGAGCGGCTGACCATGCGCCATTGTTATCAGAACCGCGAGCGCCGACGGACGAGCAGCCAGCCGGCCCACAGCGCCCCGAGCAGCAGCCCGAGCGCGCTCAACGCCGCACCGGTCACGAGGCCCGGCACGCGGTAGCTCCACACGACCGTGTGCGCTCCCGCGGGCACGACGACGCCGCGCAGCACGACGTCCGCCGTGAGCGCGCGCGCGGGCCGGCCGTCGACGCGCACGCTCCAGCCGCGTTCCCAGGCGTCGTCGAGCACGACGAGCCCACGCTGGCGCAGCGTCGCCCGGAGCGTCACCTGCGCGTCGCGCTCGGCGATGACGCGCACCGTGCCCGTGGCGCCATCGGTCGGCGCGCCTACCGTGCGCAACTGATCGGCGCGGACGACGGCGGCCGCCGGCGCGACGAACGGCGGCCGCGTGATCGCCGCGACCTCCGCGTGCACTTCGCCGGCCGGCGCCACGTGCGCGGCCACCGTCGCGCGCGGCATGGCGAACGCGTCCGCGTAGACGATGGCGTCAGGGCCGCGATAGACCGGCGTGAGGCCGGCGACCGACTGGGCGTTCTGCGGTTCGACGACCACGTAGCGCACGCCGAGCAGCCCGAGTATCGCGGGGCCTTCCGGGCTGATCTGGTTGATCCTCCCGGGTTCGCCTTCGCCGGTTCTCCGCCACAGCGCCATGAAGCGCAGCGACGGCTGCGGGACGTCTCGCCCGCGCACGTCGTAGAGCCCGTACACGCTCGCGAAGTCGTCCGGGAGCGCTTCGGCCAGCGACACTATCCGGCCGTCGCGCGCGTGGCGCTCCAGGAAGCTGATCGCCGGGGTCGGCGGCGGGACGGCGGAGGCCGACGGCACCATCGACTGATAGCCGTGGGCGAAGTGCAGCAGGTCGAACGCGACGACCAGCGCGACGACGACGGCGCCCGCGCGCGGCCGCCTCCGCAGCAGCGACAGCGCCAGCGCGAAGCTCGCGACGAACAGCGCCCACCACGCGACGCTCGCCAGCGCGAGCGCTTCCGCGGTCGTGGTGGCGCCGCGATCGACCACATGCCTGATCGCCTCGCGCAGCGTCGCGCCGTCGGGGCCGATGCCGATCGCGGCGACGACGGCCGGGACCAGCGCCACGGCCGCGATCGCCCACGCCCGCCGCTGCGGCGGACGGTCCAGCAGCGTCTGAAGCCCGAACCCCGCGAGCATCGCCACGGCGAAGACGAACCACAGCAGCATCCGCTGGTTCTGGACGGAGTCGAACAGCGGCAGGTGGACGACGACGGCGTGGACGGGCGTCTGGAGGGCGCTCGCCGCGCCGAGCAGCGCCAGCAGCGCGAACGGCAGCTTGCGCCGCCACGCGCCCCCCGACGCGAGCGCCAGCAGCGCCAGCAGCAGCGAGACGCTCCCGGCGTAGTAGGTCCGCTCTCTGTAGTTCACCGGGCCGATCGGCGAGCCCGGCTCGCTCGGCCGGCCCCACCAGTCGGGGAACAGCGCGGTCCGCAGCACGTGCACCGGCACTCTGCTGCCGCGCAGCGTGGGACCGCCGTTCCTGCGCACGAGCACGCCGATCGTTCCGCGCGACGTGACCTCGGCTGGAAGGAGCACGACGGCGGCGAGCAGCGAGCCGACGCCGAGCGCGGCCGCGACGAGCCCGAGGCGCCGCAGCCGCTCGTCGCGGCTCGCGTCCGTGACCGTCGCGGCGCGCACGAGCGCGTACAGCACAACGGCGGCGAGCACGTGGAGCTGCGTCCCGGGGTGGCCGGCGGTCTGCACGAGCGCGACGACGCCGGCGAGCGCGAGCCCCTCGACGGCGCGGCCGCGGCGGACGAGCCGCTCCACGAGCCAGAGGCTCCACGGCAGCAGCGCCGCGACCGAGACGAACACGCCGTGGGCGAGCCACACGATGTTGAAGGCGCACAGCGCGAAGCTCACGGCCGCGACGATCCCGGGCCAGAACCCGAGTCGCAGCTCGCGCGCGAGCAGGTAGGCGCCGAAGCCGGCGAGCCACAGCTTGAGCGCGGCGGCGACGCCGAGCCCGTAGTTCAGCGGCAGGATCCAGAGCGGCAGGCTGAAGGGACTCGCCCACGCCACCTGGAAGTTGCCGAACAGGGTCGTGCCGGCGAGCGCGTAGGGGTTCCAGGCGGGGAACACGCCCGCGTGCAGCAGTCGCCGCGCGAGGACGTCCCACGGGTAGTACAGCAGCGCGGGGTCCCCGAGCTGGATGTTGGTGGTGTGCGGGACGCCTTCCGGCGTGACCGCGCTCCAGGGCGTAAAGAGGTAGACCAGCGACTGCGGCGCCAGGACCTTTCCCCCGACGAGCACCGGCCACAGGTAGGCGAAGACGAGGAGCGCCAGGAGCCCGGCAGCCGTCCGGTGCTCGTGCGCCCGCAGCACGCGAGCGAGCCGCAGGTCCCGCGTCGGGAATCGCGCACGCATCCCCGGTGCCACCGCTCGCCTCCCCCGGTGGGAGCGGCTGACCATTGCCTATCAGTACCAGGTACCAATAAGCGGTGTGTCGGATCGGCCGCGCGGCGCGGCCGCCGCGCCCGCCGCCGTCCCCGGGCGCGCGCTAGGCGCGATCGGGGTCGCGCTCGCCCGGCCAGACGCCGAACAGGTGCTCGAACGTTCTCGCGCCGGCGCGGTCGACCGCCGCGCGCGTCACCGAGAAGGTCACGCCCTGGACCGCCGCCGCGGCGAGCACGCGCGGCCAGCTTGCCCGCTCGGTCGTCGCCTCGGGCGGCTCCTGCTCGTCGACGACGCCCCACAGGGCGGTGAACAGCCGCCGCGCGAGCAAACCGCCGAGGATTCCGGCAAGCAGCCCGAACGGCTTGTAGAGCAGCTTCATCGCCGCGAAGCGTACCCGTCCCGCGTGTGCGCATGCCCTTGCCAGGCGCGGGAAAATCTTCCGAGTGAGATGAACGAGCCCGATCGCATCGAGGACGACGGCGCCGCCGAGGAGCTGCTGCGCCGCGCGCTGCTCGACGCCTCCGACGCGGCCGCCGTCTCGCTCGCGGTCGACGGGCTGCCGGTCAGCGAGTCGGTCACCGTCGTCTTCCACGGCCGCCGCGATCTCGGCACGATCCAGACGTACGTCACCCCCGGCCATCGCGGCGCGGGCGAGACGATCGCGGCGCGCGAGCTGCTGCGCGTGCCCTGCGACCTCGACCTCGGCGCCGCCGAGGACCGCGCCGAGGCCGCGCGGCTCTATCTGGAGCAGGCGACCGCGCTGCGCGACGCGCTCGTCGGCGCGGACACGGTCCTCGACGTGTGGCGCGAGCCGCTCGAAGCGCTGGCGGAAGGCGACGTCGAGGTCGAGCGCGCGCTCGAGCTGCGCACGCCGCTGCCCGCCTTCCGCCTGCTGCCGGTCGCGCTCGTCGCGCCGGAGCGCCGCATCGTCGTCGCGCCCGTGTGCGGCGCGCGCACGCTGGCGGAGGGCAAGCCGCCGCTCGGGATCGCCTGCGCGCAGCAGGACCTCGCGCGCATCTATCCGCTGCCGGACGACCCCGCGCGCTGCCTCGCCGAGTTCGCCGAGCTGGCGGCTGAGCACGCGCGCGAGCTGGCGGTGCGGCTCGAGCGTCAGGAGGCGTCGGTCGAGCGCTTCCTGGAGCTGAGCGGCGAGGACCCGCCGCCGGCGCCGCTGCTCTGAACGGCCGCGCGATCGGCGATGATCACGCCGCGATGCGGCGCCCGCTCCGGATCCTCGTGCTGCTGATCGGCGTCGCCGCGTTCGTGGCGATCAGCCTCGGCCTCGGACGCGTGCTGAGCGCGAACGGCGCGGAGCGGTCGGCGATCGTCGCGCTGATGCAGGCGCAGGCGCGCGGTGACGCGGCCGCGGTCGTGGCGCGGATCGAGGGCTGCGCCAGCGAATCGCGCTGCGTCGCGCGCGCGCATGCCGACGCGGCCCGCCTGCGCGCGCCCGGCAACGTCGAGCTCGTGCGGCTCGACCCGTCGACGAGCTTCTCGCTCGGCGGCACGAGCGGCGTCGCGCGCGTCGTCTGGAAGACGCCGGCGCACGAGACGGTCGTGCAGTGCGTCAGCGTCCACCGCGGCGGCGACGTGATCGGCGGCCTCTCGGTCGAGCTGCGCGCGCTCAGCGGGCCGATCGGCCACCAGTCCAACTGTCCGTCAGGCTTCTGACCGAGGGGCCGGGACCCCGCTGTCGTAGTCTGCCGGGCGGATGCGCCGCCGTCTGCCGTTCCTCCCCCCGCTCGCGTTGCTGCTTGCGCTGCTCGTGTCCGGAACCGCGGCGGCCGTCCCGTACGCCGCCGCCACGCCGACCGGCAGACCGCACAAGCTCGAGGGCCAGGACCGGCGCTATCTGCTCGGCGGGACGTGGCTGATGCGGACGGACCCGACCGACGCGGGTCTCGCGCAGCGCCTCTACGCGCAGACGAGCACAGACGGCTGGAGCGCGACGACCGTTCCGAGCGCCTGGAACGCCGGCGACGACAGCCAGGCCAGCTTCCTCGGCTCGGTCGCCTGGTATCGCAAGGACTTCAAGCTGCCCGCGCACGCGAGGACGCTGGCCTGGATCGCGCGCTTCGAGTCGGTCAACTTCCGCGCGACGGTCTGGCTCAACGGCCGCCAGCTCGGAACGCACGTCGGCGGCTACGTCCCGTTCGAGCTCGACCTCCCGAACGTCAGCCGCCGCGGCGTCAACCGCCTCGTCGTGCGCGTCGACAACCGCCGGGCGCAGGCCGACCCGAGCGGCGCGCCCGGCGAGGCGCCGCAGCCGCCGGGCGGCTGGTGGAACTACGGCGGGCTGTTGCGCGAGGTCTCGATCCGCGCGGTCGACCGCGTCGACATCGAGGACGTGCAGGTGCAGCCGCGGCTGGCGTGCCCGCGGTGCTCGGCGACGATCCTCGTCTCGGCCGACGCGCGCAACCTCTCGCGCTCCGCGCAGCTCGTCCACCTGACCGGCCGCTTCGGCGGCGCCGCGCTCGACCTCGGCGCGCAGGCGATCCCGGCCGGCGCGACGGCGACGTTCGCGCAGGCGCTCGTCGTCCGCCATCCGAAGCTGTGGTCGCCCGCGCACCCGAACCTGTACGCGGTGCGGCTCGCGGCGAGCGCCGCGCGGGGCGGGCACGGCGCGACCGCGGCCAGCGGCTACTCGCTGCGCACCGGGATCCGCACGCTCGCGGTCGACGGCCATGGGCGGCTGATCCTCAACGGCAATACCGTCGTCCGCTTCCGCGGGGTCGCGCTGCACGAGGACACGCTCGAGCACGGCCCGGTGCTGACGCACGCCGAGCGGGTCCATCTCATCCAACTGCTGAAGCAGACCCACTCGACGTTCGTGCGCGCGCACTACCCGCTCGACCCGGACTTCGAGGACCTGGCGGACCAGAACGGCATCCTGCTGTGGTCGGAGATTCCGGCGACCTACCAGCTCCCCGACGCCGACCTCGGGCGTCCCGCCTTCCGCGGCCTCGCGCTCGACGAGCTGAGAGCGAACGTGCTCGCCAACCGCAACCGCCCGTCGGTCGCGACCTGGTCGCTCGGCAACGAGATGCCGAGCGCGGCCGGTCCGAACCAGACTGCCTACCTCGCCGCCGGCGCGGCGCTCGTCAAACAGCTCGATCCGACGCGGCCGGTCGCGCTCGCGTTCGCCGGCCACCCCGAGACGGCCTGCCAGACGGCGTACGCGCCGATCGAGCTGCTTGGCATGAACGACTACTTCGGTTGGTACACCGGCTTCGCCGGCGACATCGCCGACCGCGATCTGCTCCCGAGCTTCCTCGCCCAGCTCCGGCGCTGCTACCCGCACAAGGCGATCGCGGTGACCGAGTACGGCGCGGAGGCGAACCGCGACGGGCCGGTCGAGGAGAAGGGCACCTACGCCTTCCAGTCGGACTTCATCAGATACCAGCTCGGCGTCTTCGCCTCGACGCCGTGGCTGACCGGCGCGACCTACTTCACGCTCCAGGAGTTCCGCGTGCGCCCGTTCTGGGGCGGCGGCAACCCGTGGGGCTCGCCGCCGCTGCACACGAAGGCCGTCGTGCGGCTCGACTGGTCCGAGAAGCCCGGCTTCGCGGTGCTGGCCGCGGGTCAGGCGAAGGTGCGCCAGTACGTGCCGCTGCGCTGAGCGGCCGCGTCGGGCCTCAGCGCCGCGCCGGCATACGCGTGGGCGCCGGCGTCGGTGCGTGCTCGCGTCGACGACGCGCCGGCGGCGGCAGCAGGTCGGCGAGTCGCGCCGGCCCGCGCAGGCGCACGCGCGCCGGGACGGCGTCGGGCAGCGGGAAGCCGCCGCCGCGGGGACTCTCCGGCGCGACCGGGCCGAGGCGGTCGTTGCCGCCTCCGCCGTCGTCCTCGTCATCGCCGCGGCGGGCGATCGGGACGATGCGTTCGTCGCGCAGCAGCGGCAGCAGCAGCATGGCCGCGAAGGCGAAGCCGAGCAGATGCAGGCCTCCCAGGAGTGCGACGAGCAGCGTCTCGTCCGCCATGGGGATGAGCGTAGCGGCAGCAGTCCCGCCGTGTGCGAATTTCGCTAAGCTGCGTCGCCGCTCATGGCTGACGAGACGACAACGCTCACCGTCGCGCCGCGCACCGCCGAGGGTTCGCGCGCCAATCGCCGCCTGCGCCGCACCGGACTCGTCCCCGGCGTGGTCTACGGAGGCGACGGCGAGCCGCTCGCCTTCCAGGTTGACGCGCGCGAGCTGCGCCAGGCGCTCGCGCACGGCGGTGCCGTCATCTCGCTGACGGTCGAGGGCGCCGCCGAGACGCCGGTCGTGCTCAAGGATCAGCAGCGGCATCCGGTCACGGGCCACACGCTCCACGTCGACCTGCTGCGCGTCGACCTCAGACAGAGAATCGCCGCGACCGTGGTGCTCGAGCTGATCGGGGCCGACGACGCTCCCGGCGTGAAGGCCGGCGGCGTGCTCGAGCAGGTCGCGCGCGAGCTGAACATCGAGGCGCTGCCGACCGAGATCCCGGACGCGATCCAGCACGACGTGTCGAGCGGCGAGATCGGCGACACGATCACGCTCGCGGCGGTCACCGCGCCGACCGGCGTGCTGCTGCTGGACGACCCGGAGACGGTCGTCGCGACGATCACCCCGCCGCGGCTCTCGGTCGAGCCGAGCGAGGAGATCGAGACCGAGACCGAGGTCGTCGGCGAGGGCGGCGCCGAGGGCGAGGCCGCCGCCGAGGGCGAGTCCTCGGACGGCGGCGAATAGCCGTCGCGCCGCCGTGCGCCTGCCCGGGGCGCGGGTCGACTGGCTGATCGTCGGGCTCGGGAACCCGGGCGCCGAGTACGCCGGCACGCGCCACAACATCGGCTTCGAGGTCGCGAACGTGCTCGCCGCGCGCTGGGGCTTGCCGCGCGCGAAGCAGAAGTTCGCCGGGCTGCTGACGGAGGGGCGGGCCGGCTCGCCAGCTCTCGACCCCGCCCGCCCCGACCCGCCGCGCATCGCCGTGCTGCTGCCGCAGACGTACATGAACGAGGCCGGCCGCTCGGTCGGGCCCGCGCGCGGCGCGCTGAGACTCCCGCTCGAGCGCGTGCTCGTCCTGCACGACGAGATCGACCTGCCGTTCGGCGAGATCCGCACGCGCGTCGGCGGCGGGCTGGCGGGCCACAACGGCCTGAAGTCCTTGAAGCGCGAGCTCGGCTCGGCCGACTTCGCCCGCGTTCGAATCGGCGTCGACCGCCCGTCGACCACTGACCCCGACCGCGTCGCCGCCTACGTGCTCGGCAGATTCCGCGAGCCCACGGCCGACGTCGAGGCGCTCGTCGCGGACGCCGCCGACGCCGCCGAGGCGATCGTGCGCGGCGAGCGCGCGTTGTCATAGCGGCAGCGCGCGCTCGCTTTGCGGCGATCCAACCGTGGGAGTGTGGAAACTGCCGCTTTTCCAGCGATTTCCCTGCGTCGCCGACGTACGATCCCTCGGTGGCTGACGGATCGCTGCGCCTCCAGAACTGTCGGGACGTCAGTCCCGGCCGGGACTGACGTCCCGAGAAAGGAGGTGAGGGCTCTTGGAGCCCACCGCAGTCATGGCGTTGCTGCTCGTGATCTTCTGGATCACGCGCCGGTAGCGATGCCCGGCCCGGCGTCCTAAGCGGGGGCGCCGGGCCACCCGTTAACGAGGAGAGCCCGGAGTAAGCGGCTCCGGGCTCCCGAGGCGAGCGCTCCGGCTCACCGCAGTCGTCGACATGGTAGCGCGCCCCGCCCCGCCCCGCCCCGCGGCGGCGCTCTTCGTACACTGGATGCGCAACGGCCGCGCACCCCGCTGCGCGGCCGTTCTGCGTGCCCTCTCCCGTGCTCAGCGCCCTGCTCGCATACGCCGCCGACGACCCGGCCACGGCGACCCTCGCCAGCGGCGGCGGGCGCGCGTTCGTCAGCGCCTCGCTGAAGCCGTATGTGATCGCGGCGCTCGCGCGGGAGGACCCGCGCACGCCGCTGATCGTGGTCGCCGGCGACGACCGGCACGCGCGCGACCTGGCCGCCGACCTCAGGACGTGGCTCGCGCCGCGCTCCGTGCGCTTCTATCCAAGCCGCGGCGTCACGTACGAGTCCCACCTCGCGCCGCCGCCGCACCTCGTCGGCCTGCGCGTCGCCGCGCTCGACGCGCTGCTCGGCGAGGACGGGGCGGCCGGGGCCGGGCCGCAGCACGGTGCGCCGGTCGTGGTCGTCTCCGCCGTGGCGCTGTCGGAGAAGGTCCCGGATCCGAGACTTCGCCCGCACGGCTTCGCACTGCGCAGAGGCGATCTGCTCGATCTCGACGAGTGCGCGGCCGACCTTGTCGCCGCCGGCTACGAGCGCGTCGAGCAGGTCGAGGATCGCGGCCAGTTCGCAATCCGCGGCGGCCTGCTCGACGTCTTCCCGGCGACCGAGGACCACGCCGTGCGCGTCGACATGTTCGACATCGAGATCGAGTCGCTGCGCTGGTTCTCGACCTTCACGCAGCGCTCGCTCGGCGACCTCGAGCAGGTCGAGATCGCGCCGGCGGCCGAGCTGGCGGTCGAGCATCGCGAGCTGGCCGAGACGGCCGCGACTACCGCCTTCGGCGGCGGTGCCCCGGACGAGGCCGAACGACCGGACGTCGCCGAGCTGCTGCCGGTCCACGACTTCCACGCGATGCTCGACCTCGTTCCCGACGCCGCCGTGCTGATCGCCGCCGAGGAGGAGATCGCGCCCGCGCTCGTCGACCACTGGCAGGACGTGACGAACGCCTTCCACGACGAGGACGCCCATCACCTCTACATCGCGCCGGGCGCGATCGAGACCGCGCTCGACATGCGCGCGCGCGTCCGCCTCTCCGCGATCGACCAGGACCAGCCGTTCCAGTTCCGCGGACAGGCGGCCGACGTGGCGGCGCGCAGCGTCAGAGACGCCGAGCCGGAGCTGGAGAGACTCGTGCGCTCGGGCTACCGCACGGTCGTCGCGTTCGGCGCCAGAGGCGAGGGCGAGCGCGCGGCCTACAACCTCGGTCGGTTGAAGGTGCGCTGGGTGGACGGGACGGCGCCGGCCGGAGCCGACCTCGCGTTCGCCGAGGCGCGCCTGCGCGACGGCTTCGTCGCGCCCGGCTTCAGACTCGCGGTGATCCCCGAGCACCGGCTGTTCCGCCGCCGCGCGGCGCGCACGGGGGGACAGGCCGCCGGCGGGCGGCGGCGCGGCGCGCTGCGCTCCTTCACCGATCTGCGCACCGGCGACATCGTCGTCCACGAGGACCACGGCCTCGCGCGCTTCGCCGGCTTCGACACGAAGACGGTCGCGGGCGTCACGCGCGACTACCTGAACCTCGAGTACGCCGGCACCGACAAGGTCTTCCTGCCGGTCGACCAGTTCGCGAAGATCAGCCGCTACGTCGGCGCCGACGGCGCCCACCCGCCGCTCTCGAAGCTCGGCGGCACGCGCTGGGAGACGATCAAGTCGCGTGCGCGCAAGGCCGCGCAGGAGCTGGCCGGCGAGCTGCTCAACCTCTACGCCGAGCGGCGCCGGCGCGAGGGCCACTCGTTCCCGCCCGACGGCGACTGGCAGCGCGACTTCGAGGACGCCTGGCCCTACCGCGAGACGCCCGACCAGCGCGAGGCGATCGAGCAGGTGAAGACCGACATGGAGGCGCCGCGCCCGATGGACCGCCTCGTCTGCGGCGACGTCGGCTACGGCAAGACGGAGGTCGCGCTGCGCGCCGCCTTCAAGGCCGCCGCCGACGGCAGACAGGTGATGGTGCTCGTGCCCACCACGATCCTCGCCCAGCAGCACTACGGCACCTTCCGCGAGCGGCTGAAGGACTACCCCTTCACGATCGAGCACGTCAGCCGCTTCCGCCCGGCGGCCGAGCAGCGAGCGGCGATCAGCGCGTTTGCGGACGGGAAGGTCGACATCCTGATCGGCACGCACCGGCTGCTCTCGCGCGACGTGCGCGCGAAGGACCTCGGCCTGCTGGTCGTCGACGAGGAGCAGCGCTTCGGCGTCAAGCAGAAGGAGCTGCTGCGCCAGCTCAAGCTGAGGGTCGACGTGCTGGCGATGAGTGCGACGCCGATCCCGCGCACGCTCCAGATGTCGATCGCGGGGATCCGCGACCTGAGCGTGATCGAGACGCCGCCGCAGGGCCGCCGTCCGGTCAAGACGTACGTCGGCGAGTACGACGAGCAACTCGTCAAGGCGGCGATCGAGCGCGAGCTGGCGCGCGGCGGGCAGACGTTCTTCCTGCACAACCGCGTCGAGACGATCGACGAGACGGCCGAGCGGCTGCGCGGGCTCGTGCCCCAGGCGCGCTTCGTCGTCGCACACGGCCAGCTCGACGAGCAGGAGCTGGAGCAGCGGATGCTGGCGTTCCTGCGCGGCGAGGCGGACGTGCTCGTGGCGACGAGCATCATCGAGTCCGGCATCGACATCCCGCAGGCGAACACGCTGATCGTCGAGCGCGCCGACCACTTCGGCCTCGCGCAGCTCTACCAGATCCGGGGACGCGTGGGGCGGAGCAGAGAGCGGGCGTACGCGTACCTGCTCTATCCGTCGGCGGCGGCGCTCACGCCCGAAGCGGCGCAGCGCCTTTCCGCGCTCTCCGACTACACCGAGCTCGGCGCCGGCTTCAAGGTCGCGATGCGCGACCTGGAGCTGCGCGGCGCCGGCAACCTGCTCGGAGACGAGCAGTCCGGCCACGTCGCCGCGCTCGGCTTCGAGCTGTACATGCAGATGCTCGACGAGGCGGTCGCCGAGCTTGCCGGCAGCGGGGATGGCTCGGCAGCGGCCGACGAGTGGGAGCCGGTGAGACTGGACGTCAACGTCGACGCCTACGTTCCGGCCGACTACGTCCCCTACGAGCAGGCGAAGATCGACGTCCACCGTCGCATCGCGGGCGCGCGCGAGGTCGCCGAGCTGCACGAGCTGCGCGCGGAGCTCGAAGACCGCTTCGGCGAGCTGCCGCCGCCGCTCGAGAACCTGCTGCTGCTCCAGCAGGCGCGGATAAAGCTCGGCGAGGCGGGCGCGCGGGCGGTCAGCTTCCGCGGCGGCCGGCTCGCGGTCACGCCGATCGAGCTCGACTCGCGCCGGGCGAAGCGGATCCGCGAGGAAATCCCGGAGGCGCTCTACGAGTCGGGCAAGTCGCAGCTCTCGATGCGCGTCCCCGAGGACCCCGCGGCGCGCTTCCCGGCGGTGGTTCGGGCCGCCGACGTGCTGCTGGCGGTCACGCGTGAGGCAGCTTAACCCCTGCAAATCTGACACTTCCTTGACCGTGGAACGGCCTCGCTCGCTAAAAGTTGGATAACGATTCGACGAACTGACGCACGCGGTGTCGCCGGTTCGCTACAGTGCCCCTGCTCGTGAGGACATCACTTCGCATCGTTCTGGCGCTGAGCGCCTTTTTTGTGGCCGCGGCCGTGCTTTCCGCTTGTGGAAGCAGCGGCAACAGCGTGCCCAGCAACGCGGTCGCCAGCATCGACGGCACGTCGATCACGAAGGCCGACTACACCAAGTGGGCGTCGATCACAGCGAAGGGCTCGTCCCCGAACGGCCCCGCCGTCGTGCCGGATCCGCCGACGTACACGAACTGCATCGCGGCGCTGCGCAAGCAGACGAGACCCGCGAGAGGTCAGCCGGCGCCGACCGATGTGACGCTGCGCGCCCAGTGCAGACAGCAGAACGATCAGATCGTCCAGCAGACGATGAACACGCTGATCCAGAACGTCTGGGTCGAAAAGGAATCGAAGGCGCAGGGCGTCAGCGTCTCCGACGCCGAAGCCCAGAGACAGCTTGCCGTCACGAAGAGACAGTCCTTCCCGACCGAAGCCGCTTACCAGAGATTCTTGAAGCAGTCGGGCATGACGCAGGCTGACGTGGTCGAGCGGATCCGCCTTCAGGTGCTGGCGGCGAAGCTGACGAGAAAGATCCAGTCCAGCGCCGCGCCGGTCACCGCCGCGGAGATCCAGAGCTACTACGAAAGAAACAAGGCGCAGTTCGCGGTGCCCGAGCGGCGCGACGTCGAGCTGATCCTGACGAGAAACCTCGCCCAGGCCAACGCCGCCAAGGCCGCGGTCAACGGCGGGATGAGCTGGGCCGCGGCGGCGAAGAAGTACTCGACCGACGCCGCCTCGAAGGCGACCGGCGGCATCCTCCGCGGCGTCAGCGCAGGCCAGCAGGACAGAGCGTTCGACCAGGCGTCGTTCACCGCCAAGAAGGGCGTGATCGTCGGACCGGTCAAGGGCCAGTTCGGCTACTACGTCGTGCGCGTCACGAACATCGCGCCCGCGAGCCTGACCTCGCTCGCGACCGCCAGAGCGCAGATCCAGTCGCTCCTCCAGCAGCAGAATCAGCAGCAGAAGATGGCTGCGTTCATCAGGAACTTCGAGACGCACTGGAGGAGCAAGACGAACTGCCGCACCGGCTACGTCGTCCAGCTCTGCAGCAACGCGCCGGCTCCGAGAACCACCCCGGGCACGGGCGCTTCCCAGTCCGGCGCCGGCACCACCAGCACCGGTAAGTAAGTATCGGCGATCCCTACTAGGCTCCCGCGCGTGAGCGCGAGCCGGCCGGAGACGCAGGAGGCGCTGCTGCGCCTCGACGAGCTCACCCGTCGCCTGCGGCGCGAGTGCCCGTGGGATCGCGAGCAGGACGAGCGCACGATCGTGCCGCACACGCTCGAGGAGGCCTACGAGCTCGCCGAAGCGGCGCACCGGCGCGACGACGCCAAACTGCTCGACGAGCTCGGCGACGTGCTGTTTCAGGTGCACTTCCTCGCGCTCCTGCTCGAGGAGCGCGGCGCCGGCGATCTCGCCGCGGTCGCCGAGCACTGCCGCCAGAAGCTGATCCGCCGGCATCCGCACGTGTTCGGCTCCGTGGAGGTCGCGAACGCGGCTGAGGTGCTGCGCAACTGGGACCAGATCAAGCAGACGGAGGCGGGGCGCGAGCCGGGCGTCTTCGGCGAGGTCCCGGAGAACCTGCCGTCGCTGCTGCACGCGCGCAAGGTCCAGCGACGCGCCGCGAGCAGCGGGTTCGACTGGCCGGGCGTCGAGGGGCCGCTCCAGTCGGTGCGCGACGAGCTGGACGAGCTGGAGGCCGTCGCCGGCGCGGGCGAGGGCGCGGCGGCCGCGGTTGGCGCGTCGGCCGGCGACGACGCCGCGCGCGACGCGCGCTTCCATGAGCTCGGCGATGTGCTGTTCGCCGCCGTCAACGTCGCGCGCAAGCTGAAGGTCGATCCCGAGCTCGCGCTGCGCGCCGCGAGCGAGCGCTTCCGCGGGCGCGTCGAGGACGGCATCGCGCTTGCCGCGCGCGACGGGCGCGCCTGGGAGGATCTCACGCCCGACGAGCAACTCGCCTACTACGCCCGCGGTCGCCTCGCGCGGGACGCCGCATCCCCCGGACCAGGAGAACCCGACGAATGAGCCAGATCGAGCACGTCCACGCCCGCCAGATCCTCGACAGCCGGGGCAACCCGACCGTCGAGGTCGAGCTGTCCCTGCGCTCGGGCGCGTGGGGCCGCGCGGCCGTGCCGTCCGGGGCGTCGACCGGCGAGTTCGAGGCGACCGAGCTGCGCGACGGCGGCGAGGCGTACCTCGGCAAGGGCGTCTCGAAGGCGGTCGCCAACGTCAACGGCGAGATCGCGCGCGCCGTGCGCGGCAGGGACGCGACGAATCAGGCCGGCGTCGACCGCCTGTTGATCGAGCTCGACGGGACGCCGAGCAAATCGCGCCTCGGCGCGAACGCGATCCTCGCCGTGTCGCTGGCGGCCGCGCACGCGGCGGCGGCGGAGGAGCGCCAGCCGCTGTGGCGCTACCTCGGCGGCGACGCGGCGCACATCCTGCCCGTGCCGATGATGAACGTGCTCAACGGCGGCGCGCACGCCGACAACAAGGTCGACTTCCAGGAGTTCATGATCGTGCCGTGGGGCGCCGGCTCGTTCAGAGACTGCCTGCGGATCGGCGCCGAGGTCTTCCACCACCTCAAGAAGACGCTGCACGACCGCGGGCTCAGCACGGCCGTCGGCGACGAGGGCGGCTTCGCGCCGGACCTCGCCTCCAACGAGGCGGCGCTCGAGATGCTGATGGCGGGCATCAGAGCGGCCGGCTACGCGCCCGGCGAGGACGTCGCGATCGCGCTCGATCCCGCCACCAGTGAGATTTACGACGACGGCCGCTACGTGCTCGAGCACGAGGGCCGCTCGCTGTCCGCGGCCGAGCTGGCCGACTACTGGGCCGATCTGGCCGCCCGCTATCCGATCGTCTCGATCGAGGACGGCATGGACGAGGGCGACTGGGACGGTTGGGCGACGCTCACGCAGCGCCTCGGCGAGAAGGTCCAGCTCGTCGGCGACGACCTGTTCGTCACCAACGCCCAGCGCCTGCGGCGCGGCATCGATCAGCGCGTCGGCAACTCGATCCTCATCAAGGTCAACCAGATCGGCACGCTCACCGAGACGCTCGACGCGATCAAGCTCGCGCGCGAGAACGGCTACACCGCGGTCATGTCGCATCGCTCGGGCGAGACGGAGGACGTGACGATCGCCGACCTCGCGGTCGCGACCGGCTGCGGGCAGATCAAGACCGGCGCGCCCTCGCGCTCGGACCGCGTGGCGAAGTACAACCAGCTCCTGCGGATCGAGGAGGCCTTGGGCGCGGACGCGGCGTTCCCCGGCCGCGCGGCGTTCAGACGCGCCGGCTGACGCGCTTGCAGGAATCCGGCGGCGGCTCGCGAAGGAGTCGCAATGCCGCCTGTCGGATCTGCCGCCGCGTCCAACCGTCGTCCGCCAGTCCGCCCGACTACGCCGATCGGCGCGGCCGCGCTGCGCGTGCGGTGGGACCGCGTCGGGCGCGTGGCGCTGCTGGTCGTGCTCGCGGCGGTCGCGCTGGCGTACATCGGACCGGCGCGCTCGCTGCTGTCGACGTGGCGCACGTCACAGGCGCAGCAGGCGCAGCTCCACGCGCTCCAGCGCGAGCACGCCCTGCTGCTCCAGCGCGCGCGCCAGCTTCGCGACCCGCGCACGGTGCAGGCCGAGGCGCGCCGCCTCGGCATGGTCAGACCGGGCGAGCGCTCGTACGTCATCCAGGGCCTGCCTCACGACTAGCTCGCGCGCGGGGACGGGTACCCTGCGCGGGCGATGCACGTCGACACCGCCCTTCAGCTCTGGAGCGACGGCCAGCGCCGCCTGAGCGCCGCCGAACCGGCTGAGCGGCGGCTGCTCGAGCGCGTCAGCGACCGCATCGTCGACGAGCTGCGCCGCCGCCTCGGCGGCCCCTTCACGACGGGCGAGCTGGCTGCCCTCTACAGCGCGGGCACCGACTGGTGCCTCGACGTCGCGCTCGCGACCGTCCCGAACGACCCGCGCGGCTGGGACGCCCAGACCGCCGGCGACGCCGCCTTCGCCCGCTACGTCCGCGAGGCCTCCGACTGGTCAGGCGGCCGCCGCCGCGAAGCCGAAGAGATCGAGCACCAAGCCCAGCCGCTCGACCAGCCGTGAGCCGAGCTACGGCCGCAGCGGCGAGGCGACGGCTCAGTCGTCGTCGGAGATGCGGCGGATCACGATCTGGTCCTCCTCGATCGTGATCTCGACGGGGCGGTGGCCCGCCCAGTGCTCGGCGTAGATCGGGTCGTCCTGGACGGCGGGGTCGAGCCACAGGCCGTAGCCCTCGTCGCCGTGGTCGAAGGTGCCCTCGAGCGGGCCGCCGGTGGGCGCCTTGCGGCGGCGGCCGCCGCGACGACCGCGGCGGCGGGAGGGGCGCTCGGCGTCCTCCTCGTCCTCGTCCTCGTCCTCGTCCTCGGTCTCGGCCTCAGGCTCGGCGGGTCTGCGCGAGCGGGAGCGCGCCGCTCTCTTGGCGGCCTCGGCCTCCTTGCGCTCGCGCTCCTTCTGCGCGGCCTCGAGCTCGGCGGCGATCAGCGCGTCGTCCTCGGCGCGCAGGTCGATCTCGTCGTCGAAGTCGACGGCGGCGCCGTTCGGCTCCGCCTCGTCGGGAACGAGCTCGTTCTCGCGCTTGAACGCGGCGATCTGCTGCGTCGTGACCTCGAGCTGGTGCGCGATCCACGCGTCCGTGCGTCCTTGGCGGACCCAGGTGCGGATCTGGTTCAGTTGGGGGCGAAGCGATCTGCGTGCCATCGGCCGGGCAGACTAGCGAAAGTGGGCGCCTGGCGATCCGCCGGGAAATGGGGATGACGGAGGGAGCGGTGGCTATGCTTCGTCTTCGGGCGTTCGGCATCGCACCTCCTCGCCGTCCGATCGCTCATCCGGCCACCATGGACAGCAGGGAGGCAGCGGCGCAATGTTGGTCCTGACGCGCAAGTCCAACCAGAGCATCATGATCGGGGACGACATCGAGGTCTCTGTCCTCGCGATCATGGGGGAGAAGGTGCGAATCGGCATCCAGGCACCGCGTGACGTGCCGGTCTTCCGTACCGAGGTCTACCTGGAGATCCAGCGGGAGGCCGCGGGCGAGGGCAACGCGCGCGAGGAGGTCGACGCGGCGCTGCGCGACATCGGCTCGGATAGCTGACGCCGACGGGTCGCGGCGGCCACCGCGACCGGCGCTCTCAGCCGATCCGCTCAGCCCATCACGTAGTAGAGCGTCTCGAACATCGCGATCGTCACCACGACCGCGGTCACGACGATCGAGAAGACGAGGAGTCCGAAGCGCCACGAGCCGTGCTTGTGGACGCGCTCGAGCTGACGCTGGCGGGTGCGCTGCACCGCCGTCTCGCGCAATCGCTGGCGCCGCAGGCGGTCCTGCGCCGTCTCCTCGAAGAAGGCCTGCTCGAGCTGAGCGAGGCTCTGTCGCATCTTCATAGGGCAGAAAACCCTAACACGCGCCCCACAGGCCGCGGCCGGCGGCGTGCGCGGCCTGCGCGAGCGCGCCGAGCTGCGCGACGTGCGCGGTGTTCGGCGCGATCGTGAGCGTGCGCGCGGCGCCCGCGCCGACGAGCTGGGCGTTGACGAACATTCCGTCGCGCGTGCGGTAGACGTAGGCCAGCAGCCGCCCGTAGCGGTCGCGCAACTCGCGGTCGAAGCGCAGCGTCAGCGGCGTGCCGACGCCGCCGAGCAGCCGCGCGTTGAGGTCGTGCGCCTGCGGGCCGAAGCACTGCACGGGCGTGTTGGGCTTGACGGTCTCGGGCGTGTCGAGGCCGATGTAGCGCACGTGCTCGTCGTGGCCGTCGACGCGGGCAACGATCGTGTCGCCGTCGATCACGCGCTCCAGGCGCGCGTTCGCCGTCCCACCGGCTCTGAGCACCGCGCCCCGACCGCCGCCGAGCCACGCCGGCGCGTGCACGTCGCCGAGCACGAGCCCGGCGAGCAGCAGCACGACGATCCAGGGCAGCGCGCGCGACCAGCTCACCGGCCGACCCTACGACGCGCGCCAGCAACGGCGCAGCCCCGCTTCACCTCAGATCAGCGGAGCCGCGCTTGCAACGCCGCCGCCCGGCGCAGCGGCTACGCGACCGCCTGCTGCTCGTAGACGCGGATGAAGCGCAGATAGTTGTCGGCGATCTGCGACGCCGCGTCCTCACGTGCGATCGAGCCGTCCAGGAAGCCTCTGAGCGCGTCCCACCAGATCGAGCGGCCGATCGCGAAGCCGACGAAGCCCTCGACCGGCGCCGCCTCGCGCAGCCAGTGGTCGACCTTCGCGTCGCTCGCGCCGCGGCCGAGCAGCACGCACACGACGTTCTCGCGGCCCGCGCCGGAGCGCGTCTGCTCGGCGAGCATGCGCGCGTCGGACTGCGCGTCGACGCCCTCGATCTTCCAGATGTCGACCTCGATGCCGAAGTCCTGGATCGCCGCGATCGCGCGGCGCATCAGCTCCGGGCGCAGCTCGGCGTCATAGCGGTCGGTGTCCCCGCCGACCGCCTCGAGCTGCGTCGGCTCGGCCGGCACGAGCAGCTCGAACAGGAACGTGCGCCCGTTCGCGTGCAGCCAGTCGGCGAGCGTCTTGAGACGACCGAGCTGGCGCTCGTTCATCGCGGCGTCGCCGTCGGGGTTGTAGCGCACGAGCACCTTGCTGAAGTCGGGGTCGAACGACTCGATGTGCGCGCCGAAGTCCTCGCCGTACTGGAAGTCGAACTCGTCCTGGCCGCTCTTCTCGACCGGCATCGCGAGCCGCAGCCCGGCGGCCTTCGCGCTGCCCGGCACGTCGCTGCCGAACTGCTCGTCGACCAGCACGCCGGTCGCGCCGGCTTCGGCGCCGCGCTGGACGGCCAGCTCCATGCCCTCGTAGATCAGCCGCTTCGCGTCGGCGATCGTCGCGGTCTCCTCCGGCGTCGGGTCGCCCGCGATCCCGAACATCTTCTTCTGGAACGAGCCGCGGTGGTCGAACGCGAGGATGTAGAGCTTGCCGTCGTAGCCGAGAGCCATGAATTTGTCCTTCGTCGGGGGCCAGCGCTGGTCGAGTCTACCTCCGCAGGCTCGTTTGCACCGCCTATCGGACGGCTACGCTGCCGGCCCGTGGACGAGAACTTCAGCGGTCCCAACTACACGGTCGGCATCGAGGAGGAGCTGATGATCCTCGACGCCGAGACGCTCGAGCTGGTGAACGCGATCGAGTCGCTGCTCGAGGGCCAGCAGGACGAGCGCGTCAAGCCCGAGCTGATGGAGTCGGTGCTGGAGATCGCCACCTCGCCGCAGCCGAGCACCGCCGAGGCCGGCGTCGAGCTGCGCGCGCTGCGCGCACAGGTCGCGGCCAACGCCGCGAGCCGCGGCCTGACGATCGGCGCGGCCGGCACGCACCCGTTCGCGATGTGGGAGGAGCAGCGGATCGTGGCGCGGCCGCGCTACCGCGACCTCGTCAGCGACCTGCGCTTCGTCGCGCGCCAGGAGCTGCTGTTCGGCCAGCACGTCCACGTCGGCCTCGACGACCGCGACAAGGCGATCCACGTCGCCAACGGGATGCGCGTGCACCTGCCGGTGCTGCTCGCGCTGAGCGCCAACTCGCCGTTCTGGCGCGCGGACGCGACCGGCCTCGCATCGACGCGCACGCCGATCTTCCGCGCCTTCCCGCGCGTCGGGATCCCGCCGACGTACGAGAGCTGGGACGACTACGCGGCGAAGATCGCGTTCATGGTCGAGAGCCGCGTGATCGAGGACTACACGTACCTCTGGTACGACGTGCGCCCGCATCCGCGGCTCGGGACGGTCGAGGTGCGCGTGATGGACGCGCAGACCCGCGTCGAGCACACGCTCGGGCTCGCGGCGCTGATTCAGGCGATGGTGAAGGAGCTCGCCGAGCACTACGAGTCCGGCAAGCGGTTGACGCGCTATCCGCATCAGATGGTCGACGAGAACAAGTGGCTGGCCGCGCGCCACGGGCTCGACGGCGAGCTTGTCGACCTTCCCTCGCGCGAGCGCGTGGCGACGCGGGCGCTCGCGCGGCGCCTGCTCGACCGGCTGCGCCCGCACGCCGAGGAGCTCGGCTCGGCGGCCGAGCTGGCGGCCGTCGAGGATCTGCTCGAGCGCGGCAACGGCGCGGCGCGGCAGCTTGTCGTCCACGAGGCGAACCACGACCTGCGCGAGGTCGTCGCCGAGATCGCGGCGGCGACGGTCGACGTCGGCTGAAGCGCCTGTGCATACGGGGTCGGACGGCTTCGCGCGCGCTCTAGAATCGATCGCGTGACCAGCGGTGGCCCCGACCTGTTCGTGATCTGCAAGCACTGCGGATCCGAGGTCAGCCCCTACATCACCGAGTGCCCGTACTGCGGCAGCCGGCTGCGCAAGCGCGCGCCGAAGCTCGACCGCGACGGCCGCCTCGCCGAGAAGGAACGCCGCCGCGCGCGGCGGCGCGCGCCGTCACCGTCGCTCGGGCCGCTGAGGCGGGGGGAGATACCGGGGATCCGGCCCGACGGACGCCCGTACGCGACGATCCTGGTCGTCGGCGCGAGCCTCGTGCTGTTCGTGTTGCTGCGGGCGAACGTCGTGCACGTGGTGGACGTCGCGATCTTCGGCAAGCCGACCGGCGCCTGGTGGCACGTGCTGACAGCGCCGTTCGCCTACCTGAACTCCGGCTACGCGTTCGTCGCGCTGTTCGCGATCGCGCTGTTCGGCTGGCTCGTCGAGCGCCGGCACGGACCGATCGTCGCCGGCCTGCTGTTCCTCGCCGGCGGCGCCGGCGGGATGGCGGTCGCGGCGGCGCTCGAGACGTTCCCGAACGCGATGGGGGGCAACGGCGCCGCGCTCGCGCTGCTGATCGCGTGGGCGATCCCCGACCTGCGCGAAGCGCGCCGGGGGCGCGAGATCGACGGCGACCTGCTCGGCGCGGGCGTGTTCGCGGTCGTGCTGCTGCTGTTGCCGGTCGCGGTCGACTGGGCGGACCCGCTCGCGGGCGCGACCGGGCTGCTCGCAGGCGCCGCGCTCGGCTACCCGCTCGCGCGCCTCGCGGCCGCGCGCTGAGGCTGCCTCCGTATAGTCCGGGCGGTGGAGCGCGCCTACACCGACGCGGAGCTGGACGCGGCGCTGGCCGCGCTGAGCGAGGAGGGCCGGCTGCGCGAGGCGCAGCGGCTCGTCGCCCGCGCCGCGCCGCAGCTTCACCGCGTGCTCGACGAGGCGCTCGCGGCCGGCGGCTGGTTCGGCGAGACGCACGAGCAGGCGGTCGCGAGCGCGGCGCAGACGGAGGACGCGGCGGCGCGCCGGCAGGCGATCGGCACGCTCGTCGCGGAGGAGACGCGCCTGGGCATGCTCGTCGGCGTCGCCGTCGGCTTCGAGCTGGCGCGCACGTTGCAGACCGGAACCGCTACCGAAGGGGACTGAGAATGGAGCTTCGCTTCCTGGGACACGCGGCCTTCGCGCTGAGCGACGGCGGGACGAGCGTCTTGATCGACCCGTTCCTGACGGGCAACCCGAGAGCGGCCGCGAACGCCGAGGAGCTCGACGCGACGACGATCCTGCTGACGCACGGCCACGCCGACCACCTCGGCGACACGGTCGCGATCGCGAAGCGCACGGGCGCGACGGTCGTCGCGATCGTCGAGCTGGCGAACGAGATCGGCGGCGCGGGCGTCGACGTGCGCGACCCGAACCTCGGCGGCACCGAGGCGTTCGACTGGGGCTCGGCGAAGCTCGTGCCGGCCTGGCACACGGCGGTCTCGCCGAGCGGCACCGCGCACACGCCGGCGGGCCTGCTGATCGACTTCGCCGGCACGACGATCTACCACCTCGGCGACACGTGCCTCTTCTCCGACCTCCAGCTTGTCGGGCGCGGGCGCGGGCGCGAGATCGACGTCGCGCTCGTGCCGATCGGCGGGCACTACACGATGGACCGCCACGACGCGGTCGAGGCGGTGCGGCTCGTGGGTGCGCGCACGGTCATCCCGATCCACTACGACACGTTCCCGCCGATCGAGACCGACGCGCAGGCGTTCAAGGCCGACGTCGAGTCGGCGACCGCCTCGCGGGTCGTCGTGCTCGCGCCGGGCGAGACCTGGTCGCCATGACGCACGCGATCGTCCTGATCCAGGCGGAGCGCAACGCGCTCGCCGATCTGGGCGGGCGGCTCGCGGACGTGCCGGGCGTCGCGGAGGCGTACTCGATCACCGGCGAGTGGGACTTCGCGGCGATCCTGCGGCTGCGCGAGCAGGACGAGCTCGCGCACGTCATCACCGAGCAGCTCGCGCAGCTTCCCGGCATCACGAAGACGCAGACGCTGCTCGCGTTCGAGGTCTACTCCAGACACGACCTCGACGCGCTGTTCTCGGTCGGGGAGTAGCGCCGCGGCGCGCGCTCAGCGCAGCGCGCCGGCGCGCGCGAGCGCGACGCCGAACGCGTCCGCCATCGCCGCATAGGTGTGGCCGGCGAGCGCGGCGCGGCCGGCGGCGCCGAGGCGCTCGCGCAGCGGGCGGTCTGCCAGCAGGCGCTCGATCGCGTGCGCGAGCGCCCGCGGGTTGCTCGGCGGCACGACGAGGCCGGTCTCGTCGTGGCGGATCAGGCCGCCGGCGACCGCGCCGACCGCCGTCGTGGCGACGACGGGCGTGCCCTGGTGCAGGGCCTCGTTGCAGACGAGCGCCCACGGCTCGCGGAAGCGCGGCGTGGGGATCGAGGGGACGACGAGCGCGTCGGCGGCGGCATAGGCGACCGGCAGGCGCTCGCGCGGGAGCGGGCCGAGCAGCTTCGCCGCCGGCGTCGCGTCGACCGCCGGCCCGAGCGGGCCGTCGCCGATCACGGCCAGGGTGGGTGATGGGAGCGGGCGTGGGGCGTCGAGGGAGGCGGGTCCGGGGGCGAGCAGCCGCCATGCGGCGAGCAGCTCCTCGATGCCCTTCTCCGGGACCAGGCGGCCGACGTAGAGGACAAGCGGGCCGTCTGCCGGCAGCGCGTGCTCCGCCCGCCACGCCGCGACCTCCTCGCCGCCGACCGGCCGCCCGAACAGGTTCGCCTCGACCGACTGCGGCGCGATCATGACGTCGTCGTCGCCGGCGTCGCCGCGGTATCGGGTCACGTAGCGCCGCACGTGCTCGCCGTAGGTGACGACGGCGTCGGCGTGCCCATAGATGCGCCGCACGAGCGGCCAGCCGAGCGTGGCCTTCCCGCCGCGCGGGTGCGCCCACACCGATCCCCACAGCACGAACGGCTTCCCGCGCGCGCGCATGCCGAGATAGGTCGCCGGCAGCATCGCGCCGCCGGCGATCGGGGCGATCGCGGCGTCGTAGCGGCGGCCGAGCGCGAGCGCGGCGTAGGGGCCGGCGATGCGGCGCGCGGGGAACGGCGCGGCCGCGATCTGCGCGTCGAGGTCCCCGAGCCACGCCGACACATAGCTCGCCTCGGCGCCGAAGCACAGCACCTCGACGCCGTAGCGCTCGGCGAGCAGGGCGTAGAGCGGGACCCGATAGGGCGCCAGCACGTTCGTCACGAGCGCGATCGCCACGGCCTCGCAGCGTGCCAGAATCGGCGGCCGATGGCTCCCCCGCCTCTGCTTCCGCCGCGCGACGCGGACGCCCGCGCGCGCGTGCTGCTGCTGCACAACCGCTACCGCGCGGCCGGAGGCGAGGAGCGCGTGGTCGACGAGCTGGAGGCGCTGCTGCGCGCGCGCGGGCATGCGGTGGCGCGGCTCGAGCGCGACAGCGCGGCGGCGAGCCGGACGCGGGCGGCGCGCGGACTGCTGCGCGGCGGGCTCGAGCCGGCCGACGTCGCGCGGGCGGTGCGCCTGCACCGCGCCGACGTCGTCCACGCGCACAACGTCCACCCGCTGTTCGGCTGGCGCGCGCTCGCGGCGGCGCGCGCGGCCGGCGCGCGCACGGTCCTGCACCTGCACAACTACCGCCTCGTGTGCGCGATCGCGGTCGCCTACCGCGACGGCGCGCCGTGCTTCCTCTGCCACGGGCGCGACACGCGTCCGGGCGTGCGCCACCGCTGTCGCGGCGCGCTGGCCGAGAGCGCCGTCTACGCCGCCGGGCTTGCGCGCCAGCAGCCCCGGCTGCTCGCGCAGGCCGACGCGCTCGTCGCCGTCAGCGTTGCGCTCGCGGCGCGGCTCGACGCGATCGGGATCGCGCGCGAGCGGATGATCGTGCTGCCGAACGCGGTGCGGGAGATCGCCGACGCCTCGCGCGCCGGCGAGGGCCGCTACGCGCTCGCCGCCGGCCGGCTCGTCGAGGAGAAGGGCTTCGACGTCGCCGTGCGCGCCGCGCGCGCGGCCGGCGTGCCGCTGCGGATCGCCGGCGTCGGTCCCGACGAGGAGCGCGTGCGCGCGCTCGCCGCCGGCGCCGAGGTGACGTTCCTCGGGCAGCTTGCGCCGGACGCGCTCGCGCGCGAGCGGCGCGGCGCGGCCGTGCTGCTCGCGCCCTCGCGCAGCGACGATCCCTGCCCGATGGCCGTCGTGGAAGCGCTCGCCGACGGCGTGCCCGTGCTGGGCAGCGACCGCGGCGGGATCCCGGAGCTGGTCGGCGAGGACGCGGCGCTGCCGGTGGCGGATGCGGACGGCTGGCGCGCCGCGCTGAGCGCCCTGTGGAGCGACCCCGCCGCCCGCGCCGCCGCCGGCGAGGCCGCGCTCGCCCGCGCCCGCGCCCGCCATTCGCCCGACGCCTGGTACGCCGGGTTGACGGCGGTCTACGGCGCGCGCTGAGCGAGCGGGTTCCTCCTGGCTGGCCAGCCAAGCTCCCGGTACGCTGGGCACCAGCGCCCGCCACGTCCCGCGAGGAGAGAGGTCCGTCGTGCCCGACCGCGCCGCCAGCTCACGCACCGAACGCCTCGACTTCCGCGCCACGAGCGATCCGGCGCTGCTCGAGAGCGCCGACCGCGGCGAGGCGCACCTGCTCACCTACCGCGAGCTGTACTCGCTGTGGGAGCGCCAGCAGTGGGCCGTGCAGGACCTCGACTTCACGCAGGACCGGATCGACTGGCACGAGCGGATCGACGCCGAGGAGCGCTACGCGCGCATGTACGGGCTCTCGTCGTTCTTCATCGGCGAGCAGCGCGTGACCTCCGAGCTGGGACCGATGATGCGCGCCGCGCCGAGCGAGGACATCCGCATCTTCCTCTCGACGCAGATCGCCGACGAGGCGCGCCACGTCGCCTTCTTCGACCGCTTCTACAGCGAGGTCGGCGTGCTCGAGGCGGACGGGCTCGACGGGCGCCTCGCCGAGACGAGCGAGCACCTCAACCCCGAGTTCGGCGTCCTCTTCGACGACCTGCTGAAGGCGCGCGTCGATCGCCTCGCCGTCGAGCCGCAGGACACCGAGACGCTCGTCGAGGCGGTCACGATCTATCACATGGTGGTCGAGGGGATGCTGGCGCTCACCGGCCAGCATTTCATCATCGACTACAACGAGCGAGAGGGCACGCTGCCCGGCTTCGTCGAGGGCTTCACGAACGTCGCGCGCGACGAGCACCGCCACGTCGCGTTCGGCGCGCGCTTCCTGCGCGAGCTGGCGCGCGAGGACCCGCGCTACGTGACCGCGATCCAGCGCACGCTCGGCGAGGTCGCGCCGATCGCCGAGGCGGTGCTGAAGCCGAAGTGGGCGCCGGACGACGAGCAGACCGAGCTGTTCGGCGTCTCGATCGCCGAGACGCGCGCGTTCGCGCTCAGAGCGCTCGAGCGGCGCATGAAGGTGATCGGGCTGGTCGCGGCCGCCTGAGCGGCGCGAGCGCGGCTCAGTCGCCCGACGTGCTCGCGCCGTCGGCGGCGGGCGCGGGCGTCGTGGTCGTCCCCGGGTCGGCGCCGTCGCCCGGCGGCGTCGCGTCCGGCGTCGTCGCGGTCGGCGGGGGCGAGGGGGCGGGCGTGGTCGACGTCGACGTCGACGACGGGCTCGTCGTCGTGGGCGGCGGCGGAGCCGGGGTGGTCGCCGCCGGGGTGGTCGCCGCCGGCGCGGTCGACGTCGGCGTTCCGGCCGGCGGCGGCGCGATCGGCACGAGCGTCGGCGGCGCTTCCGCCGGCCCGGTGGACGGCAGCGTCGTGGAGCCGCTCTCGACCTGCGTGCGCCCCGGGTCGCCGACCGGCGCCGGCGTCGCGGCGGGCGTCGTTGCGGGCGTGGTCGCCGGCGTCGTGCGCGTGACGGTCGTCGTCTGGTGCGGCTTCGGCGGCGCTCTCGGGTCGTGCGCCGCTCTCGTCGGCGCGTCGAGCGCGCGCTGGACGCGCGCCGGCGCGTCCTCCACGTGCGCGGGCACGGGCTGCACGACGGCGGCGAGCTGCTGGCGATGCGGGGCGGCGACGGCGGCGTAGGCCTGCGCGCGATGCCGGTGCGCCGTCGTCTGTTCCATCTCGACCGCCGCGCCGGCGGTCACGAGCGCGGCCGCGGCGATCCCGGCGGCGGCCTTCGCGCCGAGCGCGCCGAGGCCCGCGGAGATCAGGCCGCTGCTGCTGATCGCGCCGCTCGTCCCCGCGACCGCGCCGACGCCGATCGCCGCGCCGCCCGCTCCGGCGCCGCTCGCGCCGCCGGCGCCGCCCGCACCGGCCATCGAGGAGAGCCCGAGGTGGGCGAGCAGCAGCTTCTTGAGGATCAGCAGCGGCCCGACCGGCAGCAGCAGCGCGAGCGCCCTGCTCGTCGCTCTGAGCTCGCTGCGGAAGACCGTGCAGCGCTCGCAACCGCGCAGATGGCGGCGAACCGGCGGGGTCGTGCGGCGGCGCAGACCCTCGGCGATCTCGCCGAGCTCGATCCGCACGTCCTCGCACGACAGCAGCCGCGCCTCGGCTGCCTCGGCGAGCGACACGCGCGCGCGCACGAGCAGCGACTTGACGCTCGGGATCGTCGTTTCCATCGCCTCGGCGATCTGTTCGTAGGAGAGCGCGTCGATCTCGCGCAGCAGCAGGGCGGTGCGCTGCGTCTCGGGCAGCTCCTGCACGTCGGCGATCAGCTCGCGGAACTGCTCGCGCTTGTCCACCTTGTCCGCGGTCGTCGTTCCGTGCTCGCTGAGGTGGATGTCCATCGAGTCGACGCCGATCGCCTGTGCGCGCCGCAGGTGGTTGAGGCAGCGGTTGCGCGCGATGCGGTAGAGCCACGGGCGCGCGTTGATCGGGCGGTCGTCGGCGAGGATCGCGTTGAAGGCGGCCGCGAAGACCTCCTGGAGCACGTCTTCGGCGTCCTCGCGCGATCCGAGCATGTGGCGGGAGAAGGCGAGCAGGCGCGACTGGTAGCGGGCGACGAGCGCCTCGAAGGCGCCGTGGTTGCCGCGCCGCACGAGCGCGATCAGGCGCTCGTCCGACTGCAGGCGCAGCAGCGGCGAGCGGCCGTGGTGGCCGAGGGCCGTCCCCGATGTGAGAGCTGAGGCCTCCACTCGACTCTCAAGACACCGTAGCAGCGGTGAAAGTTGCGGGTTTTCGGTATGTCAGCGCGGCGTCCGACGGCGCAGGCGCTCGCGCAGCAGCAGCGCGAGCGCGACCGGAACGGTCGCCGGCAGCGTGTCGAGCGTCAGGAACAACAGGTCGAACGCGAGCGCTAGCGCGAGCACCACGAGCGACCAGCGCCACGGCGAGCCGCGCGCTTCGAGGCCCAGCTCGCGCTCGGCGGCGACGATCGCGCCGAAGACGCCCGCGACGAACAGGTCCCCGTATCCCATCAGCGCGTCGCCGAACAGCGCTCGCTGGAGCTGCGGCAGGTGGCCGGGCGGGGCGGCCGCGTTCAGCACGTCGTTGGCCGGTTGGAGCAACTGCGCGCCGACGAGATAGGCGTCGACCGCGGCCATCGCCACGATCCCGGCCTTCAGCCAGCCGCGCGGCGCCACGGCCGTCAGCAGCACCCCGAGCGTCACGCAGGACAGCGCCGACAGCGCGACCGCGGCGCCCTCGCCGGCGAGCCCGCCGCGATCCGCCCACGCGAGCGCGAACAGCGGCACGACGAGCAGCGCCAGCCACGGCCGAGCGCCGCGCATCGCCGCGCCGAGCGCCGCCGCCGCGAGCGGCGGGATCGCGATCAGCGCCAGCCACGCGAGCCCGTCGGCGACCGCGCCCGCCGCGCTGATCGCGGCCACGACCAGCACGATCGAGGCGAGCGGGGCGAGCGCCCAGCCGCGACCCGACAGCCGCCGCGCGAGCTGCGCCACGGGCGCGGGCGGGCGCCCATGCGGCAGCGCGACGAGTGCGCTCTGCACGCCGACAAGGCAGGCGTCGGAGAGCCAGAAGCCGAGCGTCACGCCGACAGCGTCGCAAATGCCTCGCGGCGGGAGTCCAGAAGCCGAGTTCGGATGCCGTCAGAACCAACTTCCGGAGCCGGCGCTGTCGGCGCAGGGCGCGAACGTCCGCGTTCGAACGATGCTTGACGCGAGGGCGTAGCGTAGGAATGTGAGGTACACGAGGCGCGACGGCACTGGAGCGGATGACCGCGCAGCAACAGGGCCGCGCGGTCATCCAATCAGAGCCGAGCGTGTCTCACGCGACGGCCGTGGCCCGCGTGGAGGCAGGCGTCAGGCCTTCCAGCACCGCGGTCGCGAGACGCGTGTCACCGCGGATCTCAAGACCGTTTCCGGCGCCCTCGGGAACGAGCGCGCCGATCCAGGCGCTTTCCGTCCCGGAGACCTGTGCGTCGGCATCCGGCTCGGCGCGCTCCTCGAGCGTGACGACGCCGCGTCTGACGATGAGCGTGTAGTGGCGCGACTCGCCATCCTTGGAGCGATCGGTGACCGTCAGCTCGACCGTGCCGCGCAGCGAGCGCGGCAAGGTCAGCAGCCCCGGCGCGAGCCGGAAGATGGCGCCGACGTCGATCGCCTCGTTGCGGCGAGGCTCGCTCCACGACCACTCGTATCCCCAGCGCGCGAGCGCGCCGAGGACCGGGACGAGGTCGCGGGCTCGGTCGGTCAGCTCATAGTCGACGCGCGGCGGCACCTCGCGGTACCGCTGACGGGTCAACAGGCCGTCCGCGACCATGCGGTTCAGGCGCGAACGCAACTGCTCCGTCGAGATCCCAGGCAGGGTGCGCTGGAGCTCGACGAACCGCCGCGGCCCGCTGACGAGGTCGCGCACGATCAGCAGCGTCCACTTGTCGCCGACGAGGTCCAGTGCTCGCGCGTCAGGCGACCACTGGTCGTATGGATGGCGTTTGGGAGGGGGAGCGGGTGGGATGACAACCTCCGGTCTACGTGTGCGTGGAACCTACCTACCACCGAACAGATTAACCGACTGACGAGTAGCCGAGGGGTTCCTCTGACATTCCGCCTCCGTATGCCCTATGCCGTACACCGCATCGCAAAGGCCTTAGAGTGCTCCGAACAGCACGGATCGAAACCCAAAGAACCTTTTTTGCGCACTTCTCCCTCTCCCAACGGGGAGCCGGGGGCTATGGTCGGCGGGACCAAGGAGGAGGCAGATGGCTGAGGTGATCCAGCTCGCGCAGCGCCGCCCGGAGCTGGCGGGTCAGCGGGCGCTGCCGTACGGGCCTGGCACGGTGTCGGCGACGCTCTACTTCGATCTCGCGTCGCCCTATACGTACCTCGTCGCCGAGCGCGTCGAGCGGCGCGTCGGCGCCGCGACCTGGCGCCCGGCCGCGCTGGGCGCGCCGCCACCGCGCGGCGAGCAGCTCGTCGTCGAAGCGCTCAACCGCGCGCATGCGCTGCGGATGCCGCTCGTCTGGCCCGAGCGCTTCCCCGCCCGCGTGCCGACGGCGATGCGCGTGGCCACGTACGCGAACGAGCACGGCTGCGCGCCGGGGTTCGCGGTCGCCGCCGGTCGGCTCGCGTTCTGCGGCGGCTTCGACCTCGAGGACCCCGAGATCATCGCCGAGGCGGCCGCTGCCGCCGGGCTCGACGTCGAAGGGGCGCTCGCGGCGGCGCGCGATCCGCGGCGCGATCACCAGGTCGCGATGGCGGGTCGCTCGGTCGAGCAGGCGGGCGGCGCGGCGCTGCCGGCGCTCGAGCACGAGCGGCGGCTCTACTGCGGGGAGGCGCACATCAGCGCGTGGCTCGCGCGGCTCGGCGGCGCGGTCGTGCGGCCGAGCGCCTCCTGACCGTCGGGCGCGCGCGGCGAAGCTGAGCGTTTCCTCATCGGGGCTGGCATCGCGGCGCTCCGCTGTCACAATCCCCGGTGGGATGGACCGAGCACTGCGATATGCGTATCGCCAGCTCGGCCGGCGATACCCGCTGACGGTCGTCGCCCTCCAGTTCCAGCTCGCGTACCTCGTCGTACTCGGCGGCCTGGCGCTCCTGCGGCTCTACCAGCCGATGAGCGATCGGGACTTCGTCGTCCTGCTCGTCGTCGCGGAGCTGCTGGTGGCGCTCGACAACGTGAGCTCGATCGTGCTCGCGCGGCGGCTGCTCGCGCCGGTCGGCGCCTGGCTCAACGGGGAGCGCGACCGCGTCAGCACGACCGACGCCTGGCGCGCGCTCGCGTTCATGCCGAGCATGTACGCGCGGCGCGTGCGGACCGTCCCGATCCTGCTCGTGACCGTGCCGTTCGGCGTCTTCGCGACGGTCGAGCTCGGGCTGTCCGCGTGGGCGGGCCTGGCGATCTTCGCCGGGATGCTGCTGACGCTCCTGTACGGCGCGCTGTTCCGCTTCTTCGCGATGGAGTCGCTGCTGCGGCCGGTGCTCGCCGACGTCGCCCTGAACCTCTCCGACGACTTCGACCCGGGCCGCGGCGGCGTGCCGCTGCGGCGGCGGCTGCTCGTCGGGCTGCCGGCGATCAACGTGCTGACGGGGGCGATCGTCGCCGGCATCGAGCTCAACCGCCACGGCGCGCACCTTTCCGACCTCGGGCCGGCGGTCGTCGTCGCGGTCGTGCTCGCGTTCACGATCTCGCTCGAGCTGACGATCCTGCTCTCGCGCTCGATCTTCGGCCCGCTCGAGGCGCTGCGCGAAGCGACCGAGCGGGTGCGTCAGGGGGATCTGCGCACGCGCGTTCCGGTCGTCTCGGCGGACGAGACCGGGCGCCTCGCGCGCTCGTTCAACGACATGGTCGCCGGGCTCCAGGAGCGCGAACGGCTGCACGAGGCGTTCGGCGCCTACGTCGGCCCGAGCGTCGCCGAGATGGTCCTGCGCGACGGCACGCACCTCGGCGGCGAGGAACTCCAGGTCTCGATCCTGTGCCTCGACATCCGCGACTTCACGCGCTTCGCCGAGCGCGCGAGCGCGCGCGAGGTGGTTGACCGCCTGAACGAGTTCTACGAGCTGGTGGTGCCGATCCTCGTGCGCCACGGCGGCTATCCCGACAAGTACGTCGGCGACGGCCTGCTCGGCGTCTTCGGCGCGCCCGAGCCGATCGTCGCGCACGCCGACCGCGCCGTCGCGGCGGCGATCGAAATCGCGCGCGCGGTCCAGGAGCGCTACCAGGGAAGCCTGCGCGTCGGCATCGGCGTCAACTCCGGGCTCGTCGTCGCCGGGACCGTCGGCGGCGGCGGGCACGTCGAGTTCACGGTCATCGGCGACCCCGTCAACACGGCGGCGCGCGTCGAGGAGCTGACGCGCCAGACCGGCGACGCCGTGCTCGTGACGGAGGCGACGCAGCGGCTGCTGTGCCTCGACCACGGCGGCTTCGACCCGCGGCCGGCGGCTCCGTTGAAGGGCAAGCGCGAGCGCGTGGAGCTGTGGGCGCCGCGCGCGCTCGACGGCGTCGTGGCCGCGCTGCCGGCGGACGGCGACCATCCCGCCCGGCCGGAGCACGCGTGGGGGCGCGTCGGCGGGCGGTCGTGAGCGCAAGTGGGGCCCGGCGTCGCTGCCGGGCCCCACTCGAGTCGCAGCTCCGATAGGGCGGGCCGGGTCGGGGGTCCCGACCCGCGGGAGCTGTGCGTCGCCAGCCGGACGCGTTAGGAGGCGCCGGCGTCGCTGCCAGCTACGTCCGGCCTATGTCGGGAAACGAGGAGGTCTTCGTGCCATGAGTGCTCCTCGCCCGTTCGCCACTATGGGGAACGCTTCGCCGCGCTGCAAGAGAAGTGGTCGCCCGTCATACGCGCCTCATACGCAGATGCGCCGCGACGGTGTGCGGCGCTTGCAACGGTCGGCCGGCGCGGCCCGATCGGCGGCTGTCTAGCATCGCCTGCATGTCCACAGACACCACCCAGCAGACGCGACTGCACGGGGGCCGGCTGATCGCTCGGCGCCTCAAGGCCCACGGCGTGAGCAAGCTCTTCACGCTCTCTGGCGGCCACATCTTCCCGATCTACGACGGCTGCCGGGCGGAGGGGATCGACATCGTCGACGTGCGCCACGAGCAGACCGCCGCGTTCGCCGCCGAGGGCTGGTCGAAGGTCACGCGCACGCCCGGTGTGGCCGCCGTGACGGCGGGGCCGGGCGTGACGAACGCGGTCAGCGCGATCGGCTCGGCGCAGTCGAACAACTCGCCGCTGCTCGTGCTCGGCGGGCGCGCGCCGGCGCTGCGCTGGGGCCGCGGGTCGCTTCAGGAGATCGACCACGTACCGTTCGTGCGGCCGCTGACGAAGCTCGCCGCGACGCCCGACGCGACCGCCGAGATCCCCGGCATGGTGGACGAGGCGCTGCGCGTCGCGATGACGCCGCACTCCGGCCCGACGTTCCTCGACTTCTCGATGGATCATGTCTTCAGCGAGGCGGAGGAGCCGGCGAGCGAGGCGTCGCTGCTGGAGGCGTGGCGCGGCGCGGGCGCTCCCGGGGACGCCGTCGAGCGCGCGGCGAAGCTGCTCGCGGAGGCGGAGCGACCGGTCGTGATGGGGGGGACGAATCTGTACTGGGGCCATGGCGAGGACGCGTTGCGTGCGCTCGCGGAGGCGCTCGGCGTGCCGGTTTTCCTCAACGGGCTCGCGCGCGGCTGCCTGCCGGCCGACCACGAGCTCTTCTTCTCGCGCGCGCGAGGCGCCGCGCTGACGAACGCGGACGTCGCGCTCGTGATCGGCGTGCCGATGGACTTCCGGCTCGGCTTCGGCGAGTCGTTCGGGCCGGAGACGGAGATCGTGGCGGTGGATGTCGCGGAGCCCCTGCGCGAGCACCCGCGTGCGGTAGCGGCCGAGCTCTACGGGGCGCTGCCGGCGACGTTGGAGACGCTGCGGAGCGCGGCGGTCGCGGACGGCGGGGGCGCCGTACGCACCCGGTCGTGGATCGAGCAGTTGCGCGCGGTGGAGTCGGAGCGGCACGCGGCCGAGGCGGCCGAGCTCAACGACGAGCGCGCGCCGCTGCATCCGATGCGCGTCTACCGCGGGTTGGCGGAGGTGATCGACCGCGGCGCGATCGTGGTCTGCGACGGCGGCGACTTCGTCTCCTACGCGGGGCGCGTCGTCGACTCCTACGAGCCCGGCTGCTGGCTCGACCCGGGGCCGTTCGGGTGCCTGGGATCCGGGCCCGGCTACGCGCTGGCGGCGAAGCTCGCGAGACCGGAGCGACAGGTCGTGCTGCTGCTCGGCGATGGCGCATTCGGCTTCTCCGGGATGGAGTTCGACACGCTGGCGCGTCACGGCGTGCACGTCGTCGGCGTGATGGGCAACAACGGCATCTGGGCGTTGGAGAAGCACCCGATGGAGTTCCTCTACGGCTACTCGGTCGCGGCCGAGCTGCGGCCGGGGACGCGCTACGACGAGGTCGTGCGCGCGCTCGGCGGCCACGGCGAGCTGGTCGAGCGGCCGGAGGACCTGCGCGGCGCGCTCGAGCGCGCGTTCTCCGCCGGGGTCCCGGCGCTGGTGAACGTGCTGACGGATCCGAGCGTGGTGTATCCGCGGAAGTCGAACTTGGCCTGAGAAGTGAGGAAGCCGCCCACATCATGTGGACGGCTTCCTCGAAGTGGCCCCATCAGGACGGGCAGGGGTACGTGCCGTGAAAGGGCCGTATCAGTGGCTCGGACGGCGGGAGGCGCCGTTGATGCGGCTTCGCCCGAGCCTATGGGCCGAGCAATGGAGGAACGTTCGCACGCGACCCCAGTGCCCGACCGGTCCATATTCCTAGGGTGTCATGGACCGGACAATAGAACATACGTCCACCTTATTACTCAGCATTGGCCCGGAAAACTGGCCGGGGCTTCGTGTCAGCCTGCTGCTAGCCGGTTTGCGAGCGAGGCGCGCCAACGCGCCGACTCGGTCAGCGTGCGAGCCGTGCGCGCGCGAGCGCGACGCCGTGCAGCAGATCGTGCTCGGAGACCTCCACGCGACGCAGGTCGAAGGCGCGCAGCGCCTCGAGCAGGATCGCCGCGCCGGCGACGATCGTCGGGGCGCGGTCGGGATGCAGGCCGCGGACGGTGCGGCGGTCGGCGAGCGGCAACTGCGCGAGGCGCGCGAGCAGCAGCTCGATCTCGGGGCGCTCGAGCACGTAGCCGTGGACTCGGCGCGGGTCGTAGGGGTCGAGCTCCTGGTCGATCGCCGCGAGCGAGGTCGCGGTTCCGGCGACGCCGACCGCGGCTTCGGCGCTCGCTCGCACCGCCGCCGGCACGTGCGCCTCGATCGTCGCGCGCACCTCGTCGGCGAGCTGCTGGAGCTCGTGCGGCGGCGGCGGGTCGTGATGCAGGTGGCGCTCGGTCTGGCGCACGACGCCCGCCTGGAGCGAGACATGGAAGCTCGGCTCCGTGCCGCCGGCGGCGCCGACGATCAGCTCCGTCGAACCGCCGCCGATGTCGATGACGAGCAGCGGCGTCGTGTCCGCCGCATCGCGCCCGTGGGTCGCTCCCTGGAAGGTGATCCGCGCCTCCTCGTCGCCGGAGAGGGTGCGCGCGTCGAGGCCGTGGTCCTCCCGCACGCGGCGCGTGAAGGCGGCGCCGTTGGCTGCGTCGCGCGCCGCGCTCGTCAGCACGGCGACGCGGGCGTCCGCGGGGACGCCGCGGGCGTCCATCGCGTCGCGGTAGGCGTCGAGCGTCGCGAACACGCGCGCCGTCGCCTCGTCGGCGAGGCGCCCGGCGGCGTCGACGCCTTGGCCGAGGCGGGTGACCTCGGAGCGGCGGTCGAGCTCCGCGATCGCGCCGTCCTCGACGTCGGCGATCAGCAGGCGGGTGGAGTTGGTCCCGATGTCGACGACGCCGACGCGCATGCGGGGGTGGATGCTACGGGGCCGGCGCGGGATACGGGAGCGGCGCGCCCGCGAGGCCGGCGAGCACGTTCTCGACGCAGCGGTCCGTCATCGCGGCGCGCGTGCGCGGGGTGGCGGAGCCGACATGCGGGACGACGAGCACGTTCGGCGCCCGGAGCAGCGGGTGGTCCGGCGGCAGCGGCTCGGGGTCGGTGACGTCGAGCGCGGCGCCGGCGATCGTGCCGGCGTGGAGGGCTTGCGTGAGCGCCTGCGTGTCGACGACCGGCCCGCGCGCGGTGTTGACGAGGATCGCGGTCGGCTTCATGCGGCGCAGCGCCCGCGCGTCGATCAGGTGGCGGGTGCGGGCGGTGAGCGGCACGTGGAGCGAGACGAAGTCGGACTGGGCGAGCAGCTCGGGGAGCGGCGTGCCGCCATGGCTCGTCGTTGTGAGGATCCGCATGTCGAAGCCGGCGGCGCGGCGCGCGACGGCCTCGCCGATGCGCCCGGCGCCGACGATCCCGAGCGTCGCGCCGACGAGGTCGGCGCCGAGGAAGCCGTCCGGCTGCCAGGCTCCCCAGCGGCCTTGCTCGACCGCCTGGGCGCTCTGGGGGATGCGGCGCGCGGCGGCGAGCAGCAGCGCGAACGCGAGGTCGGCGGTCGCGTCGGTCAGGACGTCGGGCGTGTGGCCGACCGCGACGCCGCGGGCCGCGGCGGCGTGGAGGTCGATGTTGTCCAGGCCGACGGCGTAGTTCGCGATCACGGTGAGCTGCGGGTTCGCGTCGAGGAAGGCAGCGTCGATGCTCTCGCTGAGCATGCAGATCAGCGCGTTCGCCTGCTGGGCGCGCTCGAGGAGCGCGGCGCGCGGCGGCGGGGCCGCCTCGGGCCAGACGTCGATCGTGTGCCCAGCTCGCGCGAGGCGCTCGAGCCCGTCGCCGAACGGTCTGCGGGTGACGAAGACGTGTCCCATCGGTGCGGGATCGTATGCCGCCGATGCGGGTTCAGGCGGCGCGCGCGGCGTGCCGCCTGCTCGTCGCGGGTCAAGCGGCGGCGCCCCGCCCGCGATGGCGCGCCGTCGCACGCTTCGGAATCCACGCCCGACGCGCTATAATGCTCAGTCCACGCCGCGGGGTGGAGCAGTCTGGTAGCTCGTCGGGCTCATAACCCGAAGGTCGCGGGTTCGAATCCCGCCCCCGCTATTGAGAAAGGCCCCGTGAGAGCGGGGCTTTTGTCGTTCTGGGGGTGGCGCCGCGGATCGAGCTGCTGGCGGGAGTACCAGCCGGGAGTACCAAACTGCGTCCGCGTACTCGCAACACTGGTGCACATGGACTTGGCGGCGACGCACTGTGACGTCGATCGTGGAAGCGGAACGCGGCGAGGACGCGCCTGCGGCCGGTAGGCGTGCTCAGCGCACTCGCACCACGACCTGATCGGGGATTCGCAGGTCAGCACTGCGCATCACGAGACTCACGCGCGTCGCCTGGCGGCGCCGCGGCACGCGCAGTGTCACCCCGAAGCGCGTCCGCCCGCGTCCCGTGACACGGGCCACGATAGGCTCGCGCGCGCCGCCCGCGAGCAGGAGGTAGGCCGTGAAGCGGATGCGGCGCGCCGGTGCTGTGGTGCGCCAGGTCGCTCGCACGAGGTCTCCGTGGCGTCTCGCCGCGAGGTCGACGATGCTGGGGATGCGGTCCGGCGGCAGCGCGCGGGGTGCTGGCAGTTCGAGGCGCTCCGCGACTGCGTTGCCCGGCGTGCACGCGAGCATGACGATCGGCGTCCGCGGGAAGCCGCGGACGCCGGCAGCGTTTGAGCCCTGCTCGGGGTCGAGGCGCAGCGTTGTCTTTCCGCCGGCGGGCAGCGTGTCAGACGCGTCGAGCACCTGCCGCGCGCCGCCGCGGCGGCCGAAGGGACTCCACCACGGCTGCGGGAGCGTGCGCGCGACGGCGACCGCGCGCACGTCGCACGCGCGCTCGCAGCGCACCCGTACGAGCAGGGGCTCGGCCGCGCGGAGCGCCGGGGGCCCCACGAGCCGGGCGGTCATGCGAGGCGCGGCGGGTGCGCTCGCTGGCGGCCCGCCGGGAGTGAGGTCGCGCGCGACGTGGGCGCGGCCGCCGCCGAGCCGCCGCAGCCCGCCCTGCCTCGTGTCGACGCGAGCGTCGTCGGCCCAGGCCACTCCGAGCGTGTCGTCGTCGAAGGGGAGCGGTCGCGCGGCCGTCGCGGAGCGGCAGGCGCCGCCGACGCGCGACGGTGCGCCGAAGCCGTCCGTCAGCGTTCCTTGCGCGACGTAGGCGGATGCTGCTCGCTCGCCCTCTTCGTCCTGGACCCAGGTCATCAGCATCCGACCGCTGGGCGTGAGCGCCACGGCGAGGCCCTGGCCCGTGCTGTCGTCCGGAGGCGCTGCGCGGGTGCCGAGGGATGACACAAGGGGGGCGGCGAACGCGCTCTCGGTCGGTCTGAAGTCGCCGACGCGGCGGACCGCGATGTCGACGCCCTTGCGGAACGCTCCGCCTGCGGACCGCACGAGCGCGGCGGTGGACCACGGGTCGGTTCGGTAGGCGATCACGGCGCCGCCGTCGGAGTTCAGGGCCACCGCCAGATCCTGCACGTAGGCCACGCTCGACAATGGGACGCGGGCGAAGTCCGCCTGGCCGAGCAGGCGCTCGTAGGCATGCAGGCCGTCGAGGCCCTGCGCGGCGAGAAGTGCCCGTCCGTCCCCGGCGACCGCCAGCGCGAGGCTCCCACCTCCCATCCGCGTGAGCGCCCGTGGCGGCCCGAAGCGCCCGTTCGCGTCCGCCGCGGCCACGTGGACGACCTCTTCCAAGAACTTGCGCGGCGACGCCGTGGGCCATGCCACAACGGCGCGTCCGACGGCGTCGATCCCGGCGACCACGCCTTGCTGATCGGCTGGTCCGCCGTCGACGGGCGCGGGTGTGCTGAACGGCGCACCGGCCGAGCGGCGGATGGCGGCCATCACGCGCGCCTTGTCTTGGCCCGGTCTGCGCTCGACCCATGCGACGATCGCCGCACCGCCGGGCGCAGTCGCAACCGACGGCGTGCCGAGTCCGCTGTCGCCCGCCCGTGCCAGCGTCTGCGGCGCCTCACCGAGCGCCGCGACCCGCAGCGCCGTGCCGAAGCGCCCTCTGCCGCGCGGCAGCAGGACGATGCCGGCCACGAGCGGCGGCGCCCCGTCGGCAGTCGCGATCTCTGGGCAGTCGGGGAGCCAGCCGAGCGTGCTGGTCGCGAGCGGCGCGAGGCGGTTGCCCTGCAGCTCCAGCAGGTCAATCGGCGTGCTGACGCGCTCCAGCGAACCGAGCAGCGCGAGTTGCTGCGGGCCGGCCGCGCGGAGGCAGTCGGCGATGCCGCCGCCGGGCACGTCGTAGGTCGCTGTCTCGGTCCAGGCCGCGCTCGACGCCGAGGGGGCGAACGCGGCCGCGACGACGGCCGCGAGCAGCGCGAGCCGTCGCATGCGCGCCATGAAAGCAGCGTTGCGCACCGGGGCGCGCCGGTCGCGGGGCCGTCCAGGCGCGCCGCGCTGCTCAGCGCCGCTCCCGCGCGCGCGAACCGCGTCGGCTATCCTGCGCCCGGCGACGACAGTCGATCGCCTGCGCGGGCTCGCGCGGCTGTGCTCGACGAGCATGGTCTCGACCGCTGCACGTCGATCTCCAGGGTGTGCAAGTCTGGGACTGAGTCAGCCGCTCCCGTCATCTCGGCTTCCAGCCGACTTCGGACTCCCCCTCGCCCTGGATCGAGCGCGGATCGTGATTGCAGGTCGGTTGCAAGCGGCCGCAATCGCCGTTGTCACGGGAAGTTGAACCAGGCGCCCCGCTCCGTTCACCCAGGCCACGGAACCTCGACTTCTACGGGGATCCGCCGGTCGCTAGTGGCGGCGGATCGTTCTCCCGCTATGTACAGGAGCCTCGCTTTGCGGGTCTTTTGTTGTTCTTGGAGGCGTTTGGTGGCTCGGGGCGTGGGAGGGAGTACCAGTGGCGAGTACCAAATCGGCACACCGCTCAGCGCCTGGTTGACGGTCCACTGATATGCATCGCTCATGGCGCTGATAGCAACGTGGCAAAGCGACGGAACCCACGCCAGGCTCCGAGACGAAGACGACGGGCTGTGGGCGACGCTGAGGCTGGCCGACGACTGGTACGAGCCGGGACGCCGGGAGCCCGTGAGGGCCTGGGTCGTCGAATGGCTTGACAGCAACAAGGATGAGTCGCCGATGGCACGGACACGCCTCGACGTTGCAGCGCAGCCTGCGCCCGACGAGGACACCATGGCCCGGCTGAGCGAGGCTGGCGCTGCTGTTGCCCGAACGGCCGCGCCCACCGAGCCCGAGGCGTTCGGACACGCGGAGACTGGGCTCGCACGGGGCAGCGAGGTCTACAGACGCATCGAGCTGATCAGCCACGCAATCCAGGAAGCGCAGGGCCGCCTGGACACTGCGGCGCGCATCGTCGAGCCCTGGGGTGCTCACCGTGTCCTGATCGCGCTGACCGAGGCCCTCGGCTGGGTTCGGGCGCTCGACGACGCGATGAACCACATCTGGCGTGGGCTTTCTGACGAGCTGCGTGCGGACATCACGACCCGCATCGACGAGGCCCTCGAGCGCCCGGCCTGGGACCCCAAGTTCGTTGCATGGGCGAAGACACAGCGGCGCGAAAGCGGGTACGCCGACTGGACGCTCGGGCTGCTGATAAGAAGCGCCGGTCTGCCACGAGAGGACCTCCGAGGGATGCGCTGGCTTGCGGGCAAGCTGCTGCACTTCGGACCGCTGCCTGCGGTCGAGCTCAAGCAGTGGCGCGAGGGAGAGCCTCCTCGGTGGAAGTGGCGTCCGTCGAAGGAGATCTTCCCCGTGAAACGTGGTGAGCGTCGATCCCATGACCGCTTGGCGTACGACCGCTGCCTGGCCGATCGTGACGTCATCGGCAGGTTCAACCTCTTCCATGCTCTTCTTGCGACCGAGTTCCTGGCCCGGGATCTGACCGGACGATCCGAGTGATCGCCGGCGAGGTCCGCACTGTGGCATATATCCCGTAGCACTTTGGCGGGCACGCCGGCAGGGTGCCGGCGCGGTGCGGCCGCGTTCTTCCAGGCATCTCGCGTTGGGCGAGGCGATGCGGCGGCGCCGGACGGAGCTGGGGCGTTCGCAGGAGCAGGTGGCGCTTGATGCTGGGATCGATCGGGCGTACTACAGCGGGATCGAGCGGGGCGAGCAGAACGCCTCGTATGCGACGTTGCTGAGCATCGCGGATGTGCTTGGCGTGCGGCTCTCTGAGTTGCAGATGCGCGCTGAGAAATAAGGAGCGCCCGGCTGGGGGTTGCCGGGCGCTCGCGCATCGCCGCCGCTCCACCAGCACGCGGACATAGCCGCGCTCGAGCAGCCGGGGGCGACGAGGGGGACCTCGCTCTCGCTCCCTGCTCTAATTGCCCGATTGCGGCGCGCCCCGTGCCTTGGGGGGATGGGGGCGGTGATGTGCGCGGCATCCTACTTATGCGGAATATATCCCGCAAGTCGTAAGTGGGATTCGCGCCCTGGACCCCGCAACCAGCGCGGATCGCGGCTACTCGGGGAGGCCGTGGCTGATCGTCTCGACCGCGTCTTGGAGCTGCGAGAGGCGCACGCGCAGCGCCTCCGCAATGGCGAGCAGGGAGCCGTAGGCGGGGTTGCCCTCTCCGCGCTCGATCGCGCCGAGGTGCGAGCGGTCCATGCCGGCCTCGTGGGCGAGGTCTTCTTGGCTGATGCCGAGCGCTTCGCGGCGGGCGCGGATGAGCTGACCGAGCGCGTGATGCTGTGCAGAGCGAGGGTCGGCCATGAGGGCGGCAACCTGCCTGACCTGGCACGCTGCCGCCACGGGATATATCCCGTACTTGAAGACAACGGCTTACCTGGGAAAAGGGCGCCCGCTCGGAGCGGTCACCTGGGTCACACATGGCAACCGTGCATCTAGTCTGCGCTGCTTCTACTGTCGCAATCGGGGGCGCTGGGGCGCGTAGCATTGGCTCGTGGCCAGGGTCGTTGAGAAGCGTTCCGACGGGACCATGCTGATCGAGGTTCCGGCAGCGGATGCTGTCGACCTGGAGGTTGGGGCCGATGTCGAGGTTCGTCCGGTGGCATCGGCGGCTGGGAGGGGGTGGCCAACACCGTTCGGCGCACTCGCTGGCAAGCTGCCCTCCATAGAGATCGAGGACATCAAGGCGGCGCGGCGCGAGGCGCTGGGCGGCACGGCGTCGTAGTCATGCCCGATGACACGGGCAGGAGGAGGCACCCAGGGTACCTCCCGGCGCCCGTTTCAGAGTGATTCTGACGAGGCACCCTGGGTGCCTCCCACGGCGATCTTGCGCGAGGCGCCCAGATGCCTCGTGCTGCGTCCCGCTCGTGGGCTCCGGAAACGGTTGGTTTGCTGGGCTTCTGTGGTCGATGAAGGGGGGTGTCCGCCCGCTGCGCGCCCGGACACCCCCCTTCCTCGACCTGCCATGTGAGGCATGGCTGTCATTTCATGTCAGCAGAAGCCCAGCATCGGGGATGGAGCCAGGAGCGGGACGCAGGCACGGAGCGGGCAAGGCGCAGCGCAGCGGCGAAGGCAGCGAGGCGAAAGAAAATCGTCACAGCGGGTGTGAACCGGTCTTGTAGAGGTAGTGGAGCGAAATGGGAGAACACGACTCGGCGGGACGCAGCTCGCGTTCGAGGGGTTGACGAATCGCGTTCGCGAGGACCCCGTCAGCAGAGCTCGGTGCGCCGGATCACGCGCGAGGACGTGATGACGGCTGCGGAGGTCGCGCAGTTGCTTGGTCTGCCGAAGTCGACGGTGTACGAGCTGGCCCGGCGTGGCGAGCTGCCGTGCGCTCGGCTCGGGCGCACGATGCGTTTCCTGCGCGAGGACATCGAGGGGCGGCTGCGCGGCGTGCGCGCCGATCAGCGAGGCTGAGGCATCCTGCGCGGATGTTCAGGTGGGACAGGTTGTGGTAGCGTGCTGTCCATGAAGACCGTTCACCTGGATCCGGAAGCACGCGAACGCGCGAGCCTCGTGGTCGACGAGATCGAGAGGCTGCTCGGCGAGGGCAAGCACATCGCCGTGACCGTCGCCGAGGAGCAGGAGCTGCTCTCGCCGCAGCAGGCAGGCGACCGGCTCGGCTTCTCACGCCAGCACGTCGTGCGGCTCATCAACGCGGGCGAGCTGGAGGCGCGCAAGCTGCCGGGCTCGAGTTACTGGCAGATCCCGCTCGCGACGGTGCTCGCGTTCGAGGAGCGCGGCCGGCAAGCCGACGAGATGGCGGACGAGTTCTCCCGCTCGCTCGACGCGCTGGGCGCTCCGCTTGAGTGAGCGGGAACGGCCGCCGCGCGCGGTCCTCGACACCGACGTCATCTTCTCGCGCGTCCTCCACGAGCTGCTCGGGCGGCTCGCGCTCCGGCGGCGGGCGCTGACGCTGATCTGGAGCGACGAGCTGCTTGCGGAGGCCGCGCGCGTGCTAATGGCTCGCAAGGCGCTTCCGGCGACAGCCGCGGCGCAGTGGGTTGGGTACCTGCGGCGAGCGTTTCCACACGAGCGCGTCGACCTTGCGGCGCTCGATGCGGGCGTCGACCTCGGGTCGCTGACGAGCGATCCGGACGACCAGCACGTCTGCGCGCTCGCGGTGGCTGGCCGCGCCGAGTTGCTGCTGACCTTCGACCGCGGCTACCAGCGTGGGGAGCTGCAGGCGCTCGGCGTCGCCGTGGTCGATCCCGACGCGTACCTCGTCGACCTGTTCACGGAGGAGCCGGACGCCGTGCTCGCCTCCGTGCGGTCGACCGCGCGCGCGTGGGGTGGCGGGCGGCCTGTCGGCGAGCTGGTCGACGCGCTCGCTCGCGCCGGAGCGGAGCGGTTCGCCGAGCGCCTGCGAGCGGCCGGCCTCTGACGATCAGGGCTCGATCCCGTGCGCGGCGTTCATGGCCGCGACGGCGGTGGCGTCGAGCTTGGAGTGCAGGTAGCGGTTGGTGGTCGACAGGCTCGCGTGGCCGTAGAAGTCGCGGATGGTGATGAGGTCGACCTTGTTGCGGGCGAGGACCGAGCCGGCGGCGTGGCGGAGGCTGTGCAGCCGCATGGGGCGCAGGCCGGCGGCCTCGGCGGCGCGTTTGTAGCGGCGGCGCAGCGCTGAGCCGTCGAGGCGACGGCCGAAGCGGTTGCAGAACACGTAGTCGTCAGGCGACGTGAACTCGGCGCGCTGGCCGAGGCGGGCGAGCGCCTCGGCGGCGGGATGCGCGACCGGCACGTCGCGCGGCTTGCCGCTCTTGGGCGCCTTCTCGACGTCGGCGCTGACCGCTCTCTCGACGGTGACGATCGCGCCCGAGAGGTCGGGCAGGAAGCGGACGTGGCGCCAGCGCAGCGCGAGCAGCTCGCCGAGCCGCAGGCCCGAGTAGAACATCAGCGCGAACGCCCCGGCGTCGTGTCGGTCCTCGGCGGCCTGCGCGGCCAGCTCGTCGGCGCTCTCGGTCACCGGGCGGCCCTTGTAGTGCTTCGGCGCGCGGTGCCGGCCCTGCTCGCAGACGCGCACAAGAGCCTCGATCTCGTGGCGCTCGTAGTGGTCCAGCGGCGCCGGCGGCGGCTGGCGGCGCTTGTCCGTCTCGGTGATCGGGTTGCGCTTCACGCGGTCGCCGTACGTGTCCGAGCGCATCGCGTAGTTGAAGACCGCGTGCAGCAGCTCGCGGTGCTTGTTGACCGTCTTCGGGCTGATGTCCTCGCCGTCCAGCTCGCGCAGGAACGCCGACACGTCGCGGGTCGTAACTGCCTCGACCAGCTCGTCGCCGAAGCGCTTCATGATCCGGCCCTTGGCGACGCCTGAGCCGCGCCGGTAGGCGGCGCCCGGCTCGCGCAGCAGGGCCTCGTTGTCGCGCAGCGTCGAGGGCGCGCCGCCCTTCACGTCGCGCCGCCAGGCGAGCCACTCGTGCGCGACGCGGCGGAACGTCGGGGCCTCGGCCAGCGCCGCGGCCCTGGTCGCCTCGGCGCGCTCCCGGTCGACGCGCTCGACCAGCTCGGCGGCAGCGACGTGGACGCTGCGCTCGTCGAGCCAGCCGGCCGGCGTGCGACCGCGGCGCTTGATCCACGCGCCCGATCTCGGATCGCGCTCAAGCCACGCCTGACCGACGCGCCGCTTGACCTGGCGGCCTTCGCGGTCGCGCCACTTCGCCTCGAAGTACGCGCCCTCGCCGTGCTTGGAGGGAACAACCACGATGGCTGGCGCGAGCGTGCTCATGGACCGAGACTACACTGCTCGGATGTGGGGAGTACCACGAAAATCGACGGGAGTACCAGCCGGTGCAGGGAGTACCAGAGGGAGTACCAAACGCCGGGGATCACCAGCAATCATGGCAAATCTACGAGCGAAGAATCGCCCGTAACATCGCGTCTCAGATTGCCTGCATCGGGCTCATAACCCGAAGGTCGCGGGTTCGAATCCCGCCCCCGCCATGTCAAACATCAGCGACGGCCGCCCCTCGGGCGGTCGTTTTGTTTCGGCTTCGGGCTGTGCGGCGGTCCGGGCTCTGGGCGGGAGTACCAGCGGGGAGTACCAGGCGGCTGGTGGACTGGCGAGCGCCGAATCCACGGTGGCTTCCAGGGTGAGCTGTCTTGCCGCCTTCTCGTAGGTCGCGGTGACCTTGAAGTCCGGGTCGCCGCGTACATGACGGCGCCCGGGCCGGCGGTGGCGATCTCCAGCCAGGGCGCCCGGCACTCGGCGAGCGGCGAGCCGGTGACGTGAGATGACACGATCGGCACTGGCGACCCGAAGGCGGTGAAGCCGTAGCGGTGGCTCGGTTTGCGCGTCAGGACCGCTCGGCGCGTGCGATGAGCGTCGCGCACGCTTCGAGTGCTTCGAGGTGTGGCGATTCCTCTTCGCGGGCGCCGGCGAGGATCTCGGTCTCGGCGCCCTCGAAGACGTTGCCGATGAGCGTCGCGAGCGCGCGTGGAGGCATCGGGAGCGCGATGTCGCATTCGGCTTGCCAGCGCTCGAGGCGCTCGGCGATCAGCTCGCGCCAACTGCGCTGCGTGCGTCGCCAGCGTTCGGCGAGCTCGGGGTCGGCGAGGCCGGCGGCCCACAGCTCCCAGAGGATGCGGACGTAGCCCGTGTGGATGTCGTCGCGCAGGTAGTCGCAGGCGGTGCGCCACTGCTGGGCGAGCGGGCGGCCGTCGCTGAACATCGACTGCTGGCGCGTGAGCAGTTGCTCAGTCAGGTCGTCCATCACGGCGAGCAGCAGCCCTCGCTTGGACCCGAAGTGGTACTGCACGAGGGACAGTCGCGTGCCGGCGCGGTCGGCGACGGCGCGCATCGAGGCCGCGGTGTAGCCGTGCTCGCGCAGGACCGCCGTCGCGGCTGTGAGCAGCTGCGCCCGTGTCGCGCGGCCGCGCTCCAGGCGCTGGTCAGGACGGGGCTCTTGGGTGTCGGCTGCCGGTGGGCTTGACATTGCGCCACAGTCTACGGTACAAGTTGGTTGGTCGCACGACCAACTATTTGGAGGACGGTAATGCCTGTCGGCCCCCCTCGCCCGAGCGAGAAGGGACGTGAGACGTTGATCGAGCTCGCAGTCGCACCCGCGCCGGTCGGCGGACCGACCGGCCGCGGCGGCGAGCAGAGCCGCGCCCGCTACCCCGACGTCGAGGGCTTGGTCGAGCGCGACGGGATGCGGCTCTTCTACGAGCTCTACGGCGAGGGCGAGGAGACCGTCTTCTTGCTTCCGACGTGGTCGTTGCTTCATTCGCGCTTTTGGAAGATGCAGATCGCCTACCTTGCGCGCCATTTCCGCGTGCTGGTGATGGACGGGCTGGGCAACGGCCGCTCGGATCGCTGCCGCGACCCGGAGCGCTACGGGGCCGCGGAGTTCGCCCATGACTGCCTGGCGGTGATGGACGCGAGCGCTACCGAGCGGGCCGTGATGGTCGGCTGGTCGCGGGGGGCGCAGTACGTGCTGGAGCTGGCGCGGCTCGCGCCGGAGCGGGTCGCCGGCACCGCGTTCATCGGACCGCTGTTCCCCTACAGCGTTTCGCAGTGGTCGGTCTTGCTCCCGCTGGCGCGTTCACTTGTCTTCGAGCGGCGCGCGCCCGTCAATCGCTGGTGGGCGCGCATGAACGCGGTCCATTGGCGAGAGTCCTACCCGCAGTTCGCGGAGTGGTTCGTCTCGCGAAGCCTGCCCGAGAAGCACTCGACGAAGGCGATCGAGGATGGCGTCGGCTGGGCGCTCGAGACCGACCCGGAGACCCTGATCGCCACGACCGGCGGCCACATCCACCGCCACCGGCGCGTCCTGCACGGGCTGGCGAAGAACCTGCGCGCCCCGGTGCTGGTGATCTCCGGTGACCACGACAAGATCACGCCGCCGCGCGACGCGCGGGCGCTCGCCAGGATCGCCGGCGGGCGCCTCGAGCGGGTCCGCGACGCGGGCCACATGCCGCACGTCCGCAAGATGGTGCCCGTCAACCTGGCGCTGCGCGACTTCGCAGCGGAGGCGTTCGGGCGACCGCGCACGCCGCGCGATCCGACCGTTCATCGCCCGGACGGCCGCCCACGCGCCCTGTATGTCTCATCGCCGATCGGGCTCGGGCACGCACAGCGCGACGTCGCGATCGCACGTGAGCTGCGCCGCCTGCACCCGGACCTGGAGATCGACTGGCTCGCGCAGGACCCCGTCACGCGAATGCTGCACGCCGAGGGCGAGCTCATCCACCCCGCCAGCGCCCACCTCGCCAACGAGTCCAAGCACTTCGAGTCTGAGTCGGCCGAGCACGACCTGCACTGCTTTCAGGCGCTGCGGCGGATGGACGAGATCTTCGCCGCCAACTTCATGCTCTTCCACGACGTCGTGCGCGAGCAGCGCTACGACCTGTGGATCGGCGACGAGGCGTGGGAGCTCGACTACTACCTGCACGAGAACCCGCGCGAGAAGCGCGTCCCGTTCGCCTGGCTGACGGACTTCGTCGGCTTCCTGCCGATGGAGGACGGAGGCGCCCGCGAGCGCTTCGTGACCGCGGACTACAACGCCCGGATGGTCGACCACATCGCATCACACCCCGACGTTCGCGACCTGGCCCTGTTCGTCGGCAACCCGGAGGACATCGTGCCGGAGCAGCTCGGGCCGCGGCTGCCGATGATCCGCGACTGGACCGAGCGCCACTTCGACTTCACCGGCTACGTGACCGGCTTCGACCCCGCCGAGCTCGGCGACCGCACCAGGCTGCGCGCCGAGCTCGGCTACCGGGACGACGAGCAGGTCTGCATCGTCACCGTCGGCGGTTCAGGCGTCGGCGCCGCCCTTCTGCGACGCGTCATCGCCGCGTTCCCGCAGGCGAAGGAGCGCGTCCCCGCGCTGCGCATGATCGTCGTCGCCGGCCCACGCATCGACCCCGCATCGCTGCCTGCCCATGCCGGGCTCGAGGTCGTCCCCTACGTCCACGACCTCTACCGGCATCTGGCCGCCTGCGACCTCGCCGTCGTCCAGGGCGGCCTGACCACGTCGATGGAGCTCACGGCACAGCAGCGACCCTTCCTCTACTTCCCGCTGTGCCACCACTTCGAGCAGAGCTTCCACGTCCGCCACCGCCTCGAACGCTACGGCGCCGGCCGCCGCATGGACTTCGACGACTCCCCGCCAGAGCGGATCGCGGCGGCGATCGCCGACGAGATCGGACGCGACGTGGACTACCTGCCGGTGGAGACCGACGGCGCCCGCCGTGCGGCCTCGCGCATCGCCCAGCTCCTCAACTGACCGCATCACGAGGCGGACTGTCCGTCGGCTACGTCCGTCTCCCCGCCGGCGCGGACCTGCGCCCGGCCACCAAGGGCTTGCCGGACGACCTCTGCCCCTGCCCGCACTGGGGCTACATGCGCGAGGGCCGTGTGCGCATGCACACGACCGACGGCCATCGGGACTTCGCCGCCGGCGAGGCGTTTCTACTGGGCTCCCGGCCACGCCCCCGAGGCGCTCGAGGACGCCGAGTACGTCGACTTCTCCCCGACCGAGGAGCTCCAGCGCGTCATCGAGCACATCACGAGGAGCGCCGCGGAGCCGGCATAGGGAAGCCGGCAAGCGGAGCGGCGAAGCCCCGCCGCCGGGGACGGGGCTTCTCGCTCCGGTCGTCGCAGCCGGAGTCAGAGCGCGAAGAACACGCGCGAGAACGTTCCGGGGATGCTTTCGGTCACGTTGTTCGTGGTGTCGGTGATCGCAACGTTCTGGTAGCTGACGTTTGCGAGGACGAGTCGCTGGCCGGGCGGGCAGGTGAAGCTGCCGGGGCTGGGCGGGTTGAGCGTCAGGGTCTGGGAGATCGAGCCGTTCTTGCCCGAGCTGAAGGTCCCGGTCGCTTCGACGGGCCCGGAGACTTCTTCCTTGTTCGTGGCCTGCGGATGCTTTCCGCCGCCGTTGATGCACGCGTAGGTCGCGGTGGCGTCGGCGCTGGCGCGGTAGGTGATCAGCTCGTTGTCGCCCAGCCCTGCCTCTTTGAAGCTCACCACCAGTTGACCTGCGGTGTTGGGGCCGCTCGCTGAGGCCTTGATGAAGTGCGGGCTCGCGGCGGATGCGGCGCCGGCGAGCGCGAGCATGGCGAGGACCGTGGCGAGGGTGACGGCGGTGCGGATCAGTCGTCTCACGACCGCTCCTTTCTCTTCGTATCCGGAAGACGGGCGCTACTGCTGCCCGGGCGGGGCGTGGCCGGCCGGATTCGTCGCCGGCTGCTGCTGGAGGCCGCCCCCGGTGCACGTGGGCTGCTGGCCGGGCGGGAGCTGGCCGCTGCTCGTCTGGCACTGCGGTGGCGTGATCTTGGCGATGGCCGCATCGGCTGGCGCCACCCCGAGGACGCCGATCGTCGCTGCCGCGGCGATCCATGCGCGTCGCTTGCTCAACATGACGGACCTCCCGGTCTCGTTTCCATGGTCGGCCGTATCCCAACGGCCCTCGACCCAGGTCCGCGTGATGTTCCCAACGGCTCTCCCCGCAAAACCGGTGCGCTGAGGCCTGGCGCGCCGGCGACTGACGTCGCTCCGACCGCTGGTGGCTTCGAGGGCGCCCTCGCTAGTGGACAACTTGGGCACTTGTGATGCGTTCGTTAGAGGTAGATGATTGACGTGGAGCTCGTGAGCGCGGACACGGCCGTAGACCCGCCGCCGACCGGCGAGCGTCGGCGCTATGCCGGGTTCACGGCAGCGGAGCTGCAGACGGGCTCGGTGTTCGTCACCACCGGAGGCGTCCGGGCGCGGGCGCTGCGTTGGTCGGGATATCTGATCGGCACGTTGACGGTGCTGTGGCTCGTCGCCTTGATCGCGGGCGCGGTCGGGGCTGGGCGCCTGCCGGCGGTGCCGTTCCCGGCGATCGGCGCCCTGCATGAGATGCATTCCGCACGCGCGCAGCAGCACGCGGCACCGCGCCCGACGGTGTCTGGCGGGATCGCGGGTCGCGGCCTGGGAGCCCTTCGCGGCGCGGCGCCTGACGGCTTCTCGCGGACCGGCTCGGCGATCTCTGCGCCGACCGGCGTGCGCTTCACGCTGCCGCGTGCCGAAGGGCGCAGCGCGCCGGACCGCGGCGTCGGCCTGTCGGCCCCGCCGGTCGTCAGCCCGCAGCCGGCCGCGGGCGCTCCCAGCAGCGGAGCGGCCCAGCCGGTCGCGCCGCCGGCGAGCGGCGCGGCGCCGCGGACGACGTCCCCGCCGGCCGCTGGCCGGGGTTCGGGGGCGGCCAGCGGCCGGCGCTCGTCCGGCGCGGCCAAGGCCCCGGCGGGCAGCCCGCGCGCCGGCTCGCCGGCGGCGGGCGGAGCGTCCGGGGCGGCCACGCCGAGTCGGTCAGCCGATCCGGCCACGCTGGGCTCCGCCCACAGACGCACCGGCATCGGCTGAGACTCGTGCGGCGTCGGCGCGGGTCGGAGGCCGCGCAGGCGGCGCAGGCGCGCCGCCGCATCCGGCGCCCGCCCGCGCACTGGGTGCTGCTCGGCTTGCTCGTCGCTGTGCTGATGCTGTTGCTGGTCGTGCAGGGGGTGACGGTGCGGCGGATCGGGGCGAGCGCGACGCCCACGTCCCAGAGCGCCGGCTCGCCGCTGGTCGGCTCGCGGCCGCTGCTGACGGTCGCGCACGGGCGGCTCGTCTCGCGACAGCCGCCGCCCGGGCGACGCGTGGCGTTGACGTTCGACGACGGGCCGAGCCCGATCTGGACGCCGCGGATCGCTCGCGTGCTGCGTCGGCTGCACGTGCCGGCGACCTTCTTCGAGGTCGGCACGCAGGTGACGCGCGCGCCGGGGGTCGTGCGCGACCTGCACCGCTGGGGCTTCGAGCTGGGCAACCACACGTTCACGCATGTCGACATCACGCGGGGGCCGGCGTGGTGGCGCTCGATGCAGATCGAGATGACGGAGAGCGCGATCGCCGGGGCGGCGGGGGTGCGCCCGCTGCTCTTCCGCCCGCCTTACTCGGCGACGCCGGCACAGGTGACGCAGGTGGGAGCGCGCGTGCTGGCCGGTGTCGCGAGCGAGGGCTTCGTGATCGCGCTGACCGACTTCGACGGGCGCGATTGGGAGCCCGGCCGCAGCGTTGCGGCGATCGTGCGCGGGGCGACGCCGCCGGGTCACGCGGGCGGGATCGTGCTGCTGCACGACGGCGGCGGGAATCGCGCGCGGACGCTTGCGGCGCTTCCGCGCCTCGTCGCGCGGCTGCGCGCGCGGGGCTTTCGCTTCGTCACGGTCGCGGGGCTGCTGGGCGTCCCGCGCGCGGCGCTCGAGGCGCCGGCGAGCCGTTGGCAGGGCGTCAGCGGGGAGCTGCTGATCGTCGCCTTGGCGATCGCGCGCTGGCTCACGGCGGCGCTCACCGTGGTGCTGCTGCCGATCGCCGTGCTGATGCTCGGCCGCTCGGCGTTCGTCTTCGCGATGGCGCGTCGCCACGCGCGGATGTGCCGCACGCTGCCGAGCGACGCGAGCTACGCGCCGTTCGCGTCGGTGATCGTGCCCTCCTACAACGAGTCGGTCGGGATCGAGCGCGCGGTGCGCTCGCTGGCCGCCAGCGACTATCCCGACTTTGAGGTTCTCGTGGTCGACGACGGCTCGACCGACGGCACCGCCGAGCTGGTCGAGCGGCTCGGACTGGAGCGCGTGCGCGTGATCCGCCAGCCGAACGGCGGCAAGGCGCGGGCGCTCAACCGCGGCATCGCCGCCGCGCGCGGCGAGGCGATCGTCATGGTCGACGCCGACACGGTCTTCGAGCGCGAGTCGCTGCGCACGGTGATCGCCCCGCTGTCCGCGCCGCAGGTGGGCGCGGTGTCCGGCAATACGAAGGTCGGCAACCGCAGCGGGATGCTGGCGCGCTGGCAGCACATCGAGTACGTGCTGGGCTTCAACCTCGACCGGCGGCTCTACGACGTGCTGAACTGCATGCCGACCGTGCCGGGCGCGATCGGCGCGATCCGCCGCGAGGCGCTCGCCGACGTCGGCGGCGTCTCCTCCGACACGCTCGCGGAGGACACCGACCTGACGATCGCGATCGGCCGCGCGGGCTGGAAGGTCGTCTACGCCGAGCGGGCGCGGGCGTGGACCGAGGCGCCCGCCACGCTCACGGCGCTCTGGCGTCAGCGCTACCGCTGGTCCTACGGGACGATGCAGGCGGTCTGGAAGCACCGCGCCGCGCTCTGGCACCGTGGCGAGGGCCAGATCGGCCGCCGCGGGATCCCGTACCTCGTCCTCTTCCAGATCGTCCTGCCGGCGCTCGCGCCGCTCGTCGACCTCTTCACGCTCTACGGCGTGGTGTTCCTCGACCCGCTGCCGGTGCTCGGCTACTGGGTCGCGTTCAACCTCGTCCAGCTCGGGCTCGGCTGGTACGCCTTCCGGCTCGACCGCGAATCGATCAGGCCGCTGTGGGCGCTTCCGCTCCAGCAGTTCGTCTATCGGCAGTTCATGTACCTCGTGGTGATCCAGTCGATCATCAGCGCACTGCGCGGGACGCGGCTGCACTGGCAGCATCTCCACCGCACCGGCGACGTCGAGCTCGCCGAAGACGTGCTCGTGGGCGGCGCAGCAGACGAGGGCTCGGGCTCGGGCGGCGCTTAAGCCGCATCTCGCCGATGACGCGCGGCGCCGACACGCACGGGACACCGACCGCTCGTTCCTCGGCATCCCCGGTAGGGTTCGCCAGGTGGCGAGGGCGATGATCCGCCTGCCGCGCCTTCCGGCGCTGGTGGAGCAGAAGCTGATCAAGACCGGCTACACGCGCGGCGCGACTCCGAAGGAGATTTTCCAGAACCGGGTCACCCGCAATAACCCGGTTCTGATCCCGTGGGACTACTGGGGCGAGTGCCACATTCCAGACGACGGAAGTGGCGCCTATGAGAACGGCTTCGTCGTGCTGGTCGAGCCCAGTTGGTACTTCACGGCGGACGATGCGGATGCAACGCTCGCCGCCGCGGGGCTTGAGCTTGGCGTCAACGCTCTCCTGCTGTTTCGCCGCCGCGCGGACTGGATCGCCTATCGCCCGTCCTCGGGGCGCCTGCCGAACGGCAAGCCGTTCGTTCCTGCGAATGCTCGTTCGACTCCGCTCGGCGGCGTCTACTTCGCGCGCATCCACGCGACTGTGTCCGAAGGCGTCGGCCAAGTCATCGAAGGGTTTGCCTCGTCGAGCGTGCGCGGGGCTGGGATCCGGGTGTACGAGTACGCCTCACGCGCGGTGATCGCGATGGCGCGGCTTCAACTGGAGGCGCTGATCTGGCTGTGCGGCGACGCGGTACGGGCGTTCGTCGCCGCGGGCATGTCGGAGGACGAGGCGCGCACCCGCCGAGACGCCCAGCTCGCGAGCGCGGACACCACGGGCCTGCTCGACCTCGATCGGCTTGAGACGCTGCGGATCGTGGACGGAGCCCACCAGACGATCTGCCCGCTCTGCAAGCAGCGCATCTCGGCTGGCGATCTCCTCAAGCGCTCGGCGCAAGCCGAAGGACGCGAGACCTACGATCTCACGACCACCGAGATCAGCCTGTTCCACATCCAGGAGCTGCGGATGGGCAAGTTCCAGCACAAGCCGTACAACCTCGGCTGGGGACATCACTTCTGCAACGTGGTCGTCAAGGACGCAGGGATCATGCCCACGTTGAGATGGATGGCGGCCGTGATCGCCAACCAAGGCGATATCGAGGCTGAAGCCGTGTCAGTCGACGAGGCGGTCGACCTCTAGCGCATCCGCACGCGATTCCTGCACGTCGGGGCCGTAGCGCGCGTGGTCCTCCGCCATCTGCAAGTCCCGCGCGCCGCGGCGAAGCCACTGCTCTTCGATCTCCATGCACACGGCCCGACATCCGAGCCGAAGCGCCGCGACGCCGGTCGACGATGACCCTGCGAAGCAATCGAGCACGATGTCCCCCGGGTACGACGACGCGGCGATCATGTGCATGAGCATGTCCTGTGGCTTCTCCGCGGGGTGCTTGCCTTTGAACGGGCGCACGCTCATGAAGTCCCACACGTCCGTGAACTGCATCTCCTTGTTCACGTTCATAGGCCGGATCAAGTCCTCGTAAGGGTGCAGGGGCGCGACGCGACCGGTCGCCTCCAGCGCCGCGACGAGCTTGGCGTACTGCTCCCGCGACGGGATGTTGCGGCCCGCCTCCCAGTTGGCTACCGCGCCGCCTCGATTAACCCGTCCGTAAGCGCCGATTGCTTCAGTCAGCTCGGTCATGGTCATTCCCGCGTCCCGCCGCGCGGCCAGGAGGTACTCGCCCATCGGTGAGCGCCGGTATGCCTCCCACGAGCCATAGCCGCCTTGCTCGAACATCAGGATGCGTTCGGAATGCGGATACCACGTGCGGAGCGCTTCCTTCCGCATCTTGCCCTTCCAGCCGTCGAATCCGGGCTCGTTCGGCTTCGTCCAGGTGACGTGCCCGATGGGGCGGAGGAGCCCGGCCAAGGCCACCTCAAGCCGCGCCGACATCTGCGTGGCGCAGAACACGTAGACGGTCCCGCTGAGCTTCAGCACACGCCTCCACTCCACTGCGTACTGCCGCATCCAGTCGATGAAGTGCTCGTCTTCGGCGAATTCGGTGTCGCCGCGGACGTTCGCCTTCTTCGTCGAGTGGTATGGCGGGTCGGTCAGGATCAGCGAGACCGACCGGTCCGGCAGACGCCGAAGGTGCTCAAGGGAGTCACCTTGGAGCAGCAGCGAGTCGGCCGTCTCGGCGAAGAGCGCATCCCCGACCGCCGCCCTGATCGCCGCGAACTCCGCCGTGCGATCAACCATCGGCTCGAGCGGAAGTCGACAGCGGCATCGCGTCAAGCGTATCGGCGGTTCCGGTCGCACCTCGCGGCCGGCCGGCGGCGGCGCTCGTCACCTGGCGCGCCGCTCAGCGGAACGCCTGGATGCCGGTCAGCGCGCCGCCGATCACGAGCGCGTGGACGTCGGCGGTGCCCTCGTAGGTGACGACCGACTCGAGGTTGCTCGCGTGGCGCATGACCGGGTACTCGAGGCTGACGCCGTTGGCGCCGAGCACCTGCCGGGCGCTGCGCGCGACGTCGAGCGCGGCGTCGACGTTGGCGAGCTTGCCCATGCTGACGTGCTCGGGGCGCAGCCGCCCGCGGTCCTTCATGCGGCCGAGGTGGTGGGCGAGCAGCGCGGCCTGGTTGACCTGGGTCGCCATCCGCGCGAGCTTGTGCTGCTGGATCTGCGTCGCGGCGATCGGCTTGCCGAACACGATCCGCTCCTGCGCGTAGGCGAGCGCGGCCTCCAGGCACGCGCGCGCCGCGCCGGCCGCGCCCCAGACGATCCCGTAGCGGGCCTCGTTCAGGCACGCGAGCGGCCCGCGCAGCGAGGTCGCCTGCGGCAGGCGCGCGCTGTCCGGCAGGCGCACGTCGTCAAGCACCAGCTCGCTCGTCACGCTGGCGCGCAGCGAGAGCTTCCTGTGGATCTCCGGCGCGGAGAAGCCGGGCGCGCCGCGCGGGACGAGGAACCCGCGGATGCCGTCGTCGGTCGCCGCCCACACGACCGCGACGTCCGCGACCGACCCGTTCGTGATCCACATCTTCGTGCCGTTGAGGATCCAGTCGGAGCCGTCCGGCGCGCGCCGCGCGCGCGTGCGCATCGCCCCCGGATCGCTGCCCGCGTCCGGCTCGGTCAGGCCGAAGCAGCCGATCGCCTCGCCGGCCGCCATCCGCGGCAGCCACTCCCGCTTCTGCTCCTCCGAGCCCCAGCGCCAGATCGCGTACATCGCCAGCGAGCCCTGCACCGAGACGAGCGAGCGCACGCCGGAGTCGCCGGCCTCCAGCTCCATGCACGCCAGGCCGTAGGCGGTCGCGCTCGCGCCGGCGCAGCCGTAGCCCTCCAGATGCATCCCGAGCAGGCCGAGCCGTCCCAGCTCCGGCGCCAGCTCGCCGGTCGGGAAGCTCGCCTGCTCGAACCAGTCGCCGACGAAGGGCGTCACCCGCTCTGCCGTGAACCTGCGGACCGTGTCGCGGATGTCGCGCTCTTCGTCGCTCAGCAACGCGTCGAGGTCGAGAAAGTCATGCGGGCGCAGCGCGGGCGGCGAGTCGGAGGAGGAGGCGGCGGTCATCGAAGGTCCGGTCCTTTTTCCATGGATTCTAATTTCTACCTTGATGCCGGCCGTGGACGCAGCGCCTGCGTAAACGCCGCGACAGGCCGTTACGGCAGCAGCTCGAGCGCGGGAGCATGGGCGGGTCGGACGACGGTGAAGTGGCGGTGATCGAGCGTGGCGACCTTGGTCTCCCCGAGCATCTCGGTTGAGGCGACCACGGTCGCGTCCACGAGTCCGAGCGGGAGGTCGCGGTAGCGCTCGATCAGCTCGCCGCTGCGCAACAGCCAGCGTGGCGGCAGGTCCAGCAGCTCGAATGCTCCCGTGTCGAAGTCTCTCAGCAGCGCGCTGAACGCCTCCGGCCACGGACGCAGGAGGTACTCGACCTCGACGAGCACGCACACAGGGACCATGCGCGGTTCGTCTGCCTGGCCGAGGAGCGTCGCGCAGCGCTCGTGGTCGGGGTCGGTCGCGTCGAGGAGCGCGACGAGCGGCCCGGTGTCGACGATCAGCGCCACGAGTCGGGCTCATACGCCCGCTGCCGGGCGCGGCCGCCCGTACGGATCGCTCCGATGCAGGAGAGTGAGCGTGCCGGCTCCGTCCGTGTGGCGAGCTCGTGTTCGAGCGCTTCGCGCACGAGCTGGGGGAACGTGACTCCGCGTTCGCGTGCTGCTCGCCGTGCTCGTTCCAGCAACGTCCTGTCGGCCTGGACCATCACTCGTCTCATCACGCTATCAATGCTAGCAGTCAGCGTGCCGAGCGTTGACGCCGCGGGCGAGATGTGACACGTTCTGTTAGAAAGAGCATGTTCTGCTCAGAAGAACTCACTCTCCCCGACCCAAAGGAGACTGTCACCGGCTATGACGGCGATCGACGACGAGACGGACCAGCTTCGCCGCGACATGGGGGGAGCGCACCTCGTCCCGCTGTGGGAGCTCGAGGCGCAGATCATGGGCGTGACCCCGCGTCCGCGTACGCAGGCGTGGCTGTGGCGCTGGGCCGACCTCTACGGCATCGCCGAGCGGGCAGGCCGCCTCGTGACGGTCGAGCAGGGCGGCGACCGGCGCGCGCTCGCGCTCGCGAACCCCGGCCATGACGGCCTGCCCTACGCGACCACGACGCTGTGGGCCGCGGTCCAGTGGCTCAACGGCCGCGAGGTCGCGCCCGCGCACCGGCACACCTCGCAGGCGATCCGCTTCATCATCGACGGCGCCGGCTCCTACAGCACCGTGGAGGGCGACAAGGTCTACCTCGAGCGCGGCGATCTCGTCCTCACGCCGCCCTGGATGTGGCACGACCACGGCAGCGACTCCGACGAGCGCGCCGTCTGGATGGACGTGCTCGACATCCCGCTCAACAACCTGCTCGACGCCAGCTTCTTCGAGCCGTTCGCGGCCGACACGCAGCCCGTCGAGAAGGCGCTCAACGGCTCGGTCCTGAAGTACGGCGTCGGACAGTTGCGGCCGGCGTGGGAGGAGCCGACGCGCGGCTACTCGCCGATCTCGACGTACAAGTGGGCCGACAGCGAGCGCGCGCTGGAGAACCTCGCGCAGGTCGAGGCCGACCCGTTCGACGACGTCGTGCTGGAGTTCACGAACCCGCACACCGGCGGGCCGGTGATGAAGTCGTTCACGTGCTGGATCCAGATGCTGCGCCCGGGCGTGCACACGCGGGCGCACCGCCACACCGGCAGCTCCGTCTACCTCGCCTTCGAGGGGCACGGGGCGACCGTGATCGACGGCGTCCGCTTCGAGTGGGGGCCGGGCGACATGTTCACGATCCCGAGCTGGGCGGTCCACGAGCACCTCAACGCGGACGCGAGCGAGCGCGCGATTCTCTTCAGCGCGCATGACATCCCGCTCCTCAAGGCGCTCGACAAGTACCGCGTCGAGCCGGCCGAGCGTCAGGTCGTGTCCTCCGTGTTCGCGGGAGGGCGCTGAGATGCGGCTCGCGACGATCGGGACCGAGGCAGGTCCGCGCGCCGCCGTGCTGCGCGGCGACGGCGCCGTGCTGCTGGAGGACTACGCCGACGTCGGCGCGCTGCTGCGCGACGGCGAGGTCGGGATGGAGGCAGCGCGGCGCGCCGCGGCGGGCGACGGCGATCCGCGCCCGTTCGCCGAGGGCGATCTGCTGCGCCCCGTGCTCGCGCCGCACGCGATCGTCTGCGTCGGCCTCAACTACGCCACGCACATCCGCGAGATGGGCCGCGAGCTGCCGACCGATCCAACCCTCTTCGCCAAGCTCGCGCGCACGCTGACCGACCCCTACGCGGACGTCGAGCTGCCGCCGGCCAGCGACAAGGTCGACTACGAGGCCGAGCTGGCGGTCGTGATCGGCACGGGCGGGCGCGACATCGCCGCCGCCGACGCCTGGTCGCACGTCGCGGGCGTCACGCTGCTCAACGACGTGACCGCGCGCGACTACCAGCGCCGCACGCTCCAGTGGTTCGCCGGCAAGGCGTTCCAGCGCTCGACCCCGGTCGGGCCGTGGATCGTCACGCCGGACGAGGCCGGCGACCTCGGCGAGCAGGAGATCGCCCTGCGCGTCAACGGGGAGGAGCGCCAGCGGGCGAGCCTCGGCGACCTCGTCTTCGACGTCCCGGCGCTCGTCGCGGACCTCTCGCGCATCGTCGAGCTGGAGCCGGGCGACATCGTCGCGACGGGCACGCCGGGCGGCGTCGGCGAGCCGCAGGGGCGCTTCCTCGCCGACGGCGACGTCGTCGAGGTCGCGGTCGAGCGGATCGGCACGCTGCGCAACACGTTCCGGGCCGCACGATGATCATCGATCCCGCGACCTGCGACCGGCGCGTGCGCAACGGCCTCATGAACGGCCTCGTGGCGCCGCGCCCGATCGCCTGGGTCTCGTCGCTGGCCCCCGACGGCACGCGCAACCTCGCGCCGTTCTCGTTCTTCGGCGCCTTCTCGTTCGACCCGCCGACGATCGGGCTGGGGCCGGGCAGCCGCCAGGGCGTCAACAAGGACTCGCTCGCGAACATCAAGGCCAGCGGCGAGTTCGTCGTCAACCTCGTCGACCGGCGGCTGGCCGAGACCGCCAACGCGTGCAGCGGCGAGTGGGGACCCGAGGTCGACGAGTGGGAGGTGGCCGGCGTCACGCCGGCGCCGTCCGCGCTGGTGGCGCCGGCGCGCGTCGCCGAGGCGCCCGCGGCGCTGGAGTGCCGCGTGCGTCAGGTGCTGGAGCTGGGCGAGGCCGAGCGCGCGAGCAACAACCTGATCGTCGCGTGGGTCGTGCGGATCCACGTGATCGACGCGGCGATGGACGGCCTCACGCCGCGCGCCGACGTGCTCGACCTCGTCGGCCGCCTCGGCGGCGACGAGTGGTGCACCACGCGCGACCGCTTCACGCTGCCGCGGCCGCGCACGAACGATGCCGACGCGGTCCGGCGCGACCTGCTCGCGCAGGCGAGCGCGGACGGCGACGCGCCCGCGGGGAGGGTCGTCCGATGACCGCGCTCGAGGACCTCCGCCTGCTGCCGGCCGACGTCGTCAGGTGCGGCAATTACGTCTTCGTCGCGCCGACGGTCGGCGCGGACGCGGCCGGCCGGCTTGTCGGCGAGGCCGACGACGGCGGCTACACGCAGGCCAGGATCGCGTTCCGCCGCATCGAGTTGGGCCTCCAGAGCGTCGGCGCCGAGCTGGCGGACGTCGTCCAGACGCGGATGCTGCTCTCGCCGAACGGCCGGCGGTCGCTCGCCGCGCGCGGCGAGGTGTTGCGCGACGTCAAGCCCTCCGCGCTCGGCTTTCGGCTCGAGTCGCTCGCGCACGCGGGCGCCGACGTCGAGATCGCCGCGGTCGCTGTGGTCGACGAGCGCCGTACGCTGCTCGAGGACGAGTCCGACTTCGGGCGCGCCGCGGCGTACGCGCGGGCGTTTCGCGTCGGCGGCCACGTGCTGATCGGCGGCACCGTCGCCGCCGACAGCGCGGGCGCGCTGCTCGCGCCCGACCCGGCCGGTCAGGCGCACGCCCTGCTCGGCCGCTTCGCCGTCCAGCTCGCGGAGCTGGGCGCCTCGCTCGCGGACGTCGTCCAGACGCGCATCTACCTGCACAGCTTCGACGACCTCGACGCGGTCGCCGCCGTGCACGCCGAGCGGCTCGGCGACGTCCGTCCGGCGACGTCCGTCGCCGAGGTGTTCCGCTTCGGGGGCGACGAGACGCGCGTGAAGCTGGAGCTCGAGGCGATCGTCGGCGGCGCACAGCGCGTGGACGCCGGCCCGGACGCCTGGGAGGCGACCGGCTGCGCGGGGGCGGTGCGCGCCGGGGAGCAGATCCTCGTCGCGGGGCGCACGGCCGCCGGCGCCGGCTCCGCCGCCGCCCAGTGCGAGCGGATCCTGGAGCGCATCGAGGCGGACCTCGCCGCCCTCGGCGCCAGCCTCGGCGACGTCGTCCAGCAGCACGTCTACGTCGCCGGGCGCGAGCACCTCGGCGAGCTGCGCGAGGCGCTGCGAGCGGCGCTCGGCGAGCGCGTCGCCACCGCGTTCCTGCTCGTCCGCGACGTGGGACGAGCGGGCGCCGCCGTACAGATAGACGCGCGCGCGATGATCGGGAGGGCCGCGTCGTGAGCAGCTCGAAAGCCGACGTCGTCGTGCTGGGCGGCGGCCTGATCGGGCTTGCCACCGCCTATGAGCTGGCCAAGCGCGGGCGGGAGGTCACGGTGCTCGAGCGTCACGAGGCCGGCGGCGACCAGTCGCGGCACGCGCTCGGCTTTCTCAGCCTGGTCGTCAAGGGAGCAGCCAAGGCGCGGCTGTCGGCGCGAGCCGTTGAGCAGTGGGCGGCGCTGCCGGGGGAGCTCGAGGCGGACTTCGAGTTGCGGCGCGGCGGCGAGCTTGCGGTGGCGACGGACGCCGCCGCATTCCAGCGGCTGCGCGACTGGTCCGCCGGCGCCGCCGCGTCGGGCATCGACGCCCGCGTCGTGGACCCGGACGAGATCGCCAAGCTCGTGCCCGGCTTCCGCCGCCCGACGCCGGGCGGGGTGCTGGTGGCGGCGGCCGGGCACGCCGAGCCGCTCAAGGCGCCGCTCGCCTACGCCGCCGCGGCCAGGCGGCGCGGCGTCACGATCCGCGAGCACTGCCCGGCGACGGCGATCGAGGTCGTCGACGGGCGCATCGCCGGGGTGCGGACCGCGGCGGGGCCGATCGCGGCGCGCACGGTCGTGTGCGCCACCGGCGCGGCGAACACGCGCGTCCTGCGCACGGTCGGCGTGCGGCTGCCGACGGTGGTGGTGCGCGGGCTGGCGCTCGAGACGGCGCCGCTGCCGGCCGTCACCGAGGTCGCGACGATGGTCGGCGGCCTCGCGTTCCGCCAGCGCCCCGGCGGGACGCTCTACGTCTCCTACATCACCAGAGGGATCCACGACCTCACGCTCGACTCGTTTCGCTTCATGCGCGAGTTCCTGCCGAGCCGCAACCGCAGCAGCCTGGCGCGCGTGCGGCTCAACGACACGCTGGCGCGCGACGTATGGCGCTCGCTCGCCCACCGCAGCGGGCGCACGCCCGCGATCGATCCGCGCCCGCTCGTGCGCCTGCGCTCCCCGCGCGGCGTGGTCGAGGAGTCGGTCCGCATCATGGAAAGCCTCTCGCCGGCGTTCGCCGGGCTCGAGGTCCGCCGCGATTGGTCGGAGGCGATCGACGTCACGCCGGACGACCTGCCGGTGCTCGGCCCGGTCGCGACCGTCGAGGGGCTGATCGTGGCCTCGGGCTTCAGCGGCCACGGCTTCACGCTGGGGCCGCTGGCGGGCCGGCTCGTCGCGGAGCTGGTCGTGGACGGGCGCGCCTCGGAGGATCTCCATCCGCTGCGGCTCGCGCGCTTCGCCGAGGGTGACTTCACACCGTCGGGCGCCCGGCTGTGACAGGCCGGTGAAGTCATTCCCTGGAGGAATCACTTCACCGCCAGACGGAACTGGACTTCATATCAACCGTAGGACAGACTGACCGTAGGCGCTTCGGTGAGACCCGCTGGCGCCGTCGCTGAGGGAAGAGATGTGAGTGAGTTGACGTCGACAGCGCGGACCGTCGCCTGTCATCACATTGCCGGTGAATGGATCGAGGGCGACGCCGGTCGCGCCGAGGCGGTCAACCCCGCCACCGGGCAGCCGATCGGCGAGTACGCGACCGGAAGCGCCGCGCTCGCCGAGCAGGCCGTCGCGTCGGCGCGGGCCGCCTTCGAGCGCAGCGACTGGTCGCGCGCGCCGGAGCTGCGCGCCGGCGTGCTGCTGCGCTTCGCCGACGCGCTCGAGCGTCACCGTGAGGAGCTTGTCGCGCTGCTCGTGGCCGAGAACGGCAAGCTGGCGCGCGAGGCGCAGATGGAGGTCTCGGGCTCGGCGTCGGAGGCGCGCTACTACGCGGGCCTGGCGCGCGCGATCGCCGGGCGCACGTACGAGCCGGGGCCTGGTCGCGTCTCTCAGCTCACGCGCGAGGCGGCCGGCGTCGCGGCGATCGTCGTGCCCTGGAACGCGCCGCTCTCGCTGCTGGTGCGCTCGCTCGCGCCGGCGCTCGCCGCCGGCTGCACGTCCGTGATCAAGCCGGCGGCGCAGAGCGCGCTCGTCAACGAGCGGGTCGTGCGGATCCTGGCCGCGGACGCCGACCTGCCGGCGGGCGTCGTGAGCTCGGTCAACGAGGACGGGAGCGTCGTCGGGCGCGCGCTGGTGGCCTCCCCGGAGGTCGACGTCGTCAGCTTCACGGGCTCCTCGGCGACGGGCGCGGCGATCATGGCCGCCGCGGCGCCGACGCTCAAGCGCGTCTCGCTCGAGCTCGGCGGCAAGGCGCCGGCGCTGGTCTTCGCCGACTGCGACCTCGACCGAGCGGTCGCGGAGCTGACGCGCGGCGCACTCGTGATGGCCGGGCAGATGTGCGTGGCCGCCACGCGCCTGCTCGTCGCGGAGTCGCTCCGCGAAGAGCTCGAGCGGCGGATCGTCGAGCGCTGGCGGCGGATCGTCACCGGTCCCGGCGACGACCCCGCCAGCGAGATGGGTCCGCTGATCGACCGCGCGAGCCAGGCGCGCCTGCTCGAGCGGATCGAGCAGGCGCACCGCGAGGGCGAGGTGCTGCTGGCCGGCGAGGCGCCGGGCGGGGCGCTGGCGGCGGGCGCGTTCGTCACGCCGACGCTCGTGCGCATGCGGGAGCTCGACTCCCCGCTCGTCCAGGAGGAGCTGTTCGGCCCGCTGGTGACGATCGAGTCCTTCGAGGACGAGGCGGAGGCGGTCGCGCGCGCCAACGCGACCCGCTTCGGCCTCGCGGCGAGCGTGTGGACGCGCGACCACGACCGCGCCGCGCGGGTCGCGCGGGCGCTGCGCTGCGGCACCGTGTGGGTGAACTGCCACACGCGGCTGCTCGCGGAGGCCGAGACGGGCGGCTACCGGCACAGCGGCATCGGGCGCCTGCACGGCGTCGAAGGGCTCAACGACTTCCTGGAGACCAAGCACGTCTACTCGGAGCCGGGCGTCGTGGCGCCCGCCGACGCGGGTCCGGCGGCCGGATGAGCTCGGTGCAGGCCCACGGTCCGGAGCTGGACGCCGGCGAAGCCGTCCTCGCCGCGCTCGCTCCCGCGCCGGCCCGCCGCCACATCCGCGGCCGCCGGCACCTGTGGATCGTGCAGCGGCTCGCGGTCGCGCTCGCCACGCTGTTCGCGATCTCGATCCTCGTCTTCGCGGCCACGCAGGCGCTTCCCGGCGACCCCGCGCGCGTGATCCTCGGCCACGACGCGACGCGGGCGCAGCTCGCCGACCTGCGCGCCCAGTACGGCTTCGACAAGCCGCTGCTCACCCAGTACGCCGACTGGCTGAAGGGCGCCGTCACGGGCGACTTCGGCCAGTCGATCTCGGCGCACCAGGCGGTGACGACCGTGCTCGGCGACCGCCTGACCAACTCGGCGATCCTGGTGCTCCTGACGATGCTCGCGATCGTGCCGCTCGCGCTCGTGGTCGGCACCGTCGTGGCGGTGCGCGCCGATCGGGCGATGGATCACGCCGTCACCGTGGTCGCGCTGGTGCTCAACGCGCTGCCGGAGTTCGTGATCGGCCTCGGGCTGGTGATGCTGTTCGCCACGAACGTGCTGAAGGTGCTGCCCGCCGTGGCGCTGATCCCGCCGGGCGCGAGTCCGCTCGCGCACCCGTCGAACCTCGTCCTGCCGGTCGCCACGCTCGCGCTGGCGACGGCGCCCTACCTGATCCGGCTCGTGCGCGCCTCCGTGATGGAGGTCCTCCAGGCCGAGTACGTGCGCATGGCCGAGCTCAAGGGCCTGCACCGGCGCACGATCCTGATCCGCCACGTGCTGCCCAACGCGCTGATCCCGTTCATCCAGGGCGCGGCGCTGACGCTGGCGTTCCTCGCCGGCGGCGTCGTGATCGTCGAGTACCTGTTCGCCTACCCCGGCATCGGCGGCGCGCTGACCCAGGCGGTCACGAGCCGCGACGTGCCGGTCATCCAGGCGGTCACGCTGATCCTCGCCTGCGTCTACGTCGGCGCGAACCTGCTCGCCGACGTGCTGGTCGTGTACGCGACGCCGAAGCTGAGGCGCGGCTGATGTCGGCCGTCGCCGACGCCGCCGGCCGCAGCGCGCCCGCGCCCGCGACGCGCGAGCGCACCGGACTGCCGCGGCGTGTTGCCCGCAACCGGCGCGCGCAGCTCGGCGTCGCGCTCGCCGGCCCCGTGGTGCTGCTGGCGCTGCTCGGCCCGCTGCTCGCGCCGCACGCGCCGACCGTGTTCGTCGGCCGGCCGTTCGAAGGTCCCTCGTCGAGCGCGCCGCTCGGCACCGACTACCTCGGCCAGGACGTCCTCTCGCGCCTGCTGTGGGGCGGCCGCTCGGTGCTGTGGATGTCGCTGGCGGCGACGTTCCTCGGCGTCGCGGTCGGCGTCTGGGCGGGGCTCGTCGCCGGCTACACGCGGCGGTCGATCGACGCGGCGATCATGGGCGTCAGCGATCTCGTGCTGGGGCTGCCGCAGATCGTCCTGGCGCTGCTGTTCGTCTCAATGCTCGGCCCGAAGCTGTGGCTGATCGTCGTGCTGGTCGCCGCAGCGCACGCGCCGCGCGTCGCCCGGCTGACGCGCAGCGTGACGCTCGAGGTCACCAGACGCGAGTTCGTCGAGGCGGCCGAGGTGCTGGGCGTGGGCCGCTGGCGCATCCGGATCGACGAGGTGCTGCCGAACCTCGTCACGCCGCTCGCGGTCGAGACCGGCATCCGCCTGACGTGGTCGATCGGGATGATCGCCGCGATCAGCTTCCTCGGCTTCGGGATCCAGCCGCCGAACGCGGACTGGGGCCTGATGATCAACGAGAACCGCACCGGGCTGTCGGTGCAGCCGTGGCCGGTGGTCGGCGCGGTGCTGTGCATCTCGGTCTTCGCGATCGGCGTCAACCTGATCGCCGAGGGGATCTCGCGCACGGTCGCCGGCGACGACGGGCGGGAGGCGCCATGAGCCGCGTCGTCGAGGTCGCGGACCTGCGCGTCGAGCTCGCGGGCTCCGGGCTGGACATCGTCGACGAGGTCTCCTTCGGGATCGACGCGGCGGAGATCGTCGCGGTCGTCGGCGAGTCCGGCTCGGGCAAGACGACGGTCGGCGCCGCGCTGCTCGGCTACGCGCGCCATGGCGCCCGGATCGCCCGCGGCAGCGTGCGGGTGGACGGGGTGGACGTGCTCGCGCTGGGGCCGGAGGCGCTGCGCGCGGCGCGCGGCAAGCTGGTCGCCTACGTGCCGCAGGACCCGGCCACCGCGCTCAACCCCGCGGTCACGATCGGCGTGCAGCTCGTCGAGGCGCTGAAGGCCCACGACGAGTGCGCCGGCCAGCAGGAGCGCCGCGAGCGCGTCCGTCAGACGCTCGCGGAGGTCCAGCTTCCGGACGACGACGCGTTCCTCAAGCGGCTGCCGCACCAGCTCTCCGGCGGTCAGAAGCAGCGGGTGTGCATCGCGATGGCGGTCGCATGCCGCCCGCGCTGCATCGTCTTCGACGAGCCGACCACCGGCCTCGACGTCACGACGCAGGCGCACGTGCTCGAGACGGTGCGGACGCTGTGCGCGACGCACGGGATCGCCAGCGTCTACATCACCCACGATCTCGCGGTCGTCGCCACGCTCGCGCACCGGGTCCTCGTGACGTACGCGGGGCGGATCGTCGAGCAGGGGCCGTGCGAGGCGGTCTTCACGCGGCCCCGCCACCCCTACACGCAGCGGCTGGTGGCGGCCACGCCGCACGTCCACGTCCGTCAGGTCCTGGAGGGCATCGCGGGCAGCGCGCCGGCGCCGCGGCGGCGCCCGCAGGGGTGCTCGTTCGCGCCCCGCTGCGCGTTCGCCGAGGCGCGCTGCCGCGAGCTGGAGCCTCCGCTCACGCTCGTGGCCCCCGGGCAGGAGGTGCGCTGCGTCCGCGCCGAGGAGCTGTCCATCACGCCGCGCGCATCGCTCGCGGTCGTCGGCGAGAGCGCATCGTCTCCGGCCGCCGCCCCGCTCGTCGAGCTCGACAACGTGACCGCGTACTACGGCGGCGTCGCGGCCGCGCGCGACGTCTCGTTCGCGCTCCATGCCGGCGAGTGCCTCGCCGTCGTGGGAGCGTCGGGGAGCGGCAAGACGACGATCGCGCGCACGATCGTCGGCCTGCACGTCGACCGCAGCGGCGCGATCCGGCTCGACGGCGAAGAGCTGCCGCGCGCGGCAAAGGACCGGCCGCTCGCGGTGCGGCAGGCGCTTCAGTTCGTCTTCCAGAACCCGTACGGCTCGCTGAACCCGCGCCGCAGCGTCGGCGACATCGTCGCGATGCCGCTGCGGCACTTCGCCGGGATCCGCGGACGCGAGGCGCTGCCCAGAGTCGAAGAGGCGCTCGAGCGCGTCTCGCTCTCGCCGGCCTTCGCGCAGCTCTACCCGGGGCAGCTCTCGGGCGGCGAGCGTCAGCGCGTGGCGCTGGCGCGCGCGATGGTGTGCGAGCCCCGCATCCTGATCTGCGACGAGATCACCTCCGCGCTCGACGTGTCGGTCCAGGCGTCGATCGTGCGCCTGCTCGAGCGCCTGCGCGCGGAGAGCGGGCTGAGCATGCTGTTCATCACGCACAACCTGGCCCTCGTGCGCGCGCTCGCCGATCGGGTCGTCGTCATGCAGGACGGACGCATCGTCGAGTCGGGCGACGCGTCCGACGTGCTGCTCCGCGCGTCACACAGCTACACGCAGCGGCTCCTTCGCGACACACCGCGACTGGAGCCGCTCACCATCAACCAACATGAAGTGAAAGGGGCCGTTCGGTGAGTGACAATCGCAATCGCGATCCTCGCGCGAGAGATGGCGAGACGTTCACGCGTGCGGGCTTCCTGCGCGCGACGGCGGTGCTCGGCACCGGCATCATCGCGACGACCGCCGGCATCGGCTGTGGCAGCGGCGGCGGCACGGGGACGTCGGCCACGAGCGCCGTCGCCGGCAGACCGAGAGTCGGCGGGACGTTCCGCGTCGGGGTCAGCGGAACCGGCAGCTCCGAGACCGCCGACGCCAACGTGTTCGTCAACCGCAGCGACGCCGTGCGCATGAACAACATCTATGCGCAGCTCGTCGACGGCTGGTCGCCGAGACTCGGCGTGCACTACGACCTCGCGGAGGAGATCACGCCGAACCCCGACGGCACGGTGTGGACGATCCGGCTCGTCGAAGGCGCGGAGTTCCACAACGGCAAGACCGTCTCGGCCGACGACGTCATCTTCACGCTGCGCCGCATCATCGGCAAGAAGACGCTCGTCGCCTCGCACATCGCCTACGTCGATCCGAACCGCCTGCGCAAGCTCGACGACCGCACGGTGCGGCTCACGCTCAAGACCCCGACCGGGCTGCTACGAGAGGGCCTGATGGAGATCGGCACGGGGATCGTCCCCGTCGGCTACGACCCCCGCCACCCGGTCGGTGCCGGTCCGTTCAAGCTAACGAGCTTCGCGAAGGGCCAGCGCACGGTCCTGACGCGGTTCGAGAACTTCCACGGCGACGGCCCGTACTTCGACGAGGTCGTCATCATCGACTTCGACGACGACGCCGCGCGGGTGAACGCGATGGTGAGCCGCGAGGTCGACGCGATCGAGCAGGTCCCCGCCGCGCAGGTGCGCGTGCTCCAGGGAACCCAGGGCGTCAAGCTGGTCCGCTCCAACACGGGCTCGCCGATGCTGTTCACGATGCGCACGGACAGCGCGCCGTTCCAGGACGTCCGCGTGCGCCAGGCGATGCGCCTGATCGCCGACCGCCCGCAGTTGATCGCCCAGTCGCTTGCCGGCTACGGGTCGATCGGCAACGACGTGATGGCGTCCCACTACGACCCCGACTACGCGAGCGACCTTCCGCAGCGTCACCAGGACCTCGCCCAGGCGAAGTCGCTGCTCGCGAGCGCGGGCCAGAGCGACCTGCGCGTCGAGCTGGCGACGGCGCCGATCGCGGCCGGCTACGTGCAGGCGGCGCAGGTGCTCGCGCAGCAGGCCAAGGCGGCCGGCGTCACCGTTTCGGTGCGCACGCTCGACAACCAGAGCTTCAACGCCGGCTACCTGAGATGGGCGTTCGCCCCCGACACCTACAGCGTCCATCCCTACCTCACCGACGCGCAGCTCTTCCTCGTGCCCGGCGGCGTGGTGAACCCGACGCACTGGGACGACAAGGAGTTCCGCTCGATCCTGGCCAACGCCAGCAAGGAGACGGACAGCGCCAAGCGCAGCGACATGACGAAGCAGCTCCAGCGGATCGAGTACGAGCGCGGCGGAAACCTCGTGTGGGGCTTCCCGGACATCTTCGATGCGGTCGCCTCGAACGTCCAGGGCTTCGTGCCGGATCCGTACGGGCTCGGCTTCGACGGCTATGACTTCAAGCGCGGCTGGTTCGCCTGAGGCTCACGAGCCGTCGTCCTCGCCGCTCTCCCAGGTGGAGCGCATCACCGCGACCACCTGGTTGAGCGTCGCGAGGAACGCGTGCAGCGCGGGCGACGCATCCTCCGTGTGATAGGCGAACGCGAGGTCCACGTGCGAGCCGCGCGTGAGTGGGCGGAACACGACGCCGCGCCACCTTCCGTTGCGGGCGGAGGTCGGCGCGAGCGTCACGCCCAGGCTCGCGCCGACCATCCCGTACATCGCCGCGGGGGTGTTGCCCTCCTCGACCGTCTGCGGCGCGAACCCGTAGCTGCGGCACAGCTCGATGCAGCGGTCGTAGAAGCCGGGCGAGTCATGGCGCGAGATGAAGATGAACGTCTCGTTGGCGAGCGTCGCCAGGTCGACGCGGGCGGCGGACGCCTGCGGGTGATCCTCGGGCAGCCCGACGACGAACGGCTCCTTGATGACCGTCGTGACCGTCAGCGCGTCGTCGTGGACCGGTGGGCGCAGCAGCCCCACGTCGAGGGCGCCGTCGTGCAGCCGCCGCACCTGCGCCGAGCTCGCGAGCTCGTGCAGCGAGAAGTGGACGCCGGGGAGGTTGCGCCGGTACTCCTGGAGCGTCGGCGGCAGCACGGTCCACATCGCCGGGCCGATGAAGCCGATGTCGAGCTTGCCGTACTGGCCGGTCGCCGTCATGCGGGCGAGCTCGGTGGCCTTGTCGACGCGTTCGAGGATCGCCCGCGCGTGCTCGTGGAAGACCTCGCCGGCCGGGGTGAAGGTCACATGCCGCTTGGTGCGCGCGAAGAGCTGGAAGCCGAGCTCGCGCTCGAGCGACATGATCTGCTTGCTCAGCGCCGGCTGGACGATGTGCAGCCGCTGCGCCGCGCGGCCGAAGTGCAGCTCCTCGGCCACCGCGAGGAAGTAGCGGAGGTGCCGAAGCTCCATCCACTGCTTATAACAGAAAGTTATGAAGATGGGGCTCGACGTCCCTCCGCGGCGGCCGCGATGCCGGCCGACGCTCGCGTTCACCGTGGTAGCGGATCGATGCCCGCGAGTGATCGCTTCCCCACCGAGAAGCTACTGGACCGGGTGACGCGGGCACGGTACCTATTGAGGGGCAGCGTCCTCCGCCCAAGGGAGCACACAGTGAATGGACAGAGAACGGCGGCCTCGCATGGGGCCGCCCGGTGAGACCCGCGCGCGTGATCATCGTCGGCGGCGGCATCAGCGGACTGACGCTCGCGCTGATGCTCGAGCGCCGGTCGATCGACTGCTGCGTCTACGAGTCGGCGCCTGAGCTCAAGCCGCTCGGCGTGGGCGTCTCGCTGCTGCCGCATGGCACGCATGAGCTGGTCGAGCTGGGGCTGCTGGACGCGCTCGAGCGCAGCGCGGTGCGGTTCCGGGAGTCGTGCTTCTTCAATTGCTTCGGGCAGCTCATCTATCGCGATCCGGCGAGCGCCCGCTGGCCGCAGTTCCTGGTTCATCGCGCCGACCTCCACGCGATCCTGCTCGCGGCGGTCGTGGAGCGGCTGGGTGAGGATCGCGTGCTGCTCAACCACACCTGCACCGGCGTCGACCAGGACGCGGACGGGGCGGTCGCGCGCTTCCGGCCGACGAGCGGCGACGGGGCGGAGGTCGCGGTGCGCGGGGATGCGGTCATCGGCTGCGACGGCATCCACTCCGCGGTCCGCGCGCAGTTCTACCCCGACGAGCACGAGCTCGCCTTCTCCGGGATCAACCTGTGGCGGGGCGTCACGCGGCACCCGCCGTTCCTGTCGGGCGGCTCGCACGTGCGCGCCGGCGTGCTCGACACCGGCAAGCTCGTCATCTACCCGATCCGCGACGACGTCGACGCCGAGGGCCGCCAGTTGATCAACTGGGCGACGGAGATCCGTCAGCCGCACGCGGCGCCGGCCGCCTGGAACCAGCCCGGCCGGCTCGAGGACTTCGCCCATCTGTTCGACGACTGGCGCTTCGACTGGCTCGACGTGCCGAAGTTGCTGCGCGACGCGGAGCTGATCCTCCAGTACCCGATGTCCGACCGCGATCCGGTCCCGCACTGGTCGTTCGACCGCGTCACGCTGGTCGGCGACGCCGCCCATCCGATGCTGCCGCGCGGCTCGAACGGGGCGATGCAGGCGATCCTCGACACGCGCGCGCTGGCGGACGCGCTCGCGGCCGCGGGCGACGTCGTCTCGGCGCTGCGGGAGTACGAGCGCGCCCGGCTCGAGCTCGTCAACCGGATCGTGCTCACGAATCGCGTGACGCCGCCCGACGTCCTGATCGAGGTCGTGCAGAGACGGACCGGCAACCGGCCGTTCGAACGGCGCGAGGACGTGATCGGCGACGACGAGCTGCGCGATCTGCTGGAGCGCTACAAGCGCACCGCGCGCTACAGCGACGAGGCGCTCGCGACCCTGGACACCGCCCCGGGGTAGCGCGCCGCGCGGCGCGTCCCGCCCTCCGGGTACGGTTCCTCTGTGAAGAACAGAGGCGACCACGACGGCACGCCGTCGTATCCGATCGAGTCGGTCGACAACGCCCTGCGGCTGCTCCTGCTGCTCCGCGACCAGGACCGCGTCGGCGTCTCGGAGGCGGGCCGGGCGCTCGGCGTCGCGCGGTCGACGGCGCACCGTCTGCTCGCGATGCTCCAGTACCACGGCTTCGTCGTCCGCGAAGCGTCCTCGCGCGCCTATCTCGCGGGGCCGGCGCTGGTCGATCTCGGGCTCTCGGCGATCCGGCAGCTCGACGTGCGGGTGCAGGCGCGTGCGCACATCGAGCGGCTCGCAAGCGAGGTCGGGGAGACGGTCCATCTCGGGCTCCTGCGCGGGACGCAGGTCGTGTTCCTGGACAGCGTCGAGACGCCGCGGGCGCTGCGCGTCGGATCGCGCGCCGGCGAGGCGATGCCGGCGCACTGCACGGCGCTCGGCAAGGCGATGCTCGCCGGCCTCACGCATGAGCAGCTCGTCGAGCTCTATCCCGGCGGGCGCCTGGAGCGGCTGACCGAGCGCTCGGTCTCGACCCGCGCCCAGCTCGAACGCGAGCTGCGCGCCGTGCGCGACCGCGGCTACGCCACGAACGCCGGCGAGAGCGAGCGCGACATCGTCGCGGTCGCGATGGCAGTGGGCGGCGGCGGGGAGCGCCGCGCCGCGCCGCGTGCCGCCGTGGCGATCTCCGCCCCGATCACGCGCTGGGATGCAGGCGACGTGACGGCCCTGCTCGAGCCGCTCGCGCGCTGCGTGCGGGCGATCGAGGCCAGCGTGGGCTGAGGCACCGCAGCGGCTGCGCTGCGTGATCGCGCCGGGCCGCCTACGACGGCGCCGCGGCCGAGGGGGCGAGGCCGGCGGTCGTGCCGGCGAGCACCTCGCCGTGACGCAGGCCGAGCGTCTTGAGGAAGCGCTGCTGGCCGAGCGTGAGCGCGATGAAGTGGCCGAGCTCGACGAGCTGCGGCTCGTCGAAGTGCTCGTGCAGCGCGTCCCAGACCGCGTCGGTCGCCAGCGAGGCGTCCCAGGCGATCGCCGACGCCCAGCCGAGCGCCGCCTTCTCGCGCGCGTCGAAGCGGTCGGAGGACTCGAACGTGAGCAGCTCGTCGACCTGCGCCTCGCCGGTGCCGGCGTCGACCGAGCGCTGCGCGCCGCAGTACTGGCACTCGACCGACTTGGCGATGTAGAGCCGGCACAGCTCCTTGATCGCGTGGTCGCAGACGCCCTGGCGGAAGAACGTCTCCCACGCGTGCGCGAACGCCTTCATCACCGCCGGGTTGTGCGCGCGGACCGCCTGGCTCTCGGGACGCGGCGTGCCGAAGCGGCGCGCGCGCTCGAGGATCGCGAGCAGCTCGGGATCCTCGATTGTGGACGGATCGACGTAGCTGATGCGGGGCATTGGCTCTCCTCTGGTTGTGTCAGTGGTGCGCGGGCGTGTCGCGTGGACGCGCTTCGCCGAGCAGCCGGGCGGCGTTGCCGCCGAGCACCGCCTGCTCGTCCGCGGCGTCGAGGCCGGCGGCGCGCACGGTCGCGACCGGGTCGGGGTCGGCCATGTCGAAGGGATGGTCGGAGCCGAGCAGGACGCGGTCGGCGCCGACCCAGCGGATGAGCTCGCCGAGCAGGCGCGCGTCGTGCGTGACGGTGTCGAAGTGGAAGCGGCGGATCGAGTCGAGCGGCGACTCCGCGAGCCGCGCCCGCGCGTCGCGCTGGAACCCGTGCGCGTGCGCGAGCCGCCCGCGCAGCGCGAGCAGCGCGCCGCCGCCGTGGGCCAGCAGCACGCGCAGCCGCGGATGGCGCTCCATCGTGCCCGCCATCGTCATGTGCGCGGCGGCGATCGTCGTCTCGAGCGGGTTGCCGACGGTGTTCCACAGGTAGTGCTCCGCGAGCGCCGGCAGCGCGAAGCCGCGCGTCGTGGGATGGACGAGCACGAGCGCCTCGGTCTCCTCGGCCGCCGCCCAGAACGGCTCGAAGCGCTCGTCGCCGAGCGAGGCGCCGCCGACGCTCGTCGTCACCTCGGCGCCGGCGAGGAGGCCGTCCGCGCGCAGCGCGCGCAGCTCGGCCGCGGCGAGCCCGGGGTCCTGGAGCGGCACCGCGCCGAGCGCGGCGACGCGGCCTCCGTGCGCCGCGACCGCCGCCGCCAGCGCCGCGTTCTGGATCCGGCAGCGCTCGAGGCACGCCTGCGCGTCCGCGTCGGGGTAGAGCAGCGCGACCCACGGGCACAGCAGCACGCGATCGATGCCCGCGCGCGCCCGCGCGGCGAGGACCGCCTCGACCTCGACGGCCTCGCCGACGATCGAGCGCAGCGTGCGGCCCTCGAGCTCGACGAGCTGGCCGTGCGCGTCCTGCTGCACGCGCGGGCGCCACGGCTCGCCGCCGGCGCCGCGCAGCAGCTCCGGCACGATGACGTGGACGTGCGCGTCGAGCGGCGGCGCGCTCACGGCGCGCTCCGCTGCGCGCGCGAGGGACCGCTCATGCGGCCGGCGCCGACGCCGGGGCCGGCGCCGGCCCGACGGCGATCACGTCGAGCTCGACGCGCGCGCCGGGCGAGCTGAGGTTGTTCACGCAGACCATCGTGCTGGCCGGCTGCCAGTCGCCGAAGCGCTCGCGCCAGACCTCGTGCATCGCGTCGGCCTCGCGCATGTCGGTCAGGTACTTGGTCGCCTTCACGACGCTGCGCCACGTCAGCCCGCGCGCGCTCAGGACGAGCTCGATGCTGTCGAGCGCGCGGCGCGTCTGCTCGCGGATGTCGTCCGGCTGGACGTGCTCCTCGGGCACGTGCGGGTGGCGGTGGTAGAGCGGCGAGGCGGTCGCGCCGGAGACGAACACGATCACGCCGCCCGCGGGCAGCTCGACCGCGGGCGCGTAGGGCATCTCGCTCGCGCGCGCGGGGTCGGGGTGGACGGCCGTCGGCTGCGTGGCGGCGCCGTGGTCCATGACGTTCCTTTCGCCGGATGCCTGCAATCGTTTGCTAGCATAACGGCTCGACGCGCCGGAAGCGTCCTGCGCATCCCATCCCGCAAAGGAGACCGATCGTGAGCAAGGTCCTGTTCAAGGGCGCCTTCGTGATGTCCTGCAACGACGAGATCGGCGACCTGGAGGCGGCCGACGTGCTCGTCGAGGGGGCGCGGATCGCGCAGGTCGGGGCCGACCTCGCGGCGGCTGACGCCGAGGTGATCGACGCCGCGGGGATGCTGCTGATGCCCGGCATGGCCGACACGCATTCGCACCTGTGGGAGGCGCCGTTCAAGGGCCGCGTCACGGAGGCGTGGGGCTGGGAGTACTTCACGAACATGCACCCGCTCGTGAGCTGGCTCTCGGCGGAGGACCTGTACACCGCGACCTACGCCGGCGCCGTCGAGTCGCTCGCGGCGGGCGTGACGTCGATGTTCGACTACTGCACGGCCGTGATGAGCCCCGAGCACGCCGACGCCGCGATCGCCGGGCTGCGCGACGCGGGCATCCGCGCGGTCTTCGGCTACGACCTGCGCGGCGCCGACCCGGGCAGACGCTGGCAGCACGGCCCCTCCGGCGAGCGCTTCGCCGACCTCGAGCGCGTCAAGGGCTCGCTCGCCGACGACGACGACATGATGCGGCTCGCGATCTGCCTGAGCGAGGTCACGCCCGAGAACCTCGACCGCGCCGAGCGCGAGATCGCGTTCGCGCGCGAGCTCGGCTGCCGGATGTCGTGGCACAACAACAAGGGCGGCGAGATCGTGCTGCTGCACGAGCGCGGCCTGCTCGGTCCCGACATGCTGCCCGCGCACGGCAACTACACGACCGACGAGGACCTCGAGCTGCTCGGCGCGGTCGGCGGCCACCTCACGAGCCAGCCGGAGGCCGAGACGTACGCCGGGCGCCGCTCGATGACGATGATCGGCCGCGGCCACCGCCGCGGCGTGCGGATCGCGCTCGGCGTCGACGTGCCCGCGATCATGAACCTCGGCCTGCTGCCGCAGATGCGCCTGCTCTACCTGCTCCAGCGCTACATCGACGGCATGCACGAGCGGCTCGAGGCGCAGGTGCCGGTCGCGCGGCGCCCCGGCGTGCCGACGTTGACGGTGCGCGACATCGTCCGCTTCGCGACCGTCAACGGCCAGTCCGCCCTGGGCGTGGAAGACACGGTCGGCCAGATCGCCCCCGGCTTCCAGGCCGACCTCATCCTGATGGACACGCGCACCTTCGGCCGCGCGGAGGGCGACCCGGCGGGGCACGTCGTGCTCAACAGCTCCGCCGGCGACGTCGACACGGTGATGGTCGCGGGGAAGCTGCGCAAGCGCGACAGGCGCATGGTCGGCGTCGACACGGGCAAGCTGCTGGCCGACCGCGAGGCCGTGCGCGACCGCGCCTACGCCGGCGCCGGCGAGACGATCGGCCGGATGACGCGCACGCACTGGGAATGGAGCCCGCAGGCGTAGCGCGGCGAGCGCGAGCGGGGCGGTGTCCGTGGCGGGCAGGTCGCGCTCGCTCGTCGGCGCGATCGTGTTCCTGGCGTCGGTCGCGGCCTTCAGCCGTGTGCCGCTGCTGCCGCAGATCGGCCGCTACCTGTCGCTGTCGGTCAGCCAGCTCGGGCTGCTGACGACCGCGCTCGGGATCGGCCGGCTCGCGATGGACCTGCCGGCGGGCCGCCTGGCGGCGGCCGTGGGGGCCGAGCGCTCGCTCGTCGGGGCCGGCCTCGCGCTCGCCGCCGCGTGCGCGCTGCTCGCCTCCGCGCACTCGTTCGCGCAGGCGCTCGTGGCGTCGGCCGTGATCGGCTGCGCGACCGCGCTCGTCAACACGACCGGGATGTACGTCTTCGCCGTCGGCGCCTCGTCCGAGCGCCGCGGCGCGAGCATGGCGCTCTACACGTCGGCCCTGATGGGGGGCATGATGGCCGGCCCGGTGGTCGGCGGCGCGCTCGGCTCGCTCGCCGGCTGGCGCGCCGCGATCTGGCTCGTGAGCCCGATCGGCGCGGCGATCGCGCTCGCCTGCCTCGTCAGCGGCCGCGTGCGCCTGCTGCCCGCGCGGGGCGCCGCGACGGATCCGCCGGCGGCCGCCGCGCGCGACGCGGGTACGGCCCCCGCCGCGGCGGACCCAGGCGCCGCCGCGACCGACACGGGCGCCGCCGCGGCGGCCGCCGCCCCCTCGCGGCGCGAGCTGGTCGCGCTCGGCGCGGTGCCGTTCGCGAGCTTCTTCGCTACGGCGGGGCTGTTGCAGACGCTGGCGCCCGTGATCGGCGACGGGGAGCTGCGCCTCTCGCCGTCGGCGATCGGGCTGACGCTCGGGCTCGGAACGGCGGCGCGCTTCGTCACCGCCTGGACGAGCGGCACGGTCTCCGACCGCGTCCCGCGCCGGCTGGTGATCGTGCCGACGGTGCTGCTGATGGCGCTCGGCGCGCTGCTGCTCGCGCTCCCGGCCGGCTTCGCCGGCTGGCTGGGGGCGATTGTGCTGGTCGCGGTCGGCTCCTCCGGCGTTGGCGCCGCCGCGGCGGCGCTCGCCGACCGCGTCCCGGCCGAGCGCCTCGGCCGCGAGCTCGGCCTCTTCCGGCTCGTCGGCGATCTCGGGCTGTTGCTCGGCCCGGCCGCCGTCGGCTTCGCCTTCCAGGATCTCGGCACGCGCGCGGCGGGCGGGATCGCGGCCGGCGTCGTGGCGCTCGCGGCGCTCGCGTGCGCGCTGTGGGGGGCGCCGCGGGACAGCGGCGCGCGGCGGGCGCGGAGGACCGTCCCGCGCCCGCGCGGTGTTGACAGCGGGCGGCGGCGCGTGTAGCTTGCACACGATTGCAATAACGTTTGCAAAGGTACTTCGGAGGGAAGCCCCGGAGGCGAGGAGAGGCTGTGGTATGAGGATGAGGAACGTGTTGTCGCTGGTCGCCGCATTCGTCCTGGCGGCGCTCGCCCTGAGCGCCTGCGGCGGCTCGAGCAGCTCAAGCTCAGGCGGAAGCGGCGGCGGGACGACGACGGCCGCCTCGAGCGGCGGCTCCGGACCGAGCGGCACCCTGAACCTGGGCACGGTGATCCAGCTCGACAACTGGAACACGCTCGTCAAGTCGGGCGAGACCTACACCGCGATCCCCTACGAGAGCCTGCTGAAGGTCGCGCCCGACGGCTACACGATCCAGCCGTACCTCGCGACCGCCTGGCACCAGACGCCGAAGCGGCTCGACCTGACGCTGCGCAGCGGCGTCGTCTTCCACGACGGCACGCCGTTCGACGCGCAGGCGGTCAAGCAGAACATCGCCTGGATCCAGAGATCCGGATCGCAGTGGGCCGCCGCGCTGGCGCCGATCAAGCAGGTCGTCGTCAAGGACCCGACGCACGTGTCCTTCCTCCTGAGCCGGCAGGCGCCGACGCTGCTGGAGAACCTCACCGCGCGCGGCACCTTCATGGTCTCCCCGAAGGAGATCGCCACGGGCAGATTCGACAGAGAGGACGGCACCGGCCCGTGGACCTACGACGCGGCCGCCTCGCAGCTCGGCACGAAGGAGGTCTTCCACTACTTCCCGCGCTACTGGGCGCCGCAGAACGTCGGCGTGAAGGACATCGTCATGAGCGTCCTCCAGGATCCGAACACCGCGCTCAGCTCGCTGGAGACCGGCAAGGTCGCCGCGACCGACCTCGACGCCGCCACGCTCTCCGCCGCGCAGTCGGCCGGCATGAGAGTGCAGGCGACGCCGACGCTGATCCAGCACGTGCTGTTCCTCGATCGCAGCAGAACGTTCGCGAACGAGAACGTGCGCAAGGCGATCTGCTCGGCGATCGACCCGAGCGCCTGGGTCGCCGCCGGCCTCGGCGGCTACGGCAGACCGGTCGCGCAGCGCTTCCCGCCCGGTCAGCCCGGCTACAACGCGAGCGTGACCGCCTACCCGCATGACCTGGCGGCGGCCAGACGCTACATGGCCGCGGCGGGCAACCCGCGGATCTCGTTCACGCTGCCGACGTGGGCCACCAACGACGCCTACTCGACGCTGTTCGCGCAGGAGCTCGGCCAGATCGGCATCAACGTCAAGCTGCAGAAGATGGACTCCGGGCAGTACTTCACCTACTACCAGTCCGACAAGTACCCGCTCCAGATCAACACGAGCGCGAGCGAGAACACGGGGCCGTACGACTACTACGCGTTCCGCTTCGGCCCGACGGGCACCGGCAATCCGTTCCACGTCAAGGTGCCGGCGCTCGCCGCGCTCGCCGCGAGAGCGCTCGCCGAGACCGACCCCGCCGCCCAGAACAGAATCTGGAGCGACATGACGCAGTACATCCACGACCACGCGCTCGACTGCGGGTTCTTCCAGCAGGACTCGGCCTGGGCCTACGATCCGCACAAGTTGGCGGGGCTCCCGACCACGTACCTGCGCCCGTCCGCGATGCGCTACCACGAGATCCGGCTGCTCGGAGCTGCCGGATGATCATGGCGAGCACGACCGCGCGCGCCCGGCGCGTCCGGGCGCGACCGGCATGAGGCGCTTCCTGGCGCTGCGCCTCGCGATGTCGGCGATCGCGGTCGTGCTCGCCGCCGCCTTCACGTTCGCGCTGATCCACCTGTCGCCCACCGATCCGGTGACGCTGGCGCTGGGGGACGGCGCGAGCGCGGAGCAGCGGCGCGCGCTCAGCGAGCAGCTCGGACTGAACCGCTCGCTGGCGCACCAGTTCGGCGCGTGGCTCGGCGGCGCGCTGCACGGCGACTTCGGCCAGTCGATCTTCACCCACCAGGCGGTCGGCGCCGAGCTGGCGCGGCGGCTGCCGGTGACGCTCTCGCTCGTCGGCGGCGCGGTGCTGCTGGCGCTCGCGATCGGGCTCGGGCTCGGCTTCGCGGCCGGGCTGCGGCGGGGCTCGTGGGCCGACCGCGTCGTGACGACCGTCGTCTCGGTGGGGCTGGCGGTGCCGGCCTTCTGGCTGGCGCTGCTGCTGTCGCTGGCGTTCGCCGTCAAGGTGCGGCTGTTCCCCGTCGCCGGCTACACGGCGCTGACGCAGGACCCGTTCCAGTGGGCGCGCGGGCTCGTGCTGCCGTGCTTCGCGCTGTCGCTGTACTCGGCCGCGGTGATCGCGCGGCACATGCGCGGGGCGGTCGTCGACGTGCTCGGCTCGCCCTACGTCGAGGCGGTGCGCGCGCGCGGCACCTCGCGCGCGCTGCTCGTGCGCCGCTACGTGCTCAAGAACGCGCTCGCGACGGTCACGCCGGTGATCGGGATCCAGGTCGCCGTGCTGCTCGCGACGAGCGTCGTGATGGAGCGCGTGTTCGTGCTGCCCGGGATCGGCTCGCTGCTCGTCAGCGCGGTGATCTCGAGCGACTTCCCGATCTTGCAGGGCGCGATCCTCGTGGTCGCGACGCTCGTCATCCTCGTGAACCTGCTCGTCGACGTCGGTCTCGGGCTGCTCGACCCGCGGGTGCGCCCGCAATGAGCGCGGCCGCCGACCGCGCCGTCGCGCCGCCCCCGGAAGCGCCGGCGTCGGCCGCGCGCGCGCGGCGCTCGCGCCGCCCGTCGACGTGGCGGCGGCTGCGGCGTCAGCCGCTCGCGCTCGCCGCGCTCGCGGGGCTCGCCGCGCTGATCGTCGTCGGGCTGCTCGCGCCGGTGCTCGCGCCGTTCGACCCGAACGCCCCCGACGTCCTGCACCGCCTCCAGGGGCCGACCGCGCGGCACTGGCTCGGCACCGACGAGCTCGGGCGCGACACGCTCTCGCGCCTGCTCTACGGCGCGCGCACCGCGATGCTGACCTCGTTCGAGGCGGTCGCGCTCGCGCTCGTGGTGGGCGTCTCGTGCGGCCTGCTGGTCGGCTACCTCGGCGGCTGGTGGGATCGGCTGGCGATGCGCGCGACCGACATCCTCCAGTCGATCCCGTCGCTGATCTTCGCGTTCGCGGTGATCGCCGTCGTCGGTCGCGGCACGACGCCGACCGCGATCGCCGTCGCGGTCGTGTTCGCGATCGTCTTCACGCGCATCACGCGCGGGCTGGTGCTGCGCGAGCGCGAGCAGCAGTACGTCGACGCGGCGCGCGTCGCGGCGCTGCGCACGCCGCGCATCCTGTTCCGCGAGATCCTCCCGAACGTGCTCGGGCCGGTGATCGTGGAGGCGGCGATCATGCTCGGCGCCGCGATCCTGCTGGTCGCGATGCTCGGCTTCCTCGGGCTCGGCCTCGGCGCGACGACGGTCGACTGGGGCCACATGCTCGACGACGCGCGCACCTACCAGGGCGTGCAGCCGTTCCTGGCGCTGCCGCCCGGGCTCGCGATCACGTTCGCGGTGCTGCTGTTCAACTTCGCCGGCGACGGGCTGCGCGACGCGATCTCGGGTCGCGCGCACGAAGCCCGCCCGCGCCGCGGGGCGCGCCGGCGGCTCCGCCCGCATCCGCGGGCGGCGGCGCGGGGGACCGGGCTCGCCGCAGGCGGACGCGGCGAGCCCGCCACCGCCGCCGCCGGCGCCGCCGCGGACGACGCGCTGCTGACGGTCGCGGGGCTGCGCGTCGAGTTCCCCGGCGAGGACGGCGACCCGGTCGAGATCCTCTCGGGCGTCGACTTCAGCCTGCGCCGCGGCGAGACGCTCGGACTGGTGGGCGAGTCGGGCAGCGGCAAGTCGATGACGGCGCTGGCGCTGCTCGGGCTGGTGCCGGCGCCCGGACGCGTCACCGCCGGCGCCGCGCGCTTCGGCGGCGAGGATCTGCTCGCGCTCTCCGAGGCCGAGCTGAACCGCCGCCGCGGCGCGCGGATCGCGACGATCTTCCAGGACCCGATCGCCGGCTTCTCGCCGCTGCATACGGTCGGCCGCCAGCTCGTCGAGCCGCTCCAGACGCACCGCGGGATGAGCGAGCGCGCGGCGACGCAGCGCGTCGTCGAGCTGCTCGAGCTCGTCGGCGTGCCCGACGCCGGACGGCGCATCCGCGACTACCCGCACCAGTTCTCCGGCGGCATGGCGCAGCGCGCGATGATCGCGATGGCGCTGAGCTGCGAGCCGCAGCTCCTGATCGCCGACGAGCCGACGACGGCGCTCGACGTGACGGTCCAGGCGCAGGTGCTCGACCTGCTGCACGACCTCTCGGCCCAGTTCGACATGTCGGTGCTGCTGATCACGCACGACCTCGGCGTCGTCGCCGAGGCGTGCGACCGCGTGCTCGTCATGTACGCCGGCCAGATCGTCGAGGAGGGCGAGGTCGAGCGCGTGCTCGCGCGCCCGCGCCATCCCTACACGAGCGCGCTGCTGGCGGCGACGCCGCGCAACGAGGCCGGCGGCGGGCGGCTGCCGACCGTCCCCGGGCGCGTGCCGCCCGCATGGGAGTGGCCGAGCGGCTGCCGCTTCCATCCGCGCTGCGCGCACGCGCGGGAGACCTGCCGCCACGGCGTGATCCCGTTCGCGGACGGGGTGCGCTGCGCGCGCGTCCACGAGCTCGAGACGGCGGCGAGCCGATGAGCGGCGAGCCGATGAGCGCGGGGGCGCTGCTGGAGGTCCGCGATCTCGTCGTCGCCTACCGGCTCGGCGGCGGCCTGCGGCTCGGGCGCGCGCGCGAGCTGCGCGCGGTCGACGGCGTCAGCCTCGACGTCGCGGCCGGCGCCGGCGTCGGCCTCGTCGGCGAGTCGGGCGCCGGCAAGACCGCGGTCGGGCGCGCGATCCTCGGGCTCGTGCCGATCGCCGGCGGCTCGATCGCGTTCGACGGGCGCGACGTGACCGCGTACGGGCGGCGCGTCTCGCTCGCCTTCCGCCGCGACGTGCAGGTCGTCTTCCAGGACCCGCGCTCTTCGCTCAACCCGCGCCGCACCGTCCGCGCGACGCTCGCGCAGGTCGTCGACCGCCACCGCGCGGGCAAGCGGCGGGGAACGGACGCGCGCGTGCTCGAGCTGCTCGACATGGTCGGGCTCGCCGAGCACCACGCGGAGCGCTACCCGGGCGAGCTGTCCGGCGGCCAGCGCCAGCGCGTCGCGATCGCGCGCGCGCTCGCGCCCGGGCCGCGCCTGCTGGTGCTCGACGAGGCCGTCAGCGCGCTCGACGTCTCGACGCAGAGCCAGATCCTCAACCTGCTCGTCGACCTGCGCGCACAGCTCGGACTCGGGTACCTGTTCATCTCGCACGACCTCGCGGTCGTGCGCCAGGTCGCCGAGTCGGTCGTCGTGATGCGGCGCGGGCGCGTGGTCGAGGCGGGACCGAGCGAGCTGCTGCTGACACGTCCGCGGCAGGCGTACACGCAGATGCTGCTGGCGTCCGCGCCGAGCCCGGACCCGAGCGGCCGCGACGAGCGCCGCGCGCGTCGCGCCGCGCTGCGCGCGCCGGCGGCCGAGCAGGCGGCGTAGCCGCGCGCTCCTGCCCTTGGCCCGCGGCGGCGCGTCAGCCGCGCTCGCGCGCGGCGAGCGCGTGCGCCAGCAGCGCGACGCCGAGCGCCGCCTGCTGGCGCGGGTCGGCGAGGTCGACGCCGAGCAGCCGTTCGAGCCGGGCGATGCGCGCGTAGAGCGACTGGCGCTCGAGCGCCAGCGCGCGCGCCGCGCGCGCCTTGCTCCAGCCGTGCGCGTGCAGCGCCGCGAGGGTCGGCAGCAGCGGCGCGGCCGGGCGCGCGGCGTCGTGCGCGAGCAGCGGACCGATCCGGCGCGCGGCGAAGGCCTGCACGGTCGCGTCGCGGCGCAGGCGCCACAGCAGATGGCGCAGGTCGGGCAGTGCGTCGTGCCACGGGCGCGGCGGCTCCTCGCGCGCGACCGCCGCGACCGCCGCCGCCTCCTGGAGCAGCTCGCCGACGCCGGCCCAGCCGCGCGCGGCCGGCCCGGCCGCGACGACCGCGTCGTCGGGCGCGCCGAGCTGGCGCTCGGCCGCGAGCGCGACCGCCTGCGCGAGCTGCTCGAGCGCCGCGCGCCGCCGCTCCGCGTCGGCGATGCCGAGCAGCAGCAGCGCGGCGGCGCCGTCGGGCGCGTGCTCGTCGACGCCGACGAGCGTCGCGATGCGGCGTGCGAGCAGCTCGCCGCGCAGCATGCGGCAGAAGGCGCTCCAGCGGCGCGTGGAGGCGCGCGCGCCGCGCCGCGGCGCGAGCGCGATCGGCAGCAGCCACTCGCCGTCGTGGCGGAAGCCGAGCGCGTCGGCCTCGAGCTCCGCCGCCGGCGCGTCGAGCCGGCCGGCGGCGAGCGCGGCGAGGAAGCGGCCGTGCTCGCCGAGCGCGAGCAGCTCCTGCTCGCGCTCGCGCAGCAGCACGACCGCCAGCACGCCGACCGCACGCTCGGCCGCGATGCGGGCGTCGTCGTCGAGCGGCTGGTCGTGGGCGAGCACGACCAGCCGCCCCCAGCTCGCGTCGTGCGCGGAGGGGATCGGCAGCGTCAGCGCGCCGGAGGTGCGCCAGCCGGCGAGCGCCTCGCCGTCCTCGCCGCGGGGGTCCGCGTGCGCGACGACGTCGCCGCCGCGCTCGAGCAGCACCGGGTTGCGGACCGTTGCCGCCAGCGCCCGCAGGACCTCCGCCACGCCGGCGCCCTCCAGCAGCAGCTCGGTGAAGCGGCGGTGCGTCTGCTCGCCGCGGCGCAGCAGCTCGAGCTGGCGGCCGATGATCGCGCGGTGCAGCTCCTCGGTGATCGCGACGAAGCGCACCTCGCGGTGCAGCGCGATCAGCGGCAGGCCGTGCGCCTCGGCCGCCTCCGCGAGCGCGGCCGGCGCGGTCGGGAAGACGCGGCCGAGCTCCAGCACGACCCCGGCGACCGCGCGCCGCGCCAGCTCGGCGGCGAAGCGGCGCTGCGCCTCGCGCGTGCGCCCGGCCGGCAGTCCCGTCGTCAGCAGCAGCTCGCCGCCGCTCAGCAGCTCGGCGATGTTCGCAACCTCGCCCGCGTGCGCCCAGCGGATCGGGCGATCGAGCCCGGCCGCGCCGGCGACGACCCGCGGCCGTCCGTGCGCGAGCGCCGGCAGCCGCAGCGCGGAGCGCACCGTGATCGCGGCCGGAGATGCCTGACGCTCTGTCATACGTCTGGCAAAAGGATATGACGAGTTGTAGGTGGTCCGCAGCTCGCCGGCGCCCGAGCATGGTCGCATGACCACCACGACATCCACCACGAGCGCGGCCCCCGAGCTGCGCAACTACGTCGGCGGCGCATGGGTCGCCGCCGCCGCCGCGGATCGCCTCGACGACGTCGACCCGGCGACCGGCGGGATCGTCGCGCGCGTGCCGCTGTCCGGCGCCGACGACGTCGACGCGGCCGTGCAGGCCGCGCGCGCGGCGTTCCCCGCATGGCGCGCGACCTCGCCGGTCGTGCGCGCGCGCGCCCTCATGCAACTGCGCGAGGCGCTCGTCGCCCACCAGCAGGAGATCGCCGAGCTGGTGACGCGCGACATGGGCAAGACGCTGCCCGACGCGTTCGCCGAGGTCGGCCGCGGGATCGAGTCGGTCGAGGCCGCGATCGCGATCCCGCACCTGCTCAAGGGCGAGAACCTCGAAGGCGTGGCGCGCGGCGTCGACGTCGAGTTCGTGCGCCAGCCGGTCGGCGTCATCGCGGCGATCACGCCGTTCAACTTCCCGGCGATGATCCCGCTGTGGTTCCTGCCGTTCGCGATCGCGTGCGGCAACACCTTCGTCCTCAAGCCCTCCGAGCAGGACCCGCGCCCGTCGCAGCGGATCGTCGAGCTGATCGACGCGATCGAAGAGATCCCGCGCGGCGTCGTGAACCTCGTGCACGGCGGGCGCGACGCCGTCAACGGGCTGCTCGACCACCCCGCCGTCGACGCGATCTCGTTCGTCGGCTCGGCCGCCACGGCGCGCTACGTCGCCGCGCGCGCGGCCGAGCGCGGCAAGCGCGTGCAGGCGCTCGGCGGCGCGAAGAACTCGATGATCGTGATGCCCGACGCCGACCCCGGGCTGACGTCCGCGGGCGTGATGGGCTCGGCCTTCGGCGCCGCCGGCCAGCGCTGCCTGGCCGGCTCGGTCGCGGTGCTCGTCGGCAGCGAGGCCGAGCAGGACCGCGCGCGCGACCTGCTGGTGCAGGCCGCCGCCGCGCTGCGGGTCGGCGCCGGGCTCGACCCCGAGACCGACGTCTCCCCGCTCGTGTCGGTCGCCTCGCGCGAGCGCGTCGAGCGCGAGATCGAGGAGGCGCTCGCCGCCGGCGCGGAGCTGGCGCTCGACGGCCGGCGCGGCGGCGGGGCCGCCGGCGCCGAGCTCGGGCCGACGATCCTCGACCGCCTGCCCGACGACGCGCGCGCGCTGCGCGAAGAGCTGTTCGGCCCCGTGCTCGCGCTCAAGCGCGTGCCCGATCTCGACGCCGCGATCGCGTGGACGAACGGCAGCCGCTACGGCAACTCGGCGATCCTCTTCACGCAGTCGGGCGCCGCCGCGCGGCAGTTCCGCTTCGCGATCGAGGCCGGCATGCTCGGCGTCAACATCGGCGTCGCGGCGCCGGTCGCGTGGTTCCCGTTCGCCGGCTGGAAGGACTCGATCGACGGCGACCTGCACGCGAACGGGACCGACGCGGTCGACTTCTACACGCGCAAGAAGGTGGTGACGTCGCGATGGGCGTAAGCCACGACGAGCTTCAGCGCCAGGCGCACGAGCACCTGCTGCTGCACTTCGCGCGCAACGGCGCGTACGGACCCGGCCGCACGGAGCTGCTCGTGCTCGAGCGCGGCGAGGGGCCGTACGTCTTCGATACGCGCGGGCGCCGCTACCTCGACGCGCTCTCAAGCCTGTTCTGCGCGCAGCTCGGCTACTCCTACGGCGAGGAGATGGCGGCCGCGGCGTCGGCTCAGATGACGACGCTCGCGTTCAACACGAACTGGGCGACCGCGCACCCGGCGGCGATCGAGCTGGCCGGGCGGCTCGCGGAGCTGGCGCCCGGCGATCTCGACCACGTCTTCTTTACCTCGGGCGGGTCGGAGTCGGTCGAGGCGGCGTGGAAGCTCGCGCGCCAGTACCACGTCGCCAACGGCGAGCCGCGGCGCACGAAGGCGATCGCGCGCCGCGTCGCCTACCACGGCGTGACGCTCGGCGCGCTCGCGCTCACCGCCGTGCCGCCGATCAAGGAGCCGTTCGGGCCGCCCGCGATCCCGGTGCGGCACGTCTCGGCGACGAACGCCTTCCGCGCGCCCGACGGCGGCGACGAGGCCGCCTTCTGCGCCCGCCTGCTCAAGGAGGTCGAGCAGGCGATCCTCGCCGAGGGACCGGAGACCGTCGCGCTGATCGTCGCCGAGCCGGTCCAGAACGCGGGCGGCTGCCTCGTGCCGCCCGCCGGCTACTGGCAGGGCCTGCGCGAGATCGCCGACCGCTACGGGATCCTGCTGTTGGCGGACGAGGTGATCTGCGCCTTCGGGCGCCTCGGAGAGTGGTTCGGCTCCGAGCGCGTCGGCGCCCAGCCGGACCTGATCACGGTCGCGAAGGGGCTCACGTCGGCGTACGCGCCGATGGGGGCGGTGCTCGTCTCCGGCCGCGTCGCGGCGCCGCTCTACGCGGAGCGCGCGACGCTGCTGCACGGGATCACGTTCGGCGGCCATCCGCTGTCGGCCGCGATTGCGCTCAAGAGCATCGAGGTCTTCGCGCGCGACGGCGTGCTGGAGAACGTGCGCGCGCTCGAGCCGCGCCTGCGCGCCGGGCTCGAGACGCTGCTGGAGCTGCCGCTCGTCGGCGACGTGCGCGGCGCCGGCTTCTTCTGGGCGATGGAGCTGGTCAAGGACGCCGACGCGACGCCGTTCGACGCCGAAGAGCGCGAGCGGCTGCTGCGCGGCTACCTGCCGGGCCGGCTGCTGGAGGCCGGCCTGATCGCGCGCGCCGACGACCGCGGCGACAGCGTGCTCCAGATCGCGCCGCCGCTGATCGCCGACGCCGCCGTGCTGGACGACCTCGTCGAGCGCCTGCGCGCGGTGCTGGCCGACGCGGGGGCGTACATGGGCGTCGGCGCGGCCGTGGCCGCGGGGGCCTGAAGCAGGGGGCGGCCCGCGGCGCGCAGGGGCGCCGCGGGCCGCGTGCTTGCGCCTCTTGCAAACGTTCGCAATACTGTGGGCATGCACCTGAGCGACGACACGACCACGGCAGACGGAGGACGCATGCGCGACGATGACCTCACCCGGCACCGCATCGGCTGGATCGGATGCGGGCGGATGGGATTCCCGCTCGCGGCGCGCCTGCTGGAAGCCGGCGCCGACGTCGCCGTCTACAACCGCACCCGCGCCAAGGCCGAGCCGCTCGCGGCGCTCGGCGCGCAGGTCGTCGACGCGCCCGACGAGCTGGCCGACCGCGACATCGTCTTCACGATCGTCGCCGGCCCCGACGACTTCCGCGCCGTGACGCTCGGCGAGCGCGGCCTGCTGTCGCGCGGGACGCCCGCGCCGGCGATCCTCGCCGACATCTCGACCGTCTCGCCGGAGGTCTCGCAGGAGGTGCGCGAGGCCGCCGCCCAGCTCGGCACGCAACTGCTCGCGCTGCCGATCAGCGGCAACGGCAGAGCCGTCAGAGCCGGGCTCGCGTCGTTCGCGGCATCCGGTCCGGCGGAGGTCTTCGCGGTCGTGGAGCCGTACCTGGCGGCGATGGGCCGCGGCGCCCGCTACGTCGGCGAGGGCGACCGTGCGCGGCTCGTGAAGATCGCGCACAACCTGATGCTCGGCGCCGTCGCGCAGTCGCTGGTGGAGACGACGCTGCTCGTGCAGGGCGCGGGGATCGCGCGCGCCGACTACCTCGCGTTCCTCAACGACAGCGTGATGGGCTCGATCTTCACGCGCTACAAGACGCCCGCGCTCGTCGGGCTCGACTGGACGACGACCTTCACGCTGCCGCTGCTGCGCAAGGACCTCGACCTCGGGCTCGCCGCCGCCGCCGAGAGCGGCGTCGGCCTGCCGCTGACCGAGCGCGCCCGCGAGCTGGTGCAGGCCGCGATCGACGCCGGACATCTCGAGGACGACTTCTCGGTCATGCTCGAGCTCCAGGCGGCAAACGCCGGGCTGGAGCTCGCGCCGGAGGACCGCTCGGCCGTCGCCGACGGGCTCTCGCGGCCGGCCGCCCCGGTGCCCGCACGATGACGGCGCCGGCCGCGCGGCGCGGCGAGCGGATCGCCGAACGGCTGCTCGGCCTCTACGGCCGCATGCTGTTGCTGCGCCGCTTCGAGGAGGAGATGCAGCGCCTGTTCCTGAAGGGCGAGATCCACGGGACGCTGCACCTCTACGTCGGCCAGGAGGCGTCCGCCGTCGGCGTCTGCGCGGCGCTCCAGCCGGGCGACACCGTCTCGGCGACCTATCGCGGCCATGGCGCCGCGCTCGCGCAGGGGACGACGCCCGAGGCGCTCGCCGCCGAGCTGATGGGCCGCACGACCGGGGCGTGCGGCGGCCGCGCCGGCTCGATGAACGTGATCGACCGCCCGCACGGGCTGCTCGGCTGCTACGGCATCGTCGGCGGCAGCATCGCCTCCGCGACCGGCTCCGCGCTGGCCGCCAAGCGCACGGGCGGCGTCGCCGTCGCGTTCTTCGGCGACGGCGCCTCCAACCAGGCCTACTTCCACGAGTGCCTGAACTTCGCGCAGGTCCACCGGCTGCCGGCCGTCTTCGTGTGCGAGAACAACCTCTACGGCGAGTTCACGCCGATGGCGCAGGTGACCGCCGGCGCCGACATCTCCGCGCGCGCCGCGACGCTCGCGATCCCGGCCGAGAAGGTGGACGGCAACGACGTCGAGGCCGTCCACGCGGCCGCGGCGGCGGCGGTCGCGCGGGCGCGCGCCGGCGCGGGGCCGCAGTTCCTGGAGAGCCTCACCTACCGCCATGTCGGGCACTCGAAGTCCGACCCCGGCCGCTACCGCCCCAAGGAGGAGGTCGAGGCGTGGAAGGCGAGAGATCCGCTCACGCGCGCGCGCACGCGCCTGACCGACGACCTCGGCGTCGCGGAGTCCGACGTCGCCGCCGCCGAGCAGGCGGTCGAGCGCGAGCTCGCGGCGGCGATCGAGCGCGCGCTCGCCGCCCCCTATCCCGATCCCGCCACCGACGACGCGAGGCAATACGCATGAGCTTGGAGTTCCGTCGTGCCATCGTCGACGCGCTCGCCGAAGAGCTGGAGCGCGACGAGCGCGTCGTCTTCTTCGGCGAGGACGTCGCCGCCGCCGGCGGCGTGTTCGCCGTCACGCCCGGTCTGTACGAGCGCTTCGGCGAAGAGCGCGTGTTCGACACGCCGATCTCCGAGCTGGCGCTCGCCGGCGCCGCCTTCGGCAGCGCGATCTGCGGCCTGCGCCCGGTGATCGAGGTCATGTTCGGCGACTTCATGGCGCTGCCGATGGACGCGCTCGTCAACCAGGCCGCGAAGTACTGGTACCTCTCGAACGAGCAGGCGAGCGTGCCGCTCGTGGTGCGCTGCGCGGTCGGCGGCGGCGGGCGCTTCGGGGCGATCCACTCGCAGATCCCGGCGACCTGGTTCCACGGGATCGCGGGGCTGAAGATCGCGTGCCCGGCCTTCCCGGCCGACGCGAAGCAGCTCCTGAAGGCGGCGATCCGCGACGAGAACCCGGTCCTGTTCCTTGAGCACAAGCGGCTCTACTCGCTCAAGGGCGACGCGCTGGCGGACGACGACGTGCCGCCGCTCGGCGTCGCGCGCGTCGTACGCGAAGGCGCCGACGTGACGCTCGTCTCGGTCATGAAGGGCGTCCACGACGCGCTCGCCGCGGCCGATCTGCTGGCGGCCGACGGGGTCGACGCCGAGGTGGTCGACCTGCGCTGCCTGCGCCCGCTCGACGTCGAGACGGTGCTCGCCTCCGTCGCCAAGACGAACCGCCTGCTCGCGGTCGAGGAGGGTCCCGCGCCGGGCGGCTGGGCGCGCGGCCTGCTCGGCGCGGTCGCCGAGGCGGGGCTGGAGCAGCTCGATGACGTCGCGGTGCTGAGCACGCCCGACACGCCGGTTCCGTACAGCCCGACGCTCGAGGACGCGTTCATCCCCGGCGCCGACGCAATCGCGGCGACGGTGCGCGGACGGCTCGGCATCGCCGACGTGCGGGGAGCGGCCTGATGGCGCTCGACGTGCCGATGCCGCGCCTGTCGGACTCGATGGAGGAGGGCACGATCCTGCGCTGGCTGAAAGCACCGGGCGATGCGGTCGCGGTCGGCGACGAGCTGGCCGAGATCGAGACCGACAAGGCGACGATGGCCTACGAGGCCGACGCGGCCGGCACGCTGCTGGAGATCCTCGTCGCCGAGGGCGCGAGCGCCCCGCTCGGCGCGCCGATCGCGCGCATCGGCGCGCCCGGCGAGACGAACGGCGGCGGACGCCTCCCGACCCGCGCGCAGGCGTCGCCGGTCGCGCGGCGGCTCGCGGCGCAGCTCGGCGTCGAGCTGGCGCAGCTTGCGGGCAGCGGCCCGAACGGGCGGATCGTGAAGGCAGACGTGACCGCCGCCGCGGCGATCGCACCCGTCGCGCCCACGGCGGCTGTGTCCGTCGCGCCCGCGCCTGCCACCGTCGAGCCCGCCGGCAAGGGCGCCCTCACGCGCGTCGAGCTGACGCGCGTCCAGCAGACGATCGCGCGCCGCATGGCCGAGGCCAAGAGCACGCAGCCGGACTTCGTGCTGCGCGTCGAGGCCGACATGGAGGAGGCCGTCGCGCTGCGCGCACGCCTGCGCACGCTGGCGGCCGACGCCGACCGCCCGGCGCCCTCTTTCAACGACCTCGTCGTGCGCGCGTGCGCGCTCGCGCTGCGCGAGCACCCGCGCGCCTACAGGGACGGCGCCTTCGAGCTCTACGAGCGCGTGAACGTCGGCGTCGCCGTCGCCGCCGAGGACGCGCTGCTCGTGCCGGTCGTCGAGGACGCCGATCGCAAGTCGCTCGGCGAGATCGCGGGCGAGACGCGGGCGCTGGCGGAAGCCGCGCGCGCCGGGACGCTGACCGCCGCGCAGCTCTCCGGCGGCACCTTCACCGTCAGCAACCTCGGCATGTTCGGGATCGCCGGCTTCACCGCCGTGCTGAACGCGCCGCAGGCGGCGATCCTCGCGGTCGGCGCGCTCGAGCGCCGCGCGGTCGTGCACGACGGCGAGCTCGCCGCGCGCCATCGCGTCGAGCTGAGCCTCACCTGCGACCACCGGATCCTCTACGGCGCGGATGCGGCCGCGTTCCTCGCGCGCATCCGCGCGCTGCTCGAGCAGCCGCTCGCGCTCGCCCTCTGACCCGACCCCGACCCGTCATTTAAGGAGCACCCGCATGGGCAGCACGTATGGGCTGATGAACGTCGACTGGGAGCAGCGCGTCGACGTCGAGCGCCTGCGCCGCGAGCGCCTCGCCCGCGTCAGCGCCCTGCTGCGCGAGTCGGAGCTCGCGGCGCTGCTGTGCTTCGACATGGCGAACGTGCGCTACCTGACCGCCACGCACATCGGCACATGGGCGATGGACAAGCTCGCGCGCTTCGCGCTGCTGCCGCGCGACGCCGAGCCGTGGCTGTGGGACTTCGGCTCCGCCGCCCGCCACCACGACCTCTACTGCCCGTGGCTGGAGGGGCGCTCGCCGGCCGGCATCTCGACGATGCGCGGCGCGATGGCGCCCGCCAGCGGCCGCGCCGAGAACGTCGCCGAGAAGATCCGCGCGCAGCTCGAGGCGCACGGGCTGCTCGGCGAGCCGATCGGGATCGACGTTGTCGAGCCGCCGGTGCTGTTCGCGCTCCAGCGCGCCGGGGTCGAGGTCGTGGACGGGCAGCAGCTCATGCAGCAGGCGCGGATGATCAAGACGCAGGACGAGATCACGCTGCTCGACACCGCCTGCATGATGGTCGACGCCGCCTACGACCGCCTGTACGAGGCGATGCGCCCCGGCATGCGCGAGAACGAGTGCGTCGGGCTCGTCAGCAAGGTGCTCTACGACCTCGGCTCCGAGCACGTCGAGGGCGTCAACGCGATCTCGGGCGAGCGCTGCTGCCCGCATCCGCACGTCTACACCGACCGCGTGCTGCGGCCGGGCGATCCCGCCTACTTCGACGTGCTGCACAGCCACCTGGGCTACCGCACCTGCTACTACCGCACGTTCGCGATCAGCTCCGCCTCGCGCGGTCTCGTCGACGCCTACAAGCGCTGCCGCTACTACCTCGACGCGGCGATCGACGTCATCAGACCGGGCGTCACGACGGCTGACGTCGCGTCGCTGTGGCCCCGCGCGCAGGAGTTCGGCTTCCCCGACGAGGAAGCGGCGTTCGCGCTCCAGTTCGGCCACGGCGTCGGCCTCTCGATCTGGGAGAAGCCGATCATCAGTCGGCTCGTCTCGCTCGAGCACCCGGAGGAGATCCAGGAGGGGATGGTGCTCGCGCTGGAGACGTTCTGGCCGGCCTCGGACGGCTGGCAGGCGGCGCGGATCGAGGAGCAGCTCGTCGTCACCAAGGACGGCGCCGAGGTGATCACGCGCTTCCCTGCCGAGGAGCTGATGATCGCCGGCCGGCGCAACCTGTTCTCCGTCAACGGGCCGCTGGCGCCGGTGCGCGAGACGCAGTCTCACCTCAACACGCGCGCGCGCCGCGACGACGACGCGCGCGCGTACGGCGCACGCGAGACGGCGGACGCCGCAGGCGGCGCCTGACGCGGCGCCTCACGCGCGCGGCGGCGCGGTCGAGCCGCGCACGACCAGCGAGACGTCGACCACCGACAGCCGCGGGGTCGCGCGGCGGTTGCCGCCCGGCCCGAGCTGCTCGAGCAGCAGCGCCGCCGCCTGCTCGCCGAGCGCGTAGTGCGAGACGTGCACGGTGCTCAGCGGCGGGTCGAGCTTGTCGATGAACGGCATGTCGTTGAAGCCGACGAGCGAGACGTCGGCGGGGCAGCGCAGCCCCGCGTCGGCGAGCGCGTCGAGGCAGCCGAGCGCGATCAGGTCGTTGCCGGCGACGATCGCGGTCACGTCGGGGTGCTCGCGCAGCAGCTCGGCGGCGGCGACCGCGCCCGCCGCCTCGGTGAACGCCTCGGCGACGACCACGCGCGCCTGAAGGCCGTGCCGTCGCGCGGCGGCGCGGAAGCTGTCGCGCCGCGCGCGGCCGGTCGAGGTCGACGTCGGGCCGGCGACGTGGCCGATCGTGCGGTGCCCGCGCTGCGCAAGGTGGTCGACGGCGAGGCGGACGCCCTTGCGGTCGTCGGAGACGACCGCGACGGCGCGCGGGTCGTCGACGCGCCGGTTGACGAGCACGAGCGGCGTGCCGCCGGCGAGCAGCTCCTTGACGGCGGCGTCGGTGCGGGTCGCCGCCGCGAGGATGAGGCCGTCGACCTGTCGGCCGAGCAGTGTCCCGATGCTGCGCTGCTCGCGCTCGGCGTCGCCGTCGGTGTTCGTCAGCAGGACGGTGTAGCCCTCGGCCTCGAGGCGGTCCTCGATGCCGCGCACGACCGGCGGGAAGAACGGGTTCGTGAGGTCCGGCAGCACGACGCCGACCGTCAGCGAGCGGCGCATCTTGAGCCCGCGCGCGAGCCGGTTGGGGCGGTAGTCGAGCTGCGCGACGGCCGCGTCGACGCGGCGCGCCGTCTCCTCGTTGACGAGGTCGCGGGTCTCGGGGCTGAGCGTGCGCGAGACCGTGCTGGGGTGGACGCCGGCCAGCTCGGCGACCTCGCGGAGGGTGACGGATGGGCGGCCCACGCGCCGATCATAGGGCGGCGCGGGACGCCGTGCGATGGACCCTGCAAACGATTCGCATGACCGGCCGCGCGAGCGCCGGCGCGCGACGGTCAGGGTCGGCTGAGCGTCTGGGCGTGGCGGGCGGGTCCGGCTGGCGCGCCCGAGCCGCTGATGCCGACGGAGGAGATCGCGAAGGCGAGCAGCAGGAGCGCGATCGTGACGGCGCGCATGCGCCGCGGCGTGAGCCAGGTGAGGTGCCGTGCTTGCAGCCAGGCGCGCGCGCCGCTCGCTCCCGCGGTGGCGGCCATGATGCATCCGGCGCACATGTCGAGCAGCCTAACGGCTCCTCGCATGTCGAACGGCGCCGCGCGCGCGGCTGTTCTAAGTGGCGACGATGCCCTTGCCCTCGGGTGAACGGCTCGGCAGGGGCGAATCGCGATCCGGTCTTCTCGGTGGCTCGATGTCGATCACGACATACGCCGCCCAGCGCTGCCCGGCGACCGGCGCGCCGCCGTTGACGACGAAGGGCAGCGCCAGGCTGGTGCCGGCCGGCGGCGAGAGCTTCCCGTGGTAGGCCGTTCTGCCGACAAGCTTCATCGAGCTCTCGGGCGTCCAGTCAGCGGGCATCTTGCGCGCGATGCGGACCGCCGTCGCGTCGAAGCGGTGCCCGGCCGCCGCGAGGGTCTCGTACGCCGCCCGGTCGCACGCGTTGAGCGTGACGGTGGCCGGCTCCAGGTACCACCAGCAGCCGTAGGCGAACAGCAGCGCCCCCGTGCGCGCGAGGACACTGAGCCCGAGGAACCTGCAGTGCACCCTGTAGCCGCCCTGGGCCAATTGGGCTTCGAACTTCGTTTCGAAGTCGCGGGCGGCGGGCCAGGCGTCGGCGCTCAACGCGGCGAACGGCTCGCGGCCGAGCTTCGTCAGGGGCCGCGGAAGCGCCGCGATGACGGGGCCGGTCGGGAACGGTGGGAATTCCATGGCCTAACCGTCCGGTTTCTGCCACGACGGAGCGCCGCTCTCGCCGGGCCGGGGGCTCGGGACTGGGATCGGTGGACAGCTCATTCGGACGCCTTTCGTCGGGGCGGCGCCGGCCGTTCCGCCGGACGCTCTGGTACGGGGAAAGAAAACGCTACCACTTCTTCTAACCTGCATCCACTATCTTGCGTACATGGTGGCTACCGCGATTCTGCGACAGAACTTGCAGAAGCCATCCGCAAGGGTCGCTACGGTGTACAGTTGGTCTTCTCAGGAGGGCCTTCTTGACCGGTAGGTCGGGCGAAGTCGCACCTCCGACGAAAGGGGGGTGCGCCCTTCGTTCCCTGGTGAATTCGACAGAGGACATGGGCGGCAACGTGCAACGGGAAGAGGACGGGGAGCTGCTCCGGCGGCTCGACGCGGACGCGTCGGTGGCCGAGCGGCTGCGCGTTTTCAAGGAGATCGGCTTCAAGCCCGCGCGACTGCGCGCGGCGATCGGCATCAGCCCCGAGACCTGGCGCCTGTGGTCCAACGGCGGTCCGGTGCGGCCGTCCAACCGCGTGGTCGTCGACAACCTCAGCCGCGCGATCTCGGTGCTGTTGCGCGCGGCCGGCCGGGGGCACGTCGTCGACTGGCTCACGACGCCGCTGAAGACGGACGCCGGAGTGGTCGCGCCGCTCGACCTGCTGCGCGAGCACCCCGAGAGCGTGCTCGCCGCCGTCGACGCCGAGGCCGCGCGCAAGCACGAGGACGCGAAGCGGTTCCTGGCGCAGGCGCTGGACGATCGCCGGCTCGCGGGCGACGCGCCGGGAGACGTCGGAACCTCCGAGTGGAGCTCGACCCAGCTCAAGCGGCTGCTGCTCGGGCACTTGCAGGAGATCACGGCCAAGCACACGCCGGCGCGCGACGTGGCCGTCCCCTTCGACGACCACTACAGGAACTACGAGGCCTACAGGCGCTTCTCCGTGCGAGTGCGGGAGCGCCTCGACGCGGCCGGCGACGCGCCCGTCGAGATGGCGATCTCGAACCTGCTCGCGAGAGTCACCGCCGAGGAGGAGGAGCTGCGCCAGCACTTCGGCCAGGTCGGCGCCGAGCTGCTGGCCGACCCCTCCTGCAAGGCCGTGCTCACGTACTCGATGAGCATGCGCGTCCTTCAGGCGCTGCTGGGCGTCGACCCGGCGCGACAGGCGGACTGCACGATCTACGTCGCGGAGGGCCGCGTGAAGAGCGTGCCGCACCGCGGCGAGCTGCCGGCCTTCGCCGACGCCGCGGAGATCCTGCGCTTCCTCGCGGCCACCCGCTATGACCGCCGCATCGTCCCCGACGCGCTTGCCGCGAGCCTGGTCGTGCTCGGCCGCGTCGACCTCGTGCTGCTCGGCGCGCAGAAGGTGTTCGTCGACGCCGAGGGCGCGGTGACGCACTTCGTCGCCACGATCGGAACCGACGCGATCCTGCGGGCGGCGCGCGACCGCGGCGTCAAGGTCTGCGTGCTGGCGGAGGACGACAAGGTCATCAAGGTCACCGAGGCGGAGCCGGCGGCGGACGCGCGCGAGCGGATCGTCCCGATCGCGCTTCCGCCGACGGCCGGCGGCACGCCGAGCGGACATGCCCACCTCCTGATGATGTCGGCGGAGCTCTGCAACGTCACGCGCGGCGACCCCGACGCGGTCGGGGATCCGTCGATCGTGCGGCACAGAGCGCGCGAGCCGCAAGCGCTGGTCCACTGAGCGACGCCGTGGAGCGCCTGCGCAACATCACGATCTCGACGACCCTCACCTGCAACGAGGCATGCGCGCACTGCTGGGTCTCGGCTGGGCCGCAGCCGTCCGACGACCTCCACGCGGACGAGATCCGGAGCGTGCTCGACCAGGCGGCCGCGCTCGGGGCCGAGCACGTGAAGCTCACCGGCGGGGAGCCGTTCGCGCGGTCGGACCTGCCGGCGCTCGTCGCGCATGCGCACGGGCTCGGCATGCGCGTCTCGATCGAGACGAACGGCCTGCTGCTGCGTCCGCGCGTGCTCGACGCGCTCAGCCGCCGCGGAAGCTCTCCGCACCTGTTCGTCAGCCTGGACGGAGCCGGTCCCGCGACGCACGACGCCTTCCGCGCGCGCAAGGGCGCGTTCGAGCGCACGGTCCGCAATCTCGCGCGGGCGCGGGAGCACGGCTTCTACTTCTCGGTCCACACCGTCGTGCGGCGACAGATCCTGCACGAGCTGGTGTCGCTTCACGAGCTGGTGCGCTCGCTCGGCGCCTCCCAGCACAAGCTGATCCTCACGCTCCACAACCTCGGCCGCGCGCGCGCGAGCCGCGGCGAGGCGCAGGTCGCGCTGCGTGAGCTGCTCGCGCTGCTCGAGCAGTTGCCGCCGCAGCGGTTCTGGGACTACGGCTGGGATCCCGCGCCGAGTCGTGACACCCGCCTCATGACGACGCTGCCGCCGGCGTTGCAGCCGCCCGACGCCGCCATCACGACCTGCGGCTGGAGCCGCTCGTTCCTGTCGATCCTTGCGGACGGGTCGGTCGCCCTCTGCCACGGGCTCTACGACATCGAGGAGGCGATCGCCGGGAACGTCCGCACCGCCTCGCTCGCCGACATCTGGGAGCGCTCGACGCTGTTCGCCGAGACGCGCCGCTGGTCAGGCGCGGCGCTCTCGGGCGTCTGCGGCAACTGCAAGGTGCGCGACACCTGCCGGGGCCTGTGTCGCGCCAGCGCGATCGGCGAGTACCGCGATCTCCGCGCCCCGTATCCGATGTGTCAGGCGCTGTACGAGCAGGGCTTGTTTCCCGCGGACATGCTCGTCGACGCGGACGCGGACAGCTCGTACGCGGCAGCGGCGTGAAGCAGGCGATCATCCGCGCGCCCGGCGAGGCGCTGGTGCGGGAGGCGCCGCCGCCGGTCCGCCCCGCGGACGGCTACCTCGTCGCCGTGCGCGCGTGCGCGCTGTGCACCTGGGAGCAGCGCGTCTATCGCGGCGCCACGCCGCAGTACCCGTTCGCCGGCGGCCACGAGATCGGCGGCGTCGTCGCGGCCGGTCCGGACGGCGGGCCGCTCGCGCCGGGCACGCTCGTCGCGGTCTCGCGCCTGCCTCGCTGCGGTCGCTGCGCGGCGTGCGAGCGGGGGCTGGACAACCTCTGCGCCTACCTGACGCCCTTCGACGCAGGCGAGGGCCCCGGCGGCCTGGCGGAGTACCTGGTCGCGGCGGAGGGGGACCTCGCCGCGCTCCCCGACACGCGCACGGCGGCGGAGGCGGCGCTCGTCGAGCCGCTCGCCTGCGTGCTGAACAGCCTTGCGGTCGCGGGGGTGGACGCCGGGTCGCGCCTCGCCGTGGTGGGCAACGGCTTCATGGGCGTGCTCCACGCGCGCGCCGCGGCGGCGCGCGGGGCCGAGGTCGTGGTGCTCGAAACCGGGGCCGCCCCCGCGGGCCTCGAGCGAGCATGGCGAGGCGCTCGGCGCCCGCTCGGCGAGGACGCGCTCGCGACGCAGGCCCCGCTCCCCGAGGGCGAGGCGTTCGACGCCGCGATCGTGATCCGCGGCGCGCCGTGGAGCATCGCGGCGGCCGCCCAGCTCGTGCGCCCGGGCGGCGTCGTCTCCGTCTACGCCTCGCTCGCCGCCGACGTGAGCGTGGGGCTGCCGAGTCGGTTGATCCGGCGCAGGCAGCTCGTCCTGACCGCCGCCGCGAGCCACCGTCGCGTCGACTTCGCGCGCGCGGCCGAGCACGTGGCCGACGGCACGGTCGCCGTCGCCGACCTCGTCCACCGCCGCTATCCGCTCGCGCAGGTGCAGGCGGCGCTCGCCTACGCCGCCGAGACCGACAGCGGACGGGTGATCGTCACGCTGGACGGCCAGGCGGAGCCCATGGAGCGCTGACCGTGGAGCACGACGACGCCGCCGAGTACATGGACATCGTCGACGAGCGCGACGAGGTGATCGGCCGCGACACGCGCGCCCGGATCCACGCCCGCCACGACATCCACCGCGGCGTGCACGTCTTCGTGGTGAACGCCGCCGGCGAGCTGCTGCTCCAGCGCCGCGCTCGCACGACGCGCGACTACCCCCGCCACTGGGACGCCTCGGCGGGCGGCCAGGTGGCGGCCGGCGAGAGCTACGAGCAGGCCGCCGTGCGCGAGCTGGAGGAGGAGCTCGGGTGCCCGCCGGGGCCGCTGCGCCTGATCGCGAAGTACGACTCCTTCTCGGTGCGCCAGCGCGAGAAGCGCGCGCTCTTCGCGCACGCGTGCGACGGGCCGTTCTCGCCGTCGCCGCACGTCGAGGCGGTGCGCTTCGCGACGCCCGAGGAGGTCGTCCGCCTGCTCGCGGCCGAGCCCTTCACCGAGGGCTTTCGCCGTTCGTTCGCCCTGTGGCTGCCGGTGCGCGATGCCGCGGGCTGAGGACGGCGCGCCGCCGGTCGCGCCCGGACGGGTCCTGGTCGCCGGCAGCATCAACATGGACCTGGTCGTGACGGCGCCGCGCCATCCGCGCGTCGGCGAGACGCTGCTCGGCCACGCCGCGCTGCGGTTCCCCGGCGGAAAGGGCTCCAATCAGGCCGTGGCCGCGGCGCGGTCGGGCGCCCCCACCGCGTTCATCGGAGCCGTCGGCGAGGACGACGCCGGGAGCGAGCTGCGGACGTTCCTCGAGCGCAGCGGCGTCGCGGTCGATCATCTGAGCGTCGTCCGAGGCGCCGACTCGGGACTGGCGTACGTCGTCGTCGCCGACGGCGACAACGCCGTGGTCGTGATCCCGGGCGCGAACGCCCACGTCGGACCGGAGGCGATCGCGCGCGTCGCGATCGGCGCTGGCGACGTGCTCGTGAGCCAGTTCGAGATCGCGGAGCGGACCGTGCACGCATTCTTCGAGCGCGGCAAGGCCGCCGGCGCGCGCACCGTCCTCAACCCGTCGCCGATGCGCCCGTTCGCCGACCGGCTGTGGGAGTTGAGCGACGTCGTGGTCGTCAACGAGCTCGAGCTGCGGCACCTGTGCGCCGCTCGCGGCGTCGGCGTGGGCGCCGACGGGCCGCTGGCCGGCCTCCAGGCGCTGCTGGTGCGCGAGGACCAGGCGATCGTGGCCACGCTCGGCGCGGACGGCTGCGTCGTCGCGGCGCGCGACGAGGTCGTCGCCGTCCCCGGGCATGCGGCGAGCGTCCTCGACACCACCGGCGCCGGCGACTGCTTCCTCGGCTGGGTCGCCGGCCGGCTGCTGCACGGCGACGATCTCCTCAGCGCGACCGGCGTCGCCAACCGCGCAAGCTCGCTGTGCGTGCAGCGGATGGGAGCGGGGAGCTCGATGCCGACGGCGGACGAGGTGCGTCAGCTCACCGGGTAGACCCCCGCCCATCCGCAGGCTCTGCGATCATCCGGTCGATGACGGAGAACGAGCGAACCCGAGCCTTCGTCGAGGTGCTCGCGAGCAGCGGCGTGCTGCTGGAGGGCGACTTCGAGCTCAAGAGCGGTCGTCGCTCGCCGTACTTCGTGGACTTCGGGAACATCGCCGACGGGGCCTCGCTCGGCGTGCTGGGGCGGTGCTACGCCGAGAAGATCCTCGCGGAGTTCGGGGCCGACGCCTTCGACGTCGTCTTCGGCCCCGCGTACAAGGCGATCCCGATCGCGGTCGCCACGGCGATGGCGCTCTCGCTCGAGCACGGCGTCACGAAGCAGTACGGGTTCGATCGCAAGGTCGAGAAGCGCTACGGCGAGAAGAGCCGCTTCCTCGGCAGCGACCTCGCGCCCGGAGCCCGCGTCCTGATCGTCGACGATGTGATCACGGACGGCGGCACGAAGTACGAGACGATCGAGCTGCTCGCCGAGCACACCGAGGTCTCGATCGTCGGGGTGGTCGTCGGCGTCGACCGCAGCGAGGGCGACGTCGTCGCCAGATTCGAGCACGACACCGGCGTGCCGCTGACCGCCCTGTGCACGATCGGCGACATCGACGCGGTCGTCGGTCGCCGGCGCGTCCCAGCCTAGATCGACGGCGCGGAAGCCGTCGGCGTCATGCTCCGGGACCGCCGCCGGCGTGGTGGTCGCGGCCGAGCAGCGTGTTGGCCCACGCGCTCGTGTGCGCGAGCGCGTTGTCCTTGATCACCGCGGGGCCGTCGAGCATCGTCGCCTCCTCGCCGTAGGGCTTGAGACGATCGTAGGCGCGCGCCCAGATGCAGGGCTTGTCGCCGACCTCGCACATGCCGCCCTCGCGCGTGCCGCCGCACGGGCCGTTGCGCTGGTTCTTCGCGCACTGGGACTCGGGGCAGAGGTAGGCGATGTCCGGCAGCGAGCAGTCGCCGCAGTCGCGGCACTCGAACATGGGGACCTTCGCCGCCTGCTCGACGAGATGCAGCACTCTGCCGACCGGCCGCGGCGCGCGCTCGGCGCGCTCGTAGAAGCGGCGGGCCGCGGGCGCGAGCGGCGCGTCCTCGGCGAAGACGGCGTCGTGGACCTTGCGGCTGACGCGGTAGGAGAGCGGCGCGCCGCGGCCGCGGCGGCGCTTCGCCAGCGAGGCCGCGTAGGCGCGGTTCAGCTCGGGCGCGGCGAGGCCGGTCTCGGCGTCGCGCTCGTACAGGTACCACTCGTCGGGCAGGTCGTACTGCAGCTCGCGCGCGAGCGCCGGCCAGTCGGGCTCGTAGGCCGCCGCGGCGTCGAGGACCCGCTCGTAGTCCTCGGCTTCGAGGTGGCCGCCGAGGTAGGCGCCGCGGAAGCCGAGCCCGCGCGCGATCGCGACCTGGCGGGCGGCGAGGTCGAGGAAGAACGCGTGGCCGCCGTCGGGGCCGGCAGCCGCGCGCTCGACCGCCTCCAGCAGCTCCGCGGAGACCGTCACGCCCGGCACGCGCCCGGCGTGGAACACGCGCGCGGACGCGCGCGAGAGCACGAAGACGTTCGCGAGCAGCGCGATGTCCAGCCCCTCCTGGCCCACCCAGCGGATCAGCTCGTGATCCTTGCGCGCGTTGTAGCCGATCTGGTTGATGACGAAGCGCGCGCCGTGCTCGACCTTCTTGCGCAGCTTGAAGAGCTGCGGCATGACCTCGTTCTCCTGGCGCTTGTGGTTCGTCACGACGGCGCCGAGGAAGAACGCGGTGCGGTCGACGACGTCGCCTTCGCGGCCGTGGATGACCGTGCCCTCGTTCATGTCGCTGTACATCCGCAGCAGGCCGACCGAGTCGATGTCGAACACCGGCGCCGCGGCGCCCTTGTAGCCGCGCACGGGCACGTCGCCCGACAGCGCGAGCACGTTGTGGAAGCCCTCGGAGGCGAGCTTCCACGCGCGGCTCTGGAGCGCGTTGCGGTTCCAGTCCTTGCAGGCGAGGTGGATGATCACCTCCTGTCCGCGGCCGATCAGGTCGGTCCCCAGCGTGTCGGCGGACAGCATCGCGTCGCCGGCCGGGTTGTCGGTGATCGACAGCACGTCTATGCGCGGGCTGGCGGCCAGTTCGCGTGCGAGCCCGAGCACCCGCTGGCTGCGCCGCTCGGTGATCATCCCGCGGCTCGTCACGATCTCGACCGCGGTGACGAACCGCTCGGTCTCCGTCAGCAGGTGGCGCAGCGAGGGCTTCGCGTCCGGCGCGCGCGGCGGCTGCGCTGCGGCGTCAGGCGACGGCGCCGACGGGCGCATAGGTCCCTCCGTCGCTCGCCTCGGCCTCGGCCGCGCCCTGGCGCCGCCACTGGTACGCGTCGCGCGAGCGCGCGCTAAGCACGACGGTGTTCGAGCCCTCGCGATGAGCGAACGGCTCGACGCTCACGCGGAAGCCGAGCCGCTCGCCGACAAGCTGGAAGATCGGCCCGTTGAGCCAGTTCACGATCGAGCCCTCGAGCTTGCCGGGGCCGCGGTAGGCGGCGTACTGGCCGACCTCGCGCACGAACAGGTCCTGCGCGACGAGCACGCCTTCGTGGTGCAGGAGCTGAAGCGTCTGCGCGAAGCTCTCGACCGCGACCGTCGACATGTGCACGCGCGTCCACTCGGGCAGCGCGGCCACCAGCTCGTCGAGGTGCACGTCGGCGCTCGGCGCGATGCGCATCGCGGCGGGCGCGGCGACCCGGTCGTAAATCTCCTCCAGGTGCACGGCGTCCCAGACGTCGGCCCAGAAGCGCACGCCGCTCGCGAGATCCTCAAGACAGCCCGGCCCCTCGCGCAGCACGCGCTGCACGACGGCGACGATCTCGTCCTGCGAGATGCCGTGCTTGCGTGAGATGTCGGCGATCTCCGCGGGCGTGATGCTCGCGCGCACGAGCGGCTCGTAGGCGTGGTCGCCGACGCGCATCAGCTCGTCGGTCGGGAGGTTGTCGTAGAGGTTGCAGGTGTGCGCGAACAGCACCTTGCCGCGCAGGTGCTCGAGCCCGACCATCGGGTTGCGGAAGTCGAGCTCCAGCCCGGAGACGAGGTCGGCGTAGTCGGCGACGCGTCCGCGTGCGATCTCCAGCACGTGCGGCGAGTAGTCCGCCATCAGGTAGCGGATCCGCCCGAGGTAGTCGCGACCCTGCGCGCGACAGGCGGCCGCGAACGTGTCGAGCCACACCTTCGCCTGCTGGCCGTCGCCGACGCCCAGCTCCAGCACGTGCAGCTCGTCCGGCAGCTCCGACCACTCGTCGAGGCGGTCGAGCACGGCCATGAACGTCTCGATCTGCTCGCCCCAGAACGCCGGGTTCGTGCCGTCGGAGACGCCGCCGGGCAGCGCGGAGGCGTAGTCCTTCTTGAACGTCTGATCCCAGGCGGCGAGGTGGCGCCAATAGCTGCGGTTGAACGACCACATGACGCTCTTGCTCGGCCGCACCCAGTCCTCGAGGTGGATGCACTCGTGCACGTCGGGGATCAGGCCGAGCGCCTTCGAGAGGCGGTCGACGATCTCGGTGACGAGCGTCGCGCACTCCATGTCTCTCGCGCGGCGGGCGTCGATCGCGATCTCCGCCAGCGGCTGCTCGCTGCCGGGCAGGTCCTGCGAGTGGCGGAACGGGCGCACCATCACGGGCGCGCGGAAGTTCTTTCTGTACTGCACCCAGTCGAGGACCGCGGCCAGCCGCGCGTGGTCGAGGTCGACGCGGTCGGCCGCCTCGGCGAGCGCCGGCAGCAGCGCGGAGAGGTCCTCGGGGGCGGCCCTGCCAATGGACCTGAGCTGGATGATCACTCTCGCATCTCCCTCGACGAAACGACGTGCCTGCCCATGCTCGGCGCTCGTCCCGCCGGCCGCGACGGCCGAACGGCAGGACTTGCCCGGCCCAACGGACAGGTCGGGCGGTCAGGCCGGCGGACGCAGCGCGCCGCTCGCGCGCCGGCGCTCGAGCAGCAGGTACTGCGCGAGCGCGTCGTGGCCGACGCGCGCGAGGCGCAGCGGGCGGCCGGCGAGCGCGATGCGCTGCTCGACGACCTCGGCGTCGGTGCGATCGACGACGCAGAGCGCGTTCGTGTCGGACTCCAGCAGCCACACGGCGAGCGCGCCGCCGATCGCGGACGGCACGCACGGCGAGACGACGCGGAGGTCGCCGAGCGGCCCCAACACGCCCAAGTCGTCCAGCAGCGTCGCGGTGTGCAGGCCGATCACGCTCATCGCCACGAGCTCCACGTCGGTTCCGAGCGCGAGCGCGCAGCGGCGGCGCGTCTGGGTGCGCAGCAGGCCGGTCGCGCGCGCGACCGCGTCGGGCGCGCCGGCGATCAGCAGCGTGCGCGCGTCGGGGCGGCTCCACCACGTGCCGGCGACGCGCACGCAGCCCCCGACGGCGAGCGCGTGGCCGATCAGGTCGGCGCTGGCCGCCTCGATCGCCGCGGGCGCCCCCGCGATCGGCACCGCGGCGAGGTCGCCGCGCTGCACGAGCCCGACATGGCGTAGGCAGGCGGCCAGCTCGCCGGGCGCCGAGCCGTAGCTGCGGACGACGCCGCGAGTCGCGCGAGCGGGCGCATGGACCGACGGCTCGAGCATGCGGCGACCGTACTCCCGGACTTCCGCCGCGACAGCTCTCCGAAGGGGCGGAGATGCCTGGCGCAACGGGTAGGTGGCGGCGCGTCGCGGGCGCCGCGGGCGCCGCGCGCCCTCTCGAAGGGCCAGGGCAAACATGTCCCTTGGGCGTGGCGGCGCGCCGCCGCGCCGAGCACGCTTGCACCCGCGCTGGACCCGCCTGGCGCCATTCACCCGTCAGCTACTCACCGCACGCGGGGAGAGAGAGCGAGCACATGAGCCAGTACGCCGACAACGAGTACCTCTTCACCTCGGAGTCCGTCACCGAGGGACACCCCGACAAGGTCTCCGACCAGATCTCCGATGGCGTCCTGGACGCCGTGCTGCGGGAGGACCCGTACGGGCGCGTGGCGTGCGAGACGCTCGTCAACACCGGCCTCGTCGTCGTCTCGGGCGAGATCACCACGAGCGCGACGCTCGACGTGCAGCAGATCGCGCGCGACGCGATCCGCAAGATCGGCTACGTCGACGCCGACCTCGGCTTCAGCGCCGACTCGTGCGCCGTCATCAACGCGATCGACAAGCAGTCGGCCGACATCGCGCAGGGCGTCGACCAGGCCGACGAGGCGCGCACCGCCGGCTCGAGCGACACGCTCGACGTCGCCGGCGCGGGCGACCAGGGGATGATGTTCGGCTACGCGTCGAACGAGACCGAGAACCTCATGCCGGCGCCGATCACGCTCGCGCACCAGCTCGCCGAGCGGCTCGCCGCCGTCCGCAAGGACGGCACGCTGCCCTACCTGCGCCCCGACGGCAAGACGCAGGTGTCGGTGCGCTACCGCGACGGCCGCCCGGTCGCCGTCGAGAAGCTGCTGATCTCCACCCAGCACGCCGAGTCGGCCACGCGCGAGCAGATCCAGCAGGACCTGTGGGAGACGGTCGTGCTGCCGACGCTGCCGGCGGACCTGTTCGACGCCGACACGCTCGCGCAGGAGTTCCTCGTCAACCCCACCGGCCGCTTCGTGATCGGCGGTCCGGTCGGCGACTGCGGCCTCACCGGCCGCAAGATCATCGTCGACACCTACGGCGGCTTCGCGCGCCACGGCGGCGGCGCCTTCTCCGGCAAGGACCCGAGCAAGGTCGACCGCTCGGCCGCCTACGCGGCGCGCTGGGTCGCGAAGAACGTCGTCGCCGCCGGCCTCGCCGACCGCGCCGAGGTGCAGGTCGCCTACGCGATCGGCGTCGCGCACCCGGTGTCGGTCTACGTCGAGACGTTCGGCACCGAGAAGATCGGCCGCGGCCGCATCGCCGCGCTCGTCGACGAGCACTTCGACCTGCGCCCGGGCGCCTTCCGCGAGGAGCTCCAGCTCCACCGCCCGGTCTACCAGAAGACCGCCGCCTACGGTCACTTCGGCCGCGACGACGCCGACTTCACGTGGGAGCAGACGAACAAGGCGGACGCGCTGCGCGAGGCCGCCGGGCTCTCGGAGGCCGTCGTCGCATGAGCGTCACGGTCGTCGGATCGATCGCCTACGACGCGGTCAAGACGCCCTTCGGCGAGCGCGAGCGCATGCTCGGCGGCGCCGCGACGCACTTCGCGCTCGCGGCCTCGTTCTTCGACGGAGTGTCCGTCGTCGGGCCGGTCGGCGAGGACTTCGGGGACGAGGAGCTCGCGCTCCTCGCCACCCGGGGGACCGACGTCTCCGACGTCGAGCGCGTCGAGGGCGGCAAGACCTTCTTCTGGAAGGGCGAGTACGGCTGGGACCTCAACTCGCGCGAGACGCTCGACACGCAGCTCGGCGTCTTCGAGGGCTTCCAGCCGAAGCTCTCGGCGCAGGCGCGCGCGTGTGACGTGCTGTTCCTCGCGAACATCCAGCCGGGGCTCCAGCTCGACGTGCTCGACCAGTGCGAGGCGCCGCGTTTCACGGCGCTCGACTCGATGAACCTGTGGATCGAGATCGCGCGCGAGCAGCTCGTCGCCGTGATCGAGCGGGTCGACTGCGTGATCCTCAACGACGCCGAGCTGCGCCAGCTCACCGGCAAGCCGAACCTCGTCACGGCCGCGCGCGAGGTGCTCGCGATGGGGCCGAAGGTCGTCGTCGGCAAGCAGGGCGAGTACGGCGCGGCGCTGATCACGGAGGACGGCTTCTTCGCGCTGCCGGCCTATCCGCTCGAGAACGTGATCGACCCGACCGGCGCCGGCGACACGTTCGCGGGCGGCTTCGTCGGCTACGTCGCCCAGCACGTCGGCGAGCCGCTCGACGACGGGCTGCTGCGCCGCGCGATGGCGTACGGCACCGCGGTCGCGTCCTACAACGTCGAGCAGTTCGGCACCGAGCGCGTCGCGCGCCTCGCGCCGGAGGAGGTGCACGAGCGGGTCGCCGACATCCATGCGCTGACGCAGTTCGAGCACCGACCCGTCGCGCTGGTCGGCGAGAGCGGGCGATGACCGCGACGAGCACGCTCGGCGACGCGCCCGCGTCCGACGCGCCCGCGACGACGACGCTGCGGCTGCTGGTGTCGTGCCCCGACCGCCCCGGCATCGTCGCGGCGGTCGCGGCGTTCGTGTTCGAGGCGGGCGGCAACATCGTCGCCTCCGACCAGCACACGTCTGATCCCACCGGCGGCAGCTTCTTCCTGCGCGTCGAGCTGACGCTGCCGGCCGCGAGCGCGGCCGCGTTCGCGCAGCGCTTCGAGCGCGAGGTCGCCGGTCGCTTCGGGATGGAGTGGCGGCTGTGGGACGCCGGCCGGCCGAAGCGCATCGCCGTGCTCGTCTCGCGCTACGGCCACTGCTTGCACGACCTGCTGTGGCGCTGGCGCCAGGACGAGCTCGGCGGCGAGATCGTGCTCGTCGCCTCCAACCACGAGGACTTCCGCGCCGACGTCGAGAACGCGGGCCTGCCGTTCCACCACGTGCCCGTCGCGAAGGACACGAAGCCGCAGGCGGAGGCGCAGTTGGTCGAGCTGCTGCGCGATAGCTGCGACCTCGTCGTGCTCGCGCGCTACATGCAGATCCTCTCGGGCGACTTCCTCGCGCAGGTCGGCGCGCCGGTGATCAACATCCACCACAGCTTCCTGCCGGCGTTCGCCGGCGCCGGGCCGTACGAGCGCGCGAAGGAGCGCGGCGTGAAGCTCGTCGGCGCGACCGCGCACTACGTGACCGAGGAGCTCGACGCCGGCCCGATCATCGAGCAGGACGTCGTGCGCGTCACGCACCGTCACAGTGTCGCCGAGATGGTGCAGGCGGGCGCCGACGTCGAGCGCAACGTGCTCGCGCGCGCCGTGCAGTGGCACTGCGCCGACCGCGTCCTGCGCCACGGCAACACGACCGTCGTCTTCTGAGGAGCGGGTACGCCGGATGGGCTTCTCGAACGTGCACGGCGTGCCCGGCCGCGTCGGCCGCGACGGCGGCGCGCTGATCGACGGCAGAGCGGTCGCGCAGGCGCTGCGCGAGCAGGTCGCGCGCGCGGTCGCTGCGCACGTCGCCGCCGGCCAGCCCGCGCCCGGGCTCGCGACGATCCTCGTCGGCGACGACCCGGCCTCGGCCGTCTACGTCGCCGCCAAGCGCAGAGCGTGCGCGGAGGTCGGGATCGAGAGCTTCCATCGCCCGCTTCCGGCCGCGACGACGCAGGCGCAACTGCTGGCCGTGATCGACGAGCTCAACGCCGACCCGCGCGTCTCCGGGATCCTCTGCCAACTGCCGCTGCCGGCGCAGCTCGACGCGGCCGTCGCGATCGAGCGGATCGAGCCGGCCAAGGACGTCGACGGGCTGACGGTCGCGAGCGCCGGCCGCCTCGCGCTCGGGCTCGACGGGCTGCGCCCGTGCACGCCGAGCGGCGTGATGGAGCTGCTGCGCGAGAGCGGCTGCGAGCTGCGCGGCGCGCACGCGGTCGTGATCGGGCGCTCGAACCTGTTCGGCAAGCCGATGGCCCAGCTCCTGCTCGCCGCCGACGCGACCGTCACGACCTGCCACAGCCGCACGCCGGACCTCGCGGGCGAGTGCCGCCGCGCCGACGTGCTGATCGCCGCAGTCGGCCGACCCGCGCTCGTGCGCGGCGACTGGATCAAGCCCGGCGCGATCGTGATCGACGTCGGCATCAACCGCACCGAGGAGGGGCTCGTCGGCGACGTCGACTTCGCCGCCGCCCGCAAGGCGGCCCGCGCGATCACCCCCGTCCCCGGCGGCGTCGGCCCGATGACCATCGCCTGCCTGCTGCGCAACACCCTGACCGCTGCCGTCAACTCGACCAGAGCACTGGAGATCGCATGAGCACACTCGCCCCGACGGACCTCGACTTCAAGGTCGCCGACCTCTCGCTCGCCGAGTTCGGCCGCAAGGAGATCCGGCTCGCCGAGCACGAGATGCCGGGCCTGATGCAGACGCGCGAGGAGTTCGCGGCGTCGCAGCCGCTGAAGGGCGCGCGGATCATGGGCTCGCTGCACATGACGATCCAGACCGCCGTGCTGATCGAGACCCTGACGGCGCTCGGCGCCGAGGTGCGCTGGGTCTCGTGCAACATCTTCTCGACGCAGGACCACGCCGCCGCCGCGGTCGTCGTCGGCCCGAACGGCACGCCGGAGGACCCGCAGGGCGTGCCCGTCTACGCGTGGAAGGGCGAGACGCTCGAGGAGTACTGGTGGTGCACCGAGCAGGCGCTGACCGGCTTCGGCGGCGATCCCGCGCTCGGCCCGAACATGATCCTCGACGACGGCGGCGACGCGACGATGCTCGTGCACAAGGGCACCGAGTTCGAGGCCGCCGGCGCCGTGCCGGACCCCGCCGGCGCCGAGTCGGAGGAGTTCCGCGTCTTCCTCTCGCTGCTCCAGCGCTCGCTCGCGGCCGACCCGCAGAAGTGGACGAAGATCGGCCAGGGCATCAAGGGCGTCTCGGAGGAGACGACGACCGGCGTGCACCGCCTCTACCAGCTCGCCGAGCAGGGCGAGCTCCTGTTCGCGGCGATCAACGTCAACGACTCGGTGACGAAGTCGAAGTTCGACAACCTCTACGGCTGCCGCCACTCGCTCGTGGACGGGATCAACCGCGCGACCGACGTCATGCTCGCCGGCAAGACGGCCGTCGTGTGCGGCTTCGGCGACGTCGGCAAGGGCTCGGCGGAGTCGCTGCGCGCGCAGGGCGCGCGCGTGATCGTCACCGAGATCGACCCGATCTGCGCGCTCCAGGCGGCGATGCAGGGCTACCAGGTGCTGACGCTCGAGGACGTCGTCGAGACCGCCGACGTGTTCATCACGACCACGGGCAACAAGGACATCATCACCGCCGAGCACATGGCGCGCATGAAGCACCAGGCGATCGTCGGCAACATCGGCCACTTCGACAACGAGATCGACATGGCCGGGCTCGAGGCGTTCGCCGGCATCGAGCGCGTCAACATCAAGCCGCAGGTCGACGAGTGGCGCTTCCCCGACGGCCACACGATCATCGTGCTGTCCGAGGGGCGCCTGTTGAATCTCGGCAACGCGACCGGGCACCCGTCGTTCGTGATGTCGAACTCGTTCACGAACCAGACGATCGCCCAGATCGAGCTGTTCACCAAGAACGAGCAGTACGACAGACAGGTCTACGTGCTGCCCAAGCACCTCGACGAGAAGGTCGCGCGGCTGCACCTCGACGCGCTCGGCGTCAAGCTCACGCGGCTCAGCGGCGACCAGGCCGCGTACATCGGCGTGCCGGTCGACGGCCCGTACAAGCCGGACCACTACCGCTACTGATCGCGGTCGCGCCCGAGGCTGTCGCGCAGCGCGTAGTAGCGCGCGACGGCCTCGGCGCGGTTCGACACGTGCAGCTTGCGCAGAATGCTGTTGACGTGGAACTTGACCGTGCCGCCTGAGATCACCAGCTCGTCGGCGATCCCGCGGTTGGTGCGGCCGCGGGCGAGCAGCCGCACCACCTCGAGCTCGCGCCGCGTCAGCAGGCCGGTGAGCGCGAGACCGTCGTCGCGGACGCCGCCGCCCGGCAGCGCCTCGCCGGTCTCGAGCGCCGGCAGCGGCGGCAGCTCGCGCGGCACCAGCTCGATCGCCGCGTCGCTCAACTCGCCGGAGCGGGCGTCGAGCCACGCGAGGAAGCGGCGCGTCTGCTCGCGCTCGCGGCGCAGCGTGCGGCGCAGGTCGGCGCTCTCGTAGGCCTGCGCGAGTCCGGTCGCGAACGCCCACAGCAGGTCGCGCTCGAGCATGCCGAGCCGTCGCCGGCGCCCGCGGTCGGCGTGCAGCATCGCGACCACGCGCCGGCCGACCGTCACCGGCGCGACGAGGTAGCCGTCCCACGCCATGACCGCCGTCATCCGGGGATCGACGCGCGGGTGCACGCGCGCCTGCGTGACGAACGTCGCGCGCCGCCGCCGCAGCACCTCCGCCTCGATCAGCGGATGCTCCAGCAGGATCGGGTGTCCGCGCAGCGCCGCGAGCGTCGCCCGCGCGCCGTCCTCGTCGTCGCGGAACGACGCCGCCATGGCGGTCATCACGCGCCCGTGCACGGTGCTGACGAGCACGCGGTCCAACGAGCAGGCGGCCACCAGCGCCGCCGGGGCGCGTTCGAGCATCGCGGCGGGCGAGGTGATCTCGCGCAGCTCGCGCAGCGCGTCGTTGACGCGGTCGAACGCGTCGGCGCGCTCGGCGGCGCGCCGCCGCAGCCGCGCCAGCGCGAGCTCGTGCGCCTCCTGGGCGTCGCGCTCGCCGAGCTCGGGCGCAGCCGTGTCGAGCCGCTCGGTCAGCGCCGCGATGGCGGCCGGCAGCGCATCCGGGCCGGCATCGCCGCCGTCCGGCTCGCCGAGCAGTCGCCCGACGCTCGCGACCGCCTCGGCGATGCGGCCGCGCAGCTCCGCGTCGAGCGCGCCCGCGAGCGGCTGCGCCGGAGCGGGGGCGACGCTCATCGCTCGCCTCTGCGCAGCGCGCGCAGGTAGCGCGCGACGGCGTCGGCGCGGCTGGTGGCCTGGAGCTTGCGCAGCACGTTCTTGACGTGGTACTTGGCGGTGCCTTCGCTGATCACGAGCGTCTCGGCGATCGCGCGGTTCGTCCGGCCGCGCGCGAGCAACTGGAGCACCTCGCGCTCGCGCGCGGTCAGCGCGTCGAACGAGGCGGCCTCGGCGGCGGCGTCCTCGTCCGGGCGCGGGTCGCCGTTCGTCTCGCTCGCGACGTCCTCCAGGCGCCGGCTCATCCAGCGCACCGCCATGTCGAGCTCGTCGCGGTGGCGCTGGAGCGTCTTGCGCAGCGCCGCGCGCTCGAACGCGCCGGCGAGGCCGTCGGCGTAGATCGTCGCGACCTCGAGGTCGAGCGCGTCGACCGGGCGGTCGGCGTCGGCGTGGAGCAGGCCGATCGTCGTGCCGTGCAGCGTCAGCGCGGCCACGACGTACGTGCGCCACCCGAGCGCGTCGGCGAGCGCGCGCGGGGCGCGCGCGCCGTCGGCGGCGACGTCGACGATCGCCGCCCCCTGCCGCTGGGCAACCTCGTGCTCCACGAGCGGATAGGCGAGCCGCACCGGCTCGACGCGCGCGAGCGTCGCGTCGCCGTCGCCGTCCGCGGTCCAGATCGCGTGCGGCTGGAGCGTCCCGTCGTGCAGTCGGCCGATCAGCACGCGGCGGAACGCGGAGCTGGCGCCGAGCTCCTCGGCGGCGCGGTCGAGGATCCCTTCGGGCGAGCCGATCTCGCCGACGCGCCGGACCGCTTCGCGGACGGCGTCGAGCGCGTCGGTGCGGCGGATCTGGCGCAGCTCCTCGACCTCGCGCTCCAGCCGGCGCAGCCGCTCGACCAGGCGGCGCGCGGTCGCGATGTCGAGCCGCGTGTCAGATGCGGTCGTCATCGTCGCATCCCGTCCTCAACATAGCGACGAGCGGCCCGCCACCCCGGCCCGGCTAGATCCGTGGCGCGCCGGCGCGGGCGAGCACCGCGTAGCGGTCGAGCGCCTCGCGCCCGACGTAGCCGAGCGCGAACGGCCGACCGGCCCGCTCGATCGCGTGCCACGCTTCGTCCGCGTGCGCGCGCGGCACGAGCGCGAGCGCGGCCTGGTCGGACTCGCGCAGCCACAGCGCCTCGACGTCGCCGAGCGGCGCGCGCACGACGCCCGCGCCGTTCGCCACGCCGAGCGCGGCGAGCAGCGCCGGCGCGGCGCGGCCCGCCAGCCCGATCGCCGCGTCGCGCTCCGAGCGATCCTCGAGCACGAGCTCGGGCGAGCGGCCCGCGGCCTCGCGCAGCGCACGACTCAGCGGGACGGCGGTGTGCGCGTCGCAGATCGCGAGCGCCTCGTCGGCGGCCGGGGCGCACCACGAGGCGCCGGCGGAGCGCACGCACTCGCCCGGCGCGAGCGCGCGGCCGGCGAGCCGGGCGACCTGCGGGCCGAGCTGCTCTGCGGGACCGCGGAGCGCGAGCACCGACAGGTCGCAGCGGTCGGCGAGCCCGACCGCGCGCACGCACAGCGCCAGCTCGCCCGCCGCCGAGCCGTAGTTGAGGACGACCGGGCGACCCTCGCGCGTGGAGACCACCGCGCCGGCGCGATGGCGGATCGGATCGAGCTGCTGCGGCATCTGCGCCATGCGCCGACCGTACTCCCGCGTTCTGCCGCTTGCCCTGTCCCTTCAGGCAGTCTTCCCCCGCCGTTCGGGTAGGTAGCTGACAGCCGGGCGGAGCGCGTTCTGGGCGAACCTGCCCGAATGGCCAGGTCATTCAGGAGATGCGGCAGTGGCGCGACGGGGCGGCGAGGCGGACACTGGTTGACCGCCTCGCCATCGTCGGCGGGCGGAGGAACGAGAGAAGCATGGCGCACACCGATGTCGTCGCCCAGGTCGCGGGTCGCTCCGGCGACGAGCCGGCGGACCGCTACGCGCGCATCGCCGAGCTGATCGCCACCGACCGCGCCGTGCTGCTCGACGGCGCCACCGGCACGGAGCTGATCGAGGTCGCCGGCAAGCGGCCGGAGCTCGACGAGCACCTGTGGGGCGTCAGCGCGATCCTCGACCGCCCCGACGACGTCCGCACGGTGCACCGGCGCTACGCGGAAGTCGGCTGCGACGTGATCTCGACCGACACGTGGGGGTTGCCGACGGCGCTGCGCGACGGCGCTCCGCAACTGTGGGACGCCGCCCGGCCGGTGCACTGGATGGACGTCGCCCGCAGCGGCGTGCGGCTCGCGCGCGAGGCTGCGGAGCAGGCCGGGCGCGCGGGCGAGGTGGCAGTCGCCTTCTCGATCAACGGCGACGTTGACACCCCGGACGGCCACGAGACGATCCGCCTGCTCGGCCGCGCGTTCGAGGACGAGCGGCCCGACCTGATCCTGCTGGAGACACTCTCGCTCGTGCGCGGCTCGACGTACGCGACGGTCGAGCGGCTGCTCGAGACCGGACTGCCGGTGTGGCTGAGCTTCCGCCGCTGCCGCCACGGCGTCTGCGGCGTCTACGGCGAGCACTGGGGCGGCCCCGAGGGCGACGCGTTCGGCCGCGCGGCGCGCCGCTTCGAGGAGCTGGGCGTCGGCGCGCTGCTGATCAACTGCATCCCGCCCGACCACGTCACCGGGATGGTGTCATGGCTGCGCGACTTCACCGACCTGCCGCTCGGCGTCTACCCGAACCTCGGCTACCTCTCGGCCGCCGGCTGGCGCCACGAGGGCGACATCGGCGACGCCGAGTACGCGCAGCTCGCGCTCCAGTGGCGCGAGGAGGGCGCGCAGATCGTCGGCGGCTGCTGCGGCGTCGGCCCCGGGCACCTCGCGGCCGCGGCGGAAGCGCTCGCCGGCACGCGGCCGGGCCACAGCCACCCCGCGCCGCTGCACGGGTCGGCGGAGCCGAACGCGCACGCGGCGGGGGCGCCGCCGCGCTGGGCCGACGCGCGCGGGCGCGACGTGTTTCCGCTCGACGTCCCCGACCTCGTCGTGGAGCCCGCCGTCGCGCCGCCCAACCAGGGCAGCCTGATGGTCTGGAAGCACCTCTATCGCGAGGGGATCGGCGCCCACCAGCGCTGCCTCGACGTCGGCTGCGGCAGCGGGCTGCTCGCGGTGCAGCTCGCGCGCAACGGCGCCGCCCACGTGCACGCGATCGACATCGAGGAGGCGGCCGTCAAGAGCACGCTCACGAACGCGTTCCGCAACGGCGTCGCCGACCGCATCAGCGCCGTCGCCGTCGACCTCTTCCCGTGGGTGCCCGAGGAGCGCTACGACCTGATCGTCGCGAGCCTCTACCAGATGCCGGTCGACCCGTTCGAGCAGGTCACGACGCACCGGCCGCTCGACTTCTGGGGCCGCAACCTGCTCGACCACCTGATCCGGCTGCTGCCGGAGGCGCTGGCCGACGACGGCGTCGCCTACCTCACGCAGCTCTCGATCGTCGGCGAGCGGCGCACCGCCGAGCTGCTCGACGAGGCCGGCTACCAGGCGCGTGTCGCCGACCTCGGCTTCCTCGAGCTCGGCGGCGACGCGCGCGAGCAGATCGCCCGCGTCGAGGAGGGATCCGACGCTTACCACGTCCAGCTCGGCGCCGGTGAGGCGATGGTCGTCTACCTGCTCGAGGTCAGGCGCAAGCGGTGAGCGGGGGCCGGCTGGGACGCCGGCCCGAACCAGGTGGTGAGCGCGTCGGTCAGGCCGGGGTGGGCCGGGTCGCCGTCGCCCACCCAGGCGACGTGGCCGTCGGGCCGGATCAGGACGGCCGCCGGCGCCGCGACCGCGCCGAGCACCGGCAGCTCCCACGGCCCCGCGCACGCGGCGTCGAGCAGCGGCACGCGATCGGCCCACGGTCCCGCGTCGAGCGCGCCGGGCGCGCCGAAGTTCAACAGCGCCGGCCGCGCCTCGTGCAGCAGGTCGAACACCGTCAGCGGCCCGTAGCCGGTGCGAAGGTCGAGATCGGGCATCCGCCGTCCGAGCAGCGGGTGGCCGTCGCCGAGGTCGTAGCGGATGTCGAGGCCGGACAGCATCCCGGCCATCGCCTTGCGCGGCTCGTCCAGCGCCATCAGCTCGGCGATCGTGGCGCGCAGGGCCGCGTCGCGCGCGTCCCCGCGCATCAGCGCGGTGAGCGCCATCGTCTTCTGGAGCACGCGCGCGGCCACCGGGTGCCGCTCGGCGTGATAGCTGTCCAGGAGGCGCTCCGGGGCGACGCCCTCGACCACCCGCGCCAGCTTCCAGCCCAGGTTGACGGCGTCCTGGATGCCGGTGTTGAGACCCTGTCCGCCGGCGGGGGTGTGCACGTGCGCCGCGTCGCCGGCCAGCAGCATCCGTCCCTCGCGGTAGGACGCCGCCTGGCGCGCGGCGTCGGTGAAGCGGGAGATCCAGCGGGCGCCGTGGAGGCCGAAGTCGCTGCCCCAGACGGCGATCATCGCCGCGCTGAGGTCGGCCAGAGCGGGCTCCCCGTCGGTGCCGGTGTGCATGAGGTCTCCCTCGCGCACGACGATTCGCACGTGGCCGTCGTCGAGGCGGCCGATCCCGCTGACGCCCTTCTCGTCGTTGCGCAGCTTGCCGACCTCGGACTCGTCGCGAATCTCGGCCTCGGCCACCAGCGAGCTGCTCGACGGGTCCCAGCCCGGAAACGCGATCCCGGCGGCCTTGCGCACGGCGCTGCGGCCGCCGTCGCAGCCGACGAGGTACTGCGCCCGCAGCGAGGAGCCGTCCGCCAGCGCCACGTCGACGCCGTCGGCGTCCTGCGCGAAGCCGGTCACCGCGCATCCGCGCCGGATCGACACGTCCAGCTCGGCCACCCACTCGCCCAGGATCTGCTCGAAGCGGTTCTGCCACAGTCCGAGCGCGTACGGGCGGCGCGTGGGGAAGTCGCCGATGTCGAGCGGCGCCGCGAAGCTCATGGCCTGGACCGCCTGCCCCTGCGCGACGAACCGCTCGCCGACGCCGCGCTGGTCGAGCACCTCGATCGTGCGCGCGTGCAGCCCGCCCGAGCGCGACCCCGGCGCCGGCTCCTCGCGCCGCTCGACGATGACGGCGTCGACCCCGCCCAGCGCCAGCTCGGCCGCCAGCATCATCCCCGTCGGACCGCCGCCGACGATCGCCACCGCATGCTCGTCTGTGCCCATCGAATCGCTCCCTTCGTCGTGTGCGGCGGCGATTATGGGGCACGCCGGGGGGCTTGAATCAAGCCCCTATGTGCGGTGTAATTTGGAAGTGGAGGAGGGGGTTGCGTTGCGTGCGTGAGCCCGCGCGATCCATTCGCTGCCCGGGGTGTCGGTGAGGCCGTGGGCGACGATCGAGCACAGCACGACGAGCGCGGTGAGGTTGAAGATCCGCCCGTTGCCGGGGATCGCCTGGGTGAGCACGAGCAGCGAGAACGTCATCGTCGCGACGCCTCTGGGGCCGAACCACGACATGAACGCCTTCGTCGCCCAGTCGACGCGCAGGCCGGCGAGCGCGACCCACACGGCGAGCGGGCGCGCGAGCAGCAGCGCGACCGCGAGCAGCGCGACGGCCGACCAGCCGTCCGCGAACAGGCCGTGGAGCGTCAGCAGCGAGCCGAACACGACGAAGATCCCGAGCTTGACGATCTCGATCACGTCGTCGCTGCGCTGCGCGACGTAGTGGCGCACGTCGGGGCGGCGGACGCCGAGCACGATCGCGCACACGAACACGGCGATGTAGCCGTTGCCGTGCGGCGGCAGCACGGCGATCCCGTAGGTCGCGAACGCGACGCCGAGCGCGTAGAGCGCGCGCTGGTGGGCGGGCATCGCCTCGCGCGTGTACGCGCCGCGCGGCAGCAGCAGCGAGGCGATCAGGCCGCACGCGAGCCCGAACGCGAGGCCGAGCCCGACGTCCTGGAGGATGAACCGCCACCACACGAAGCTCCGCGATCCGCCGACGACGAGTGCGGCGCTGAGCGCGAGCACCGGCGGCAGCGCGAGCCCGTCGTTGAGGCCGGACTCCAGGTTCAGCGAGTGGCGCACGACGCGCGGCACGCGCGGGTTCGTGACCACGCTTGAGGAGAGGACCGGGTCGGTCGGCGACAGCAGCGCGCCGATCAGGAAGGCGCGCGTCCAGTCGAGGTCGAGCAGCGCATGCGCCGCGAGCGCGACGACCGCGGCGGTGATCGGCATCGCGACGATCAGCTTGCGCGCCGGCCAGGTCCAGTGGCGCTGGAGCATCTCGCCGTCGACCTCGAGCCCGTCGCGGAACAGGATCGCGATCAGCGCGACCGACGCCAGCTCGGCGACGAAGCTCGAGCGCGCGTGGAAGTGCAGGAAGCCGATCCCGCCCTGGCCGAGCGCGAAGCCGGCGAGCACGTAGATCGGCGTCAGCGCCAGGAAGCTGCGGCGGGCGAGGCCCGACACGAGCGCGCCGAGCGCCAGCAGCGCGCCGAACGCGAGCGCCGCATGGTCGAACGCCGTCGTCGAGACGGCGAGCACGGGCATGGGGGACATCGTGACGGGAGCTTCGCAGAGCGGCGGCGTGCCGCGGCGCGACGCGGTGCGCGGTCCCGCGAGCGGTAAGCTGCCGGGCGATGCGCGTCGTGCAAGATCGGCGAGCGGGCGGTTGGCGGCGGCTGTCGGGCGTCCCCGCGTCGCTGCGCGGCGCGGCGCTGCTGCCCGGCGCCGCGCTCGCGGTCCATCAGCTTCGCTACGAGTTGGCGTTCGGCGCGCACGCGGATCAGCGCCTGGCAGCGCAGGGGCACGCGTACCTGGCGTCGCTGACGCCCTGGATCGTGCTGCTCGCCGGCCTGGCGATCGGCGGCTCGCTCGGACGGCTCGCGTCGCGGGCGGCGCGCGCGCGGGCGCGCGGCGCGCGCGGATCGCTCGTGGGAGTGTGGGTCGCGGCGACGCTCGCGCTGGTCGCGATCTACGCCGGGCAGGAGCTGCTCGAGGGCTTCTTCGCGACCGGCCATCCCGTCGGGCTGACGGGCGTCGTCGGCGGCGGCGGGTGGTGGGCGCTGCCGAGCGCGGCGCTGCTCGGCGGGCTGCTGGCGCTCGCGCTGCGGGTCGAGGCGGCGGTCGCGCGCCTGCTCGACCGGTCGCCGCTCGCGCGCGTGCGCTGGAGCGCGACGTCGCTCGCGTGGGCCTGCGTCGAGGCCGTGACCGCGCCGCCGGCGCCGCTTGCGCGCGCGGCCGCGGGGCGCGCGCCGCCGCGCGCGGCGTTCGGCTCGGCTGACTGACGCCCCTTCGCCGCCGACGCGGCCGGGCGTCCCCGAGCTGCGTCCGCGTCCACGAACGAAGGAGCTTCTCGATGCCCCGTCTGAAACGGGCCGCCGGGCTTGCGGCGCTGCTGCTGGCCGCGGCCGCGATGCCCGCGGGAGCCCATCAGGGCAACCCGAGCTTCCGCTCGATCGTCCAGCGCGTCACCCCGGCGCTGGCGGGCCTGCGCGTGCAGGTGCTCGGCTACGACAACCAGATGCAGTTGACGAACCGCACCGGCAGGACGGTGATCGTCTACGGCTATGACGGCGAGCCGTACGCGCGGCTGCTGGCGGACGGGACGGTGCAGGTCAACCGGCATTCGCCGGCGCTGTACCTGAACGAGGATCGCTACGGGACGACGCCGGTGCCGCCGAGCGCGAACGCCAGATCCGCGCCGCGGTGGGCGACGCAGGACCGCGTCGGCAGCTTCACCTGGCACGACCACCGCATGCATTGGATGGCGCAGACCACGCCGCCGCAGGTCAGAAGCGCCGACCGGAGAACGAAGGTCTTCGCGTACGCGATTCCCTTGCAGGTCGGCGGCGCGAGAGGCGCGATCGACGGGACGCTCTACTGGGTCGGCAGCCCGTCCGGCTTCCCGGTCGCGGCGATCGTGTCGCTCGCGGTGCTCGTGCTGCTGGCGCTCGGCGCGGTCGTGCTCGTGCGGCGCCGACGCGCCGGCGGGGGCGGCGGGCGCGGCGGGCCGGGCGCGGGCGCGCCCCGCGAGGCCGCGCCGGCGAAGGAAGCGTGGTGAGCGCACGCCGCACCCGCACCCGCGTGCGCCTCGCCGGCGCGCTCGCGGCCGGCGCGCTGCTCGCCGCGCCCAGCGTGGCGCTTGCGCATGCGCAGCTCGAGGGCACGAGCCCGCAGCGGGGCGCGGTCGTGCGCGCGCAGCCCGCGCTCGTCAGCTTCCGCTTCGACGAGCCGGTCGAGGGGACGTTCGGCGCGGTGCGCGTCTACGACGGGACGGGGCGGCGCGTCGACGCCGGCGACGCGTTCCACCCCGGCGGGCGCGGGCCGGCGATGGCGGTCCACCTCAAGCCGCGCCTGCCGGCCGGCACCTACACGGCGACCTATCGGGTCGTCTCGGCCGACGGGCACATCGTCTCCAGCGGCTTCGCCTTCTCGATCGGCCGCCCGAGCGCGACGCGCGAGACGGTCGGCGAGCTGATCGGCGCCGGCGGCAGCGGCCCGGTCACGGAGACGGCGTTCGGGATCGCGCGCGGGCTCCAGTACCTCGCGATCGCGCTCGCGCTCGGCGCGCTGGCGTTCCCGCTCGCCGTCTGGCGCCCTGCCCTGCGCGAGCTGGAGGGCCGCGGCGAGCAGTGGCGCGGCGCGTCGGAGGCGTTCGCGCGGCGGCTGCGCATCGTGCTGCTCGGCGCGGCGGCGATCGGTGCGCTCAGCGCCGCCGCCGGCGTCGTGCTGGAGGGAGCGGAGGCGGCCGGCATCTCCGGCTTCGACGCGCTGCGCGCGCGGATCGTGCGCGAGACGCTCGGCACGCGCTTCGGCACGGTCTGGGGGATCGGCGTGCTCGCGTGGCTGCTCGTCGGCGCGCTCGGCTGGGCGGCGCCGCGACGGCGCGCCGCGGCCGCGCTCGCCGCGCCGTGCGCGTTCCTGCTCCTGCTGCCGGCGCTCAGCGGCCACGCGACGACGCAGCACCCGGTCGCGGTGCTCGCGCCCGCGAACGTCGTGCACGTCGCGGCGGTGAGCCTGTGGGTCGGCGGGCTCGCGCTGCTGGCGCTCGCGCTGCCGGCGGCGACCCGCCACCTGGAGCTGGCCGATCGCGGGCGCCTGCTGGCAGGCGCGCTGGTGCGCTTCTCCCCGCTGGCGCTGGCGGCGGTGATCGCGATCGCCGTGACGGGCGTCGTGCAGGGCTACGTGCTCGTGCGCACGCCGGCGCACCTGCTCGACACGCCGTTCGGCCGCGCCGTGCTGATCAAGGCGCTGCTGCTGTGCGCGCTCGTCGCGCTCGGCGCCTACCAGCGGCGGCGCTCGCTGCCGGCACTGCGGCAGATCGCCGCCGAGGGCGCTCCGCTCGGTCGCGCCGGCGTGCTCGTGCGCCGCGCGCTGCGCGCCGAGCTGGCGCTCGTGCTCGTCGTGCTCGGCGTGACCGCCGCGCTCACGTCGTATCCGCCCTCGACGTTCGCGCAGAGCGGGCCGGTCTCGAAGACGACGCGGATCGGGCCGGCGGAGCTGGAGCTGACGCTCGACCCCGCGCGCGTGGGCGCGAACGAGCTGCACCTGTATCTGCTGAACCCGAAGGACGGGACCCAGTTCACGCGCGCGCGGGAGGTCGACGTGGCCGAGTCGCAGCCGAGCCGCTCGATCGGCCCGCTCGACCAGACGGCGAACGTCGCCGGTCCCGGCCACTACATCGTCCCCGACGCGCTGCTCGGCGTGCCCGGAACCTGGCGCATCCAGGTGACCGTGCGCGTCTCCGACTTCACCGAGTACCTCGCGACCGTGGAGGTCCCCGTCCGATGAGCACCACCATCGCGCGCGCGATCCGCCGCGCGGCCCCCGCGGCGCTCGCCGCCTGCGCGCTGTTCCCCGCGAGCGCCTCGGCGCACGGGCTCGTCGGGCGCACCGACCTGCCGATCCCCGACTGGATGTTCGCGTGGGGGGCGGCGATCGTCCTGATCGCCTCGTTCGTCGCGCTCGGCACGCTGTGGCCGAGACCGCGGCTCCAGCGCCACGGCGTGCGGCCGCTGCTGACGGTTCTGCGCTTCGTCGAGCCGTTGTGCGGGCTGCTCGGCGTGGCGGCGTTCGCGATCGTCGTCTACTGCGCGTTCGCGGGCACGACGATCGCGCTCGCGAACCTCGCGCCGACCGCGATCTACGTGCACTTCTGGGTCGCGATCCCGCTGCTCAGCATCCTGCTCGGAAACGTCTTTCGCCCGTTCAACCCGTGGCGGGCGGCGTACCGCGGCCTCACGGCCGTGCTGTTCCGGCTCGCGCCGTCGCTCGACGCCGCGCCGCTGCGCTATCCGGCGCGGCTCGGGCGCTGGCCGGCGGTCGCCGGGCTTGTCGGCTTCGCCTGGCTCGAGCTGGTGTACGTCAACCGCGACGTGCCCTCGACGCTGGGGATCCTCGCGCTCGCCTACGCGTTCGTGCAGCTCGTCGGGATGAGCCTGTTCGGCGAGGAGACGTGGAGCGAGCGCGCCGACGCGTTCGGCGTCTACTTCGGCCTCGCGGCGCGGCTGTCGGTGTGGGAGCGGCGCGGCCGGGAGCTGTGCCTGCGCCCGCTGCTCTCCGGGGTCCCCAACCTCGACATGCTGCCCGGGACGGTCGCGCTGCTGTGCACGATCATCGGCACGACGACGTTCGACGGCGCCTCCAACGGGGCGCTGTGGGCCGAGGTCGCGCCGCACGTGCAGACGTTCCTCGGCCACCGCGGCCTCAGCCTCACGGTCGCCGGCGAGCTGACGTTCAGCCTCGGGCTCGCGCTCTGCATCGGCGTCGTCGCCGGCTTCTACCGGCTCGGGATCGCGGGGATGCGCAGCGTCGATCCGCGCCGCGACCCCGGTGAGCTGGCGCGCACGTTCGCGCACACGCTCACGCCGATCGCGCTCGCGTACGTGCTCGCGCACTACTTCTCGCTGCTCGCCTTCCAGGGGCAGGCGATCGTGTACCTGATCTCCGACCCGCTCGGGACCGGCGCGAACCTGTTCGGCACCGCCAACACGCAGGTCGACTACACGCTGATCTCGACGAGCGCGATCTGGTACGTCCAGGTCGCCGCGCTGATCGCCGGCCACGTCGCCGGGCTCGTGCTCGCGCATGACCGCGCGCTCGCGACCTTCCGCGACGACGCGCGCGTCGCGGTCAGATCGCAGTACTGGATGCTCACCGTGATGGTCGGCTTCACGTGCCTCGGGCTGTGGCTGCTGTCGGCGGTCAACGCATGACGTGCGGTCGCGCCGCGCCGCGCCACGCGCTCCCCGCCGCGCCGCTCTTCCCCCGCTCCAAACGAAGGAGACCCATGACTCGACGCACCTCCCTCGCGGCGGCGCTTGCCGCGATCGCGCTCACGCTTGCGCCCGCGCTCGCGCAGGCGCACGTCTCGCTGCACCCCAACGTGATCCCCTCCGGCGCGTACGCGACGCTCGTCGTGCGCGTGCCGAACGAGTCCGACAGCGCGCGCACGGTGCTCGTGCGCATGCAGGTCCCCGACGGCTTCACGTCGGTCGCCGCCGACCCGCCGCCCGGCTGGTCCGTCGCGTACAAGACGCAGCAGCTCGCCAGAGCGATCCAGGGCGACGACGGCCCGATCACGAGCGAGGTGCGCGAGATCGACTGGACGGCGGCGCCCGGCAAGGGCACCCCGCCCGGCCAGTTCCTCGAGCTGCCGATCGCGGTCGCGATCCCCGGCAGAGCCGGCAGCACGATCGCGTTCCCGACCGTCCAGACCTACAGCGACGGCAAGATCGCCCGCTGGATCGGCCCGCCGTCCGCCGACATGCCCGCGCCGACGATCGACGTCTCGGCGGCGGGCGGCCCGCTGCTCGACGTCGCCGGCGGCGAGGCCGGCCCGCCCGCGAGCGCCGCCGACCTCACGCTCGCGGGCGCCGCATCGAGAGCACCGCCGCCGACCGCCAGCTCCGGCGGCGCAAGCAAGGCCCTCGCGATCACCGCGCTCGTCATCGGCATCCTCGGCCTGCTCGCCGGCCTCGGCGGCCTGCTGGCCGCGCGCGCGGCGCGCCGCTTGCCCGGCCATCCCCCAGTTGACAGTCATGGTCGTGATGTTCATCATCCAAGATCGAGATGATGAACATCGCAACTTTGGCTGATGCCGATCGTCTTCTCGATGCTCTCGGCGCGCAGCTGGCCCGGGCGGGCGCCTCCTACGAGCTCGTCGTAGTCGGCGGATCTGGTCTGCTCGCGCTCGGACTGGTGTCGCGACCGACACGCGACGTTGACGTTGTCGCGCTGCGCGAGGACGACATGTTGCGATCGGCGGATCCGTTGCCGGAGGCGGTCTGCGCTGCTCGCGACCGCGTGGCTCGCGATTTCCAGGTGCCCGTGGATTGGCTCAACGCCGGACCGGCTTCGCTGCTGGACTTCGGACTTCCTGAGGGGTTCCTCGGTCGCACGCAGCGTCGTGATCATGGGACGGCGCTGACGGTCTGGTACGCATCGCGGTTCGACCAGATCCACTTCAAGCTCTACGCGACGGTCGATCAGGGGGCGGGCAAGCACGAGGCCGACTTGCGATCGATGGATCCGACCGACGAGGAGTTGCTCGCGGCGGCGCGCTGGACGCGCACGCACGATCCGTCCGAGGGCTACCGGCTGGTGCTCGGCCAGGTGCTCGCCGCGTTGGGAGTCGAGGATGCGCCCCTCGGCGCTTAGTCAGCGGCTCGATGAGGGGTTGGTCGCGTTCGCTTGGGATGAGTGGGCGCAGATGGGCGTGTTGGCGCTGGCGCAGCGTCGCAGTTGCTGGGCGCAGGATCCGGAGGCGCTCGTCGTGTTCACCCTGGAGGTCGCGCGTGACGATCCTCGGCTGTTCGACGAGCTGCTCGACTGGCTGCTCGTCAACGAGGGGCTGCTGAGCGTTCGCCGGCTGCGGGCGATGTGCGCGGACCCAGAGGACGAGCGGCTGCTCGCCGGCGCGCTCGGCTGGCTCGCACGGCGTCGGCCGCGCGCACGCTTGACGTCGAGGGTCGCGACCGGGACGGCGGGCGAGCCGCAGCAGCTGTTCCGCGAGCTGACGGTGAGCGTCGACGATCCCGACTCGGCGTTCGCGGCAGTCGGACTGTTGCGGCCTGAGGCGAAGCCGACCGGGAAGGCCGTGCGCCCGGACCTGCGCGCCGGGATCAATCTCGCCTTCCGGCTGCGCGAGCTGCTCGGGGTCGGCGTGCGCGCGGAGGTCGTCCGCTTCCTGCTCACGGTCGCCGCGCCGGCCGTCAGCGCACAGGCGGTCGCGCGCTCGGCCGGGTTCGCCAAGCGCAACGTGCACGATGCGCTCGCTGCCTTGCACGCCGCCGGGGTCGTCTCGCAGTGGACGGTCGGGAACGAGCAGCGCTACGCGATCGATCGTTCGAGCTGGACGCAGCTGCTCGCAATCGAGAGCGGAGATCTGCCGCACGAGCGCGCGTGGCCGCAGCTGCTCGCCGGCTTGCGCAAGTTGCGGCGCTGGCTGCACGGCCCCGGCCTCGACGACTTGTCGGAGTACCTGCGAGCGAGCCAGGCACGCGACCTGCTGGAGGAGGTACGGCGCGACGTCGAGTATGCGGGAGTGCCGATCGGGCGCCTTCCCGCCGAGGGTGCGTGGGACGACCTCGAAGTGCTCGTCGACCATGTTCTGCGCGAGCTCGCGACCGACGACCTTCACCCGCACGGCTGAGCGATTTTCCCCGCCCTGAGGCTGCGCCGGTCCATTGATCGCCATGCGCGGTTTGCCACGCGGGGTATGGGGCGAGGTACCGATGGCCGGCCGCGTCCGCGGCCTTAGGGTGGAACCCCAACCGAAAAGGGGGAGAGATGTCAGCGACGCGCAGCAGCACGCTCGGCTTCGGCCTCGACGACGCAGACCTCGATCGCGCCGGCCGTTACGTCACCGACGGCGTGCACCTCTACCGCCTGCTCGAGCCGCTCGACGAAGGCGTCTGCGGCACGACCGCCGTCGAGGACTGCGGCTCGCTGGAGATCGCGCTCGTCGCCTCGGACGATCTGCGGGAGCGCACGCGCCCGGTCGGCTGGGGAGCCGAGTCCCGGGCGGGCGCCGCGAGTGCGAGTCGCGACGGGGCGGAAGTCATGGACTACGAGAGGACACAGGCATGTCGATCACGCTGACGGTCCAGCAGACGAGCACGCTCGCGCGGCTCGCCGCCGAGAGCCCGGATCGGGCGGTGACGCTCGACCCTTGCTAGCATTGCTTGCAATGTAAGCAGTGCTATATGGTGGTGTGGATGTCGACCTTGACGGTGCGAAACCTCGACGACGGGCTGAAGGCGCGCCTGCGGGTGCGGGCGGCCGAGAACGGGCGCTCGATGGAGGCGGAGGCGCGCGCGATCCTGCGTTCGACGCTGATCGGCGACGCCGAGCGAGGCGGCCGCCTGGGCAGCCGGGTCCACGCGCGCTTCGCCGGGCTCGGCGGCGCGAAGCTCCAGCTGCCCGTGCGCAGCGAGCTGCCGCGCGCCGCCGATCTCGGCGCATGATCGTCCTCGACACGAACGTCATCTCCGAGCTGATGCGGAGACGGCCCACGACGCGCGTGCTCAGATGGATCGACGAGCAGGACGCGAGCACGCTGGCGATCACGGCCGTCACGGTCGCAGAGCTGCTGTACGGCGTCGCGCGGCTCGCCCGGGGCGCCCGCAAGACCGCGCTGGCCGCGGCTGTCGACGGGCTCGTACGCGAGGACTTCGCCGGTCGCGTGTTGCCGTTCGACGTCGCAGCCGCCGCGCACTACGCCGAGCTTGTCGCCGAGCGCGAGCGCCAGGGCCGGCCGATCAGCACCGCCGATGGCCAGATCGCGGCGATCTGCCGCTCCGCGGGCGCGACGCTCGCGACGCGCGACGTGCACGACTTCGACGTGACCGGCGTCGGCGTCCTCGATCCGTGGAGATCCGGCTGACGTCACCGGCGCGCCGCGCACTCAGCCGAGCAGTTCTCCTCGCTGAAGTGCTCAGCGCGCCGCAAGCCGGGCGTGGACCAGCTGCACGGCCATCGCGCCCTCGCCGACGGCCGTGGCGCAGCGCTTGGTCGAGCCCGAGCGGACGTCGCCGGCCGCGAAGACGCCGGGGAGGGTGGTCTCGAGCAGCCTGTCGGCGTCGGCGGCGGCGCCCGTGAGGACGAAGCCGTGGTCGTCGCGACCGACCGTGTCGTCGAGCCACTCGGTGCACGGCAACGCGCCGAGGAACAGGAACAGGAACGAGAACGGCAGGTGCTCGCCGGTCTTCAGCGTGACGGCCTCCAACTGGCCGTCCGTGCCGTGCAGCGCGGCGATCTCGCTGTGGTCGCGAACGGCGACGCCGTAGCGCTCGAGCTCGCGCACGAGGTACTCCGACATCGTCTCGCGCAGGTCTCCGCGCCGGTGCAGGAGCGTCACGAGCGCGCCGCCGCGCGCGAGCCAGACGGCGGCCTGCCCGGCGGAGTTCCCGCCGCCGACGACGCCCACGCGCTCGGCGCCGCAGAGCTGCGCCTCGGGCGGTCCGGCGGCATAGAAGACGCTCGTCCCCTCGAAGTCGGCGAGGTGCTCGACGGGCAGGCGGCGGTACTGCGCGCCGGTCGCGAGCAGGACCGCGCGGGCCGCGATCTCCTGGCCCTCCTCGAGCCGCACGACGTGGCGTCCGTCGCCCGGCTCGAGCGCGACCGCGCGGTAGGGCGTCGCGAGGCGCGCGTCGAACTTGCGCGCCTGGGTGACGGCGCGGGTGGTCAGCTCGGTGCCGGTGATCCCCGCCGGGAAGCCGAGGTAGTTCTCGATCCGCCGCGACGAGCCGGCCTGGCCGCCGAGTCCGGCGCTGTCGATCACCAGCGTCGCGAGCCCCTCCGACGCGCCGTAGACGGCGGCGCCGAGCCCCGCCGGACCCGCGCCGACGACGAGCAGATCGACCTCCTCCCGCGGCGCGAGCTCGCGCCCGATCCCCAGCGCGCGCGAGACCTCGCCCGTCGAGGGGCCGCGCAGCTCGACGCCGCCCGGCAGCCGCACGAGCGGCAGGCTCGCCGCGTCGAGTCCCGCCACGAGCGCCGCCGCCTCGGCCTCGTCGGCGCGCTCGGGGTCGCGCCACACGAACGGCAGGCGATTGCCGCGCGCGTACTCGAGCAGCTCCATCGTGCGCTGGGACGAGCGCGGCCCGACGATCTCGATGCCGACGCCCTGCACCCGCTGGAGCGCCTCGCGCCGGGCGATGAAGACCGACAGCACGAGATCGCTCAGCGGCCCGTCCTCGAACAGCAGCGAGCGCAGCACGTCGCGTTCGACCGCGACGTAGCGCAGCGGCTGCGTGACGACCGCGCTGACGAACACCGTCTGCCCGGACAGCAGGTTCAGCTCGCCGATGAAGCTCGCGGCGCCGTGGCGGACGATCTCGTTGCCGGCGGCGTCGAGGATCGCGACCTCGCCCGCGACGATCGCGATGAAGGGATAGCTCCGATCGCCGACGCGGTAGAGCACCTCGCCGACCGCCGCCTCGCGCTCCTCGCCGGCGCCGGCAAGCCGCGTCAACTGCGACGGGGACAACGTCGGACTCGGCGGCGGCGCGACCTGTCTCACGGACATGTGCCGATCCTACGCGACGATCGCGGCGCCGCGCGGTCGCCGCATCGCCCGCCTCGCCTACCGCCCCGCGAGCCGGTCGGCGGCGCGCGCGAGCGAGCTGGTGCGCGCCGTGCCGGACGCCGCCTCGCGGCGATCGGCGGCGCGGTAGAGCGCGTAGACGAGGTTGGCGCCGAGCCAGCGCAGCGGCTCGGGCTCCCAGCGGCGGGCGCGGTGGCCGACCCACGGCAGGCGCGTCAGCTCCGTGTCCTCGCCGAGCGCGAGGTCGCGCAGCGTGCGGCCGGCGAGGTTGGCGGCGACGACCCCCGTGCCGACGTAGCCGCCGGCGAAGCCGATCCCGGTCGCGCGGTCGAGCCGCACCGCCGGTTGCCAGTCGCGCGCGACGCCGAGCACGCCGCACCATGCGTGGTCGATCGGGGTGCTCACGGTTGCGGGGAAGAGCGCGTGCAGCATCCGCACGAGGCCGGCGATCGTGCGCCGCTGCGTGCGCCCGTCGCGGTCGGTGCGCGAGCCGTAGCGGTAGGGAACGCCGCGCCCGCCGAGCGCGATCCGCCCGTCGGCGGTGCGCTGCGCGTAGACGTAGGCGTGCGCCTCGTCGCCGAGCAGCTCCGCGCCTTCCCAGCCGATCTGCGCCCACGTCTCGTGCGGGAGCGGCGCCGTCACGGCCATCGCCGAGTTGAGCGGGAGCAGCGCGCGCCGCTGGTCGCGCAGGCCGTGGGTGAAGCCCTCAAGGCAGCACAGCACGAGCGGCGCCCGGACCGTGCCGCGCTCGCCGACGGCGGCCGCGCGGCCGTCGGCGCCGGCCGGGCGCAGCTCGCGCACGGGGCTCGACTCGCAGATCAGCGCGCCGCGCCGCTCGGCGGCCGCGGCCAGCCCGCGCACGAGCTTCGCCGGCTGCACGCGCACGCCGTGCGGCGTCCACAGCGCCGCGCTCGCGTCCGCGATCCGGATGCGCGCCGCGAGCGCGCCGGCGTCGAGCTCGTGCAGTTCCGTGACGCCGGCCGCGCGCGCCCGCGCGAGCGCCGCGCGCAGGCGCGCCGCCTGCGCCGCGCCGCGCGCCACGCGCAGCCGGCCGCCGGCGTGCCAGTCGCAGTCGATCCCCTCCTCGCCGCAGACGCGCTCGATCTCGGCGACGCTGTCGCGCAGCGCGCGCCGGGTCGCGGGATCGACCGCGGCGCCGTGCGCGCCGAGCGCCGGCAGCAGCCAGCCGCCGTTGCGGCCGGAGGCGCCGAAGCCGGCGTACTCGCGCTCGAGCACGACGACCTCGAGCGACGGCCGCGCGCGCTTGAGCTGGTAGGCGGTCCACAGGCCGGTGAAGCCGCCGCCGACGATGCAGACGTCCGCGTCGCGGTCGCCGTCGAGCGGCGGCCGGCGCCTCACCGCTCCCAGCGACGCCTGCCAGAACGAGACGTCCCCGTTGCGCCGCGGGACGGGCGTCGCGGCGCGCGTCTCGACAGCGTGCGCGCCGGCCGACCCTTCCATCAGGTTGCCCGCCGCGCGGCGCGACCCGCGAGCTGGAAGCGCGCCGCCGGCGGCAGCGGCACGGCGCTCGGGGAGGCGTGGAACGCCTGGATCGCGAGCGCGGCGAAGCGCCGCGAGGCCGCGACCTGGGCGGCCGGCGAGGCGGCGCGGATGCCGCGGTTGGCCATCAGCATCAGGATCAGGTCGTCGAGCACGAAGTCGGGCCGCAGTTGGCCGGTGTCCTGCGCGCGGCGGGCCAGCTCGGCCATCGCGCCGAGCGCGTGCTTGCGGCTCGCTGCGAAGTTCACCGTGGTCGGGAAACTCGACACGAAGGCCGCCGTGAAGCCGCGGTCGCGCGCATGCAGCTCGCACAGCCGCTCGATCGTGCGGCAGAAGCCGCGCCACGGGTCCGCGTCGGCGAGGCCCTCGTCGACGATCGCCTGGCACGCGCCCATCTGGTCGCGGAAGACCTCGGTGGCCAGCAGCTCCTTGGTCGGGAAGTGGCGGTAGAGGGTGGCGGGGCCGACGCCCGCGCGCCGGGCGATCTCCCGCATCGGCGCGTTCAGGCCCTCGGCGGCGAACACCGCGCTGGCCGCGTCGAGGATGCGGTGGCGGTTGTCGAGCGCGTCTGAGCGCAGCTTGTGAGGCAAACCGTTCGCCACCGCTCTCACCTTAGCTAAGCGGACGGGAGCGTCCGTTAGCGTCGGCCACCACGCTCGTCCGGGTCCGCGGCGCCCGGATCTGGTCCCCATCGATCCCGACCACGGAGACGACAATGAAGGCAGTTGCGATCGAGACGTTCGGAGCTCCCGACGGCCTGGCGGTCGTCGACCTCGCCGACCCCAGTCCGGCTGAGGGCGAGGCGCTGATCGCCGTCGAGGCGATCGGCGTCGGCGGCGTCGACGCGCTGATCCGCAGCGGCGCGCTCGGCGCCTACGGCTTCAAGGAGGGGCACATCCTCGGCGGCGAGATCGCGGGGACGGTGGCTGCCGTCGGCGACGGCGTCGACGCGTCATGGGTCGGTCGGCGCGTGTGGGCGTTCATCGGCGTTGGCGGCGGCTACGCCGAGCTGGCGATCGCGCCGGCCGCGGCGCTGCTCCCGCTCTCGGAGTCCATGTCGGCGGTTGACGCGGTGACGCTCGGCAGCTCGGGAGCGGTGGCGCACTTCGGCCTGCGCCATGCCCACTTTGCGCCCGGCGAGTCGGTGCTGGTGCGCGGCGCGGCCGGCGGGATCGGGATCATGGCCGTGCAGCTCGCGGCGCGCGGCGGCGCCGGCGCGGTGGCCGTCACGACCTCCTCGGCGGCGCGCGGCGAGCGCCTGCGCGAGCTCGGCGCGACGCACGTGCTCGACCGCGCCGGCGAGGGCGGCGAGGACGCCCCCGCGGGCTACGACGTCGTCGTCGACATCGTCGCCGGGGCGGACATGCCGGCGTTCTTCGCCAAGCTCAACCCGAACGGCCGCATGGTGGCTGTCGGCGCGGTCGCAGGACCACCGCCGGCGGAGTTCGGCATGGAGCTGTTCGCGGCGTTCCAGAAGTCGCTGTCGTTCGCCACCTTCAGCGCGGCAACCGTGACCGAATCCGCCCGGCGCGCCACGACCGACGAGCTGTTCGCCGCCGCGGGCCGCGGCGAGCTGCGCGCGGTCGTCCACGAGCTGCTGCCGCTGGAGGAAGCCGTGCTCGCCCACCGGAAGATGGACGCCGGCGAGGTCTTCGGGCGGATCGCGCTCGCGCCCTCGGGGCGTTGATCGCCTCGAGCGGGCCGGCCGAGTGCGAGCGGTTCAGCGGATCTGGCGCAATTCCAGCCGCAGGTCGAGCTTCGACCATGCCGAGTCAGCCGTGAGCGCCGGTGCGCCGAGCCGCCTCGCCAGGGCGAGGCATGCTCGGTCGCCGGGCGAGAGTCCGAGGTCGCGCGTGAGCGGACGCAGTCGTGCGACCTCGATCGCGTCGGCTGAGGTGAAAGGTTCCACTGCGATCGCGCCGTCGAGCAGCCCGCGGTCGGTCATCTTCCGTGCGACCTGCGCCGGGTCGGCGCCGCGATCGGCTACGCGGCTGAGGACCTCCCCGAGGTTCACCGTCGACATCGCCGCGCCCGTCGCGACCGCATCCGCGACCACGTCAGCGCCTGGCTCGTCGCGCAGGTACGCCAGCATCGCCGACGCGTCGAGGATCGCCGAGGGCATTTACCCGCGATCCTCGCGCGCGGCCTCGCGGCGACGCTCGGCGAGCAGCTCATCCACCATTGACTCGCCGGCGGGCGCCAGCTTCGCGAGCATCCCGCGCCCCTGGTCAGCCACCGACCGATAGGGACGCAGCCGCAGCGAGCCGTCCTTCTCGGTGCTCAGGAGCAGGCGGCTGCCGGGCTTGAGCCCAAGCTCCGACCGCACATCCGAGGGCAGCACGACCCGGCCACGATCGCCGACGACGACTTGACGCTCAGTCTGGGCCATGAGCTGATCGTACCACGATCGAATGTCGTCCCACAAAGAGCCAATGTCCCAGCAACGGCAGCCTCCGACCTGATCGACCCGTCGAACCAGCAGGTCGGCGTCCCGGCGATCTTCGGGATGAACTTCCAGACCGTGTCGACGACCTGATCGTCGCCGGCACCGACGACGACCTGGCGCAGATCTACGCCGGTCACGAAGCGGCCGCCTTCTTCGGCGTGCCGTACTCGGACCCGCGCTACCCGCGCTCCAGGCCGTCCAGGAGGAGAGCACGAAGGTCCTCCCCGGCATCGGCTAGCTGTTCTGCTCGCGGTCTTGGTGAACGCGGGTGATGGGGGCGCGGCCTTTGGCGGCGGTGTGCGGTCGGCGGCGGTTGTAGTAGCGGATGAACGATGACAGGGCGCGGTCGCGTTCGGTTGAG
>Ga0207664_10000041_pt1 | contig 154806 bp, 142 predicted proteins | sample LARL83metaG_FD_184349 | JGI IMG/M metagenome (GOLD analysis project Ga0207664, IMG submission 184349) | Corn, switchgrass and miscanthus rhizosphere microbial communities from Kellogg Biological Station, Michigan, USA - LAR L8-3 metaG... | ecosystem: Host-associated > Plants > Roots >...
GCGCATGCGCCGATGGTAGTGTGGCTTTGCCATGCAAGAGTAGGTCACCGCCAGGGGCTTTATCCAAAGAAGGCCTCCCCATCCGGGGAGGCCTTCGTCTTTGTGGCGGTTACGGCCGCGATCGACGATCGAGGCTACGAGACCTTCGTTTCCCGCCTGCGGCTTGAAGGACATCCGGATCAGCCGGAATGGCTATCGCACGTGAATGCCACCGTGCTGAAGGTGAAGCTGGCGATGGCCATCATCGGCATTTCCTCGATCCACCTGCTCGCCACCTTCATCAAGGCGCGCAGCATGGACGGCGAAACCATCATGTGGCAGATCCTGCTGCACCTGACATTGGTGGTCTCGGCGGTGGCGCTTGCGTATATCGACAAGCTGACCCAGCCCGGCGGCAAGCACGCCGGCGCGCATTGAACATGAGCGGATGATCCAGGGCGATCGCTCCAGGCATGGCCTGTTGCTACTCTTTGCCGACAGGTTCGTGCGAAGGGAAGTGCCGTGGCGCACCGTTACGTATTGGCGATAGATCAGGGCACGACCAGCTCGCGCGCGATGCTGTTCGATCGAGCCGGCGCCGTGGCCGGCTCGGCGCAACGCGAGTTCCGCCAGATTTTTCCGCAGCCGGGTTGGGTGGAGCACGATCCGCAGGAGATCCTGGCCAGCGTGCTGGCGACGATCGCCGAGGTGCTGGCCTCGGTACAAGTCGGTGCCGGCGAATTGGCCGGCATCGGCATTACCAACCAGCGCGAAACCACCGTGGTGTGGGACCGACACACCGGCCAGCCGGTCTACAACGCCATCGTCTGGCAGTCGCGGCAGAGCCTGGCGATCTGCGAGAGGCTGGAGGTAGACGGCTATGCCCCGCTGGTGCGCGAAAAGACCGGGCTGCTGATCGACGCGTACTTTTCCGGCAGCAAGATCCGCTGGATCCTCGATCATGTCGACGGCGCCCGCGCCCGTGCGGAGCGTGGCGACTTGCTGTTCGGCACGATCGACAGCTGGCTGATCTGGAATCTCAGCGGCGGCAAGCTGCACGTCACCGACGTCAGCAATGCGGCGCGTACGCTGTTGTTCGACATCCACAAGCGGCAGTGGGATGACGAACTGCTGCGCATGCTGGGTATCCCGCGCAGCATGTTGCCGCAGGTGCGGTCGTGCAGCGAGGTCTACGGCCCTACCGTGGCATTGCCTGGCTTGCCGGCCGGACTGTCGATCAGCGGGGTGGCCGGCGACCAGCAGGCGGCACTCTTCGGTCAGGCGTGCTTCGAGCCCGGCATGGCCAAGAATACCTACGGCACGGGGTGCTTCATGCTGATGCATACCGGAACCCAGGCCGTGCCATCACGCCACGGGCTGTTGACGACGATCGCGTGGGAGCTGGACGGTGCCGTCGAGTACGCGCTGGAAGGCAGCATCTTCGTCGCCGGCTCGGTGGTGCAGTGGTTGCGCGACGGCTTGTTGATGCTGCAGCACGCCAGCGATTCGCAGGCCTGTGCGGAGAGCGTGGATTCGAGCGAAGGCGTGTACCTGGTGCCGGCTTTCGTGGGGCTGGGCGCTCCGTACTGGCGCAGCGACGTGCGCGGCGCGATGTTCGGTCTGTCGCGCGGGACCCGCAAGGCGCATGTCGTGCGCGCGGCGCTCGAGTCGATGGCCTACCAGTCGCGCGATGTGCTGGCTGCGATGGAGGCGGACGCCGGCATTCCGCTGAAGGAATTGCGCGCCGACGGCGGCGCGATCGCCAACGACTTCATGGCCCAGTTCCAGAGCGACATGCTCGGTGTGCCGGTACTGCGCCCGCGAGTGGCCGAGACCACCGCGCTGGGCGCGGCCTACCTGGCAGGCCTGGCCGTGGGCTTCTGGGAGAGTCGCGAGCAGCTTGCGGCGCTGTGGCAGGTGGACCGGCGCTTCCAGCCCGCCATGGAAGCGTCCCGCCGTGAGCGGCTGTACCGCGGCTGGCAGGATGCGGTGAACGCCACCATCGGCTTTCGCGTCGACTGACAACGAGCGAGGCCCGGGCCGTGCCGCGCGAGCCTCGCGATCAAGCGGCGATCAGTCCAGCGCGTAACCGAACTGGTCGAGGAACTCCGCGGCGAATTCGGCGTAACTGAAGCGCTGGTTCTGCGTGCCGGGATGCTCCACCTTCAGCGCGCCCATCAGCGAGGCCATGCGACCGATCGTGGGCCAGTCCTTCTTGCGCATGATGCCGAAGATCAGGCCGGCCCGATAAGCGTCGCCGCAGCCGGTCGGGTCCACGATCTGGCGCTCGCGCGCCGGCGGGATGTCGTGGGTATCGCTGCCGACGTGGATGAGCGAACCGCGCGGGCCCTGGGTCACGATGTACGCGGTCACCCTTCCGGCGATTTCGGCGGCGCTCCAGCCGGTGCGTGCCTGCAGCAGCTGCGACTCGTAGTCGTTGACGATCACGTAGGTCGACTTGCCGATCATCGAGCGGAACTCGTCGCCGCTGAACAGCGGCATCGCCTGGCCCGGGTCGAAGATGAACGGCACGCCGCGCGTGGCGAACTCCTCGACGTGCTGCAGCATCGCCTCGCGGCCGTCGGGTGCGACGATCGCGAAGTCGATCTGCGGGATGTCGCGCACGTGGTTTTCCTGCGCGCTGGACATCGCGCCGGGGTGGAAGGCGGTGATCTGGTTGTTGTCCAGGTCGGTGGTGATGAAGCACTGCGGGGTAAACTGGTCGTCGAATTCGCGCACGCAGTCGAGCCGGATGCCGCACTGTTCCATGTGCTTGCGGTACGGCCCGAAATCCTGGCCCACGGCTGCCACCGGCAACGGGTCGCCGCCAAGCAGCTTGAGGTTGTAGGCGATGTTGCCGGCGCAGCCGCCGAACTCGCGGCGCATCCGCGGCACCAGGAACGACACGTTCAAGATGTGCATCTGGTCGGGCAGGATGTGGTTCTTGAACTGGTCCTGGAACACCATGATGGTGTCGTAGGCCAGCGATCCGCAGATGACGGCAGACATGTGTGCGGGAGTCCCCGGGTAAGGTGTGGAAAGACCGCGCTGCCGCGGTCGGCCGAGTGCCGAGCCGGCCGGCTTCGGCCAAAGGCTGGAATCGTACCGCTATCTGTCCTTGTTGGCGACTTTTTACGAGAAGCTTCAGCTCACTTCGAGACGCAGAAAGTGTGCTTATGGTCGTGTTGTAAAAGGGTTTCTTAACGTTATTGTCCTTGCGCATGCGAGCCACGCTGACTAGACTGGCGAGCTTACTTTTTAGCCAGGCCGAACCACGGCGGACTCATGTTCAAGAAGTTTCGCGGGATCTTCTCCAACGACATCTCCATCGACCTCGGCACGGCCAACACGCTGATCTATGTGCGTGGTCAGGGCATCGTGTTGAACGAACCCTCGGTGGTGGCGATTCGCCAGGACCGTGGCCCCGGCGGCCCGCGCACGATCGCGGCGGTCGGCGGCGACGCCAAGCGCATGCTCGGCCGCACGCCGGGCAACATCGCCACCGTGCGGCCGATGAAGGACGGCGTGATCGCCGACTTCACCATGACCGAGGCGATGCTGCAGCACTTCATCAAGCAGGTGCACAAGTCACGCTTCCTGCGCCCGAGCCCGCGCGTGCTGGTGTGCGTGCCGTGCGGTTCGACCCAGGTCGAGCGCCGCGCGATCAAGGAATCGGCCGAAGGCGCCGGCGCCCGCGACGTGTTCCTGATCGAGGAGCCGATGGCCGCGGCCATCGGCGCCGGCATCCCGGTGCACGAGGCGCGCGGCGCGATGGTGCTGGACATCGGCGGCGGCACGTCGGAAGTGGCGGTGATCTCGCTCAACGGCATCGTCTACTCGCAGTCGGTGCGCGTCGGCGGCGACCGCTTCGACGAGGCGATCATCAACTATGTGCGGCGCAACCACGGCACCCTGATCGGCGAATCCACCGCCGAGCGGATCAAGCTGCAGATCGGTTGCGCGTTCCCGCAGAGCGAGGTCAAGGAGATCGAGATCTCCGGGCGCAACCTGGCCGAGGGCGTGCCGCGCATGTTCACGATCAACTCCAACGAGATCCTCGAGGCGCTGCACGAGCCGCTCGCCGGCATCGTGGCCGCGGTCAAGTCGGCGCTGGAACAGACTCCGCCGGAACTGTGTTCCGACGTCGCCGAGCGCGGCATCGTGCTCACCGGCGGCGGCGCATTGCTGCGCGACCTGGACCGCCTGATCTCCGAGGAGACCGGCCTGCACGTGCAGGTGGCGGACGACCCGCTCACCTGCGTGGCGCGTGGCGGCGGCAAGGCGCTGGAGCTGATCGATCAGCACGGCAGCGACTTCTTCGCACCCGAATAACGCACGCTAGGCAGGGGCGGCCATGGCGCGCACGCGCGACGAATCTTCGCCTCTGTTCGCCGGCAATGCCGCCGGCACGCTGCGGCTGATCGTCTATCTTGCACTGGCCGTGGTGCTGATGGTGCTCGACCATCGCAACAGCTGGCTATGGCGTCTGCGCTACACGGCGGCGGCCGTGGTCGAGCCGGTGTACCGGCTGGCCGGGCTGCCGGCGGCGGGCGTGCGCACCATGAGCGTGGCCTTTGCCGACCGCCAGCACCTGACCGAGCAGAACCAGCGCCTGCGCGAGGACCTGCTGCTGGCCAACGCCAAGTTGAACCGGATGGCGGCTGTCGCCGAACAGAATCAGCGTCTGAAGGAATTGCTCGACACCCAGCACAGCCTCGAGCTGAACGTGCAACTCGCCCGCGTGATCGGCGTGGACCTGGGTGCCTACCGTTACGAGATGACCCTGAACATGGGTGCGCGCGATGGGGTCAGGCCGGGCCAGCCGGTGATCGACGCGCATGGCGTGATGGGCCAGGTGAAGGAGGTGCTGCCGACCACCTCGGTGGTGATGCTGATCACCGATCCGGCGCATGCGATCCCGGTGGTGATCGAGCGTACCGGCCTGCGCACCGTGGCTTATGGTTCGCGCGACGGCGACCAGCTCGCCCTTCCGAACATTCCGCTCGCGGCCGACGTGCGTGCGGGCGACAAGCTGCTCACCTCGGGCCTCGGCGGACGCTTCCCGCCGGGCTTTCCGGTCGGCGAGGTGCGCTCGGTGGCGCCGGCGGCGACCGGCATGTTCCTGGTGGCGATGGCGCAGCCGTCGGCCGACCTCGACCGCAGCGAGGACGTGCTGCTGCTGCACGACCAGGCCGAGCCGGACGGTCCGCCCGCACCGGTGACGCCGATGGGGCCGCCGGCCGACCTGGCGCCGACGGGCGCCGCCTCGGCCGCCCCGCCGGCCACCGGCGGAGCGCTGCGATGAACAAGCAGCGCCTGAGCCTGTGGTGGTTTGTCGGCACGCTGGTGTTCGCCCTGCTGTCGATGCTGGTGCCGTTGCCCGGCGTGCTGGAGCCGTTCAAGCCGTACTGGCCGGCGCTGTTCCTGCTGTACTGGTCGCTGGAATCGGAGGACCGGGTCACCCTGGGGCTGGCCTTCATGGTGGGTCTGGTGGCGGATCTGCTCAACGGCATGGTGCTGGGCGAGCAGGCCCTGCGCCTGTGCGCACTGGTCTTCATCGCGCTGCGTTTTCGCTCGAGGCTGCGCTTTTTCCCGATGTGGCAGCAGGCACTGGCGGTGCTGGCGCTGCTGCTGAACGACCGCATCCTGCTGCTGATCGTGCGCATGCTGGCCGGTGCGTCGCTGCCGCCGGCGAGCTGGTGGATCTCGCCGTTCGTCGGTGCGGCATTGTGGCCGTTCCTGTTCCTGTTGCTCGACGACTTGCGCGCGCGTCTGCGGATTCAATGAGACATGAACCAGTGACATGAAGCTCCGGCGTTCGATCAAGGATCCCCGCGGCGAAAGCCTCCTGTTCCGGCGCCGCGCGCTGGCCGGCTTCGTGCTGATCGTGCTGTGCCTGTGCCTGTTGCTGAGCCGCTTCGTGTTCCTGCAGGTGATGCGTCACGACGAGTTCGTCACCCGCTCGCAGGCCAACCGGGTCAAGCCGCGCGCGATCCCGCCGGCACGCGGGCTGATCTACGACCGCAACGGCGTGCTGCTGGCCGACAACGTGCCGGCGTTCCGGCTGGAAGTGGTGCCGGAGCAGATCAAGGACATGCCGGCGCTGCTGGCACAACTGGGCCAGGTGGTGCCGCTGGATCAGGACGACCTGGACGCGTTCCGCAAGCAGCTCAAGCAGAGCCGGCGCTTCGAGAACGTGCCGTTGAAGATGCACCTGACCGAGGACGAGATCGCCCGCTTCGCGGTGAACCGCTGGCGCTTTCCCGGCGTGGACGTGGTGCCCTACCTGACCCGGCGCTACCCACTGGGCGGGATGTTCGCGCACGTGGTGGGCTACGTCGGCCGCATCGACGCGGACGATCTGGAGCGGCTCGATCCCAAGCGCTACCAGGGCACCAGCCACGTCGGCCGCAGCGGCATCGAGCGTTCCTATGAAAATATCCTGCACGGCACGCCGGGCTACGAACTGCTGGAGGTGAATGCCGACGGGCGTACCCAGCGCGTGCTGGAAACGCATGCGCCCACGCCCGGCAAGAACATCTACCTGAGCCTCGACGTGCGCCTGCAGAAGGCCGCCGAGGCGGCGTTCGACGGCCGCCCCGGTGCGGCCGTGGCGATCGACCCGCGCAACGGCCAGGTGCTGGCGATGGTCAGCGTGCCCACGTTCGACCCCAATCTGTTCGTCAACGGCATCAGCCAGGCCGACTACAGCACGCTGACCAACGATCCCGACAAGCCGTTGTACAACCGCGCGTTGCGCGGCGTGTATCCGCCCGGTTCCACGGTGAAGCCGCTGGTCGGCCTGGCCGGGCTGGAGACCGGCATGCGCACGCCGCAGGACAGCGTGGTTTCCACCGGCGTGTTCTACATTCCGGGTCAGCAGCGCGGCTATCGCGACGACCAGCGCGGCGGCGTGGGGCGGGTCGACCTGGTCGGCGCGATCGAGCAGTCGGTGAACACTTATTTCTACAAGCTCGCGCTGGACATGGGCATCGACCGGTTCAGCGAGTACATGGGCAAGTTCGGTTTCGGCCGGCCGACCGGGATCGACCTGATCGGCGAATCGTCCGGCGTGCTGCCCTCGCGCGAGTGGAAGGCGGCGAACTACAAGCAGCCGTGGTATCCGGGCGAGACGGTGATCGCCGGCATCGGCCAGGGCTTCTGGGCGGTGACGCCGCTGCAGCTGAGCCATGCGATCGCCACCTTCGCCGGGCATGGCGTGCCGTATGCGCCGCGCCTGGTGATGGCCACCCAGGGCGGCGTCAACGCGAAGCCGCAGCCGTTGGCCAATCCGCCGAGCGGACCCTCGGTGATCCGCAACCCGGCCGACTGGGACGTGGTGAACCAGGGCATGCAGCAGGTGATCTATGGCGCCAAGGGCACCGGTCGCCAGCTCGGCATCGGCTTTCCCTACCTGATGGCCGGCAAGAGCGGCACCGCCGAGCGCTTCTCGCGCCGGTCCGAGGCCTACGACACGAACCGCAGCACGGAGTACCTGGCGACCCGCCATCGCGCCTGGTTCGTCGCCTACGCGCCGGCCGACAACCCGCAGATCGCGGTGGCGGCGATCCTGGAATCCGGCGCCTGGGGCGCCTCGGCGGCCGGACCGATCGTGCGCACGATCCTCGATACCTGGCTGGCCGGGCACGACGGCGTGATCGCGGACGCGAAGCGCCTGCCGGTGGCGGCCGCGCCGTTGCCGCCCGCCGCGAGCATCCCGCCCGATACCGGCGTGGAAGACGTCGAGCAGCCGGTCGAAGATCTGCCGGCGCGGGCCACGACGACGGGGGGCACGCCATGATCGAGGCGCTGTACGCGCGCGCGCGCCGCTTCCTGCGCCGCATCCTTACCCGGCCGCGGATCGATCTGCCGCTGGCGTTCGGCCTGTTCATGCTGGCGCTGATCGGATTGGTGACGCTGTACAGCGCGGGCGACGGCAGCCTGGCCCTGGTCGGTGGCCAGGCCGGCCGCTTCGTGCTGGGTGGCGCATTGCTGCTGCTGGTATCGCGCATCCCGCCGGCGGTGCTGCGCGGCTGGACGCCCTGGCTGTACGCCGGCAGCACCGCCCTGCTGGTGGTGGTGGCGATCCTGGGCGAGGGGCGCGGTTCGATCCGCTGGCTGGACCTGGGCGTGATGCGCTTCCAGCCGTCCGAACTGCTCAAGCTGACCATGCCGATGATGGTGGCCTGGTACCTGCACCCGCGTCAGCTGCCGCCGAGCTGGAAGGACATCGCTGTGGTCGGCGTGCTGATCGCGATCCCGGCCGGCCTGATCGCCGAGCAGCCGGACCTGGGCACCGCCGTGCTGGTGGCCACCGCCGGCGCGTTCGCGTTGTTCCTGTCCGGCATGGCGTGGTGGCGCATCGGCCTGCTGGTCGGTGCCGTCGCCGGCATGGTCCCGGTCGGCTGGCATTTCCTGCACCAGTACCAGCGCGACCGCGTGCTGACCCTGCTCAACCCCGAGTCCGACCCGCTCGGCAACGGCTGGCACATCATCCAGTCGCAGATCGCGGTGGGCTCCGGCGGCATCTTCGGCAAGGGCTGGCAGCACAGTACGCAGTCGCGGCTGGACTTCTTGCCCGAGCACACCACCGATTTCATCTTCGCGGTGTTCTCCGAAGAGTTCGGCCTGATCGGCGTGGCCGTGCTGATCGCGCTGTACGCGTTCATCATCGGTCGCTGCCTGTGGATCGCGATGGAGGCGCGCGATACCTATTCGCGCCTGCTCGCCGGCGCGATCGGCATGAGCTTCTTCGTCTACGTGTTCGTCAACGGCGGCATGGTCGCCGGCATGTTGCCGGTGGTCGGCGTGCCGCTGCCGCTGATCAGTTACGGCGGCACGTCGGCGGTGTCGTTGCTGACTGGCTTCGGCGTGCTGATGTCGATCCACGCCAATCGCAAGATGCACATCTGAACAAGGTCGGCGCATCGGCAGCGCGGCGCCCGGAGTTGCGCTCGCGTGCGTGTTAGGCTTTCGACGACATCGTTATTCCGTGAGCGAAGCCACAACATGACAGCCACGCCTGCGCCGCACCCGGCCCGTTTCCTCACCATCCCGAGCCTGTTGTGTATCGGCCTGCTGTGGATGGGCGCGCTGACCCCGGCCCTGGCGACGACGCATCCCGGCCAGGCCGAGCTGGTGCGCGAGGTGGCGCACGAGACCGGCAAGAGCCCGCAATCGCTGAACGCGCTGCTCGATGGCGCGAAAATGCAGCAGAGCATTCTCGATGCGATCAGCCGCCCGGCCGAGGCGAAGCCGTGGAAGGATTACCGGCCGATCTTCCTGACCGACCAGCGCGTCGACAACGGCGTCGCGTTCTATCGCGAGCACCGCGCGCTGCTGGAGCAGATCGGCAAACAGTACGGTGTGGCGCCGCAGTACATCGTGGCGATCGTCGGCGTGGAGACCAGCTACGGCCGCAACACCGGCAAGTACAAGGTGCTCGACGCCCTGGTCACGCTGGGCCTGTACTACCCGCCGCGGGCGAAGTTCTTCCGCGAGCAGCTGAAGGAACTGCTGAGCATGCCGGGCAACCACCTGGCCGGGCCGATCGACACGCTCACCGGCTCCTACGCCGGCGCACAGGGCTGGGGCCAGTTCATGCCCACCAGCATCCGCGATTTCGCCGTGGACGCCGACCACGATGGTCATATCGATCTGCAGAATTCGCTGCCGGACATCTTCGCCAGCGTGGCGAACTATTTCGTGCAGCACGGCTGGGTCAGCGGCGGTCCGGTGGCGGCGCGGGCGCAGCCGGACGGCGCGGCGCAGCAGGTCGCGGTGAAGGACGCCACGCCGCAGTGGCCGCTGGAGCAGTTCGAAGCCTGGGGTTATGCGCCGCTGCAGCCGCTGTCACCGGCCGAGCCCACCAGCCTGCAGACGCTGGAAGGGCCGAACGGGCCGGAGTACTGGTTCACCTTCCAGAACTTCTACGTGATCACCCGCTACAATCGCAGCCCGCTGTACGCGATGGCGGTCGACCAGCTGGCGCAGGCGATCGCCGCCGGCGTGGGCCAGGCGGAAGCCGCACGATGAGGGCGCCGTGTGCGGCGACAGCGCTGGTGGCGGTCCTGCTGCTGGCCGCTTGCGGCAGCCACCGGACGAAGCCCTCGCAGGGCGGCGGCAGTCGGCAGGACACTGCGCGTGGCCACGCCTCCGCCGGCAGCAGCGACCGTTTTCACGATGACCTCAGCAAGCCGCAGGGCAGCCGCTATCGCGACGGCGAGGACAGCGTGCCGCCGCCGCTCGACGTCAGCAAGCTGGTCGAGCCGGTGCCGAAGGCAGAGCCGCGTTCGCTGTACGGCAACAAGTCGCCCTACACCGTGCGCGGGCAGACCTACCGCGTGCTGCCCAGCGCGCGCGGCTACGACGAGCGCGGCATCGCCTCGTTCTACGGCAACAAGTTCCATGGCTACAAGACCTCCAGCCTGGAAACCTACGACATGTACGCGTTCAGCGCGGCCAGCACCACGCTGCCGCTGCCCAGCTACGCGCGCGTCACCAACCTGGAGAACGGCAAGAGCGTGATCGTGCGGGTCAACGACCGCGGCCCGTTCCACGACAACCGCTTGATCGACCTGTCCTACGCCGCCGCGGTGAAGATCGGCATCTGGCCCAAGGGCACCGGCCTGGTCGAGGTGCGCGGGATCGACCCCGGACAGCCGTTGCAGGAACTGCCGCCGCCGACCGTGGTCACAAACGGACACCCGGGAATCTACCTGCAGGTGGGCGCGTTCGCCGACGCGGACAACGCCGACCGACTGGCCCAGCGCCTGCGCCGGGCCAACCTCGGTGCGGTGCAGGTGAGCGAGGCGGTGATCAACGGCCAGCGGGTCCGCCGCGTGCGGGTCGGGCCGCTGGCCAGCGTGGATCGCGCCGACCAGGTCACCGCCCGGATCGAGGGCATGGGTCTGCCGCGGCCCCAGGTCGCGGTAGACTGAGCAGGATTTGCGCAGCTTTTTCCCATCATGTCGGCAGCTGTCGCGCCGATATCCAGAAACCGGACTGAACAACACGATGAATTTTTTCCGCCGCACCCTGATCCCGTTCGCCGCCGTCCTGCTGGTCGGTGTTGCCGTTGCCCAGACGCCACCGCGCCCGTCGCCGGTGCCGCGCCCGGTGGTGCCGGACGCGCCGGTGCCGCCGCCGCCGGATGTCGACGGCAAGAGCTGGGTGCTGATGGATTACGCCACCGGCCAGATCCTCGCCAGCAAGGAACCCGACCTGCGCGTGGAGCCGGCCTCGATCACCAAGGTGATGACCGACTACGTGGTCTCGGCCGAGGTCGCCAACGGCAAGGTGCACATGACCGATCCGGTGACCATCAGCGAGAACGCCTGGCGCGGCGGCGGCGCCGGCACCGACGGTTCCACCAGCTTCCTCAAGCTCAACAGCCAGGTGCCGCTGAAGGACCTGCTGTACGGCATGATCATCCAGTCCGGCAACGATGCCGCGATCGCGCTGGCCGAGCACACCGCCGGTTCCGAGCAGGCGTTCGCCGGTCTGATGAACGCGTACGCCAAGCAGCTGGGCATGGTCAACTCGAACTTCCAGAACGCCTCCGGCTACCCGATCGCGGACCACTACACCACCGCGCACGACATCGCGATCCTGTCGCGCGCGCTGATCCATGACTTCCCCGACGACTACGCGATCTCCGCCGTGAAGGAGTTCGAATGGAACGGGATCAAGCAGCACAACCGCAATACCCTGCTGTGGCGCGACCCCAGCGTGGACGGCATCAAGACCGGCCACACCTCCGGCGCCGGCTACTGCCTGGCCGCCTCGGCGAAGCAGGGCGAGTCGCGCATGATCGCGATCGTGATGGGCGCCAGCAGCGAGAAGGCGCGCGCCGATTCGGCGATGGCCCTGCTCAACTACGGCTTCCGCTTCTACGAGACGCACAAGCTGTACGACGCCAGCAAGCCGCTGGCCACGCCGCGGCTGTGGAAAGGCGCGGCGAACCAGTTGTCGCTGGGCGTTGCCGACAACGTGCTGGTCACCGTCAAGCGCGGCCAGTACGACCAGCTCAAGGCGACCATGGACATTCCCGCCACGCTGATCGCGCCGTTCACCAAGGGCCAGCAGATCGGCATGCTGCGCATCACCCTGGATGGCAAGCCGGTGCAGAGCGTGCCGCTGGTGGTACTGGCCGACGCGCCGCAGGGCGGTTTCTTCTCGCGCCTGTGGGACAGCATCCTGCTGTGGTTCCACAGCGACAAGAAGGCCGAGGCAGCGGCGCCGGCCAAGAGTGCGGACGCGAAGTAATGCAACCGATCGACTTCGGCAAGGCGAAGCAGGAAGGCAAGGGCTTCCAGTTCCCCGGCGAGTTCGAGATCACCGCGGTCGGCAGCGCCAGCGCGAACCTGCCGACCCACGTGCCGCAGCTGCTGGAGCGCGCCGGCCTGCGCGTGCTGCACGAGAGCGTGCGGCACCGGCACTCCGGCGCCGGCAACTTCGTCTCGGTCACGGTGAGTTTCCGCTGCGACAGCCGCGAGCAGTACGAGGCGGCGCACCATGCGCTGCGTGCCGATCCGGATATCCGTTACACGATGTGACGCGCAGGGAACCGGGCGCGGCGAAAGAAGTAGCCTCGCCCGTTTCGCCCAGGTGCCATTGATCACCTGCGAAGTACCCCAACGTTCACTGGTTCCCGTTCCCCAAGGTTTGCTGTCATGTCGTTGCCGCTGAAAATCCGCCGTCTCGGTCGCCAGCCGTACGAGGCCACCTGGAAGGCGATGAGCGCGTTCACCGACAACCGCATCACCGATACCGCCGACGAACTTTGGCTGCTGGAACACGACCCGGTGTTCACCCTTGGCCAGGCCGGCAAGATGGAGCACGTGCTGGCGCCGGGCGATATTCCCGTGGTGCCGGTCGACCGCGGCGGCCAGGTGACCTATCACGGCCCCGGCCAGATCGTCGGCTACCCGCTGATCGACCTGCGCCGGGTCGGCGTCGGCGTGCGCGAACTGGTGCACCGGATCGAGCAGTCGCTGATCGATACGCTGGCGCACTGGAACGTGGTCGCCGTGCGGCGCGAAGGCGCGCCCGGCGTCTACGTGGCCGACGCCAAGGTCGCCGCGCTCGGTTTGCGCGTGCGCCGCGGCTGCAGCTTCCACGGGCTGGCCTTCAACGTGGCCATGGACCTGGAGCCGTTTCACCGCATCAACCCCTGCGGTTACAAGGGTTTGGCAGTCACGCAGCTGCTAGACTTGGGCGGTCCGTCGCAGTTGGACACGGTCGAGGACGTGCTGGTGGAGGAGTTCTGCCGCCAGTTCGGCTTTGTCGCCGAGCCCGCTGCCCCCATCTTGCCCGAACTCCCCGCTCGCGCAGCGGTCTGAGCTGTCTACATGAGCGAAATCTCCACCTCCTCCCCCAAGGTCATCCCGATCACCGTCGTCAGCGGTGCGCCTGCGGGTGAAAAGCAGGTCGGCAACGACAAGATCGCGCTGAACCGCGCCGGCTTCGACACCGGCGTGCCGACCCTGCGCAAGCCGTCGTGGATCCGCGTGCGGCTGCCGCAGGGCAACGCGGTGCAGCAGCTGAAGGCGCGCCTGCGCGAGAACTCGCTGGTCACCGTGTGCGAGGAAGCCTCCTGCCCGAACATCCACGAGTGCTTCAGCAAGGGCACCGCCACCTTCATGATCCTGGGCGAGGTATGCACCCGCCGCTGCTCGTTCTGCGACGTGGCGCATGGCCGCCCGGTGGCGCCCGATCCGCTGGAGCCGGCGCGGCTGGCCGAGACGATCCGCGACATGCGGCTGAAGTACGTGGTGATCACCTCGGTCGACCGCGACGACCTGCGCGACGGCGGTGCCGAGCATTTCGCCGCCTGCATCCGCGCCACGCGCCACGCCAGCCCGAACATCCGCATCGAGATCCTCACGCCCGATTTCCGCGGCAAGGGCCGCATGGAACGCGCGCTGGAAGTGCTCAAGGATTTCCCGCCGGACGTGTTCAACCACAACCTGGAAACCGTGCCGCACCTGTACCGCGAAGTGCGCCCGGGCGCCGATTACCAATGGTCGCTGGACCTGCTCAAGCGCTTCAAGGCGCAGCACCCGCAGGTACCGACCAAGTCCGGCATCATGCTGGGCCTGGGTGAAACGATGGAACAGGTGCTCGAGACGATGCGCGATTTACGCGCCCATGACGTCGAGATGATCACCATCGGCCAGTACCTGCAGCCCACGCCGCACCATCACCCGGTGGTGCGCTACTGGACTCCCGAAGAATTCGACGCGTTGCGCGAAGCCGGTGAGGCGATGGGTTTCCATCACGTCGCCTCCGGTCCGCTGGTGCGTTCGTCCTACCACGCCGACCTGCAGGCCCATGCAGCCGGTGTCACCGAGTCAGCCTGAGAGTGCCCATGAAATTCCGTCCTGCGCTGTTCCTGCTGCTAGCCCTCACCGCGACCTGCGCGCTTGCGCAGTCGGCGGCCGACCTCGGCGCCGGCAAGCCGCGCAAGGCGGCGACCTGGCCGCTCACGTCCACCCCCGAGGAGGCGCAAGCCGCGCAGTTGTCGGCGCGCTTCCTGACCCGTTTCCATTACGACGCACAGCCGCTCGACGACGCGATGTCGGCGCGCATCTACAACGCCTACTTCAAGCTGCTCGACAGCGAGAAGGTGTTCTTCACCCAGGCCGACATGGCGAAGTTCGCGCCGCTGAAGACCCAGCTCGACGATGCGATCTGGAACCAGGACCTGTCCGCGCCGTTCGCGGTGTTCAACCTGTACGTGCAGCGCGCGGTCGAGCGCATGAGCTATGCGCGCAACCTGCTCAAGCAGGGCTTCGACTTTTCCGCCGACGAGAGCTACACCTTCGACCGTGAGCACGCCAACTGGCCGAAGGACCAGGCCGAGCTGGACGAGCTGTGGCGCAAGCGCACGATGAACGACTGGCTGCGCCTGAAGCTGGCTGGCAAGGACGATGCCGAGATCCGCAAGACGCTGGACAAGCGCTACGCGGGCTACATCGAGCGGGTCAAGCAGCTCGACGGGCAGGATGCGTTCCAGACCTTCATGACTGCCTACGCCGAAACCACCGACCCGCACACCGACTACCTCGGCCCGCGTGCGGCGGAGAATTTCGACATCGCGATGAAGCTGTCGCTGGAAGGCATCGGCGCGGTGCTGCAGCCGCGCGACGACTACACCCAGGTGCGCGAGCTGGTGCCGGCCGGCCCCGCCAACAAGTCCGGCAAGATCCAGGTCGGCGATCGCATCGTCGGCGTCGGCCAGGGTGACAACGGACCGATCGTCGACGTGATCGGCTGGCGCCTGGACGACGTGGTCAACCTGATCCGCGGCAAGAAGGACACCACCGTGCGGCTGGAGATCATTCCCGCGGACGTCGGCGTGGACGGCAAGCACGAGATGGTGACCCTGGTGCGCCAGAAGGTCAGCATCGAGGAGCAGGCGGCGAAGAAGAAGGTCGTGGAGATCAAGGACGGCGACGTCACCCGCAAGATCGGCGTGATCGACCTGCCCACGTTCTATTCCGACTTCGGCGCGCGCAGCGCCGGCGACAAGGACTTCAAGAGCGCCACCCGCGACGTCGCACGGCTGCTCGGCGAACTGAAGCACGAGGGCGTGCAGGGCGTGGTGGTGGACCTGCGCAACAACGGCGGCGGTTCGCTGGCCGAGGCCAATTCGCTGACCGGGCTGTTCATCGACAAGGGTCCGGTGGTGCAGGTGCGCGACTCCAAGGGCCAGGTCGAGGAGCAGGGCGACGACGACCCGGGCATGGCCTGGAGCGGCCCGTTGGCGGTGCTGGTCAACCGCGGCACGGCGTCGGCGTCCGAGATCTTCTCCGCGGCGATCCAGGACTACCATCGCGGCCTGATCGTCGGCGAGCCGACCTTCGGCAAGGGCACCGTGCAGAACCTGGTCGACCTGGACCGCTTCTCGCAGAGCGACAGCGAGAAGCCGCAGCTGGGCGAGCTGAAGATGACCATTCAGGAATTCTTCCGCATCAACGGCGGCTCCACCCAGCTGAAGGGCGTGACGCCGGACATCGCGTTCCCGAAGAACGGCGACGACAAGGACTTCGGCGAGTCGACCTACGACAATGCGCTGAAGTGGACCCAGATCGCGCCGGCGGACTATCAGGTGGTGGCGAACCTCAACGCCTACCTGCCGCAGCTGCAGCAGAAGCACGCCGAGCGCGTGGCGCAGTCGCCGGCATGGAAGCTGATGCTGGACGAGCTGGCGCAGTACCGCACGATGCGCGCGAAGACCTCGATCTCGCTGAACTTCGCCACGCGCGAGGTCGAGCGCAAGCAGCTGGAGGCGATCCAGGCCGATTTCCGCGCACGGCACAAGGCCATCGACGGCACCGATGCCTCGCTCGCCGACGAGGCCAGCAGCCTCGACGACGGCCTCAATGCGAACGAGCGCAGCCTGAAGAGCGAGCTCAAGCAGGAGAAGGACGCGAAGAAGGCGAAGGACGTGCAGCTCAACGAGACCGCGCACATCCTGTTCGACGCGATCGGCATGATCAAGGCCGACCCGAAGCTGGCCAGCGAAGTGTTGCCCTACGGCGGCAAGTTCTCGCCCAACGCCATCGCCAGCGTTTCGACGCCGGCGCCGGCAACGAGCAGCGCCACGCACTGAATGGCCGGTTCCCGCACGACGAAGAAGGCAGCGCACGGCGCTGCCTTCTTCGTTTCCGGCACAAGGTTCACGGAGATCGTGAACGGGCTTTCAGGTGCTGTAGCCGAGGCGATCGATCCACGGCTGCAACTCGGGCAGCACGGGCTCGAACTGCTCGCGATAGTTCTGCCAGCGGTCGACCGCCTTGCGGTGGACGCCCTCGGTGACCTGCGCGTAGCTGGGCGTGCTGATGAAACGCTTGCGCCGGGCGTGTTCGGCGAAGCGTGTCATGGGTGACGTGTCGGCGGTTTCGAGGAACTGGCCCAGGCGCGCGACCTGGTCGTCGAACTGGCTGACCACGGATTCGTAGCGCCACTCCAGCACATGCGGCGTGAACACCTCGACGTCGTGGTGCCACTGCTCGAAGGCTCGCACGTAGCCCTGCGCCAAGCGTTGCAGCGACGAACACAGCACCATGAAGGCCGGCGAGCGGAACGGTTGCATGCTGCAGCTGAGCAGCACGTCGCAGGGGTGGCGCAGGCACAGGATGATGCGCGCGTGCGGAAACAACCGCATGATCATCGGCAGGCACAGCATGTTGAGCGGATTCTTGTCCACCAGGCGACGCTCGCCGAGGTCGGGCAGCACCTCGCCGACCATGCGCCGGTAGACGCTGCGCAGCTGATCGGCGTCCTGCTGCGTCAGGTTCGCCAGGTCCGCGGGATACTGCTGGCCGACCAGTTCCATGCCTTCGATCAGGTCGTGGATGTAGGCGCGCTCATCCATGGACTGGAAATCCGGATGGGCGTCGAGCATCTGTTCCAGCAAGGTGGTGCCGGAACGGGGAAAGCCGACCACGAAGACTGGACTCTGCCGGCTGCCGGGTGAGGAGAGCGGTTTCCAGCCGGCATGGGCGCCGTACTCGACGTCGCCGCCTGTCACCTGCAACGGTCGACTGTCTGGCGCCAGCAGTTCCGGCACCACGTTCCGGGCGATGTCGAGTTGCATGGCATGCGCCTCCTGCAGGGCTTGCCACGCCTGGGGATACTGTCCTTGCCGGTCGCGGGCGGAAGCCAGGCCGAAAGCGGCGCTGGCCCGGCTTTCGTCGTCGGTGGCGCAGCCAAGCACACGCCGGTACAGCGCGTCGGCCTCGGCATAAGCACCCCTGCGCATCGCCAGTGCGGCGTGCGCGCGCCAGCCGTCCGCGCGGGCCTGTTGCGCGTCCGCCGGCAGGGCGTCGAGCGCGTCCGGCGGCAACTGCCGCAATTCGTTTTGCGCGGCGTCGATCCGGTTGTTTCTTTCGTACAGCAGGACGCGCTGCGCGGCGATGCGCAAGCGCATGATCCCGGCCGCCGGTTCGTCGGGCAGCTGCGCTCGTGCCAGCGTGCGCAGCGCCGCGTCCAGGTTGCCCTGGACAGACAGCATGGCGGACAGCACCAGGGCCTGCTCGGCCGGTTGCGCCGGCCAGTCGATGGCCCCGCGCAGCATCGCTTCCTGCTGGGTGTTGTCGCCGCAGACGTAACAGGCGTAGGCAGCCTGCAGCCGGGCTTCGAGGAAACGCGGGTTCAGTTCCACCGCGTCCAGCAAAGCCTGCCGGGCCTGTATCCAACGCTGCTGCTGCATATAGAGCAGGCCGAGGTTGTAGTGCACTTCGGCGTCGTCCGGTGCCAGCGGCAGCGCGGTCAGGAGTGCCTGCTCGGCTTCCGCCAGGTCGCCCGCCTGGCGGCAGACGACGGCCAGGTTGTTCCAGTGGGCCGAAACGTCAGGTCGCAATTGCGCCAGTCGCCGGAAGGTGGCCGCGGCCTGCGGCAGCCGGGCGGTCGCCTGCTGCGCCAGGCCAAGCAGCAGAAGCACGCCTTCGTCGTTCCCCTGCGACGGCGTGGCCTGCCCGGCGAGGGCGATCACACGCTCCGGTTCGCCGGCGTTCCAGGCGCCGGCCATGGCGCTGGCCAGATCCGTGGTCGCGGTGGACATGCCTTCTCCGTCGGTGGTTTTTCCAGATCGCATTATGCAAGAGGGCCGCGAACGTTCGCGGCCCTCTTGCTTGCTGCCGGTTCGGTCAGGTGGTCAGAACTTGATCGTCGCGCGAGCCCAGTAGTAGCGGCCGAGCACGTCGTACGTGGCGGTATCCACGTTGTAGTTCGCACCGTTCTGGTAGACCAGCGGCGGCAGCTTGTTGCTGAGGTTGTCCACGCCGACGTCGAAGCGGGTGTGGATCGACGGCACCGCGTAGCCCAGCTGGATCGAGTGGTAGATCACCGAAGCCATCGGGATGTTCACGCCGGTGATGGCGGCGTCGGCATTGAGCGCGGTCAGCTTGTTGATGTAGCGCGACTGCCATTGGGCGTTCCAGTTGCCCTTGTCCCAATTGAGCGTGACCGTGCCGCGCCAGCGCGAGATGTTGCCGAATTGCGGGCTCAGGGTGCCGGCGTAGTTGACCGTCTTTGTGCCCGGCTCGCCAGGTGTGGCGTTGACGTTGTACGTCGACGTGTAGCTGGTGCTGAGACCGGCCCGGAAGTTGCCCGGGTCCACGCTGCCCAGGTCGAAATGCGGGATCTTGTAGCGCAGCGTGTAGTCGATGCCGGTGGTACTCAGATTGCCCAGGTTCACCACCGGGGTGTTGATCAGGAACACCTGGCCGGGCTGCCTGCTGGTGTTGTCCTCGCGGTGGATGAACGAGCAATACGGACTGCTGGCGTTGTTGAAGCAGGAGTTGACGACGATATCGGCCTGGATCGCCGTCAGCGTATCGGACAGGTAGATGTGCCAGAAGTCGACACTGGTGGACAGGCCCGGCAGCCAGTCCGGATCGTAGACCAGCCCGAGGTTGATGGACTTGCCCTTTTCGGGTTTCAGCGTCGAGCCCACCGTGGCGGCGCCGGAGTAGAACGTGTTGACCTGCGCAGGCGAGTTGCCGGCCCAGTTCACGGGAACGAACTGGCAGGCTGCCTGATGCGCCGCGAGCTGGTCCGCGGTGAGTCCGCGGCACGGATCGTTCAGGTTCGGCTGGACCAGCGTGCGGCCATCGTGGAGTTCATTGAGGTTGGGCGCGCGGAACACCTGGGAGACCGTGCCACGGACCAGCAGATCGGCGACGGGACGCCACTCGATCGCGATCTTGCCGTTGGTGGTCGTGCCGGTGGTGCTGTAGTTCGACGTGCGGATGCCGAGGTCGAGGTTCAGCGAGTGGGCCCATGGCTGCTCGGAGAGCAGCGGGATCAGCGTCTCGGCGTAGACCTCCTTGACGTCGAAGTCGCCGCGACCGGGCGAGCCGCAGGCTTCCTGCAAGATCTGGCAGGTGGTGGTCACCGGATCGAGCACGGCGAAGTCGCTCACGGTGTAGTTCATGAACTGCTTGCGGTACAAGGCACCGGCGGACAGCTGCATCGCGCCGGCGGGCAGATCCCACAGCTCGCCGCTGGCGTCGAACTGGGCCTGCTTGGTGGACTGGGTAAAGACGTAGATCGGCGTTTTTACGCCGTTCTTCAGTTGGTCGCCGACGCTCGCCTGGTCGAAGATGTTTGCGCCGCCGTCGACGGCGGCCTGCAGCGCCGGTATGTCCACCTCGTTGGTGTCGCGCTGATCGCGTTTGGTATGGCTGTAGTTGACCGACGCATCCCAGATCCAGCTGCTTTCCTGGCCGAAATTGCCGCGCAGCCCCGCGTTGATCTGGGCGGTGTTGGTGGTGTAGCTGTGCACGCGGGTGCCGGCGCCGGTGAGGCGGGTCTGGAAGTTGTAGCCGCTGTTCGGGTCGCCGGGGACGGGATTCTGGCTGAAGGTGACGCCGAACGGATTGATCGGATTGCTGGAAGAGATGATCAGGCCGTCACCGGTGCCGACCGGCGAAGGAGCGTCCTGGCCGCTGGATACCGTGTGGTTGTAGAACGCATCGACGAAGCCGGTGAGGCTGTCGGTGAAATTGTAGCTGCCCAGCACAAACCCGTTGGTGCGTTTCTGTGCGGTCTGGATGTAGTTGAGTGCAGCGTAGTTGAAAGTGTCCGAGGCGAGACGGCAACGGTAGTCGCCCAGCGACGATCCGTCGCCTTGCGCCAGCGTCACGTTGGCGGTGCCGCTCGAATTGATCGGGCAGCCGTACTGGCTTGCGATCGATGCGGGCACCTGGATTCGGCCGGTCGGAATCGAGCTGGAACCGGCTGCCACGACAGAGCCGCTCGACAGGTACAGCTGCTGCTTGGAGAACTTGCGCCGGGAGGCGAGCGTCGCGTCGTACTTGTTGTAATCGAGACCGGCGGCAATGCTGAAGTTGTCGCCCGTGGCGCCTGCCGTCAGGTTGAAGCCGCGGCGCTGGGCGTCGCCGTGGCTGGAGATGCCATCGTTCAAGCTGAACTGGGCACCCTTGAAGTCCTTGCGCAGGATGAAGTTGACGACGCCGCCGATGGCGTCGGAACCGTACACCGTGGAAGCGCCTTCGGCCAGCACGTCGACCCGCTCGATCATGTCCGGCGGGATCAGGTTGATGTCCGGGTTGGCCATGCGCTGGCCGTTGACCAGCACCAGCGTGCGGTTGATGCCCAGGCCGCGCAGCGAGACGCGCGACGCGCCATCGCCGGCTTCCAGCAAGGGACTGGCCACGCCGCCGCCGTTGCTGTTGTTCTGCGGATTGGTGGCGTTGCCGGAAATGCTCGGCATCTGCTGCAGCACATCGCCCAGCACGGGCTTGCCCGAGTTGGTGATGGTGGCGCGATCCAAGGTCACCACGGGACTGGCCGTCTCAAGGTCGACACGCCGGATCAGCGAGCCGGTCACGACAACTGCCTGCAGGGTCTTGGCCTTGCTCTTGGACGGTGGCGTAGCCTGATCCGTCGAGGTCGGGTTGTCCGCCTGCGGTGTTTGTGCCTGGGCCACGCCCGCCGCGGCGAAGACGCCTGCGGTCAAGGCCAGTCGCACCGCCAGTGACAAGTGATTCATGCCGTATTTCATTTGGTCTCCCCGTTGGATGTTGTTATGTGATGCGTTCCCAGCCTTCTAACCTGTCGCGTCCCCTCCCAGGCACACACTGGAACACGCCACGACAACCGCCCGCGGTGCCCAGCCGGCCAGAGACTACTCCCAGTCATGGCCCCGCGCACCACCGCCGTTGGTGCAGTTGGCGGTCCGTCCGTCCGCGCTCAGGGCTGGCGGGGCGGCGCCGCGGGCGCCGTGCCGCTTTCGCGGTTGAAGTCGCCAATGGCTGCGACCAGGTCGGTTACCGCCGCCTGTTCCACCTCGCTGAGGTCGGGATTCCAGCTGTCCAGGATCAAAACCACGCGATCCCGGTCGCTGCGATTCCACGCTTCGTGCTCGAAGGTGTCGTCGAAGGTGATGCAGCGGCCTTCTTCCCACACATGGGTTTCGCCACCCACGCGCAAGGCGCAGTCCGGCGGCACGATGAGCGGAAGATGGGTAACCAGGCGGGTATTGGTGACGCCGCGGTGCGGCAGGATGTGCGTACCCGGGCGCAGCACGGAGTACAGCGTTTCCGGCGCGTGGTCGCGGACGCGGACCAGCGGCATCGAGTCCAGCAACGCGCTGGTGCGCGGGCAACGCGCGCATTGCATGTCGTGGCGCACGCCGTGCCGGTAGAAGAAAAACGCATCCCAGGCCGCCTCTCGCGTACCGGACGAACCGCGCAGCTGGGCCGCCGCGAGCTCGCTGGAGTTGGTGCCCAGGAACGGCACCAGGTCATCCTGCGCGTGCGAGAGCACGGCGCGCAGCTCCTCGCGTATCACGTCGACGGCAGCCTCCAGCCGCGCATGCGCCGGAAAGCGCTCGCGTGGATAGAACGTCCGGCTGGGGATGCCCGGGAAATACAGGAATTTGGGACGCTGTCGCGGGTCAGGCAGCACGGCGGCCTGCTCACCCAGATAGATCGCCAGGCACTGGTCGACGCGGGCCAGTTCCGATCGGCCATAACGTTGCCGCAACGGCTCGATGACCGCATCGAACAGTTCGCGCCGGCCGGCAGCCACGTAGCGCACGGCGTGCTTTACCGCGTCGCGCAGGCCCGGCGCGGTGGTGGCGTCGTCGAGCCAGCGTCCTTGCGCTTGCGCGACATCGATCGCGCCGACGTAGGCCAGCATGGCCTCGTGCCGGCGTCCCTGCTGCTCGAGCGCGACGCCCAGGCGCAGGCGCGCCACGAACATGCCGGGTGCGACTTGCAGACCCTTGCGCAGGCTGTCGGCGGCGGCCTCCGCGTCCCCGGTCAGCATCTGCACCTCGCCCAGCCGGTGCAGGATGGCCGCATCCTGCGGTTGTGCGCGGTGTGCGGCGAACAGCAGCTCGATCGCGCGTTCCGGATCGCCCCGGCCAAGCTGGCGGGTGGCCAGGAACTGCAGCGCCTCGGCGTCATCGGGCAGGCTTTCCAGCAATTGCTGGAAAGCCTGCTCGGCCACCGCCATGTCGCCGCGCTGCCAGGCGGCAAGCGCCTGCTCGCGGCAGATTGCGGGAGTGGCATGTGGCGGCTTGTTCATCGGGAAGATCCGCTGCTGGACGTTCCCGGTGATTATAGGGACGCCAGCGGCGGCTGCCGGCTCATGCCGTGGCGGCTATTTCCGCGCGGACCGCGCCGCCCGCTGCTGCTTCATCCATTGCTGGTATGCCTCGACGTGCGGCATCTCGCGCAGCACCTTGGAGCGCGGGTCGACGATCAGCAGGCTGCCGGCCGGCACGTGCAGCTGGCCGCTGCCGTCGCGCATGGGCAAGGTGTGCACGGTGTCGCCCACCTGCACCTCGATCGGCATCGGGAACGGCTTGCCGTGTTCGGTCACCCAGCGCAGCTTCAGCGTGTCGCCGTCGCGCTGCTCGTCCAGGCGCGGCAGCGCGGCGTCGCGCAGGTACACGTCGAAGAACCAGTCGAGCCTGCGACCGGTGACCTGGTCGACGATCGCGATGTAGTCGTCGGTGCTGGCGTAGCGCGGCTTGAAGTTGCCCGGCTTCGGATCGGGCCTGCCGTAGACCAGGCGGCGGACGCTGTCGAAGAAATCCCGGTCGCCGATCAGCTGCCGCAGCGTGTGCAGCATCAGCGAACCCTTGTAGTAGATGTCGTTGCCCGGGCCGTGCTCGGCGTCGTACACCGTGTGCTCGTTCTGGCTGTGGCCGGAAACGATCGGGTACTTGTTCTTCAGCGCCGTCCGCTCGGTGTGCAGCATCGCGAAGTAGGCCATGTCGCCGTGCAGGTACTGGCCGTACAGCGGCTGCATGTAGGTACCGAAGCCCTCGTGCAGCCACATGTCGTCCCAGTCGGCATTGGTCACCTGGTTGCCGAACCACTCGTGCGAGAACTCGTGCTGCAGCAGCCAGTCGAAGCCGTACTCGCTCTTCGGGTAGCCGTTGCCGTACGCGTTGATGGTCTGGTGCTCCATGCCCAGGTGCGGCGTTTCCACCACGCCCATCTTCTCGTCGCCGAAGGGATACGGGCCGATCTGCTGCTCGAAGAAATCCAGCATGCGCGGGAACTCGCCGAACAGTGCCTGTGCCCCGGCCGCGTGCTCGGGCAGGTACCACAGCTCCATCGGGATGGTGTTGCCGTAGCGGCTGGCGTAGTCGGCCTTGAGCAGCTTGAACGGGCCCACGTTGATCGAGATCGCGTAGGTGTCCGGATGCTTGGCGCGCCAGTGGTACGTATGCCTGTCGCCCGCGTCGGTGATGCCCACCAGCACGCCGTTGCCGGGTGCGGCCAGCGTCTTCGGCACGGTGATGAAGGTGTCGACCAGGTCGGGCTCGCCCTGCGGGTGGTCGATGCACGGCCAGAACAGGTCGCAGCCCTCACCCTCGACCGCGCTGGCCACCCACGGCTGGCCGTCGGCGGTGTGGCTCCACACGAAACCGCCGTCCCACGGCGCCTTCTTCGCCACGTGCGGCTTGCCGCCGTAGCGGATCGTCACGCTCACCTTGCCGCCGGCGGCGAGCGGCGCGGGCAGCTGGATGCGCAGGCGGCCGTCCGGGTTGCTCCACGCGTCGGCGGCGAGCGGCTGGCCGCCCAGCTCGATCGCGCTGATCGGCAGGTTGCGGTCCAGGTCCAGCAGCAGCGTGTCGGTGGCGGACTTCGCGGTGAAGCCCAGTGTCGCGCTGGCGTCGATGCTCTGCTTGGCCGGGTCGACCGCGAAATGCAGCTCGGCATGATCGAAGTGCACGCGCGCCTGCTCGGCCGGCATCACGCCGCCCGAGTTCAGCGTCTGTGCGGTCAGTGCCGGCTGGGTGGCGGCGGCGGTCTTGGCGACGGGTACGCTGGTGCAGGCGGCGAGGCCGAGCGCCACGCAGGCGGCAAGCAGGTGCGGGCGAAGAGGCATGGCGGGCTCCGATCCGGGGAATCCCGCAGGATGCAATCTTTCGCCCCGGCGCGACAACGCCAGAAGTCATGCTGCCGGCTCAGCCGGCGTAGCGCTGCCGCAGGAAGGCGAACGTCGCGCGCAGCCCCATCGCCTCGCCGCCGCGCGGACGGCCGGGGCGGTCCGTGTCGTTCCAGGCGTAGGTGTCCAGGTGCAGCCACGACGTGCCGTCCGGCACGAAGCGTTCCAGGTACAGCGCCGCGGTGATCGCGCCGGCATGGCGCGACGGGCCGGCGTTGGCGAAGTCGGCCAGGTACGAATCGAGCATCCTGCGGTACGGCCGCCACAGCGGCAGCTGCCACAGCGGATCGTCGACCGCGCGGCCGGCGGCGAGCACGCCGGCGGCCGCGTCGTCGTCGTTCGCGAACAGCGCGGGCAGGTCCGGGCCCAGCGCCACGCGCGCGGCGCCGGTGAGGGTGGCGAAGTCGAGCATCAGGTCCGGCTGCTGCTCGGCGCCGTAGGCCAGCGCGTCGCACAGCACCAGCCGGCCCTCGGCGTCGGTGTTGTCGATCTCGACCGCGTGGCCGGCGCGGGTGACCACCACTTCGCCCGGGCGCAGCGCATTGCCGGCCACGGCATTTTCCACCGCGGGGATCAGCAGGGTCAGCCGCACCGGCAACTGCGCCTGCATCACTAGGCCGGCCAGTGCGATCGCGTGCGCCGCGCCGCCCATGTCCTTCTTCATCCAGCGCATGCCGTCGGACGGTTTCAGGTCGAGTCCGCCGGTGTCGAAACACACGCCCTTGCCGACCAGTACGAGCCGGGGATGCTCGCGCTTGCCCCAGCTCAGCTCGACCAGCCGCGGCGCGCGATGGCTGGCGCGGCCGACCGCGTGGATGGTCGGGAAGTTCGCCTTGAGCAACTCGTCGCCGACCCAGTCGCGCACCTTCGCCTTGTGCGTCTTGCCGAGCTGCCTGACCGCGTCGCCCAATTGCTCCGGGCCCATGTCCTCGGTCGGCGTGTTGACCAGGTCGCGCACCAGCGCGGTGGCTTCGACCAGCGGCGCCAGTTGCTGCAGCTGGGCGGCCGGCACGGCGAGCCGGGCCGGCGCGCGCTTCGGCTGGCGGTAGCGGTTGAACTGGTAGGCGCCGAGTGCCCAGCCCAGCGCGGCCTGCGCCGGATCGGCCAGCACGCCTTCGTCGGCGAGATGGTAGGTCGCCGCGGGCAGGCTGCACGGCAGTGCGGCCAGCGCCGCCAGCGGATGGCGCGCGTCGACGCCGGCCAGCACGCGCACCAGTTTGCCCGCGGCATCGGACAGCAGCGCGAACGTGCCCGCCGCCGCGTCGAAACCGCTGTCGGCCAGCCAGCGTCGCTGCGCCGCGGTGAGCCGGCGACGGGTCGCGGTGTAATGCGCGGCGTCGGTGGTCTCGATGGCGATGCTGCGGCGGGTGCCGGACTGGCGTTCGATCAGGGCGGACATGCGGGATCCTTCTAACTTGCGATGGCACGACGCGGGGCGTGCCATGGAGGGCGAATCGCCAATGATGCGCGTCTTGGCCCCGGCTGCCTATCGGCTCTTGGTCGCAGGGGCCTGTGCTTCGAGCCAGTCGGCGAGCGCGGTCATGTCGCGCAGGTCCAGCTCGGGCGGCTGGCCCAGTTCGGCGGGCCAGGGCAGGCCTTCGCGGTTGATCCAGGCGGTGCGCAGGCCGGCGTCGCGGGCGCCGGCCATGTCCATCGCCGGATCGTCGCCGACGTGCAGGATCTGCTCGGGCGCCACGCCCAGCCGTTCGGCCGCGGCCAGGAAGATCCGCGGGTCGGGCTTCGCCACGCCGCTGTCGCGCGCACAGACGTGATGGGCGAAGTGCGCGTGGATGCCGATGCGCTGCAGGTCGGCGTTGCCGTTGGTCAGGCTGGCCAGCGGCCAGCGCGCGGTGATCCGCTGCAGCGCGGGCAGGCTGTCCGGATACAGCTCCACGCTGTTGCGCGCGGCGAAGTAGATTTCCCACAGCGTCTCGATCGGCGCGTCCTCCACGCCGCAGGCGGCGAACGCCTGCCGCAGGGTGAGCTGGCGCTGGCTGGTGAAGTCATGCGCCAGGTCCATCCGCTCGGCGGCGACCTGCATGCGCAACTCGCGCATGGCCGCGATCGGCCAGGCGCGTGCGACGTCGGGATGGTGCCGCCGCAGCCAGGCATCCACCGCCTGGTCGGCGCGTTCGAGCGCCGGCAGCACCGGCCACAAGGTGTCGTCGAGATCCAGCGTCAGCGCGAGTATCGGCACGCCCGCACGGCTCAGCGGTTGCGGATGCGCAGCACCTGGCCGAGCTTGATCTGGTCGTTCTTCAGGTGGTTCCACTCGCGCAGTTGGGTCACCTCGACGGAGTGCCGCTTGGCGATCGTCGACAGCGTGTCGCCCTTGGTCACCTTGTAGGTGGTCGAGGCCTGGGTGGCGTTCGCGGTGACCTTGCCGAAGTCCTTGCCTTCGGTCCGGCTGACCGTGGTGGCGCTGCCGTTCGCATGGGCCACGCCGGTGACGGTGACGTCGCTCACGCTGCCCTGGACCTTGCTCAGGCGGGCGGTGTCCCTGGCGTCGGCGCGGCGCTGCTCCAGCGCCTGCCGCGCCGCCAGTGTGTCGGGCGAGGTCGGCGCGATCGCGGCGCGTGCCGCATAGGTGGCGCCCGGCGCCGACACCGGCGTGCCCTTGACGGCGCGTGCGCCGACTTCGGCCAGGATCCGGCTGCGCCGCGAGACGTCCATCGCCACCAGCGCGCCGTCGTCCTGGTACGGCAGCACGGCGTGCTTGCGCAGCGCCGCCTTGGCCGGTTCGGTCTGCATGAAGTCGATGAAGGCCTGCGCCTGGGCGGCCTTCGGGCTGCGCGGGTTGGTCACCAGGTACAGCGGGATGAACAGCGGGTAGCTGCCGTCGGCAATGTTGGCGACGGTGGCCGGCTTGCCGTTGATCGGGATCGCCTTGAGCTTGGCATTGCCGCTGATGCTGGCCAGGGTGCTCACGCCCAGGCCGTTCGGGTTCAGCGCGATGCCTTCTTCCAGCTTGCGCGTGTTGACGTACAGCCGCGGCGCCGCCACCGGCTGGTTGCCGCGGCCGAACAGCAGGCTGCGCAGGCTGTATTCCACGCCGTCGCCGGGGCTGGCCACCGCGTACACGTCGATCGGCGCGCTGCGGCCGCCGACTTCGCTCCAGTTGTGGATCTTGCCGTAGTAGATGTCGTGCACCTGCTTCAGCGTGAGGCTGCGGATCGGGTTGGACGACTGGGTGATGATCACCAGCGCATCCCAGGCCACCGGGGTGAAGGTGAGGTTCGCGTTCTGCGCGCTGTTGTCGCTGGCGCGTGCGCTGCCGGCCAGGTCGGCGCTGCCCGAGGCCACCGCGTCGATGCCCGAGGCGGTATTGAACGGCTGCAGCTCGATGTTGCCGTGGCCGGTCTTCTCCCACGCCTTCGCCACTTCGTTGACCACGCCGTTCGCGGTGGCGACGTCGCCGCGCCAGATCAGGCTGCTCTTGGCGGGGGCGCTGGTGTGCGCCTTCGGCTTGCTCCTGGCGAACGCGGGGGTGGTGAGGCAGGCCCCGATCAGGGCGACGGACAGCAGGCGGGTAAGACGGACGGACATGGTGGTGGGGAGCCCCGGCATGATGAGGTGTGGATGGAAAGGCGCGAGTATGGCGCCTTGCAGGCGCACACAAGGTGAAGCGATGAGGATATTTCATCGGCCTGAATGCAGAACATCAAGCGCTTTCATGGATTTGCGCGATGGCGGCACGCGGGATGTGCGCCGGGACACGACCCGAAGGCGATCCCGGCCACGCTTTCACCTGAATGGCTTTCGCCTGGGAGCCCGGGCCGCAGCCGCTTGTGCTTCTGCGGCCCAGGCGCCTAGTTGACCACCACGTAGCGCGTGCCGTCGTCGTCGGCGACCACCAGCACCAGCTGGCGCGGCTTCACCCCGGCCAGCCCGCGCAGCATGCGCAGGCTGGTGATGCGCTGGTTGCCCACGCCGATCACCACGTCGTCGCTGCTCAGTCCGGCGCGCGCGGCGCGACTGCCCGGCTGCACCGCGCTGACCGCCACGCCGTACCAGCCCTGGTTGCGCTGGTTCTGGCTCAGCTCGGTGAAGCGCACGCCGGCCAGGCGCGGATCGAGCTGGCCGCCGTCGATGCTGGCCAGCTTCTCCGCGGTGAGCGTGGCGTTGACCTCGCGCAACTTGCCGTCGCGCAGCACGCCCAGGCGCAGCGTGCTGCCCAGCGGCAGCAGGCCCTCGGCGTTGTTCAGTTCCTGCACGTTGTGCAGCGATTTGCCGTTCAGCGTGGTCAGCACGTCGCCCGGCTGCAGGCCGGCGTGCGCGGCGGAGGAACCGTCGGTGACGCCGGTGACCACGACGCCGTTGCTGTCCTTCAGCCCCAGCAGTTGGGCGATGCGCGGGGTGACCGTCTGGGTCTGCGCGCCCAGGCTGCCGCGCTGCACCTTGCCGTGCGCCAGCAACTGCGCCATCACGTCGCTGGTGAGGTTGCTGGGGATCGCGAAACCGATACCGACGTTGCCGCCGGACGGCGAGAAGATCATCGTGTTGATGCCGACCAATTCGCCGCGCAGGTTGACCAGCGCGCCGCCGGAGTTGCCGGGATTGATCGAGGCGTCAGTCTGGATGAAATTCTGGTAGCCCGAGTCGCCCAAGCCCGAGCGGCCCAGCGCCGAGACGATGCCGGCGGTGACCGTCTGGCCCAGCCCGAACGGATCGCCCACCGCCACCACGTAGTCGCCGACCTGCAGCGCCGAGGAGTCGGCCAGCGGCAGCGCCTTGAGGTTCTGCGCCGGGATCTGCACCACCGCCACGTCCGTGCCCGGGTCGGTGCCGATCAACTTGCCCTTGAACGTGCGCCCGTCCTGCAGCGTCACGCTGATGTCGTCGGCGCCGCCGACCACGTGGTTGTTGGTCAGCACGTAGCCCTTCGCCGCATCCACGATCACGCCCGAGCCCAGGCTCTGCTCGACGCGCTCGCGCGGCGTCGCCGGCAGGCCGAAGAACTGGCGCACCATCGGGTCGTCGAAATACGCATCGCGCACCTGCACCCGGGTCGTGGTGGAGATGTTCACCACCGCCGGCGTCACCCGCGTCAGCATCGGTGCCAGCGACGGCAGCGGCTGGCCGCCGATCGCGGTCGGCAAGGTGGCCGCGCGGCTGTCGCCCGGCACGCTGCCGATGGCGACGGCGGCCACGACCAGCAGGCCGGTCAGCCAGGGCACGAGGCGGGAAGGCAACTGCGACATGGGAGTCCTCCTGAAAGCGGTGAAAGCGGCGCTGCTTCGACCGGACTGCGGCGTCACGGTTCCGTCCGACCGAATGCTGCCGTGGGACTTTACAAGCAGCGACGTCAGGGTTAACTTGCTTACCCGATATCAACCACAACATCTTGTGTTCACAGACCAGCGCTGAGACTAGCACTGGTAGCGACCGTCACACTCTTGAGGGGGAGTCGTTGTCGTCGGGAACCAGGTGGCGCATGGGCTGGGGGCAATCCCCGTGGCCCGTCGAATAGCCATCGACAGCATGAACGACATTGTCGTATCGAATAAAAAACAACGCCGGCCGCAAGGTCGCAGCGAGAGGTCAGGAAGCCGATGAGCACAGTGCGTGCGCCAGCCACGAATTCAGCCCCCAGCACGAACCCAAGTTCAACCATGAACCCAGCCACCAACCGTGATGCCGCCGTGGAAATCCCGCTGCAACCGGCGTCCTACGACATCTGGGACAAGAAGTATCGTCTGAAGGCGAAGTCCGGCGAGCCGGTCGACGCCACCATCGACGAGACCTACCAGCGCGTGGCGCGCGCGTTGTCCGACGTGGAAGCCACCGACGAGCTGCGCGGCCACTGGTACGAGCGTTTCCTGTGGGCGCTGCGCCGCGGTGCGATCCCTGCCGGCCGCATCACCTCCAACGCCGGTGCGCTGGCGCACAAGCCGGCCACCAGCACCATCAACTGCACCGTCTCCGGCACCATCCGCGATTCGATGGACGACATCCTGGAGAAGGTGCACGAGGCCGGCCTGACCCTGAAGGCCGGCTGCGGCATCGGCTACGAGTTCTCCACGCTGCGCCCGCGCGGCGCGTACGTGTCCGGCGCCGGCGCGTACACCTCGGGCCCGCTGTCGTTCATGGATATCTACGACAAGATGTGCTTCACCGTCTCCAGCGCCGGCGGCCGCCGCGGCGCGCAGATGGGCACGTTCGACATCAGCCACCCCGACGCCAAGGAATTCATCCGCGCCAAGCGCGAGGACGGCCGGCTGCGCCAGTTCAACCTCAGCCTGCTGATCACCGACGGCTTCATGGACGCGGTCGAGCACGACCACGACTGGCCGCTGGTGTTCCCGGTGCACGTCAAGGAAAAGGACGAGATCGACGTCGACGACCCGGCCCAGGTGGTCTGGCGCGAGTGGCCCACCCACGAGAACTACGTCGACCGCGAGGACGGCCTGGTCGCCTGCAAGATCTACGGCCACATCCGCGCGCGGCACCTGTGGGACATGATCATGGTCTCGACGTACGACTACGCCGAGCCCGGTTTCATCCTGATCGACAAGGTCAACGAGATGAACAACAACTGGTGGTGCGAGCACATCCGCGCCACCAACCCCTGCGGCGAGCAGCCCTTGCCGCCGTACGGCTCGTGCCTGCTCGGCTCGATCAACCTGACCACCTTCGTGCGCGACCCGTTCGGCCCGAAGGCGCGCTTCGACTGGGACGAATACCGCGAGGTGGTCAAGGTGTTCACCCGCATGCTCGACAACGTGGTCGAGATCAACGGCCTGCCGCTGGAGCAGCAGCGCAACGAGATCATGGGCAAGCGCCGCCACGGCATGGGCTTCCTCGGCCTGGGTTCCACCGTGACCATGCTGAAGATGCGCTACGGTTCGGCCGACGCGGTGAGCTTCACCGAGGACGTCTCGCGCGAGATGGCCGTGGCCGGCTGGGAAGTGGCGCTGGAGCTGGCCAAGGAAAAGGGCGCCGCGCCGATCCTGCTGCGCGACTACACCGTCACCGGCGACATGCTGCGCAAGCGCCCGGAAATGGTCGCCGACGGCTACAAGGTCGGCGACGCCATCCCCGGCCGCGTGCTGCACGCGAAGTACAGCCGCTACATGCAGCGCATCGCCACGGTGGCGCCGAACCTGGTCGAGCAGCTGGCCGAGACCGGCGCGCGCTTCACCCACCACAGCTCGATCGCGCCCACCGGCACGATCAGCCTGAGCCTGGCCAACAACGCCAGCAACGGCATCGAGCCCAGCTTCGCCCACAGCTATTCGCGCAACGTGATCCGTGAGGGCAAGAAGTCCAAGGAAAAGATCGAGGTGCTCAGTTACGAGCTGCTGGCCTACCGCGCCCTGATCAACGCCGACGCCAAGGTGTCCACCGACGAGGCGGCCAACAAGCTGCCCGACTACTTCGTCTCCGCCGACGACATCAGCCCGAAACAGCACGTGGACATCCAGGCCGCCTCGCAGAAGTGGATCGACTCGTCGATCTCCAAGACCGCCAACGTGCCCACCGACTACCCCTACGAGGACTTCAAGGACATCTACTTCTACGCCTACAAGCAGGGCCTGAAGGGATGCACCACGTTCCGCTTCAACCCCGCCGCGTTCCAGGGCGTGCTGGTCAAGGAAGCGGACCTTGAAAGCACCCTCTACCGCTTCGAGCTCGAAGACGGTAGCGTTGTCGAACTGAAAGGCAATGAGCAGGTGGAATACGACGGCGAAATGCACTCCGCCGCCAACCTCTTCGATGCCTTGAAGGAAGGCTACTACGGCAAGTTCTGAACCGTCGCACGCTCCCGGCGTGCGGCAACTCAAGCGGTCCACCGGAGGGGAACACCAGCATGTCCATCGATAACGAAACCGAAGCGAGCAACACCACCACCACGCCGGCCGCCGCCGAGGCGCCTGCCGTAGTCTTGCCGGTCTTGCCGGAAGTGCCGCCGGCTGCGCCGGTTGCCGCACCCGCGCCGGCAAAGAAGAAGCCGGCAGCGAAGAAGAAGGCCGCCCCGAAGAAGGCCGCGGCCAAGAAGGCAGCGCCGAAGAAGGCTGCTGCGAAGAAGGCCGCTGCGAAGAAGGCTGCGCCGAAGAAGGCTGCCGCCAAGAAGGTCGCGCCGAAGAAAGCTGCTGCAAAGAAGAAGGCCGCGCCCAAGAAGGCCGCGGCGAAAAAAGCTGCGCCGAAGAAAGCCGCCGCCAAGAAAGCCGTGAAGAAGGCGGCCAAGAAGGTGGCGAAGAAAGCCGCAGTGAAGAAGACCGCCGCGAAGAAGGCCGTCAAGAAGGCAGCCAGGAAAGTCGTCAAGAAGGCCGGCGCCGCGAAGAAGGCGGTGAAGAAGGTCGCCAAGAAAGTCGCCAAGGTGGTGAAGAAGAAAGCCGCCAAGGCCGCAAAGAAGGTCAGCAGCAAGAAGTCGGCCAGCAAGAAGGCCGCACCGAAAAAGGCGGCAGCGAAGAAGTCCGCCAGCAAGAAGGCCGTCGCCAAGACGGCCAAGAGGTCCACTGCCAGCAAGAAGGCGAGCGTCAAGTCGGCAGCGCGCAAGCCTGCCGCCAAGAAGGCCGCTGCAAAACGGAAGTAAGCGACACCGCATGCGGCCCGGCCACGCGCCGGGCCGCATGTCTACGCAGCACGCCGCGTCCACTCCGGCACCAACACTCGATAAAGAAGCGAACACCATGGCGATCAAGATCAACAAGAAGATCACGGGCTACAACGTGGTCAAACCCGAAGACAAGGTTGCCGCCACCCCGGCCGTCGCCGCCGCGCCAAAAGAGGCGCCCACGGCCGAAGTGATCCAGATGCACGAAAGCGTCGAGCGGCCCGAAACCCTGGTCGGCTCCACCTTCAAGATCAAGTCGCCGCTGTTCGAGCACGCGCTGTACGTCACCATCAACGACATCGTGCTCAACGCCGGCACCAAGCACGAGCTGCGTCGCCCCTTCGAGATCTTCATCAACTCGAAGAACATGGACCACTTCCAGTGGATCGTTGCGCTTACCCGCATCCTGTCCGCCGTGTTCCGCAAGGGCGGCGACGTCACCTTCATCGTGGAAGAGCTGAAGGCCGTGTTCGACCCCCGCGGCGGCTACTTCAAGGCCGGCGGCATCTACATGCCCAGCATAGTCGCGGAGATCGGCGGCGTGATCGAACAGCACATGAAGAACATCGGGCTGATCCATGATCCGGAAATGGACGAGGCCACCCGCAAACTGATCGCCGAGAAGCGCGCCGCCTACGAGCAGGCCGGGGCAAAAAAAAACTCTGACGTGAGCAAGGCGGCTTCGGCCGCGTCAACTTCCAGCGATACCGAATCCTCGGGCTTCCCGCCGGGCGCCACGATGTGCGCGAAGTGCAATACGCAGGCGCTGGTGCTTATGGATGGGTGTCAGACTTGCTTGAATTGCGGGTATAGCAAGTGCGGTTAAATGGCGGTATTGAGTGAAGATAGTTTACTTGGAGCGGCAGCGATGCCGCTCTTATTCTTTAAGATTTGTAAAGGTGGTTCTGATTCAGCCATCAATCAAGTTGGCGTAGTTTGTTGTGGCAATTTGAGGAAGGGGCGGTCGCATCATGGCATTGAGGAATATGTTTAAAGCAATAAAGCCTGAAGATGTTTTCACTCCTCGTGGAGACAAGGTCCGCGACGATATGTATATCAGTCGCCCTCGCCTCGAACAATCGTTAAGAAATGCACTTCGCATGTCAAAGCACGTAGTCATCCATGGCGAAAGTGGGTCAGGAAAGTCATGGTTGTATAAGAAAGTTTTAAAGGAGGATAAGGCGTTTTTTGAAGTTGTTAATCTCGGACTGGCTAGATCATCTGGATCTATCGCTTCGGTAATACAGTCGGCACTTGCTAGGCATGCCCGAACGTATAAGTCGGGTTATACGGAGTCGAAGGAGGCGGGGGTTAATGTAGTTGCGGCGACCGGTAAGCTGCAGCATACCGACGAATATAAAATAAGAGACGTAGATGTTTTTGAGGATTGTCTTCAGCTGATAAGAGATAAAGCTGGGGCAAGGAATGCACTTTTGGTGTTTGATAATTTGGAGCATATCCTCGTTAGCCCCCAGCTTGTGAGTGAGCTGGCAGGTTTTTTGCTGCTCTTAGATGACAGTAATTATGCTAAATATGCCGTGAAGATTTTGCTGGTGGGGACATCTAATGATATGCGGTCATATATATCTAAAGCCTCAAATTCGAACACCATAACAAATAGATTGATTGAGATACCGGAGGTCTCACGACTCGACGTACGGCAAGCTTCTGCCCTGATCTATAAAGGGCTTTTTGACTTATTGTCTTATGACGTGCAGGAGGAAGAGAAGCTCAACGAAAAAGACCTAATAGCATACTTATCATATTATTCCGACAGGATACCTCAATATTTACAGGAGATATGTTTGCATTTGGCATTGGAGGCGGAGAACAATGATGGAATAATTAATTTTGATATATTTGATGATGCACGGCATGAGTGGATTAAATCTTCTTTAATAAGTGAGTTGGCGGTTGTTGAGTCGAATATGAATTCGAGATCAACAAAAATCGGTAGAAAAAATCAAGTTATATATGCTCTTGGACAGTGTAAGGAGTATGATTTTACATGCTCACACATAGAGGATATCGTGAGAAAGGAGTTTCCTTTATCTTGCACGAATATTGCTCTTAATGTTGCTCAGATTTTGTCTGAGTTATCAAAATCAGAGATGCCTATAATACGAAGATCGCCTCGTGGCTCCGCCTATAGGTTTGTAGATCCAAAGTTAAGAATCATCATACGTTTAAAAATGCAGAAGCTGTCGGAGGAGCAGCTGTATCTAAGGTCTTTTGATGATTCTGTTTCATATTTGAATTGAGCGCGAACCCGAACGCGAAGGGGGTCCAAGAATGGGGTCAGGTTCACTTAAATCTCCAAGCAGTATCTGAGCGGGTCAGAGCCATTTCCTCGCTTACAACAGGTTCTCCGCAGACTCGGATACCAAGCTCTGTAAGTTTCATCTCCACAGCCTGATAAAAAACTTTGGCACGCTGCGCCTGGAACGCCGTCCACCAAGCTTCCTGTCCCAACCGGCGGGTCTGGAAGGCCGCGCTCCGAGCCGTTGCCCCGCTGATCGTCCTCGCGCAACACCGCGCGTAACCCTCAAACCCCCGCGCGCAAGCTTCTTCAGCCTTGCGCGCAATCCCGAAACCCTTGCGCGCGAGCCCTCCGGTCTTGCACGCAAACCTCGACCCCTCGCGTGCAAGCCTCGCATCCTTGCCGCGGCGGGGGTCGGAGCCTTGCGCGCAAGGGTGCGGGTGTTGCGGGCGGAGGTTTGGGGCTTGCGCGCAACGGTCGAACCCTTGCGTGCGAGGTCCGGTACCTTCGCGGTTCGATGCTTTGAACGTTGCACTTCGGAGTTTTCGGCCTGCGCGCAACGGGTCCAGGCTTGCACGCCGAGGTCGATAGGTTGCGCGCGAAGGTCAAAGGCTTGCGCGCAGGCCCCTACCCGTTGCGAGGCCGATGCCGTGGCGCGCCACCGCTGACACCGTTGTGGAGCGGAAGCTGTCGTGCGCGGTCTGGCCGTAGGTGACGAAGGTGGCGTTGTCGGTGAAGCTGGTCACGGCGACGTCGCCGTGCAGTGCGACATGGAAATCCGACTGGACCAGGGTGTTGCGCGTACCCGCGGGCGGCGGCGACGCACCGGCGACGATATCGTGCTTGCTGGACAGCGTGCCGTCCTCTCCCATGAACACCACGTTGGCATCGAGCAGCTTGTCCAGCGTCTTGGCGTCGCCGCGGGCCGAGGCGTCGGAGAACGCCTGCGAGAGGCGGGTGATCGCGGCGGTGTCCGTCTCGGCAGCCAACACGCCGCTCGTCGAGACGAGCGCCGCAACCAGCATGAAACCTTGCATGCAGCCCTGGCGCATCGCGGCATCTCCGGTTGGCGGTGGCGAAGCTTAGGCGCGCCGTCGTGGAACCAATGCGTGCGGGAAGTCATGCGCCTGCAGGCAGCACGGCAGATCGACGGTCGTGCGACTGGCGTCGTTGAACGTCGACCAGCAGATCCATAGCGCACTTCAAAGCGTGACCCGACACCGATGTGACCGAACGAACCTGGCGGATCATCCGTGCTGGCAAGTCGTTCCACAGACTGATCCATACATCGCGAGCAACTTGCCTGCATGCTGCGCGAACTGACGGGCGCCGGTGATATTGCTTTTTGTCACTCGCGCGGGTGCGGCTATGCTGGTCCGATCCATGCCGGGAGTGAGCACATGTCCGATCCAAACACAGCGGAACTCGATGCCAGGCCAGCCACGCACGTGGAGGCGTTCCACGGCAGCCGATGGAGGCGCCGCGCCCTGCTGGTGGCGACGCTGGCAGTGTTCAGCGCACTGGCTAACGCCCAGAACGTCAATCCCGACGAGACCGGCCATGAGCCCGTCAGCACCCGGGCAGCACTGCAGAACGCCAGGCCGGTCACCGCCAGACATGCCATGGTGGTCAGCGCGCAGCACCTGGCCACGATGGTGGGCGTGGACATCCTCAAGCGCGGCGGCAATGCGGTGGACGCCGCCGTGGCGGTCGGTTTTGCGGAAGCCGTGGTGCATCCGTGCTGCGGCAATATCGGTGGCGGTGGGTTCATGACCATCCACCTCAAGGATGGCCGCAACCTGTTCCTCAATTTCCGCGAGAAGGCGCCTTCGAAGGCGACACCGACGATGTTCCAGGACGCCAACGGCAATGTCGTCGAGGGACGCAGTACCGACAGCTATCTCGGTGTGGGCGTACCGGGCACGGTGATGGGGTTCGCTACCGCGTTGAAGGCCTACGGCACGATGTCGCTGCAACAGCTCATCGCGCCGGCCATCAAGCTGGCCCGCGACGGCTACGTGCTCCAGCAGGGCGACGTCGACAGCCTCGACTCGAGCACCGGCGATTTTGCGAAGCATGCCAACGTGGCGGCGATCTTCCTCAACCATGGCAAGCCGTTCAAGGTCGGCGAACGGCTGGTGCAGAAGGATCTCGCGCACACACTCGAGCTGATCGCGAAAGGCGGCACCAAGGCGTTCTACGAGGGCCCGATCGCCCACGCCGTGGTCAAGGGCAGCGACGCCAACGGCGGCATCCTGTCGCTGCGCGACTTTGCCGACTACACCGCGCAGTGGGAAAAGCCGATCCAATGCGAGTACCACGGCTACACCGTGGTGTCGGCGCCACCGCCGAGCTCGGGCGGCACCACGCTGTGTCTGATCCTGCAGATCATCAAGCCTTACCCGCTCGCCAAGTGGGGCTACGGCTCGGTCGACAGCGTGCACTACCTGGTCGAGGCCGAGCGCCGCGCCTTTGCCGACCGCAACACCTACCTGGGCGATCCGGCCTTCGTGCACAACCCGATCGACACGCTGCTCTCGGACGCGCACGCGGCGAAGCTTCGCGCCACCATCAAGCCGGACAAGGCCACGCCGTCATCCGAGATCCAGGGCAGCCTGGGCGCGCCCGAAGGCAATCACACCACGCACTACTCCGTGGTCGACAAGGACGGCAACGCCGTCGCCGTCACCTACACCGTCAACTTCCTGTTCGGCAACAAACAGATCGCCGGCGACACGGGCTTCTTCCTCAACGACGAAATGGACGACTTCACCGGCAAGCCAGGCGTGGCCAACGGGGCCGGCCTGGTCCAGGGCGTGATCAACCGGGTCGAGCCGGGCAAGCGACCCTTGAGCTCCATGACGCCAACCATCGTGCTGCGCGACGGCAAGCCGTTCATGCTCACGGGCAGTCCCGGCAGCGCCACCATCATCTCGTCCACGTTGGAGAGCTTCCTCAACGTGGTCGACTTCGGCATGAACATGCAGCAAGCCGTCAACGCGCCACGCCTGCACCAGCAGTGGTATCCGGACGTCGTTTACGCGGGGCAGGGCCTGCTCACGCCGAAGTCGCAGCAGACCCTGGAAGCGATGGGCTACACGTTCAAGCAGTTCAGCGGGGGCGCGGTCGAAGCGATCCTGCTCAATCCAAAGACTGGCTTGCTGGAAGGCGCCAACGACCCCCGTCGTCCAGCCGGTCTGGCAGCCGGCTATTGATGGGTTCTTCACGCAGGAACAGGGGTCATGTTCATTTTATTCGGATGGCTAAATGGGCCACGGGGCCAACCGGGCTATCGTGCCATCCTGATCACGAAGAAACGCCATGACGAAAAGCTACATCCCACCTCTGACCACGAACCCGCATGGCCCTCTCTACCGAGTCGATAAAGGGATCAGGGCAGCGCAGCAACGGCTGGATGCCGCCATCGACGCGAAGCGGCATCACACCAACCAGAATCTCGCCCACGAGGTGATCAAGGAGGCTCGCGAAGGACTCAAAAAGTCTGAGCAGTTGCGTGTGCTTAAGATCAAGGAACTCGCGCAGAAGGCCGCGGAGATCGATGACAAGAACGGGGCCGCGTTCACTTGAATCCCCCAAGGAAGTGAACCTGACCCGTTTTCCTTATCGGACCGGCATGGGGAGTGCTATCGTTTTTATGCAGGCCCTGGCAGTGAAAGCCAACGGCGAACCCTGATTTTGCGCAGGCCTGCGGGTCTGGCGGTCCGCACGCGCCGCGACCGCCATGCTGTCCAGAGCGGCATTGCGAAGAGGTGAGCGCCATGAGTGGTCATCATGCCGACGCGGTGTTTGCGGGTTCCGTCCCGGAACTCTACGACACGTACATGGTGCCGCTGATCTTTGCGCCGTACGCGGCCGACCTGGTGAGCCGGCTGAGACCGAGGCGTCTTTTCCGGGTGCTGGAAATCGCCGCCGGTACCGGCGTGGCCACGCGTGCGATGGCGGCGGCGCTGCCGGAAAGCTGCGCGATCGTCGCCACCGATTTGAACCAGGCGATGCTCGATCATGCCCGCGCCGTGGGAACCCCTCGCGCCGTCGAATGGCGCCAGGCAGACGCGTTGCAATTGCCGTTCGAGGACGCGACGTTCGATGCCGTCGTGTGCCAGTTCGGCGCGATGTTCTTTCCGGACAAGTCCAGGGCGTTCGCCGAGGCGCGTCGGGTGCTGAGAAAAGGGGGCGTCTTCATTTTCAGCGTGTGGGACCGGATCGCAGAAAACGAATTCGCCGACGTCGTCACCACCGCGCTGGCATCCGTCTTTCCGTGGGATCCGCCGCGCTTCATGGCCCGCACGCCCCACGGTTATCACGAGCGCGAGCAGATCGCACGGGATCTGGCCAAAGGCGGTTTCACCCGCTCGCGGCGGATGGACACCGTCGCGGCGCGCAGCCGCGCGGAGTCTCCCCAGAAGGTCGCCTTGGCTTACTGTCAGGGCACCCCGCTGCGGAACGAGATCGAGGCCCGCGATGCCACCCGGCTCGGTGTAGCCACCGAGGTTGCCGCGGAAGCGATCGCCAGGCGATTCGGGCGGGGCAGTGTCGACGGCAAGATCCAGGCGCACGTTGTCACTGTTGAAGCTGGCGACTGACGGCAAGCATCGCGGCCGGCTGACCGCGTCCGAAATGATGCCAGGGGCAATGGCCGTGGCCAGATATGCCGGGCACGGTCCTGCCATCGCGAACGGACTGATCCGGTGCCTGCGAAAGGACTAGACTGGCCTCGGTAAACGTTCCCGCCCCTGGGCGTGGAGGGTTTCGGCATGGTGACCTGGGCGTACGCGGCAATCCTGGCATGGTCCGTTGCCATGCCTGCGCCGGCCACGTCGGTCGCGCCGGTTGCCTCGGTCGCGCCGGCCACGCCGGCCGTGTTGCCGATGCCGCGCCCGGAGCAGGTCATGGCGGTGCCGCCGGAGTTGCGTGCGCAGCTGCAGCAACAGGTCATCGATGCCAGCGGTTCCGGAAGGTCGCGACTGGAACGGCTGGTGGGCTTCCTGTTCCAGAAGTCGGGCCTGGGCATGGAGTATTCGGCCGACGCCACGTTGACCATCGAACAGGCCTACCGCACTCGCAAGGCCAATTGCCTGACCTTCACCCTGCTGACCGTGGCGCTGGCGCACGAGTCCGGCTTGCAGGCCTACGGGCAGGAGCTTGACGACGTCGTGGCCTGGCGCGTGGGCGACGACATCGTCTACCGGTTCAACCACGTCAACGCAGGCATCGCCATTGGCCGCTCGCGCCTCACGGTGGATGTGGCGCGGGATCTGGTGATGTCGCACAAGCCACCCGAGCGGATTTCCGACCAGCACCTGCTGGCGCTCTACTACAACAACCGCGCCGCCGAGCTGCTTGCCGGTGCCTCGCCCGCGGCGGCCGCTCCGTACATGGACATGGCGCTGCAACTGGCCCCGCGCTATGCCAGCGCCTGGGCCAATGCCGGCGTGTTGCACCTGCGCGAGGGCGACCCGCGGGCGGCCGAACGCGATTACCTGAAGGCGCTGGCGCTCGACCCGGCGAACGCGGGTGCACTGATGAACCTGGTGGCGCTGTACCGGAACAACGGCGACGAGGCGCGCCGCGCCGTCTATGCGCGGCGTCTCGAGAAGGTCCAGGTGAAAGACCCCTACTTCCAGTTCCTGCAGGCCGAGGACAATGAGAAGCAGGGCGATTACGCGGGTGCCGTGCAGCACTACCGGCGGGCCATCCGCCTTTATGACGGCGACTCGCGTTTCTACCTCGGACTGGCCCGCGCCTATCGGCAACTGGGTGAGGAGCGCCACGCACGCCGGGCCATGAACCGCGCCGCCGCGCTAAGCCGCCGCAGCGCCGGGAGCAGGAACTAGGGTCGAGCCAAAGCCGGAGTGCGCTTTTCGAGCGGGCCGGAGGAGCTGGCCGGTTCGGAACTTCCTTGTATGCGACAGGCTCCCGCGCAGATTCGGGTCCCGGTACCACGCTGGATCGGCGCCCCGTTCGTTTTCAGTAGAAGCGGATGCCCGGCCTGAGAACGCACTGGAAGAGCAGCAGCAACCCCAGGGCTGCGGCGAACAGGTAGGCGAGCGACGGGGCGGTCGAGGTTCCGTTGGCCCTGGCGTCGCGTACGCGCCAGGCTCCCGCCTGGATCCAGGGGATGCCACAAAGGAGTACCAGCAAGGGCACGATGAGAACCTCGAGCAGTTCGCGCGGAACGCGGAACGGGACGACCAGCGCGGTGGCGAGCAGCGCCGGCAGCGTGATGGTGCGGAACACGAAACGCGCGCGGAAACCAGGACCCTCGATGTGCTCGCGTGCATGGGCGAGCTCGAGCGCCGGACGCCGGAATTGCAACGCGATGGCCGGCATCAGGCCCAGGGCGAGCAGGCCCGCACCGATGCGCGCGGTTTCGCCGAAGTGCAGGTAGCTCATCGCCATGCCGACGTCGCTGCCCTGGCTCAACGCCCCGATGACCACCTGCGGCAACGCCATGAAGCAGCCGCAGTACGCCATCCAGTACAGGAACAACCGGGTGCCGTCCGATCGTTCCCGCGGCCGCCCGAGCAGCCACAGGCAGAACAGGCCGACGGACAGGGTCGCCAGCGCGCCGGTGCCCTGGAACAGGCCGGCAAGCGGATTCGTGCCTTCCCAGCTGTGGTTGTTGTGGTACAGGGTTGGGCGCAGGCCCGGCGTGAGCGCCTTGGGCAGCACCAGGAACAGTTCCTGGATGAAGAACGTCAGGTTGAACGCGAGCACGTAGAGCAGCGTCGACGCCGCCGTGAGCCGCCAGCTTCCGGCGATGGCTGGATGGTCGCCATGTGTGCGGCGAGCGGATACGGCGCCGGCCACTCCCAGCGCCAGCGGAGCCGCAACGATCGTCAGCGCCGAGGCTGCGAGGATCAGTACCGGTCCGGCAGTCATGCTCCGCGATCTCCTGAAATGCCAAGGGACATTCTGTCGGCGCGCGCCCGCAGGGTCGATATGCCGTCGGTCACGCCGGAGTCCCGCAACGGGAAAGCCGCCGACCTGCCTTGCGCGCCGGACGTATACTGATCCCCGCTGCTCCGCCGCCGCGACAGGCGGCCTGTTCCGCTACGGGAGATCCGCCATGAAATCTTCCCCGCTGTTCCGTTTTCTGTGTCTGGCCTGTCTGGCCCTTGCTTCGGTGACCGCATGGGCGGCGACGCCGCCGGACAACGTCAGCGTTCGCTACAAGGATCCCCAGCACTTCACCGAGGCAAGACGCAATTTCGGGTTGCACCTGGTCAGGCCCGACGCCTACCTGGAGCCGCTCAGGACCTACATCGCCCAGCGCGCCTCGCGCATCCTGGCGCCGGGCCAGCGGCTGGACATCGAGGTGACCGACGTGGTCCGTGCCGGCCAATACGAGCCGTGGCGTGGCCCCGACTTCAACGACGTGCGCATCATCAAGGACATTTATCCGCCGCGCATCGACCTGAATTTCACCTTGTACGGCGCCGACGGCAAGGTGCTGCGCGAGGGCAGCCGCAAGCTGCGCGACGCGGCTTTTCTCAGCCGCAGTTCGCCCGTGGATCAGGACTCGCTGCGCTACGAGAAAGCCCTGATCGATCTCTGGCTGCGCAAGGGCGCCGCGAAGCTTTGAGAAGGTCGTCGCTGGGCGGCAACGGCCCCAGCCCCGTCTTGCTGCCGTCGATCGCCGGGTGATCACGGCCCGCGGCGGGAAGTGATCGCGATCCCTGCCAGCAGGGATTTCGTGACCGGTGTCTTGCCTGCCACGTCGAGCAGGTGGGCCCATTGCTCGTCGCTGAGCGGGTTCGAAGTCGCAAGCACGCGCCGGATGCTTGTTCCCGTGTCCTCGCTTTTTGAAAGCTCGAGGTCGACGTGGATCTCTCCCACGTCCCAGCCCTTCCTTTCGGCGTACATCTGCAGGGTCATCGCCGTGCACGCCCCCAGGCTCGCCAGCAGGTAGTCGTAGGGCGCGGGTCCGGCGTCCTGGCCGCCGTGTAACGCCGACTCGTCGGCAACCAGGTCGTGCCTGCCGGTGGCGATGACCGTTCGGTAGTGCGTGGAAGTGGACTTCGCGCTTGCGCTGGAAACAGGTTTCAGATGCATGAGGATTCCTCCATGCCAGGGTGAACGCCGTTGGTACGAACCGGGTCAGAGCCGCTTGCCCGTCCGCTGGAATACTACGGCCCTGGGGCATGCCGCGCTGCCCGGCTTCCACTGCAAGTCAGTCCACGAGGCGCCTCGTTGCGGCGCCTCGTCTCGCCTGGTGTGACGCCGTTCGCGCTGCTTCACCCATCGGCGGGCCTGTGCCGCAGTAGCATGTGTGCCGGGGGAGTGGACGTCAGCGCAGTCCGCGTGCCTCGGCGGAAATCACGCGCGTGTAAAGTGTCAGGCGAATGCTCCAGACAATCGAGGCTCCCATGGTCCGTACCGGATGGTTGTGGTTGATGTGTGCAGTGCTGGCCACGGTCGACGGCGGGGGCGCCGCGCTGGCAGCTGACGCGCAAGCGGCGAAAGACGCGCGAGCTTCGGCGGCGCCATCCTCCGAGCGCATGCCGGAGCCGACGCACTATGCGGACTGGCCGGCGATCGAGAGCCGACTGCCAGCCGATCCCGTGCTGGAAGCGCGCGTGCGAAAGATGGTGGCGAGCATGAGTCTCGCCCAGAAAATCGGTCAGATGACGCAGGCCGAGATCAAGTCCATCACGCCGGCCCAGGTGGCGAAATACCATATCGGCTCGGTACTCAATGGCGGCGGCTCCTGGCCCGGTGGAAACAAGCACGCCGGTATCGGGGATTGGCTGGCGCTGTCCGACCGTTACTACGATGCGTCGATGGCGACCGACGCGGCGGTCAAGGTGCCGGTCATCTGGGGCATCGACGCCGTGCACGGGGACAACAATGTCTTCGGGGCCACGATGTTCCCGCACAACATCGGCCTGGGTGCGGCGCACGACCCGGCCCTGATCGAAGCCATCGGTGCGGCGACCGCCAGGGCGGTGCGCGCCACCGGCGTCGAATGGGTGTTCGCACCAACGCTCGCCGTGGCGCAGAACGCCCGCTGGGGACGCACCTACGAAAGTTTCTCCACCGACGGTCCGCTGGTGCGCGCCTATGCGCGCGCCTACGTGGAAGGACTGCAGGGCGGCTTTGGCGACCACAACGTGATGGCGACCGCCAAGCATTTCATCGGCGACGGGGCGACCCACAACGGAACGGACCAGGGCGACGCCAGGGTCAGCCTGAAGGACATGATCAACGTGCACGGCTCGGGCTACTTCGGCGCGATCGAGGCCGGCGTGCAGAGCGTGATGGCGTCCTACAACAGCTGGGATGACGTGGCCGCCGGCATCGACTACGGAAAAATGTCGGGCGCGCGCGCCTTGTTGACGGGTGCGCTGAAGGACAAGATGGGCTTCCAGGGCTTCGTCGTTTCCGACTGGAATGCCATCGGCCAGTTGCCGGGATGCACCAATGCCAGTTGCCCGCAGGCGATCAATGCCGGCATCGACATGGTGATGGTGCCCGACGACTGGCAGGCCTTCATCGCGAACACCACCCGCCAGGTCGAGAACGGCGACATCCCCATGGCGCGCATCGACGACGCCGTCAGCCGGATCGTTCGCGCCAAATTGCGCATGGGCCTGTTCGGCAAGCGGCCTTCGCAACGGGCGGGGGCCGGCGACGCCGGGTCATTGCAGAGCCGCGAGCTGGCGCGGCGCGCCGTTCGCGAGTCGCTGGTCATGCTGAAGAACAATCACGGCGCGCTGCCCTTGAAGCCGGGGTCGAAAATCCTGGTCGTGGGGAAGAGTGCCGACAGCCTGTCCAACCAGACCGGCGGCTGGTCGTTGACCTGGCAAGGCACGGGCAACGGCAATGCCGACTTCCCCCACGGGGAAACGATCCTGGCCGGGCTGCGCCAGGCCGCTGGCGCGGCGAACGTCACTTACAGCGAAACGGCGCAGGGCGTGGATCTGAAGTCCTTTGACGCCATCGTGGCCGTGATCGGCGAGACGCCGTACGCGGAGACCATGGGCGACATCATGCCGTCGGCGACGCTGCGGCATAGCGATCGCCATCCGGAGGACCTGGCCGTCTTGCAGACGGTGGCCAAGGGCGGCAAGCCCGTCGTTACCGTGTTCGTGGCGGGGCGCCCGCTCTACGTCAACGACCTGCTCAATCTCTCCGACGCGTTCGTGGCCGCCTGGCTGCCCGGGACCGAAGGCGAGGGCGTCGCGGACGTGCTGTTCGCACGCCATTCCGGCGCGGGCTCCTACAACTTCAGTGGAACGCTCGCCATGCCGTGGCCGGGTGTCCCTTGTCCCGACGCGAGCGGTAGCGGCATCAAGGCGGCGCGCTGGCTGTTCGCGCCCGGCTACGGGCTGCGCTATCCCGGCAAGCACGAGATGGCCACGCTGCCCACCGATCCCGCCGTCGACGCGTGCGCCGAAGCGTCGGTGCTGTCGGTGTTTCACACGCTTGCCGTTCCCCCGTTCTCGCTCTACCTGGCCGATGCGGACCCGGAGCATCCCGCGCATGACATCGGCTCCGATCTGAACGCCGTCATCGAATGGCCGGCCAGCCATCCGGTGCTGCGTTTGCGCACGGTTCAAGTCAACACCCAGCAGGACGCCAAGTCCGTGACGTGGCTCGGCGCCGGCCGATTCTTCGCGCGGAGTCCCCAACCGAGGAACCTGGCGCCGCTCGTATCCACCCATGCGGCCCTGCAGTTCGATGTGGTGATCGCCACGCCCGCCAAAGGGCCGGTGAAGGTGTACATGGGCTGTGGCGACGGTTGCACGAGGAGTGTCGACCTCACGCACACCTTCGCCACCTATGCGAACGGCGACCGCCACACCGTGTCGATTCCGCTGGCGTGCTTCATCAAGGGCGGCGCCGACCTCTCACACGTCGACGTGCCGTTCGGCGTGCTGGCATCGCCGCCGTTTTCCGCCGCGTTTGCCGACGTGAAAATCGTCGCGGGTGCGCCGGCTGGACGCGCCGACCTGACGTGCGCAAGCCTGGGCGCTCCGTGAGCGTGGGGTTGTCGCCAGTGAACCGCAGCGTGGTCGATGGGCCTTGTGTGCAGCATGGATGAGCGCAAAGGTGTTTCCGGCTGGATGGCCGTGGCATCCATCACCCTGATCACCATGCTCGCGCTGGCGGCCCTTTACGCGCCGCGGCGCAAGCATTCCGCGATAGCGTCCAGGGTGACCTCGACGCCGCTTCCGGTGACAGCCCCGGTCAAGCTGTGGTTGAGCACGGCTGATCGCCGACTGCGCCTGGCGCGGCAGCCCGACATCGAGATGAGCGACCACGAGCCGTCGCCCGCCGATGTGGTCATCGACGTCACCAAGAAATATCAATCCATCGTCGGCTTCGGGGCAGCGTTGACGGACTCGTCGGCGTGGCTGATCCAGAACAAGCTGGATGAGGGGCAGCGCACGGCGTTGCTGCGCGAGCTGTTTGGACCGCCGCCCAACCTCAACTTGAACATGACGCGCCTGACCATCGGCGCCTCGGATTTCTCGCTGCAGCACTACACCCTGGATGATCTTCCCGCCGGCGAGGTCGATCCGGCATTGCTGCATTTCAATGTCGCCTCCAATCTGCAGGACGTGATACCGGCCGTGCGCGAGGTCATGTCCGTCAACCCGCAGCTGCGCATCATCGCGTCGCCATGGAGCGCGCCGGCGTGGATGAAGACCAGCGCGAACCTGATTGGCGGAGAGCTGCTGCCGCAGTTCGAAAGCGCGTACGCGGACTATCTCGTCAAGTACCTCGACACCTACCGCGGGTACGGCATCCCCATCTTCGCCTTGACCTTGCAGAACGAGCCGGGCTTCGTGCCGGTGACCTACCCGGGCATGGAAATGCCCGCGGCCACGCGCGCGCGCATCATCGCGCAGTATCTCGGCCCGGCGCTGGCGGGCCGCAAGCCGAGAACACGCATTCTTGGCTGGGACCACAACTGGGACGCACCGGAACAACCCCTGGGCGTGTTGGCCGACCCCGCTGCGGCGCGCTATGTCGATGGCATTGCCTGGCACTGCTACAGCGGCACCCCGTCCGCGCAGGGTGACGTGCATCGCGCGTATCCCGGGAAGGACGTCTACATCACCGAGTGCTCGGGTGGCGACTGGGAGTCCGCGCGGAATGGCGAGCTGATGTGGTTCGCGCGCGACCTGCTGCTCGCCGGGCTCAGGCACTGGGCGCGCGGTGTCGTGTACTGGAACCTGGTACTCGACGAGCAGCATGGTCCGCATTTCGGCGGGTGCGACCTCTGCAAGGGCGTGGTCACGATCGACTCGCGCACGGGCGAGGTGAGTCGCAACGACGAGTACTACGCGTTCGCGCACTTCAGCCGATTCGTCCTGCCCGGTGCCGTCCGCGTGGGGTCCGGCGAAACCGACAAGGAAATCAACAATGTGGCCTTCCAGAATACCGCCGACGGATCGGTCGTGCTGGTGATGGTAAACAGCCATGTGGATGCGCGCCGTGTCTTCGTCACGCAGGACCAGGTCCGTTTCCAGTACACGTTGCCGGCGCAGAGCGTGGCGACTTTCGTATGGAACCCGGTTGAGGCCGGCAAACCCGCGGATACGGCAAGCCCACCGCCGGCCACGAGCGGGACGGTCGGCGAGCGCAAGGTGATGGAGTGATGCAGTGTTGCGGCAGGCGCCTTTCTGCATCGACGGGATCGCATGATCTGCCCAACCTCCCATCGGCTTCGCAACGTCGGGGTCATGGCGGCGTTCTTTGCGGGAAGCGTCTCGCTCTGGCGTGTCGTGGCGGCCGGCGTTTCAGTCCGGTGTTAAAGTCGCAGGCATGGATGTCCCTGCAGAGCGAGCGACGCGATGACTGATGCCCCCTATCCGATCGGCACACCCGGACGCCCCTGGGGGACTGAGGAAGTCGCTGCCTGGCGGTCGCGCCAGACCGTGCAGCGCAGCTACAGGACGGACGTGCTGAGCGTGATCGATACCCTGCGCTCGCGCTTCGACGTGTCGGAGTACGGCCGACTCGATTACGCGCCCGACAGCTACCCGCTGTTCGCGATCAAGAGCCGCGGCTGGCGCGACGAGCTTCCCTGCGTGCTGGTGACCGGCGGCGTGCACGGCTACGAGACCAGCGGCGTGCACGGCGCGCTGCAATTCGTCGACCGGCATGCGGCGGACTATGCGGGCCGGGTCAACCTGATCGTGGCGCCGTGCGTCAGCCCGTGGGGCTACGAACGCATCCACCGCTGGAACCCGGACGCGCTGGACCCGAACCGCTCGTTCCGCGACGACAGCCCGGCGCCGGAATCGGCGGCGCTGATGCGCCTGGTCGCGCCGCTGCACGATCGCGTGCTGGTGCACATCGACCTGCACGAAACCACCGATACCGACGAGTCCGAGTTCCGCCCCGCGCTGGCCGCCCGCGACGGCAAGGCGTATGAGCCCGGGGAGATTCCCGACGGCTTCTACCTGGTCGACGACAGCGAGCATCCGCAGCCGGCGTTCCAGCGGGCGATCATTGCGGCGGTGGCGAAGGTCACCCACATCGCGCCGGCCGATGCGAAGGGCGAGATCATCGGGTCGCCGGTGGTCGCGCCGGGCGTCATCGAGTACGCACTGAAGCCGCTCGGCCTCTGCGCCGGCATCACCGGCGCGCCGTACAAGACCACCACCGAGGTCTATCCCGACAGCCCGCGGGCGACGCCCGAACAGTGCAACGCCGCGCAGGCGGCGGCGGTCTGTGCGGCGATCGATTTCGCGCTGGCGCATCCTGCGGTGGCGTCGGCCGGGCGCTGACCACCGGCTTTGCCCGATTCGACCGGCCACAGCCAGTCGGTGCGGCGGCGATGGCGGTCAGCAACCGGCGAGGGGATGACGCCTTGCATCAAGGCGCGGTGACCGGAGCGCCCGCGTCCGACGATCCGGCGTCCAGTTGCAGGTAATCGATGTCGAGCACACGCGCGCCACCTTCGACGTCGATCCGGTTGAAGCCGCGCAGCAGCGGCGCGCTGACCTCGGCGATGGACCAGTCCGGATCGTCCTTGCTGATCGTGATGGATGCCACCGCCGCGCCGTTGACCTTGATGCGCGGCTGGGCGGGCAGGCCGAGATCGGCGAAGCGCACGCGCAGCGCACCGACGCCCTGCGCCGGCACGTGGACCTCGAAGCGCAGGCGTCCATCGGTGCCGCCGGCGATGCGCGCCTTGTAGCCGTTGGATGCCTTGCTGTCGGCAACCATCACGGCCGAGCGCAGCGCGGCGTCCTCCGCCTCGTAGCGGTCGAACCGCAGCGGCGCGGAGGCAAACAGGATCTGGTTGTCGGCCGCGCTCTCGGGCTTTTCCGGCGAGGACGAAGAGGTGACGTGCAGGAAGCGGCCGTCGCCGCGCAGCATCAGCGCCTGGGTCCAGCCGGCGTGGATGTTGCCGGTGAGCTTGTGCACGGGAGCGGCCACCTGCCACCAGGGGCCGCGGCCGGAGGCGTTGTTCCAGTACAGCGCGTGACCGCCTTCGTCACCGCCGCCACCGGCACGTTCGGCCGAGACGATGATCACGCCTTCCGGACCGCCCTGCGGGAACCAGCGCACCACCGGGCAGGCCTCGGGGAACACGCCCGACGCGGTCATCACCGGATCGCCGTGGTCGGCCGGATCGCCCCAGTCCAGCCCGTCCCGGCTGTACTTGATGAACACCTGGCCGTTGCGCGGGCCGTCGATGTTTTCGTAGGTCATCGCGTAGCGGCCGTCGGGCAGGCGCTGCACGATGGCCATGCCCGGCCGCTGCACGCCGCCGGGAATCGCCACGTCGACGGTCTCGCGGCCCCAGTGCCGGCCGCCGTCGGTGGACACCTTGTGCGCGAGCAGCTGGTTGTAGCCGTCGGCCTTGTGCTGTTCGCTGGAGTAGTAGGCGACCATGCGGCCGTCGTCCAGGATGTGCACGTCGGGTTCCCACACGCCCTTGTTGTCCTTGCTCTCCGGCCGGCCGCCACCCTTGACGATGGAGCCGCGATAGCGCCAGCTGCGGCCGCCATCGATGGACGCGTACAGCTGCAGGTCCTCGCTGATCACGCGGCCCTGGGCGTCGTTGCCGGTGGCGTTGGCCGCCAGCAGCAGGGTGCCGGCCTTGAGGTCGCCGCTGGCGCGCGGGATTTCGCTGATGTTCGGCTGCCAGCGCAGCTGCCACAGCTTGTCGCTGGCATGCGGCTGGTCGGTGACGTTGGCGAGGAAGTTCCAGTGATCGCCGTCGTCGCGGCTGCCGTACAGCGCGATGCCCTTCATGCCGTCCTGCTCGAACACCATCAGCAGCGAACCGTTGGCCTGCGGGTCGGCCTGATGCGCCAGTCGCACCACCGACACGTAACCGGTGCCGTCGGCGAGACGGGTGCCGACGATGTCGTCGGCATCGGAGTGCGCCGCGGCGTTGGCGGTCAGCAGCGCCAGGCTGCAGGCGGCGAAGAGGCGGGTGAATCGGTTCATGGGCTTTTCGCTCGTCAGGGTCTGGGGTGGGGCGCGGTGGAGACCGCGGCATGTGCGCGCCGCGCGCAACCGAACAGTTGCAGCGGAATGGCCGCGGCCATGGCGCGATAACCCGCGTCGTTGGGGTGGATGTGATCGCCGCTGTCGAGCTCGGGCCGCAATTGCAGCGGGTGCGCGGGATCGCGCAGCGCGGCGTCGAAGTCGATGACCGCGTCGTAGCCGGCGCGGTGGCGGATCCAGTCGTTGACCCGTGCACGCGCGTGTTCGCCCGCGGCGGAGTACGCGCCCTGCGTGCCGGCAAAGGGCAGCACGGTCGCGCCGTAGATGCGCAGGCCGGCGGCATGCGCCTGCGCGATGATCTCGCGCAGGCCATCGACGACGTGCCCGGCGAGGGCGTTGCCGTCGACGCGCCGATGCTGCCTGGCGGCGACCATGGTCGGCTCGCCGATGTCGTTGATGCCGCCAAGCAGCAGTACCGCGCGCACACCTTGCTGCGCGAGCACGTCGCGGTGGAAGCGCTTGCGCATGCTCTGGCCCTGGCCGAACGTGCCGTAGAACGCGCTGACCTGGTTGCCGTCGATGCCGGCGTTCAACACGGCGTGGCGGCAGATGTTCTTGTCCGCCTCGCGCAAGCGGCGTGCCAGCAGGTCCGGATAGCGTCGATCGGCGTTGACGGTGGAGCGGAAGCCATTGGTGATGGAATCGCCCAGCGCCACGATCGCCGAGGTCGGCAGCTCCGGTTCGACCTCGACGCCGGACAGCCAGTCGTTCGAGTCGATCGTGCCGGCGACCGGCATCGTCGCCACGTCGGTGTAATCGCCGCCGACCGAGATGAAGTTGTCGTTGACCGAATCGGGATGCCACGTGCTGGGCGCGATCGCCTGCGCCGCGTAAATGCTTATGCCCAGCGTATCGCCGGCGTGCACGGCGAGCGGCAGGGGATCGCTGTAGCGGCTGGTGCCGGCGGGAATCGTCACGCTGGCTGCGCCGTCGAAATGCAGCGCGTGCAGGCTCGACGGTATCAGGCTGCCGTTGCCGGCCGGCGCCCGCACGCCCACGCTGACCGCGCGCAGGGTCAGCGCCCGGGTGCCGAAGGTATTGGCGAGGCGGATGCGCACTCGTCGGCCGCCCGCGCTCAGCAGCACCATCTGGCGTACGGTCTGGCCGGCCAGTGGCCTGGCCGCCTGCGGCACATCGAGCTGCGCGTTGGCGGGGATCGGCGAGCGGATCATCGCCGCGCTCCAGCTGCCGACCCAGCCGCGGGTGCCTGCCGCCCGGCCGGATCCGCTGGCGAGCGCCAGGGCGACGGTCATCAGCAGCAGGCACGTATGCCGTTTCATCAGCTCTCCGCAGGTCACGCGTTTCCCTCAACGTCATCCGCAGGCAAGGCTGCCCTTCGTGCAAAGAGGCAGCGATGGCGGCAGGGGAGGGGCGCCGCCATCGCTGCAAGCACTCACAACTTGAGGCGGATGCCCAACCCGATGGTGCGGTCCTGGTAGCGGATGTCGCGCGGACGCGAGCTGCCGTCGCCCCAGTACTGGTGCAGGTTTTCGCCGGTGAGGTTGGTCGCGGTCAGGACCACCGTGCTGTGCTTGTTGAGGTCGTAGGCGACGGAGAGATCGAGCTGGTTGGCCGGCGCGACCTCGTCGTTCACGCCCGCCACGGTCGGCTGCGTGAAGAAGTCGATGAAGCGGCTGCGGTAGTTGTAGGCCAGTCGGGCGGACACGCCGTACTTCTCGTACATGAGCACCGCATTGCCGTTGTTCTTCGACACGCCCTGCAGCGGCGACACCACCACCGGCCCGCCGATGTACTGCGGCGAGCGGGTCGAACCCTCGATGTAGGTGTAGTTCAACTGCACGCCGAGGCCGCTGAGTGCGCCCGGCAGGAAGTCGAAGAACTGCTGATAGGCGACCTCGGCGCCGTCGAGGTGACCGCTGCCGGCGCTCTGCGGCGAGGACAACTGGTAGGCATCGCCGTTGATCGTCACGTCGGTCACGTAGTTCTGGATGTAGCCGTTGATGTCGCGATAGAACACGCCGCCGCTGATGTAGCCGGCCGGTGCGAAGTACCACTCCAGCGAGGCGTCGTAGTTGTTCGACTTGATCGGCTTCAGGTCCGGGTTGCCGCTGGATGCCGCGCCCGCGCGATTGATCGTGCCCGGGTTGAGCGAGAGCGACGGATTGAGCTGGCCGAAGCCCGGATAGCTGACGGTTTTCGCGCCGACCAAACGCAGCTGCAGCGCATCGGTCAGGTGCAGGTTGAAGCTGAGGTTGGGCAGGTAGACTGGCGCGCTGGTCGACGTCGACAGCGGCGAATAGATGTTGGTCGAGGCGTCGTACGAGAACGCGTCGAGGCCGCGCTTGACGCGTTCCATGCGGAAACCCATCAGGCCGTCCACCGGCATGCCGAACAGCTCGGTGTCGTAACCCGCCTGCACGTAGGCCGCATAGGTCTTCTCGTCGATATGGTAGTAGCGGCCCGGGTTTTCCGCGGCCAGGCCGGAAAGCAGGCCGTAGAAGTTGCGCAAGGCGTCGGCGTTCTGGGTCAGGTAGTTGAAGCAGCCGGTCAGCCATGACACTGGAATGGCCGAGGTGGTCGGCATGTTGCAGAAGAAGCTGCTCGGGAAGTTCGCGGTCACCTGGTTGGCCGGGTTCGGCGTCTCGGTGATGTTGCCGGTACCGGCGCCACCGGGCGGCGGCGTGGAGATCTCCACGCTGCCGATGTACTCGGCCTTGTGATCGGCGGCGCGCAGGCCGAAGTCGAGATAGCTGAAGAAGCTGCCGTTGATGTCCCAGGTGCCGTCGCCGCGCCACGCGTATTCCTTGCCGCGCTCGGTGTGCCAGGTCTGGAACAGGCCGTTGAGATAGTAGTTCGACGGGTCCAGTTGCGGGTTGCCGCCCAGCGTCCAGTTCTGCTGGTTGCCGGCGGTGCCGTTCCATACCGTCGTGATCGGCCCCTTCAGGAAGGTGTCGATGATGAACGTGTTGTCGTTGAACGAGGACGAGTTGAGCGACACGTCGGACGACAGGCGCAGGCGGTCGCCATGCCATTTCACGCCGATCGAATTCTGGATGTCGTGCCCGTGCTGCTGGTGCGCCTGGGTGCTGGTGGCCGCATACGTGTTGCCGGTCCAACTGCCGCCGTTGGCGTCGCAGATGGTCTGCCCGTAGTACGGCGAGCCGGTCAGCTGGTTCGCATAGCAGGTGTTGCCCACGCTGAGGTTGTCCGGCGTGACCGCACCGACCGGAAAGCTGAAGTAGAACGGCTGGCTATAGTCGTCCGACACCCAGTCGTAGATGCCCTCGGCGTAGAACTCGGTGCTCTCGTTGGGCTTCCACTGCAGCGCGTAGTTGATCTCGGGGCGCTGGCGCCGGCCGATGTTGTAGTCGGCACCGAAGCCGTTGGGGGCCGCCACCAGGTTGCCGCCGCTGGTGATCGGCGTACCGCTGCCGTCGGTCAGCACCTTCGGGAAGTCGCCCCAGACCGCGTCGTACTCGTAGTGCTGCGCCATGAACGAGGTATTCAGCAGCGCGCCGAATTCGCCGATATCGGTGTTCCAGCGATTGCTCATCAGCACGCTGAAGTTCGGATCGCTATGCCCGGTGTACTTGCTGTGGGTCTGGGTATACGTGGCGGCGAGTTTGGAGCCCTCGAAGTCGAAGGGCCGGAACAGTTCCATGTCGACCAGGCCGGCGATGCCACCATCGAGCAGGCTGGCTTCGCTGGACTTGTAGACCTTGATCGCCTTGACCGCGGTCGACGGCAGGTTCTGGAAGGCGAAGCTGCGGCCCACGCCGCTGAAGAGCTCGCGGCCGTTGAGCGTGGTGACCACGTTGGGCAGGCCGCGGATCACCACCGAATTGGTCTCGCCCTGGAAACCCTGCGCCACCTGCACGCCGGTGATGCGCTGCATGGCATCGGCGACGCTGTTGTCGGGCAGCTTGCCGATGTCCTCGGCGACGATCGAGTCGACCACCATGCGCGCGTCCTGCTTGATCGACTGCGCGCTTTGCAGGCTGCTGCGCAGCGGCGTCACCGTCACGCCGGAAAGATTGGTGACCGCTTGTTCAGCCGCCCTGCGTTTCTTCTCCCGCTCCGCGGCGGTCGTCGCCGGTGCGGTGGTCGACGAGGCGGTGGAATCCTGCGTCGTGTCCTGCGCGGGTGGCGGCGTACTGGTGGCGGGCGCCGGCGACGGCGTCGCGGCGTACGCCGGCGACAGCGCTGCGGCGATCATCGTGGCGAGCAAGGTGACTTGTATGCGGTTGCGGGTCATGTGAAGGCCTCCCCTCAGAGGTGTGGTCTGGCCGGTACGGCCGGTGTCTTTTGCGGTGATGTCATCGAGAAATCCGGAGGAACGATCCGCGTCGCGCGCATCGATCCGTCCGCCGTCGGTTGTCGGTCCATCCATTCGCGCGACCGGAGCCGCGCTTCACGTCATTGCGGCGCCGGCGTCGTCGCCGGCAACGTCTTCGCTTCTTCGGGCACCACGCCACGCGGTGCCGCGGTCAGGCTGCGCAGGATGTCCGCCTCGCGCTGGCGATACGGCGTGCCATCGCCATGCAGCAGGTCGTGGAACCAGATCGGGGGTTCCTGCGCGGTATACGGGTGCTGCCAGGAGTCCCACGGAAACCGGGTTTGCGTGCGGCCGTCGACGAAACCCCAATTGACCATGCCGACATCGCGCTTCTTCGCCAGCGGCAGCACGCCATCGATGGTCGAACCCGCGCCGCGTGCCATGTACTCGGTGCAGATCAGCGGACGGCCATAGCCCACCAGTTGATCCACCCGCTGGTTGAACCCTTCCGGCCAGTCGTAGCTGTGGAAACTGATCACGTCGGACTGGGTGATCTGCGTGCGCTCGACGGCATTGAGCTGGTCGAGCCTGGACCAGTCCGGGTTGTGCCACAGGCCGCTGGTCAGCGGCTGCACCGGGTGCGCGCTGCGCGCCCAGTCGAATACCTGCGGCAATAACCTGGCGACGAGCTCGATCTTGTTCGGCGCTTCCTGCTTCTGGTAATTCCCGCCGCCGGGATTGTCCGGCTCGTTCCATACGTCCCACGCGAGGATGCGCTTGTCGTTGGCGAAATGACCGACGATGCCCTTGACGTAGCGCTCGAAGCGCGGGTACTGGCTGGCATCGGCCAGCGAGGCGCCCGGACTCTGCACCCAGCCGGAATTGTGCACGCCGGGGATCGGCGGATGCTGCGGCCCCAGTTTCGGATCCGGATCCCAGCACGAGTCGAACAGCACGAAGATCGGCTTGATGCCGTGGCGGTCGGCGATCGTCAGGAACGCGTCGATGCGCTTCTCGAAACCCTTCGGGTCCTGCTGCCAGAGCTGGTCGTGCAGGAACACGCGCATGGTGTTCATGCCGAGCTTCTGCGCCCAGCCGAATTCGAGATCGATGCGCTTCGGGTCGAACGTGGCCGCCTGCCACATCTCGAGCTGGTTGATCGCATCGGCCGGCACGTAGTTGCTGCCGACCAGCCATTTCTGCTGCGCATACCAGGCGTTGGCCTTGGCCGCCGACCAGCGCGCATCCGCGGCATGCGAGGGTACGGCGACGAGCGCGGCGAGGGCGAATGTTGCGGCAAGCAAGACGCGTTTCATGTTCTTCGGAACCCCTTCAGCTGAATCGGCAGTCGTCCCGGAGCGGCGCTGCCTCCAGGGTTGCCGCTATTTGTCATATAAAATACAGAGCGATGCGTACGGGTCGGACGGGATGTGTCGATCGCCCATGCCGGCGGGCGACTCCCTGGCGGTGGAATCAGTGGTTGACGGTGGAGAACCGGTAGACCATCAGGTTGCGGTAGGTCTGGCCCGGCCTGAGCACGGCGGAACCGAAATCCGGATGGTTCGGCGTGTCCGGGAACAATTGCGGCTCCAGCACGAACGCATCGCCTTGCCGGTAGATGCGGCCGGCGGGGCCCACGGTGGTGCCGTTGAGGAAATTGCCCGAATAGAACTGCAGCCCCGGTTGCGACGAGGTCAGCGTCAGCACGCGGCCGGATGCCGGATCCTCCACGCGCGCCACCATGCGTGGCGCAGCGCTGGCCCGGCGGCTGATCACCCAGTTGTGGTCGTAGCCACGCCCGTTGAGCAACTGCTGGTCGCTGCCGGTGCGGATATCGTGGCCGATCGGCTTGGGCTGGCGGAAATCGAACGGCGTGCCGGCGACGCTGGCGAACTCGCCGGTCGGAATCGAGGTGGCATCGACCGGCAGGTAGCTGTCGGCGGGAATCGTCAGGCGCTGGTCCATCACGCTGCCGGAGCCTTCGCCGCCGAGGTTCCAGTAGGTGTGGTTGCTCAGGTTGACGAGGGTCGCCTTGTCGGTGGTGGCTCGGTAGTCGATCGACAGCCGATTGTCTTCGTCCAGCGTGTAGGTGGCCGTGACGGTGAGGTTGCCCGGGTAGCCCATCTCGCCATCCGGACTCACGTACCGAAGGGTCACGCTGGCCTGTCTGGCGTCCTGCTTCATATCCGCCACCGTCCACAGCACCTTGTCGAAACCCTTGCTGCCGCCATGCAGGGAGTTGGGCCCATCGTTGGTCGGCGTGCTGTAGTTGCGGCCGTCGATGCTGAACTTGCCCTTGGCGATGCGGTTCGCGTAGCGGCCCACGGTGGCGCCGAAATACTGCGGCTGGTCGAGGTAGCTGCCGACCTTGGCGTAGCCCAGGATGATGTCCGCGCTCTTGCCGCGGCGGTCCGGCGTGGTCAGCGACTGCAGGCTGGCGCCGAGCGTCATGACCCGCGCGCTGATCCCGTGCGAGTTGGTCAGCGTGACCGACTCCACCTTGCTGCCATCGTCCAGCGTCCCGAAGACGCCACGCGTGGCGCTGGCCGACCGTGCCGTCATCGGCATCGTCAATGCCGCGGCACAAAACAGGCCCGTGATCCACTCTGCTCGCTTCATCAACCCTTCCCGCTTGGTGTCGGATTCGCCGGACAAGGCGTGGGAGCTATGCGATCATATTGTAGGACAATATGCAAGTAACCCGGCCGTTGATCATGCCGGATCGGGCGCGCCGGGATCGGCGTCGGGATGCGCTTTTCGATGACGCGCTGCAGCAGTCGCGAGGTGTATGATCGGGCCGGTACTGCGCCACGGCTTGAGTGCGACAAGGTGTGCTAAGCACCAAACACAGCGCGGTTCGAAGCCAAAAAGGGGACGGCAAACGAGTTGCGTGAATGCCGGGCTGGTGCCATTCCGTGCGGGTCTTCGGGGCATCCATGCAAAAAACTTTCGTCACAATGATGACGCTGCCAATACGGTCTGATATAACCCACTTGTATGACAAATAAGACGATCAAGGAAGTTTCCAGGCCCGCGGCGAAAGCCGCGGCGGCCACGACCGCGGCGCGGCCACTGACCGCGGGAAAGCGGGCCGCATCGGGAAAGACCCGGCGCACGCTCGGTTCCACGCCGACGCGCAACCTGCACGGGCACGTCGTGCATGAGCTCGGTCAGCGCATCGTGGGCGGCGAGCTGCGCCCCGGCGAACTGCTGCCGCGCGAGGAAACCCTCGCCGACCAGATGGAAGTGAGTCGCACGGCGTTGCGCGAAGCGATGAAGGTCCTCTCGGCGAAGGGGCTGGTGGAATCGCGCCCCAAGGTCGGCACGCGCGTGCGCGATCCGCGCTTCTGGCATCAGCTCGATGCCGACGTGCTGGGCTGGCGCTGCGCGTTGATGCCCACCGAGGATTTCGTGCGCAAGCTGGTCGAGATGCGCGAGGTGATCGAGCCGGCCGCCGCCGCGGCCGCCGCCGTGCGCTGCAGCGTCGAGCAGCTCGAACGGCTCGACGCCGCCTACGCCGCGATGGACCGGGCGAAGGATCTCAACGCCTGGGCGGAGGCGGATCTCGCGTTCCATGAAGCCGTGCTCAACGCGACCAACAACGAGCTGATGACCTCGCTTTTCTCGGTGATCGAGACAGCATTGGGAACCTTCTTCGTGCTGTCGGCGCGTACCGCCAAGGATTTCAAGTACTCGCTGCCGCATCACCAGAAGGTGCTGGAGGCGATCCGCCGCCGCCAGCCGGACGCGGCACGCCGCGCCATGCTGCGCATGGTCGCCGACTCGCGCGCGAACATGGAAAAGCGCCGTCGCAGCGCGGGCAAGGCCTGAAACCATGCATTGGCTGATCGGTCTCGACTGGGGCACGTCGCGTTTGCGGGCGATGCTGTTCGATGGCGATGGCGCCGTGCATGAAACGCGCAGCCGCGCGTGGGGCATCCGCCATCTGCCGGAAGGCGGTTTCGATGCGGCGCTGTCGTCGATCTGCGAGGGCTGGCCAAGCGCGCCGGTGCTGGCGGCGGGCATGGTCGGCAGCCGGCAGGGCTGGCGCGAGGTCGGCTATGTCGATACCCCCGCGGGCATCGACGCCCTGGCCGCCGGCATCGTCGACGTGCGCGGCGCGGATGGCCGCCGTGTCGGCATCATTCCCGGCGTGCGCGATGCGTTGAGCGTGGACGTGATGCGCGGCGAGGAAACCCAGGTGGTCGGCGCGCTGGCATTGCGGCCGGAACTCGCCGGCCACGTGCGCCTGCTGCTGCCCGGCACGCACAGCAAATGGATCGACGTGCGCGACGGTCGCATCGTGCGCCTCGCGACCATGATGACCGGCGAGCTCTACGCCATCCTGCGCGAGCATTCGATCCTCGGCGCGGGCCTTCCCGGCGCGACCGCTTCGGCCCTGGATGTCGATGCGTTCGATGCCGGCGTGCGCGCGGCGCGCGACAGCGCCGCCGCCGGTGCGCTGACGAAACTGTTTTCGGCGCGAGCATTGATGCTCGACGGCCGGCTGGCACCCGGGGCGGTGCCCGATTACCTGTCCGGCCTGCTGATCGGCGAAGAGCTGCGCGCGGGGCTGGCCTCCGGCTGGCTGCGCGGCGATGCGCCGCCGCTGCTGGTCGGTGACGAGTCGCTGTGCGCGCGCTACAGCCGCGCGGCGACGGCGTTCAACCTGGCCAAGCCCGATACGGTCCTGGAGGCGTCCGCGCACGGCCTTTGGCGCATCGCTCGCGCTGCCGCCCTGGTCGGCGAAACGCCCCTCGTTTACGGAGAACACTGATGTTTCGCAGCTGGCTCGAGCCCTTGCCGTTGATCGCCATCCTGCGTGGCCTGCGCCCGGAGGAATCGGTGGCCATCGGCACCGCCATCGCGGACGCCGGCTTCCGCATCCTCGAAGTGCCGCTCAATTCGCCGCGCCCGCTGGAAAGCATCCGACTGCTCGCCGACGCGCTGGACGATCGCTGCCTGATCGGCGCAGGCACCGTGTTGACCGTCGATGCCGTCGCGGACGTCACTCGTGCCGGCGGCAAGGTGATCGTGATGCCGCATGCCGATACCCAGGTGATCGCCGCAGCGAAAAGCGCGGGCCTGTTCTGCGTGCCCGGCGTGTCCACGCCGACCGAAGCGTTCGCCGCGTTGCGCGCCGGTGCCGATGCGTTGAAGGCATTTCCCGCCGAGCTGGTCACGCCTGCGGTGCTGCGCGCGTGGCGCGCGATCCTGCCGCCGGAGGTTCCGCTGCTACCGGTCGGCGGCATCGGCCCGGAGGGCATGGCGGTCTACCGCCGCGCCGGGGCGGCCGGCTTCGGCATCGGTTCGGCGCTGTACGCACCGGGCCGCAGCGTCGCCGAGGTGGCGGACGCGGCACGCGCTTTCGCCCTCGCATGGGTTTCGTCTTCCACCGAATCGGGCAACAGGGACACACGACGCGCATGAAGATCACAAGCCTGACCACCTACCTGGTTCCGCCGCGCTGGCTGTTCGTGCGCATCGACACCGACGAAGGCCTCAGCGGCTGGGGCGAGCCGGTGGTCGAGGGCCGCGCGCATACCGTGGCCGCCGCCGTCGACGAACTCGCCGACTATCTGATCGGCAAGGATCCGCGACACGTCGAAGACCTCTGGAGCCTGATGTACCGCGGCGGCTTCTACCGCGGCGGTCCGATCCTGATGAGCGCGATCGCCGGCATCGACCAGGCGTTGTGGGACATCAAGGGCAAGGATCTCAACGTGCCGGTGCACGTGCTGCTGGGCGGGCCGGTGCGTTCGCGCATCCGCGTGTATTCGTGGATCGGCGGCGATCGCCCGTCGGACACCGCCAAGGCGGCGGTCGATGCGGTCGCGCGCGGTTTCAGCGCGGTGAAGATGAATGCCACCGAGGAGCTGCAGTTCGTCGACACCTACGACAAGGTCGAGCGCGTGCTGGAGAACGTGCAGGCGGTGCGCGACGCGGTCGGCCCCAACATCGGGCTGGGCCTGGATTTCCACGGCCGCGTGCACAAGCCGATGGCCAAGGTGCTGATGCGCGAGCTGGCGCCGTTCAAGCTGATGTTCATCGAGGAGCCGGTGTTGTCCGACCATCTCGAGGCGATCCCCGAGCTGGCCGCGATCACGCCGGCGCCGATCGCGCTGGGCGAACGGCTGTATTCGCGCTACGACTTCAAGCGCGTGCTGGCCACCGGCGGCGTCGACATCATCCAGCCCGATCCGTCGCACGCGGGAGGCATCACCGAAACGCGCAAGATCGCGGCGATGGCCGAAGCCTATGACGTGGCGCTGGCCTTGCATTGCCCGCTCGGCCCGATCGCGCTGGCCGCGAACCTGCAGCTCGATGGCGTCTGCCACAACGCCTTCATCCAGGAACAGAGCCTGGGCATCCACTACAACGCCAGCAACGACCTGCTCGACTACGTCAGCGACCGCAGCGTGTTCGCCTACGACGACGGCTTCGTCACCATTCCGAACGGACCGGGCCTGGGCATCACCGTCAACGAGGAATACGTGGCCGAGCGCGCGAAGGTCGGTCATCGCTGGCGCAATCCGATCTGGCGCCACGCCGACGGCAGTGTCGCCGAATGGTAGGCGCCCGACACCCCGACCCCGGAACACACGCCATGTCCGCTTTCGCCTGTTATCCCAGCCTCGCCGGTCGCACGGTGCTCATCACCGGCGGCGCCACCGGCATCGGCGCCGCGTTCGTCGCGGCCTTTGCGCAACAGGGCGCGCGGGTGGCGTTCCTGGACATCGACAGCGCCGGTGCCGATGCCTTGCAGCACGGCCTGGGCGACGTCGCGCACGCGCCGCTGTTCCTGCGCTGCGACGTCACCGATCTCGACGCCCTGGGCGCGGCGATTGCCGAAGCGCGCGCGCGCCTCGGCCCGATCGCGGTGCTGATCAACAACGCCGCCAACGACGTGCGTCATGCGCTGGCCGGCACCACCGCGGCGGATTTCGAGCGCAGTGTCGCGGTCAATCTGCGTCATCAGTACTTCGCCACCCAGGCGGTGGTCGACGACATGCGTGCGCTGGGCGGCGGCTCGGTGATCTGCCTGGGCTCGACCGGCTGGATGATCAAGAACGATGGTTACCCGATGTACGCCATGGCCAAGGCCGGCGTGCGCGGACTGGTCAACGGTCTGGCGCGTTCGCTCGGCCGCGACCGCATCCGCATCAACTGCCTGGTGCCGGGCTGGGTGATCACCGACAAGCAGCGCGAGCTGTGGCTCGATGCGGAAGGCGAGGCGGAAATCGCCCGCCGGCAGTGCCTGCCCGATCACTTGATGGCGCCGGACCTGGCCCGCGCCGCGCTGTTCCTCGCGGCCGACGACAGCCGCATGTGCACCGGCCAGGACTTCATCGTCGATGGCGGCTGGGTGTGAGCGGCATCGTCGCCCGCAGCGCGCTCGACGCCGGCAACCTGCTGGGCGAAGGCATCCTGTGGTGTCCGCGCGCGCAGGCGCTGTACTGGACCGATATCCAGGCGTCCATGCTGTGGCGTCATCGCCCGGCGGACGGCGCCACCGACACCTGGCCGATGCCGGAACGGCTCGCCTCGTTCGCGCTGTGCGAGGACGACGACTGGCTGCTGCTTGGCCTGGCCACGCGGCTGAGTTTCTTCCACCTGCCCAGCGGTGCGCTGGAGCCGTTGTGCGAAGTGGAGGCCGAGCTGCCCACGCGGCTCAACGATGGCGTCTGCGATCGCGAAGGCCGCTTCGTATTCGGCACCTTGCACGAGCCGCGCGATGGCGGCCCGAAACAGCCCGTCGGCAGTTTCTACCGCTTCGATGCGGATCTGTCGCTGCACCGGCTCGATCTCGGCCACGTGGCGATTTCCAACAGCCTGGCGTTCAGTCCCGACGGACGCACGATGTATTTCTGCGACTCGCCGAGGCGGGTCATCCAGCGCTGCGCCTATGCCGTCGACGGCAGCGTCGGCGTCGCCGAGGACTGGCTGGACCTGTGCGCCATCGACGGCGAGCCGGACGGGTCCACGGTGGATGCCGAAGGTGGCCTGTGGAACGCGCAATGGGGCATGGGCCGCGTGGTGCGCTACATGCCGGACGGACGCCAGGACCTCATCGTGAGCGTGCCCGCGCGGCAGCCGGCCCGGCCCGCACTCGGCGGCGCCGCGCTGGATACGCTCTACATCACCAGCGCCCGCGACGGCCTGTCCGCGCAGGCACGGCGCGACGATCCGCAAGCGGGTCATCTGTTCTCCGCGGCGTCGCCGGTGAAAGGCCTGCCGGAACCGCGCTTTGCCGGCGTGCCGCGCAGCGCGGATGCGCGCGAACGCCACAACTCTCTTCATGCATCGTCACCTACGACACCGCCAAGCGGTGCACCTTCCACCCGGAGCCATCCATGAACGCCATCGCCGAACCGATCAAAGCGCATCCCAGGGCTGCGACCATCTTCACGTGTGTGCTGGCGGCGCTGGCCGGGTTGATGTTCGGCCTGGACATCGGCGTCATTTCCGGCGCCACGCAGTTCATCCAGGCCGAGTTCCGGATCGACGACCGGACCATCGAATGGATCGTCAGCGCGATGATGCTGGGCGCGGCCATCGGCGCGCTGGGCGCCGGCTGGATGTCCTCCGCGCTGGGCCGCAAACGCTCGCTGATACTCGCCGCGACCCTGTTCGTCGCCGGCTCGCTGCTGAGCGGCTGGGCGTGGTCGCCGGCCACCCTGATCGGCGCGCGCTTCGTGCTCGGCCTGGCCATCGGCGTGGCCACCTTCACCGCGCCGCTGTACCTGGCCGAGGTCGCGCCGGTGCGCATTCGTGGCGCGATGATCTCCACCTACCAGCTGATGATCACCATCGGCATCCTGGTCGCGTTCCTGTCCGACACCGCCTTCAGCTATTCGGGCAACTGGCGCTGGATGCTCGGCGTGATCGCGATTCCCGGCGCGCTGTTCCTGCTCGGCGTGCTGTTGCTGCCGGACAGCCCGCGCTGGCTGATGATGCGCGGACGCAGGGCCGAAGCGGTCGTGGTGCTGACCCGCCTGCGTGGCGACGCCGCGGTGGTCGTCAGCGAAGTGGCCGACATCGAGGAACAGCTGAAGACGCCGCAGCGCGGCTGGCACCTGTTCCTGCAGAACTCCAATTTCCGTCGCTCGGTCGGGCTGGGCGTGCTGCTGCAGGTGATGCAGCAGTTCACCGGCATGAACGTGGTGATGTACTACGCGCCGCGCATCTTCGAGGGGATGGGCTACAACACCGAATCGCAGATGTGGTTCACCGCGGTCGTCGGCCTGGTCAATGTGCTGGCCACCTTCATCGCGATCGGGCTGGTCGACAGGCTCGGCCGCAAGCCGATCCTCTATATCGGCTTCACGGTGATGGCGCTGGGCCTTGGCGTCGTCGGCACGATGATGCATCTGGGCATCCGGACGCACGTCGAGCAGATGTTCACCGTGGCGATGCTGCTGACCTTCATCGTCGGTTTCGCGATGTCCGCCGGGCCGCTGATCTGGACGCTGTGCTCGGAAGTGCAGCCGTTGAAGGGCCGCGACTTCGGCATCGGCTGCTCGACCTTCACCAACTGGATCGCCAACATGATCGTCGGCGTGACCTTCCTGAGCCTGCTCAACGGCATCGGCAATGCCGCAACGTTCTGGTTGTATGCGGGGCTCAACCTGGTGTTCCTGGTGATCACCTTCCTGCTGATCCCGGAAACCAAGGGCGTCACGCTGGAGCAGATCGAACGCAACCTGATGGCCGGCAAACCGCTGCGCGAGATCGGGCAGTAATGCGGCGAGGCGAGGGGGCCGGGACCATGCTGATGCGGGTCACGCTCGCCGCACTCGCGGCCATGCTGCTGTGCGCACCCGTGGCGGCGCGTACGGCGACGGCGGCCACCGCGACGTTCAGCAACCCGCTGCTGCCTTCCGGTCCCGATCCCTGGGTGGCGCAGCGCGACGGCTGGTACTACTACACCCACACCCTGGGCGACCGCATCGCCTTGTGGAAGACGCGCGACATCACGCGGCTGGCCGAGGCCTCGCCAGTGGTGGTGTGGCGTGCACCGGCGAATGGACCCAACTCCCATTCGATCTGGGCGCCGGAGCTGCATTACCTCATGGGCAAGTGGTATCTCTACTACAGCGCGTCCGATCGCCGGCATGACGACGACGCCCATCGCCACAGCTTCGTGCTGGAGAACGCCTCGGACGATCCCACCCGCGGCACGTGGGTGGACAAGGGCATGCTGAAGACCGCCCACCCCGGCATCGACGGCACCGTGTTCGAACTTCATGGACGACTGTATTTCGTCTACTCGGCGTATATCGGCGATCACAGCGATCTGATCATCGCGCCGATGGCGAACCCGTGGACGCTGTCGCCGCAGCAGGTGGATATCGCGCATCCGACCCATCGCTGGGAAATGCAGGGCGGGCGCAAGATCCTGGAAGGTCCCGAGTTTCTCCAGGGGCCGTCCGGCAAGGTGTTCCTGACCTATTCGGCCAGCGCATGCTGGTCGGACGACTACGCGCTGGGCCTGCTCAGCGCCAGCGCGGATGCCGACCTGACCGATCCGGCGTCATGGACCAAATCCGCGCAGCCGGTGTTTGCGAAGTCGGTGGCGAACGGCGTGTACGCGCCCGGCCACAACGGCTTCTTCAAGTCGCTCGACGGCAAGCAGGACTGGATCATCTATCACGCCACTACCGGGCCGGGCTGGAAATGCAAGCAGCGATCGCCGCGCATCCAGCGTTTCGACTGGCGCAGTGACGGTACGCCCGATTTCGGCCTGCCGGTGAAAACAGGCGTGCCGCAGGCGGCGCCGTCGCGTTGACCGGCATCCGTCAGCAGCATTGTCGCAGGCTGGCCGCAACTCGCTTGCCAGAACACCACCGCCACCACGCTGCATACCAGCGCCAGCATGAAGCCCAACTCGTCGATCGCATAAGGAGTGATGCGGCCGTGCGATGGTAGAGCAGATGTAACCACCGTCGCAGCGTTCCGTGAAAACCCATCCGGCGCAGCATGCATTTCCGCAGGGTGACGGCAGTACTCTTGCCCGGATTCAACGTACCTGGAATGCCATGTCGCTCAAACTCGATTTCGAACTGATGGCCCGCTACAACCAGTGGATGAATGCGCGGCTCTATGCCGCCGCCGCGCAGCTGGACGAGGTGCAGTGGCACGCGGACCGGGGCGCGTTCTTCGGTTCGATCGCCGCCACGCTGGACCACATCCTCGCCGCCGATACGCACTGGATGAAGCGTTTCGCGGCAGCTTTGCCCGACCTGGCCTCGCTGGATGCCGTGCGCGCGCTGCCGTTGCCCGAGCTGGTCCGCGGCATCACATTTCCCGATTTCGCGCGGCTGCGCAGCGGGCGCGAGGCGATGGATGCGGCGATCGTTGACTTCACTTGCGAAGCCACCGATGCGTTGTATGGACGGCCGCTGCGCTACGTGAACAGCGCCGGCGAATCCCACGCCAAACGGTCCGGGCTGGTGCTGCGTCATGTCTTCAATCACCAGACCCACCATCGCGGCCAGGTCACCACCTTGTTCAGCCAGCTCGGCGTCGACATCGGCGTGACGGATCTGTCCGCGCTGATTCCGGAGTGCCTCGACTGAATTGACCGCGTCATGCGGCGGAATCGCGTGCCGAAGCTGTGCTAGCATCCGGCGTTGAAGGGGAGTAGCTCCCAGTCGCTGTCGCCGTCATTACGGGCTTTTGCCCCGGTGCAGCAGCAAATCGCCAGGCGATTTGCGAGCAAGACCTTCGCCGTTCCACGGCGAAGGTGCGTCCATCACAGATGCCTGTCCGCCGTGGCCTTTCGAGCCTTGCTGGAGCATCCGCATGCCACTGGACGTCCATCCGAAGTCGTGAAGCGCGATGGCGCGCTCACCGTTTCTGTTTGCCGGGGCTTGCCCCGGCAGGCTGGCCGCGCATCCGCGTGGCTGGCGCCACCCCTTCACGCAACACCCGAGGAATACCCCATGCTGTGTCCCGCCTGCAAAGACGTGAACCTGTCGATGACCGATCGTCAGGGCATCGAAATCGATTATTGCCCCAGCTGCCGCGGCATCTGGCTCGACCGCGGTGAGCTCGACCGGCTCATCGAGCGCGCGGAACTGGCGGCTCCAGCGCCCGCGCCGACGGCCCGCTTCAAACGCGACTATCCGCCGCCGCATCGCGGCGATCACCATGGCGATCACCTGCCGCACGAGCATCGGCCCAGGCGGCGCAAGTCGTTGCTGGGGGAGTTGTTCGATTTCTGAGCAGCGACGGTTCCGCTTTTCTGCGTCCCACAACCGTGCCGTCACGCCGTCAGCGGTGTGATGGCGCGCAACCCCTCGTCCATCGAAGAGACTTCCCATGGAATTGCTGGCCAATCCCGAAATCTGGATCGCCCTCGCCACGCTGACAGCGCTCGAGCTGGTGCTCGGCATCGACAACATCATTTTCATCTCGATCCTGGCCGGCAAGCTGCCGGCGGAGCAACGCGACAAGGCGCGCCGCGTCGGCATCGTCCTGGCGGCGGTCACCCGCCTGGGGCTGCTGCTGGCGATCGCCTGGATCGTCGGGCTGACCGCGCCGCTGTTCTCGCTGTTCGGGCATGCGTTCTCGTGGCGCGACCTGATCCTGATCGGCGGCGGCCTGTTCCTGATCGGCAAGGCCACGCATGAAATCCACCAGAAGCTGGAAGGCGCCACCGAGCAGGTGACGGTGGGCGCGGCGGCAGCGACGTTCGGCGGCGTGATCGCGCAGATCATGCTGCTCGACATCGTGTTCTCGCTCGACTCCATCATCACCGCGGTCGGCATGGTCGACGAGCGCTGGGTGATGGTTGCCGCGATTCTCGCCTCGATCGGTTTCATGCTGGTGTTTGCCCGGCCGATCGGCGAGTTCGTCGAGCGCCATCCCACGGTCAAGGTGCTCGCGCTGAGCTTCCTGATCATGATCGGCCTGGTGCTCGTGGCGGACGGCTTCGGCCAGCACATTCCCAAGGGCTACATCTATGCCGCAATGGCCTTCTCGGTGTTCGTGGAGCTGATCAACCTGTGGATCCGCCGGCGCGCGAGCAGGCAGGTCGCGCCGGTGGCGTTGCACGAGAAGTACGCGGAGGGCGGCACCGAATAGGTTTGCGGGAGTGCGGCGCGCCGGCGTGATGGCGCGCCGCCGTTGGTGGCCCGGAAGCCTGCGTGGCTTGAAGCCGTCCGGCTTCGCGCGAGGTTCACGCGTGCGCGATCGTTCCGGATACCATGATTCCCCTGCGGCTCGGAGCCCTTTCATGACCATGCTGCGCGACGCCACTCCCGCCGACTTTCCCGCCATCCTCGCCCTCAACGAGGCGTTCGTGGCCGTATTGAGTCCACTCGACGGTGCGCGGCTGGCGCGCCTGCATGTGCAGGCGGCATGGCATCGGGTGATCGAAAGCGATGGGCGGATCGACGCATTCCTGCTCGCGTTCCGCGAAGGGGTGGACTACGACAGTCCGAACTACCGCTGGTTTGCGCGGCGCTATCCGCGCTTTCTCTACGTGGATCGCATCGTGGTGGCCGGCAGCACGCAGGCGCGCGGCGCCGGCAGCCGGCTCTACCGCGAACTCCATGCGCTGGCGGTGCACGATGCGGTGCCGCTGATCACCTGCGAGTTCGACATCGAACCGCCCAACCCGGCGTCCGAACGTTTCCACGCCAGGCTGGGTTTTCGCGAAGTGGGTCGTCAGCTGCTGCATGGCGGGCGCAAGACCGTCTCGCTGCAGGCGCTCGATGTGGCCGCGGGCGACACGCCGCTGGCCGACGCCGGCTGACGTCCGGAGTCCGCGGCCGGCTGCCGCCGGGAGTCATCGCCTTGCAGCGACGGTAAAGGGCTATGCTGGCGGTCACCACGCCAGGAGGCTCCCGCCATGACCACGGTCTCCGGCAAGACGAAGAACGGCTTTACCTACGAAGGCGATTACGAACAGGCGAGCGCTGGCCGCGTCATCTGGACGGCGACGTTCCGCCGCGATGGCGATTACGCCGGCGTGCGGCACGGCCGCATGTTCGACATGCAAGGTGTGGCGCCGGCGGCGCTGGATGACCTGGTGAAGGCCGACATCGAGGCGACGTGGACTGACGCGACCTGATCCGTCCAGCTCCAGGCGCAGGGTTTGTCGGACGGCGATGTCGTCGTGCCGCGACCGGCGCGCTAGCCGATAATGCTTCCCCTTTTGATTGCCTGGCATGCTCGTGACTGACCTTCGGCCGCCGTTGCTGCTGCTTCCCGGATTCCTGTGCGACGAAGATCTGTGGCGCGACCAGTTGACGGGTCTTGCCGATGTCGCCGATGGCCGGGTCGCCGACCTGGGCCACGGCGACAGCATCGCCGGGCTGGCCGGCCAGGTGCTGGCGATGGCGCCGCCGCGTTTTGCGCTGGCCGGCTTTTCGTTCGGCGGCTACGTCGCCCAGGAAATCGCCCGGCAGGCGCCGCAGCGCATCGAACGGCTGGCGCTGCTCGACACCTCGTTCCACGCCGATACGCCCGAACGCATCGCGCAGCGGCGGGGGGCCAACAAGTCGGTCAGCCTGCCCGGCGAGTTCCGCGGCATGACCGAGCAACTGCTGCCGAGCTTCATCGCGACGGACCGCCTGCACGACACCGCGCTGGTGCAGCGGATCAACGCGATGACGTTGCGCCAGGGCCGCGAGGTTTTCGTGCGGCAGAACGCGATGCGGCGGGAAGACGGCGCGGCGGCATTGCGCGGGCTGACCTGTCCGGTGCTGGTGCTGTGCGGCCGGCACGACGTGCTCACCCCGCCGGCACTGCACAAGGAGATGGCGGCGCTGATGCCGCAGGCCGAGCTGGTGGTGGTCGAAGACAGCGGCCACATGAGCCCGATGGAACAGCCTGCGGCGGTCACCCGGGCGATGCGGCACTGGTTGGCGGCGTAGCCGGGCAGTCGTCGCCTTGCGCGGGCCTGCGTCCGCCTGTCCGGCTGTCCGGCGCCATCTCGGCGGCTGTCCGCGGACAGACGATCCGCCTCAGGAGTGTCTCGCCAGCGATAGCAAAAACAATGGTTTGCACAGGTCTGACGGGTTGGCACGGCGATTGCTCTCCATGCACTGCAGGGAACATCACCCATCACTGGAGACACGTCATGAAATTCGAATCACTGATCCTGGCCAGCCTGTTCGCCGTCTGCTTCGCCGTTTGCGCGCTGGTCATGGGCGCGATGCTGACGACCACGCCGAGCTCGGTGCAGCTGGCCCATGCGGACAAGGCGGCGCTGATCGTTCCGGTCGCGCCGGCGAGCTGAAGCCGCGGGCGCGCAGGCACACCCTCCTGCGCCACCGGATGGTTGCGACGAATTGCCTCGGACCATGGCTTTAGTCATGGATGGGAACGCCGGGCATTGGGTAGGATCGGGGTTTACCCACGACGAGATCCGTACCGATGAAGCATCCCATCGCGCTGGCCCTGGCCATTGCCCTGTCCGGCTCCATGGCCGCCTGCACCGATACCGGCAGCGGCAAGAACGAATCCGCCACGTCGCAGGCGCAGACCGGTGCGGTGGCCGCCGACGCCGGCAATCCGTTCTTCAGCGAAAGCCCGCTGCCGCTGCACTACCCGCAGTTCGACAAGATCAAGGACAGCGATTTCGCGCCCGCCTTCGACCGCGGCATGGCCGAGCATCTCAAGGAAGTCCAGGCGATCGCCGGCAATGCCGAGGCGCCCACGTTCGACAACACCATCGTCGCGCTGGAGAAGTCCGGGCAGATCCTCTCCCGCACCTCGACCGTGTTCTTCAGCCTGGTCGGCGTGGACACCAACGATGCGCGCAAGGCGCTGCAGGCCGAGTACGCGCCGAAGCTGGCGGCCCATCGCGACGCGATCTCGCTGGATCCGGCATTGTTCGCGCGCATCCAGCAGCTGTACGACACGCGCGACAGCCTGGGCCTGGACGCCGAAGGCGTGCGCCTGATCGAGCGCTACCACACCAATTTCGTGCGCGCCGGCGCCAAGCTGGCCGATGCCGACAAGGCGCACCTGAAGGCGATCAACGGCGAGTTGGCGAAGCTGGGCACCCGGTTCAGCCAGAACGTGCTGGCCGAGGTGAACGACTCCGCCGTCGTGGTCGACACGAAGGAAGAACTGGCCGGCCTCACCGACGAGCAGATCGGTGCCGCCGCCGCTGCGGCCAAACAGAAGGGCCTGGACGGCAAGTACGTGATCGCCCTGCTCAACACCACCGGGCAACCACCGGAAGCCCAACTGCAGAACCGTGCCCTGCGCGAACGCTTGCACCAGGCGTCGATCGTGCGCGGCAGCCGCGGCAACCAGTTTGACAACACCGCGATCGTGTCGCAGGTGCTGAAGCTGCGCGCCGAGAAGGCGACCATGCTCGGCTATCCCACCTACGCCGCCTACGTGCTGGCCGACGAGACGGCGAAGACGCCCGAAGCGGTCAACGCCATGCTGACCAAGCTGGCGCCGCCGGCGGTGGCCAACGCGAAGCGCGAGGGCGCGGCGATCCAGGCGATGATCGACAAGGAACAGGCGGCGAAGGGCGAGCCGACGTTCGCGCTGCAGCCGTGGGACTGGGCGTACTACACCGAGAAGGTGCGCGCCGAGAAGTACGACTTCGACGAGAGCCAGCTCAAGCCCTACCTGGAGATGAAGAACGTGCTGGAGAACGGCGTGTTCTACGCCGCCGGCCAGCTCTACGGGCTCAGCTTCAAGCAGCGTACCGACCTGCCGGTCTACAACCCCGACGTGCTGGTGTACGACGTGTACGACGCAGACGGCAAGCAGCTGGCGATCTTCCTGGCCGACATGTACGCGCGGCCGTCCAAGCGCGGCGGCGCGTGGATGAATTCCTACGTCGAGCAGTCCGCGCTGACCGGCAACCTGCCGGTGGTCGCCAACCACCTCAACATCACCAAGCCGGCCAGCGGCCCGACCCTGCTGACCTGGGACGAGGTGACCACGATGTTCCACGAGTTCGGCCATGCGCTGCACGGCATGTTCTCGAACGTGAAGTACCCGTACTTCAGCGGCACCAGCGTGCCACGCGATTTCGTCGAGTTCCCGTCGCAGGTCAACGAGATGTGGTCCGACTGGCCGAGCGTGCTGGCGAATTACGCCAAGCACTACCAGACCGGCGCGCCGATGCCGAAGGCGCTGCTGGACAAGGTGCTGGCCACCTCGAAGTTCAACCAGGGCTTCGCCACCACCGAGTACCTCGGTTCGGCGATGCTCGACCAGAGCTGGCACCAGATCGGCGCCGACAAGATCCCCGAGGCCGGCGGCGTGATGGCGTTCGAGGCCGCTGCATTGAAGGCGAACGGCACCGACTACGCGCCGGTGCCGCCGCGCTACCGCACGCCGTACTTCAGCCACATCATGGGCGGCTACGCGGCCGGCTACTACGCCTACATCTGGTCGGAAGTGCTGGACGCGAACACGGTCGAATGGATCAAGGCGAACGGCGGCCTCACCCGCGCCAACGGCGACCGCTTCCGTGCCACCCTGCTTTCGCGCGGCGGCAGCAAGGACGCGCTGCAACTGTTCCGCGACTTCACCGGCCAGGAACCGAAGATCGAGCCGCTGCTGAAGCGGCGCGGGCTGGACGCCGCGGTCGACTGATCCGGCATCGCCTGCTGGAAGCGCAGCCGCCCGGAGCGATCCGGGCGGCTTTTTTGTGTGATGCCTGGAACGGGGAAAGGCGTCGATTCCCGTAGACTCCACTCAGGCACCGGTATCAGCAGCCGGCCGCCGGGTTCCTATCGGAAACGCACGATGCCCTTCACGCCGTCGCTTCGCCGTTCGCGTGCTTCGCAATTCATACGTTGGCTGCCGCTGTGCGTATGTTGCGTGGCCGGCGGCGTCGCGGCCGCGGTCTCGCCGTCGGACCTGCAGGGCACGTGGGAAGTGGTGCAGGTGGCCGTGGACCAGCGCGACCAGCCGCACTGGGCCTGGTTCCCCGACGACCCGCGGCTGCTCGGCCGCAGCCTGGAGATCGGCGCGGCAGGCATCGCACTCGACGACGACTCGCGCGCCTGCACGCAGCCGGCGCTGTCGGATCTCGCGCCGGGCACGCTGCAGGATTTCATCGGCCAGCACTTCCCGCGCCCTGCGCGCTTCGAGACGCCGGCCGCGCCGACGCTGCATGACTTCGGCCTCGAGCTGCCGGATGCGGCGATCGCGCCGGTGCAGGTCCGCTGCACGCCCGACGCCTCGCCGTGGAACGGCGCATGGCTGGTGCGGTTGCCAACCGGGCGCCTGCTGACCAACTTCGACAACAGCGGCTACGTGCTGGTGCTGCAGCGGCGCGAGCCGGGTGCCGCGATCCGCGCCTCCTTCGCCTGCGGCAAGGCGCGCTCCACCGTCGAACAGGCGATCTGCGCATCGCCCACGCTGGCCGGCTACGACCGCAGTGTCGCGGCGGCCTATCGCCGCGCGCTGGGCCTGGCCGGTGACGACGCCGGCGCAGTGAAACAGGCGCAGCTCGAATGGCTGCGCAGTCGCGATGCCTGTAGCGCGAACGCCGCATGCCTGGGCCAGGTCATGCGCGAGCGCGTCGACCAGCTGATGCAGCAGTAGGTTGCGACAAACGGCAGCGCGTCCCGGCGTGCCGGCATGCGCTGGAGCGCGAGCGCCGGGCTAGATCGATCACGAAACGGAACGAACTGACCAGCGGCACCGATGTGGAATGATCAGTCGACGGATCTGCTGATCCTGTTGCGAAGGACTGCTACCGGCCAAGAGAGGACATTCAAAAGTGCGTCTTGCCCCGAATTCTCACTGGCTTGGTCTATCCAACTACGACAATCCCCGCCGCCGGCGCAGATTCCTATGAGGGCGCGGTAGTCGAGGCCGGCGAATTCCGATAGAGCCGCGAAACCGGCTGTCAATCTGATCGAGCGTAGCCCGCGCTTCAAAGGCGTCAATTTCCAATAACCTTTCGAAGAGGCGGGTACCCGCGTCGCGGGTGATCGGTCCGAGCCGATGCAGGGTCACTGCCAAGTCCACAAGATCGGACGCATGCGCTGCGGTGCCAGTCCTGATGTCAGCTAGGTCGCTATGCCATTGTTCAACCAGCGCGATCGCCAGCCGCGCCACGAGCGGTGCTTCGTGCGGTAAAAGGGACTGCAGCCGATCGACGATGTAGGTCGCGCTGACCTGCGGTGCCGAAGCCGCATGATCAGCAATCGCTTCGAGAAGAAGAGCTGTGCTTTCGTCCGGAATCAATTCGTCAATGATCCGGAATAGATCGAAAATTGCATACCATTCTGCATCGCCAGCTTCCGGGATAAGCCCCACCAAGAACGCGGTCGTCGATGGCCGGTGCGTTGGATTGGCCCAAAGGTTCACTGCCGTGATCGCCGCGCCCGCGCGGGCGCGGGCGTCATCACCTAGCTGTATCTCAGTCAGTGCCGCCTTTAAAGGGCCACGGTCAGAGTGCTGAAAGGCCATCAGCGCGATGAGTTCACCATAGCCCTGTCGGGCGCCCTCTTCTTTCGAATCCTTCCAGCGGACAAGCTCCTGTTCGACTAGATGCGGCGCCCACCATTGAATGTGGGCAAGCAGGAATGCTAGGTCACGCGTACCCACTAGACCGGGAAACTGTTCAAGAATGGCTGCAATAAGGGCAGTGGCCGGCCCGGCATCTGAGCCCTTAGACGGCTGCAAATATCGGAGAGTCGGCAGCAAATTTGCCCACACATCCTGCTCGAAATTGAGAGGCAGGCATTCGTACAAAAGTGTGCAAAGCGCCTCGTGATCGTGCTTAACAAAGTGATGTACCAATGCGTGCAAGATCGGGAACGGCCCTCCTGGCACGAGCGAAAGGCCGCCATAGCCCCACAGTAGGCTCTTGGCCTCGGGATCCTCATCTTGCGATGACGTCTCCGACTCATCGTGCTCCATTTCTTCTTCCTTGGGGCCTTCCGCACTTCTCGCGTCGGCCAGGAGCCAGCCCTTCATGGTCTCGACGAGCTCGCTGCTCAGCTGTACGTTTCGACTAAGTAGGGTCTCGATGGACGTTGCAATCGACCCTTGAAACTCGGGAGTACCGAAACCTCTCTGCGCGAGAGAAACGATCAGCGCTTGCAATATCTCGGGGTCAATTGTCTCTGCCATTTCCGCTATAGCGGCGCCTGCGCCACGTTCGCCGAATGCCGGTTCGAAATGGGAGATCACATGAATCGCACGATCGGGATTTACTTTGGCAAAATTGGCGAATTCTCGGGAGAGCTGAATGTTGCCGCCTTTGCGGTAGTCACTCGGGTGGTCCCAACGAGTGGCGTCGGGGAGTTCGTGGAAAGCGTTGACGATGTCTTCGTTTTTGGCTCGACCCATGTCGGTGGCGCTCATGATCGATGCCGGCGAGTAGACGCCGCTGAACTTCACTCCCAAGTGACCGTCTCCGATCGCACGCTCCTCAGTTCGAACCAACTCGGCGGTTTCCGGAGTCCGCCTGTTTGTCGGTAAGGATCTCAGCATGCGTAGGCGCTGGGTGCGCAAGATGCGACTCCATGTCTTACGCCCGTCTGGATTTTGGAGGTCGGACGGCAAGCTTCGCCCGTAGTTTTTGACGCGTTGCTCGTAAATCGCGACCTGTTCTGGAGACCAGAATGGCGCAACGTTAGAAATTAGACCGGTAGTTGTCGCGCTATAGTCCTGTATGTGGCCAAGCGACCAACGTCGCTCGTCTGCAAGGATGTAGTTAAACGCATCGTCGGCAAACTCCGAAGGATTGCTACGGAAGGCATGCGCAATCAGTCGATGTACGGGCTGAAAATCCAAGCGACTTGCCGCTGACGCCCAAGCCCTTAGTTGATCGATATCATTAGCTGCAAGTTGCTCGATGGCTATTCGGAGCGCCGAAGGGATTGACGGCTCCGGCAGATCAATGCCGTTCTCGCCCTCGAAGCGAAAATCTGCGACATATTGCAGTGCGTAGAGTGGACGATCACGGGGTTCAGGTCGAAGGTTCGCGAGCGCTTCCAGCGCGTTGACGAACCAAGGCCAGAGAATCTCGATGGTATCGGAGGGTGCCCGCTCGCCCAGAGCGCGGAGCATGTCCCATTCGTTCGCCGTCTCTAGCAAATTCTTGATTACTCGGGCCGGGCCGTTGTCCAACCCCCAGTCATTCAATTCGGTAGGGTCGGTACCCGACGCCAGCTTGTCAGCCGCCAACTTTGTTCCCTCGGATCGAGCCACGGAGAGCAGGCGATCCAATGCAGCTCGAACGAGGAGGAGCGCCACGCGCGGTTGTTCGGCGCCCAATGACCCAACAATATGATCGACATAAATGGATGCGACCTTTGAGCGACTGAGAACGGTGATCCCCGCCTCAAGCATTGCGTCACTCCAAACTGGCGCCTGCTGGAGCACCGACCACGATCGATAGTCATTTTCAGGCAGCGAAAGCCATTGGCGCTCGATGAGGTTGGTCACCTCCTCCGGCGAGAAATCGATGGCCGCGGCAAGCACAGGTACCACCAAATCGCGGTACGGCTCTTCCTCTGTCATCGCCCGAGCGATGGTGGAACGCTTGAGACGGGCGAACCACCCGGGGCTGCCGGTGATCCCACGAAATGCGAGGGCGCGGTCCCGGTCCAACGCGAACGCGGATAGGATCAAGGTCTCCTCACCATTAGACGGCGAGCGCTGCTGCCCGAGAAACTCGATCAGAAGCAGACGCAGATGGCGCCGCAAGCCATTCGCGTTCCAGAGCAGGCCGATTTCTTCCTCGTAGCTCTTAGGATCCGCGGCCCGCAGGTAGGTCAGTGCTGCCCACACCTTCGGTCGGCAAAATATCGACGCCTGCCGCTCAATTGCGAAGCTAGATAGCTTTCCGCTCTCTTTCGCGAAGGCGCGTGCGAGGGCGTAGTCAAAGACAGTCTGGTGCGCGAACCCGACACTTGATCCGGTGGAGTTAAGTGTGAGGATGCTGATGGCAATAAGCTCGTCGATCTGCACCTTGACGTCATCCAGCTTGGCGAGAGGAAGCCAAAGGCTTTCCTCCTCCGCCATCTGATTGGCGAGGTTAGCCGCAACTTGAGCGCGCTTAATCCCAACTGACCCAGACAAAACGCGCTCATCCCAGAGGCAGTCGAGCACGGATTGGTAGCTAAGAAGGGATTCGGATCTTACCGTCTCATCTAGTTGCAGATATATCGCTAGCGCCTGTGGCGAGCGCAACACCTCTTGCGCATCAGCCGGCCAGCCAGCAGCAGCAATGCCTTTCGCTTCGAGGAGCTCAAGGACTGCACTCCAACCTGGCAACTGCAATTCTAAGCTTTCAGCCCCTATGGCGCGAAGGCGAACATCGTGCTCATACTCGAACTTTCTCGCGGACAGCACGATGTGAATGTTGTCAGCCTTTCCGAGGCGCCGCACGAGATTAAGTAGCGCGCTCAGGCGGCCGGTGCGCAGATCAAGATACCCTGCTAACGCATCAAGCTGATCGATGAGCAGGAAGGTCGGCCGCAATGCGGAAAGACGCTTTAGGAGGGACGAAGGACGTTCTGAAAGGCCTAACCGCTCCTGCAAGTCGGCCTCTGTGCTGACGTCGATGTCAAGTAAATCCGCCTTAATAGCGAGCACTGGATGACCAGCTTCAATTAGGCGCTTGCCGAGCACGGCGAGAAGTGCGGACTTGCCTGAGCCAGGATCGCCAATAACGGCAGTCACGGAGCGATCGCGATCGCTCGAGAGGGCTAGTAGTTGCTGCAGCTCGGGCCGTTCGAACCTTTCTCCATCCGGCAAAGAATCAGGCCAGTGAAGGAGATCGTGGGAGGCGATCCGCAACTCCTCAGTCACCTCTTTCAGCCCCTCCAAGCTATGCTCGGGCACGATACCGAAGAGATGTAAGGAGAAGCGGCGCTCAAACTCATTGCGGAGTTTTTCTGATCCGATTGCCTCAAGCGCCGCCGACGGATCGCGCACGATCAACCGGAGCGAGCCCTTCTCGATGCGCTCCACAGAGATGCCCGGATCGCCCACGAGCTCGCGCAACAGGGCCTCGATGGCCGCGATGCGCTGGGCCGAAACTGATCCAACCTCGGCATCAAAATTAAGTACATAGTGAGTGCTGGGTGCGTCTGCGCTCGACCTAGTGGCAGTAGGTGGTTGCACTCGTAGCCGCGGTGTATCTGGGCCCGGGTCCACAATGGGGGTCGGATGAGCGTGGGCGCTGGGGTGAAACGCGATCCACCATGCGAGCAACTCGAACGCGAACGCCGCCGCGTGCGCGGCCGCTACCGGTTGGCGAAGTTTGTCCGTCTCCGGATCCTTATGCTCTGCCATATCCGATACGCCGCGAATCACGATTGCCGGCGTCTCTTCGCGTGCGGCAGCAAAGAGGGAGCCGTAGCCCTCCATTTCAACTATGCACGCGTCACCATAATCCTTCGCAATGAGCGCTTCGAGGTCGCTGGATTTGTTGGCCAAAACCGATTCAGTCGACACCGCGGGTGCGACCTCGGCAAGCGGCGGAAAGGCGCACGGGTAGTTAGAGAGCGATGGCAGCTTGCGATCGTAGAGATCAGTTATCCGCTCCGTCCATTTCTTGTCACGTCGGACTTTGCGAGCAACCTCAAGGAGCCTGCTATTGGCAGGATATTCGCGAGGCCGAGCCGAGAACCCATTTTCGTCATACTTCCCCGCATAGGGGCTGTACACGATGCTTGCGGCAACAACACTTCCGATCGGAACGTCCTTCTTCCGTGAGCCGGCGACCCCCACAAAAAATTGCAGATCAGGCTCAAGCACCATGTGAGCGTTGGTGACCGCATTGTGCGCCTCATGATTTCCTGCGCCTGTCTCGACGAGAACGACGAGCCATTCCTGTCCCGCCTCGCGGAAAAAGCCGCATTCATAGATGGTCCCCGTGCGTCCCATCACGGAAGAAACATCGGTGATATGCGCCAAGACAGCCTGGAGCTCTAGGTCGAGCGCAGTAAGGATGAGAACCGTTTTCCATCCTTTGGCCTTCGCTTCCACAAGCAGATCGTTGATCGGTATGATTCCCATCCGAGCTAAAATAGCGATTCCTATGCCGAAATGCACCTGCGCGGGCTTCACTGGTTACACAGTCCGCTCTGGGTCGGTAGCAGCCACTGAGCTGAATAATCAGCGTGGCGGCGTGCCGATCAAGGTCTCTTGGTCCTGGTGATCCATTCCATCGGCGTGCGCTAGAGTCGGCCAGCATTCTTTCACGAGTCCGTTTCTTGTCCACGCCGCGCCCAGTCGCACCGGAACCACGCCGAGCCCGCATCGTGCGCTGGCTGCTGATCGTGGCCGGCACGCTGTCGTTGGCGCTTGCCTTGGTCGGCATGGTGCTGCCCTTGCTGCCGACCGTACCGTTCCTGCTGCTGACGGCCGCCTGCTGGTCGCGCGCGTCGCCGCGCTGGCACCGCTGGCTGTTGTCGCGGCCGCGGCTGGGGCCGGCGATCGCGCGCTGGGAGCGCGAGCGTACGGTGCCGCGGCGGGCCAAGCTGACCGCGATGGTGCTGATCGTGCCGTCGATGACCGCGTCGATCTGGCTGGTGCGCGACCACGCGTGGCTGCCGTGGGTGCTGGCGGGCGTGGCCGCGTTGGTGATCCTGTTCATCGTGCGCCTGCCGGAAACGCGCGACGGCGCGTGATGGTCGAACAGGGAAGCCAGGCCGAAAGGCAGGCCGAGCGGACATGGGCCCACCTGGTTTCATTGCGTGATGGAAGGTCTGACGGAATAATCCCGGCCACCTTCATCCATCGCGACAAGGACGTCCATGCACCGTCTCCCGGGCCTCGACCTGTTGCGCACCATCGCCATCGTGTGGGTGATGCTGTTCCACTCGTACATCGTCGGCGGACTCGGCCCCGACTTCGCCTGGCTGTCGCGCTACGGCTGGGCCGGAGTGGACATCTTCTTCGTGCTCAGCGGTTTCCTGATCGGCAGCCAGGTGCTGCGGCCGTTGCAGTGCGGCGAGCGGCTGTCGTTCGGCGGGTTCTACGCGCGCCGGGCCTGGCGCATCCTGCCGGCGTTTGCGGTGGTGCTGGCGCTGTACGTGTGCTTCCCCGCGCTGCGCGAAGCGCCGGGGCTGCAGCCGTGGTGGCAGTTCGCCACGTTCATGCTGAACCTGCTGATCGACTACACGCACAACCAGGCGTTCTCGCACGCGTGGTCGCTGTGCGTGGAAGAGCACTTCTACCTGGTCTTTCCGTTGCTGGCGTGGTGGCTGACGCGGCGGCCGTCGACATGGAAATGCGTGGGCATGTGCGCGGGCGTGGTGCTGCTCGGCATCGTCCTGCGCAGCGCGGTGTGGCTGCACGATGCGGCGATCGATCCGCCGCGCAACTGGTTCATCGAGGATATCTACTACCCGACCTGGATGCGTCTGGACGGCCTGCTGGCGGGCGTGATGCTGGCCGTGTTGCGGGTGTTCCGGGCGCAGGCCTGGGCGCGCTGGCAGGCGCACTCGAACGCCGTGCTGCTCGGCGGCCTGGCGGTGTCGTGCCTCGCGTTCTGGCTGTTCCGCGAGCGTACCGGCCTGCTCGCCAATGCGCTGGGCTGGCCGCTGCTGTCGCTCGGCTTCGGCCTGCTGGTGTTTGCCGGCGCGGACCGGCACAGCCTGATCGGCCACTGGCGCGTGCCGGGCGCGGGCTGGCTGGCTGCGGTTTCCTACAGCCTCTATCTCAGCCACAAGATCGCCTTCCACCTGGTGCAGGTGACGTTCGGCGCCGCGTTGCAGGGGCAGCGCGCGCTCGCCTTCGCCACCTATGCGCTGGCCGTCTTGCTGCTGGGGGCGGCGCTGCATTACCTGGTCGAACGACCGTTCCTGCGCCTGCGCGAACGCGGCAAGGCGCGGGCGAATCCGCTGGCGCCGGGCGGCGAGACCGCAACCCGGCTTGCGACGGCAACTACTGACTGAAGCGGCGGCTCAGTGGGCCCGGTCGTGCTGCGGCCAGCGGAATTCAGCCACGACCGGGAAGTGGTCGGACGGGTAGCGGCCGTCCTGCTGCGTGGTGATCGTGCGTGCCGTGTCGGCGTGCAGGCCGCGGTAGAGGATCCAGTCGATGCGCCGGTCCGGCGTGCCGGTGAAATCGTGGAAGGTGGCTTCGGGTCCGCTGTGGCTGGTGGCGTCCAGCCAGGCGTCCTGCAGCAATCCGGTGAGCAGCGCGTGGGCGGGGCTGGACGGCGCGGTATTGAAGTCGCCGGTCAGCACGATCGGCAAGGCCGCGGGCAGGCCTTCGAGCCGGTGAAGGATCTCCTGCGCCGCACGGGTGCGCGCCAGCTCGTCCTGGTCGCGGTAGGGGAAGTGCGTGTTGGCGTAGTAGAAGCGCTGGCCGCTGGACTTCAGCTCGAACATCGCCCAGGTCACCATGCGCGGGAACGGATGGCCCCAGCTGATGCTGCCAGGCTTGTCCGGTGTGTCGGACAGCCAGTAGTCGCCGGACTCCACCAGCTTGAGCCGGTCGGTGCGATAGAACACGCCCATGTGCTCGTCGCCATCGTCGCCGCGGCGGCCGCGCCCGAACCAGGTGTAATGCTTCAGTTTGCCGACGAGATAGTCGCCCTGCAGCTTGTACAGTTCCTGCGTGCCGATCACGTCGGGTTGCTGCTCGCGGATCGTGCGCACCATCAGGTCGCGGCGCAGCTCCCAGCGGTTCGCGCCGTCGTCGGGGCTGGGCAGGCGCACGTTGAAGGTCATCACGCGCAGCGTCTGCGCCGCGACCGGCTGGAACGGGATGGACAGCATCGCCACGGCAAGCAGCAGGTGGATGAGGCGCATGGGCGGCTCCCTTGAACACGTCGAAACGGGACGGACCGACCGTAGCATAGCGGTGCCGCCGCGTGATGACGCGGGTGGATCGGGTTGCGTGTGTCCAGCGCGGTTCACCGCGGTCGCCGCTGTCCGGGGTCTGCTATCACCGGGCCATAACCGTCGTGTCGGGTAATCTTTGGGGCATTCCTTTCGTGCTCCATCCCCAAGCGCAGGACCACGCCGATGAAATCACTGTTTCGAAATATCCTGATTGCCCTGTCGTTTGCCTTCGTCACCGCGGTCTCGGCGAAGCAGGCGCCCGATGCGCTGAAGACGCGGGCCTATATCGACCACGCATGGACCACGCTGACGCGTTCGATGGATGACTGCTCGGCCCTGCGCGATCCCAAGGTGGGCACGCAGCCGGTGCTGTACCTGCCGGCGAACCTGCCGACGCCGCCGGACCTGGCGGCGGTGAAGGCGCGCTGCAACGTCGACGTGCACGTGCTGCCCCGGGCGGTCGGCCAGCTCGGCGACATCGCACCGACCACGCTGCCGCGGCAAGGCCTGCTCTATCTGCCGCATCCGTACGTAGTGCCGGGCGGCTTCTTCAACGAGATGTACGGCTGGGACAGCTATTTCATCGTGCTCGGCCTGGTCGCCGACCATCGCGAGGCGCTGGCGCGCGACATGGTCGAGAACGCGCTGTTCGAGGTGCAGTACTACGGGGCGGTGCTCAACGCGAACCGCACCTACTACCTGACCCGTTCGCAGCCGCCGTTCCTGAGTTCGATGATCCGTGCCGTGCTGAACGACCCGGACAGTTTCAAGAGCAAGGCCGAAGCCCATGCGTGGCTCGAGCAGGCGTATCCGCTCGCCGTGCGCGACTACTCGACCTGGACGCGCAAGGAACACCGGGCCGGCGACACCGGCCTGGCGCGCTACTACGACTACGGCGGCGCGGCGCCGGTGCTTGAGATGCGCGACAGCAGCTACCTGCGCGGCGTGATCGACTGGCTGATCGCGCATCCGTCGGAGGATCCCGGCTACCTGGTCAAGGCTTCCGAACATCCGGACGCGGCGGAAGTCGCGCGGCTCAAGACCGCCAGCTGCGACGTCGAGGCCTCGAAGGTATGCGCCGGCGCCTGGTCGAAAGGCTATCGCCTGAGCGCCGACTACTATCTCGGCGATCGCGCGATGCGCGAATCGGGTTTCGACACCACCTTCCGCATGGGCCCGTTCGGCGGTTCCACCCACCAGTACGCGCCGGTCGATCTGAACAGCCTGCTGTACCGCTACGAGCGCGACCTGCACGATTTCGCAGTGCAGCTCGGCAACGATGCGGACGCCAAGCGCTGGGCCGGCGCCGCCGATGCGCGGCGCGCGGCGATCGACAAATACCTGTGGCGCGCCGGCAAGGGCATGTACATGGACTACGACTTCGTCACCGGCAAGCCGTCGGACTACGACTTCGTCTCCACCTACTATCCGCTGTGGGCCGGTGCCGCGTCGAAGCAGCAGGCCAAGGCGCTGCACGGCAAGCTCGGCATCTTCGAGCGCAAGGGTGGGCTGCAGATGAGCGACCACGCCAGCGGCGCGCAATGGGATGCGCCGTTCGGCTGGGCGCCGACCAACTGGCTGGCGGTGGCCGGCCTTGATGCCTACGGCTTCCACGACGACGCCCGCCGCGTCGCGCGCGAATTCACCGGCACCATCGACCGCAGCCTCGCCGACGACGGCACCATCCGCGAAAAATACAACATGGCCAGCGGCAATGCCGACGTGAAGATCAGCGCCGGCTACAAGGACAACGTGATCGGCTTCGGCTGGAGCAACGGCGTGTATCTGAAGATGCAGGCGCTGCTGCAGCAGAAATAACCCGGTCCCGGCGGCGACTCGCTTGCGCGTGCCGCGGGCGCCGCCGCTGCGGCATACTTCCCGCGGCGAGGGACGCCGCACAGGGGAAGGGCAGGCATGACATGGGGGTGGGTCGTCGTGGGCACACTCGCCCAGCTGATGCTGGGCCTGTTCCTGTTCATGCTGGTGGTGTTTTCCGCATCCAGCATGGACGGCGTCGGCAAGCTCGCCCGAGTGCATTCGAAGATCCTCGCGCTGTCGCTCTTCGGGCTGCCCGCCACCTGCGTCGTGAGCGCCGGCATGCTCATCCATCTTTACCGGACCGGTGGCGGCCCGTCGTCATGGTGGTGGCACGCCGTGCCGCTGGCAGCGGCTGCCGTGTATTTCGTCTACGCGATCAGCCTCGGAAAGCGGATCGAGGCGCTGCGCGAGAAGGAAGCGGGTTCACGCAACTCAACAGGGAAAGGGAAATGAATACCTACAATCCGTACGAGGCACCGAGGGCCGACAGCGCGGCGCCGGTGGCTGGGGGCGACGCGCTGAAGCGCGAGGCGCTGAGCCTTGGCGCGGGCTGAGGCAGGTATCGGGCCGGCGGATCGGAGTACTCTTTGCCCTCGCATGGCGTCATGCACGGCTGTCGATTCTTCGCGCATTCAACTCGGACGGGTGAGCACGATGGCGAACTTCCGCATTCCCGGCCCCACCTTGTGGGGCGCGCAGTTTTCACAGAACGCGGGCAGCCTGTTCAACCTGCGCGCCGGGTTTCCCGGGCAGGATGTCTGCAGCACGCCGCTGACGACCGCCTTCCACCTGTTGCCGGTGCAGCAGTCGCCCGGCATGTGCCTGGCCGGCATGGGCCAGTTCAATGCCGCGCCGGACGTATCGTTCCTGTTCCGCATGTGCCTCAACCCCAGGGTCGGGTTGACCGACCAGGACTTTGCGGACGCCGCGGCCGGGCTGGGTGTGGAAGTCGCCGCGATCAAGGCGGTGGCCGAGGTGGAAGCGCCGGGCAAGGCGTTCGACGAGTCCGGGCGGCCGCGCATCCTGTATGAGCGGCACTATTTCCATCGCCTCACGCAGGGCCGCTACGACAAGCAGCATCCGGATATCTCGAACACCCTGGGTGGCGGTTACGGCAAGTTCTCCGCGCAGTATGGCAAGCTCGAGAAGGCCTATCTGCTGGATGCGGAGGCCGCGCTGAAATCGGCCTCGTGGGGGCGCTTCCAGATCATGGGCGAGAACCACCCGGCCGCGGGCTACACCTCGGTGCAGGCGTTCGTGCTGGCGTTGACCCGTTCGGAGGCCGCGCATCTGCAGGCCTTCACCCGTTTCGTCATGGCCAACAATTCAATGAACGAAGCCTTGCGGAAAAAGGAGTGGGCGGCGTTTGCCAAGGCCTACAATGGCAAGAACTACCAGCAGAACGACTACGACACCAAGCTGAAATCGGCCTACGACAAATTCACGCGGGGATCGGCGAAACCATGAGAAATACCGTCAGCCTGGTGCTGCTACTGTCGCTCGTTTCCTCATGCGCCTATTCCGTCCAGCCCGCCACCGGCTCGCTGTGTCACGCACCGGAAACCACGTACTTCAGCTGCCAAACCACGCGCCACACGACGGTCAGCCTGTGCGGCACGCTGCCGTCGAACCTGCAGTACCGCTACGGCAAGGGCGCGCAGGTGGAGTTGCAGTTTCCCGATGACCCGGCGACGGGCGCTCGGCAACTCGGCTATGCGCACTACTCGCGCTTCCAGGTCGAGCGCACCGAAGTCACCTTCAGCCACGTGGACGCCGACTACGCCGTGTTCGACTACACCGAGAACGACCGGCGCAGCGCCGGCGTGCACGTCACCACCGCGGACGGCAAGGAGTCGGAGGTGCGCTGTACCGGTCCGGTGCAGGGGCAGCTGGCGCCGCTCGGCAAGAGCCTGCGCTGCGACAGCGACAACGCGCTCAACGGCGGGCAGTGTCCCTGACGCGGGTCAGGGCTTCGCGCCCGGCGTTTTGACGATGTCGCTCTCGACCACCATGTCCAGCACGTACGCGCTGGACGGTGCGTCGGCCGGCGGCCGCTTTAGCGGATAGCGCTTCACGCGCAGCACGTTGCGTACGCCGGGCTGGTGCACGTAGCCCTCGATGTCCTGCTGCAGCGGCTGCCACGGGCCGGGCTCGCCCGCACGCAGGCCGTTCGCGTCGTAATGGCGTTCGCGTACCTGAAGGCAGGTCTTGTCCGGCATCAGCGGGTGCCGACAGGGCACCGTCTGCGGCGCCACTTCCAGGAACAGCGTTTCGCCGGGCCCGCCATAGCGCGTCTCGGCGGTGGGCTGGCCGGCGAACGTGAGGGTCTGGCCGTTGGCGGCCGCCAGGGTGAGCAGCGGCGTGCCGCCGGGCGTCGACACGATCAGCGAGGGCCGGTCCCGCAGCACGGCCTTGATGGTGGTTTCGCGCTGCATCAGGGTGGCATCCGTGCAGGCCATCATGGTCTGCAGCAACGAAGCAGTGACCAGGTGGCCGTCGACGATCTTGTAGCCGCCGCCGATCGCGTTGCAGGCGTTGTGCACGCTGAGCTGGTCGGTGGTGAAGTCGAGCTGCAGCGGCGGCTTGTCCGTCTTGCCGAACAGCGCGTCGAGGCGCTGGTTGCTGGCGTCGACGGCGTCGTGCAGCTGCCAGTGGTAACGCGTGAGGGTGTGGGTCGATGTCGGCATGTCATCGCCGGCCGGCGCAGGCACGGCCGCTTGCGTGTCCGACTCCGGTGTCGCCATGCAGGCGGCCAGCACGAGCGGGAGCAGCCACAGGAAGTTTTTCATGCGATGCCTCCGGAAGGACATATGCCGCGAGGGTAGCGCAGGCGCAGCCGGTGGTGGCGCGGCCGGTTCAGTGCGCATTGAGGCTCGCGGTCATGGCGCGCCCGCGGCTGCACTTGAGGTAGGGCGAGGCGTGCAGCCAGCGCGCATCGGGGTAGTAGGAAAACACGTACTGGCCGCCCTTGAGCGTGTCGATCAACGGGCGCGCGATCGCGTTGCGCACGGCGGGGCAACCATAGCTGCGGCCGATGCGGCCCTGCTGGCGGGCGAAGGCGGAGTTGACATAGGACGCGCCGTGGATCACCAGCGCGCGTGCCAGCGCATGGTCGTTGGTGCCCGGTTCGAGGCCTTCCATGCGCAGCGAGTAACCGTTGCGGCCGACGTAGGTGTCCAGCGTGCGGAACAGGCCCAGGCTGGATTGCAGGCTCTCCGACCGATTCGAGAATGCCGTGGCCAGGTTCTCGCCGGTGTTGCGGCCGTGCGCCACCAGCTCGTGGTACAGCAGCTTGCGTTTGGCCAGGTCGAACACCCACAGCCGCGGTTCGGTCGAGGGCTTCGAATAGTCGATCACCGCCAGCCGGTCGGACGGCGGCTGGCCCTGTGCAGCGGCGCACTCGGTGGCGGCGAGCGCCAGGCCGATCACTTGGGGATTCGCGTGCGGTGCGAGCTTGCTGAGCGCGTCCTGCAGCGACGGTTCCGCGGCATGCGCCGCAGCGAAGCCGCCGGCGAAAAGCAGCATCAGGGTGGCGGCGTGGCGCAGGAATCGGCTCATCGGAACGGCTGGGCGTGGGTCGGATCAGGCATGCGGCTGTCGATCCTAGCAGTCGCCCGTTAAGAACGCGTCCAGCACGGCGGGGCAGCGCCGCGCGCGTTTGCGCCGACACGCGGTTGTGCTATGACAGGCCGGAACTTCGCGCAGGATCGTGCCGTGCCGTCCAAACCTTCCCGTGTCGTTCACGCCATCGCCCTGCTGGGGCTGCTGCTGGGAGCCGCTGTGCATGCGCAGCAGCGCGCGGCCGAGCCACCGCTGAGTCCGGTGGCCGAACAGATCCGCGACCGGGTCGAGCAATGGCGCGGCGCGCATGCCGACGCCGATGCCCCCGGCCAAGCGGTGGCGGATTTCTACGAACAGAACCGGTTCGCGCCGGCATGGACGCGCCCGGGCGATCTCGACCAGTTGCTGGCCGCGCTACGCGACGTGGCCGGCGATGGCCTCGATCCGGAAGACTATGGGCTGGGCGAACTGCAGCGCCGGCGCGTCGTGCCGGGCGACCCGCAGGCGACGCCGCAGCAGCGTGCGCAGTTCGACGTGCTGGCCACCGATGCCTGCCTGGCCGCGCTGATGCACCTGTATCGCGGCAAGGTAGATCCGGCCACGCTGGACACGCACTGGAACTTCGACCCGCGCCAGCTCGACCAGGCGCAGGGCCTCAAGGCGGTGCGCGACGCGCTGGCGCAGGGCGCGGTGGGCCCGCTGTTCGCGCGTGCGCGCCCGCAGAACCCGCTGTACGGCCAATTGCGCACGGCGCTGGCGAAACTGCGCGAGGTGGCGGCGCAGGGCGGCTGGCCGCCGCTCGCCGATGGCCCCACGCTGAAACCGGGCAGTCGCGATCCGCGCGTGCCGGCGCTGCGCCAGCGGCTGCAGCTGGTCGGCTATCCGGTGGGTGGAAGTGTGGACGACCTGTACGACCCGGCGCTGGAGGCCGCGTTGAAGCAGTTCCAGCGCGAACAATACCTGGCCGCGGACGGCCACCTGGGCAAGGCCACCCTGGCCGCGTTGAACGTGCCGGTCGCGGCGCGCATCGAGCAGCTGCGGGCGAACCTGGAGCGCGCGCGCTGGCTGCTGCACCAGTTGCAGGGCGAGTTCGTGGTGGTCGACATCGCCGGCTACCAGGTCGCCTACTACAGGGACGGCAAGCCGGTGTGGCGTTCGCGCGTGCAGGTGGGCAAGCCGTACCGCAGCACGCCGGTGTTCAAGTCGAAGATCACCTACCTCACGCTCAACCCGACCTGGACGGTGCCGCCGACCATCCTGAAGAACGACATCCTGCCGAAGGTGCGCAAGAACCCGGGCTACCTCGCCGCCAACCGCATCCGCGTACTCGACGGCCAGGGTCGCGAGTTGTCGCCGGCCAGCGTGAACTGGGCCAACCCGCGCGGCATCGTGCTGCGCCAGGATGCTGGCCCGGGCAATTCACTGGGCCGGCTGGTGATCCGCTTCCCCAACGACTACGCGGTGTACCTGCACGACACGCCGCACCAGGAACTGTTCGCCAACGAGCAGCGCGCGAACAGCTCCGGCTGCATCCGGGTGGAGCGTCCGCGCGAACTGGCCGAGCTGCTGCTGGACGATCCGCGCTGGAATCGCGCGGGCATCGATCGCGCGATCGACACGCTGAAGACCCAGACCGTGATGCTGCGCCAGCCGGTGCCGCTGCTGCTGGCCTACTGGACGGTGGACCTGCGCGAGGACGGCCGCGTCGGTTTCCGCCCCGACGTCTACCAGCGCGACCCGCCGCTGCTCGCCGCGCTGGGGCGCCCGCGCGTGTCGCCATGGCTGCCGGCGGCCACCACGCAACCCTGAAGCAAAAAAGGCCGCGCCGGCGGGAGCGCCGAGCGCGGCCAAGGCTTGAACCGATCCACTGCCAATGCATCGGGTGCCGGTGGCGAAGCGATCCGCGCCGGCCCGGGCAGTGTGCCGAGCGTAGGTCTCACGGGCTGGGATTGCCCTGATCCCGGTCAGGGCGCCCGGCCGGGCCGGCCGCCATCATCGCGTTCGGCGGATGTCCCGCCCTGGAGACCGTACCGATGCTGTTTCAAGTGAAGGATCTTGCCGGTGACACCGGCGCCATCGCCGCCATCCTGCGTGCCCATGACGCCAACGCGCAGGTTACCGGCGATCCCGCGGCCGGGCAGATCGACGTGGCGGCGTCATTGACCTCCGGCCAGGTCATCACCGCCTTGCACGAAGCGGGCTACGAGGCCAGCCGCGTGTCCGAGCCGCGGCAGATCCACGTCAGCGGCGGCAGCACCTGCTGCGGCAGCTGCTCATGAGGCGTTGACGTCGTCGTCCGTGCCGCGTGGCCGCGCCGAACGCGGCTTGCGCGGCCCCGGCGCGGAATGTCGGCCCTGCGCGGCGTCGATCGCGTCGATCCAGCCCGCGCGCGAGCCCGGAAACGCGTCCGCGTACGGCACGTACGGCTTGATGTCGAGGATCGGCGTGCCGTCGAGCAGGTCCACCCCGCGCACGCGCAGCGTGCCGTCTTCGACCGCGACCAGCTCCACCGCGGACAGGCCGATCGCGTTCGGCCGGTGCGGCGAGCGCGTCGCCAGCACGCTGCGCTTGCCGCCGCCGCGCGGCGGGCGCACCTCGGCCTTCCAGCCTTCGCTGCGGTGGAACGCAAACAGCAGCCAGATCCGCTCGAAGCCGGCGAGATCCCGCCAGGCCGCCGCGGGGAAGCCCGCCACGAACTCGATCACCGCCTCGGCCGCCGCCTGCGTCTCCGTGCCGGCCACCACGGTGGACTGGTGCGGCGCGTCGATGCGCCGCGCGTACGGCGAGCGCACGAACGCGATCGGATGGCAGGACAGGGCGTGCAAGCTATCGGGCGCGGTGCTCATTGCGGCATTATCCACCTTCGCCCCGCTTCCCCCGCCGAGGACGCCATGAAATTTCTCGTGATGATCTACTGCGACGACGCCTTGCTGGACGCGCTGCCCGAGGGCGAGTTCGACCACATGATGCGCGGTTGCCTCCACCACGCCGACGAACTGCAGGCCGACGGCTGCCTGCTCGGTTCGCAGCAGCTGGAACACCCGGCCACGGCACGCACCCTGCGCGTGCGCGGCCAGCGCAGCAGCGTCGTCGACGGGCCGTTCGCCGAAACCAAGGAATACCTGGGCGGCTTCAACCTGATCGAGGCCGCCGACATGGACGAGGCGGTGCGGATCGCCGCGGAGTTCCCCTGGGCGCATACCGGCGCGATCGAGATCCGCCCGGTGCGCGACATGGATGCGGTCAGGCGGCGGGTGGGCGCGTGAGCATGCGCGACGACGACGATTTCGACACCGGTCCGGACTTCGACGAGGAGGACGACTCGGTCGAGGCGAAGGTCTGGCAGTTGCTGCTGCTGATCAACCCCGGCGACGAGGAGACCGCGCTGCAGCAGTTCGCGGACTACCGCGAGGCCGCGGCGGAGGCGGAAGACGCGGAGCCGGTCGAACTGGTCGGTCGGGTGATCGACTGGCGCTCCGGCTTCATGGTCGACGAGCACGACCTGCGCGCGCTGGTGCAGGCGCTGGACGAGCTGAGCGCGCGCTGGAACCTGTCGATCGACTGGAACGGCGACCCGGACGACGACGACTTCTTCGACGACACCGATGCGGGCACCCTGCTCGGCATCGCCTACGACCGCCTCGCCGAATTCGGCTACACGGTGTGGTCGTGGGAAACCGCCGACGAGGCCTGCGCCGGCTGGATCACCCTGACCCGCGACAACGAACCGATGCGCGAACTGGCCACGGCGCTGCACATCAACCTGCGCCTGGGCAGCGACGTGGGCTGAACGGCGAAACGACAGGGAATGGAACAAGCATGCTGCAATTGATCGGTTTCGACGGCGACGACACGCTGTGGCACAGCGAGGGTTACTACCGCGCGGCCGGCGAGGCGTTCGCCGCGATCATGGGGCGCTACGTGGACCTCGGCGACCAGCACGTGCACGACAGCATGCTGGCCACCGAACAGCGCAACCTCAAGCTATTCGGCTACGGCGCCAAGGGCATGGCGCTGTCGATGGTGGAAACCGCGATCGCGATCAGCGACGGCCGCATCACGGCGACGGACATCCATCGCCTGGTCGAGCTGGGCAAGACCGTGCTGCAGCATCCGGTGGAACTGCTGCCCGGCATCCGCGAAGCGGTCGAGGCGGTGGCGCAGCGCTACGAGGTGGTGCTGATCACCAAGGGCGACCTGTTCCACCAGGAAAAGAAGGTGGCCGAGTCGGGGCTGGCCGACCTGTTCCGCCGCATCGAGATCGTGTCGGAGAAGAACGCCGCCACCTACCGGCGTGTGCTCGGCGAATTCGCGCTGCAGCCGGCGCAGTTCGCGATGGTCGGCAACTCGCTGCGCTCGGACATCGAGCCGGTGGTGCGCCTTGGCGGCTGGGGCGTGCACCTGCCGTACCACGTGACCTGGGCGCACGAACTGGAGAACGGCCTGGCCGCCGACGAACCGCACGTGCTCACGGTGGACGCGCCGGCGGCGATCCCGGCGGCGGTGGAACGCTTGCGCGAGCTGGCGGTTTAGTCGTCGAAGCCGGTGTAGCCCTCGGGGAAGATCGGCGTGCCGTCCGCTTCCAACCCCGTCATGTCGGCCAGCGCCTTCGCCGCGGCGGCCTCGGCGAGATCTTTGTCGCGGAAGCTGCGGTTCTCGCAGATCGCGTAGTACACCGGGAAGCCGTGGCGGCGCGGCGTGACCGCGAGCCAGGCGGAGTAGCGCGAACCTTCCAGGGTGGCGCCGGAGCGGGCAAGGTAGTTGTCGAACTCGCGCTCGGCCATGGTCGTCGGTTCCGGTCGGAAAGCGTGCAGTGTATAGCGCGCCGCGCTTGCCTCATCATGCGGCGATGACCGTCGACGATCTGCCCGTGCCGCGCATCGTGCTGGACACCAACGTGTGCCTGGACCTGTTCCTGTTCCGCGATCCCTCGTGCGCGCGGCTGCTGGCGGCGCTGCAGGCCGGCACGGTGCAGGCGGTGACCCGCGACGATTGCCGCGAGGAATGGCAGCACGTGCTGCACTATCCGCAGCTGCCGATCGAGGAACCCATGCGGCCGGGGTTGCGCGCCGCGTACGACGCGCTGCTGCAGCCGCTGCCGCCTGCGGCGAGCGGCACGCCCGACGAGGCGTGCCTGCCGCGTTGCGCCGATCCGGACGATCAGAAATTCCTGCAGCTGGCGCTGGCCGCACGGGCCAGCTGGCTGCTCAGCAAGGACAAGGAGCTGCTCAAGCTCGATCGCCGGACGCGCCGTGCCGGGCTGTTTGCGATCCTGCTGCCGCAGGACTGGTTGCCGGCCGGCTGCTGATGGCGCAGGCGGCGCTGCTCGTCAGCGTGATGACGCCGTTGCCCGCGGATTTCGCGCCGGCATGCAGTCCGGCGTCTCGGCGCGAGCATCGTGGCTGACGCAGAAGCGGAAGCCCATCGGCAGATCGGTGACGTCCCGACTCGTGCCGCTCGCCAGCGCGAACTCTCCGACCGGATCGGTCGCGCACGGCGCGGCCGGCGGCGCCATCGTGCAGTCGCGCGGAAACAGTTCGTAATGGCAGCTGCCGCTGACGCTGGCGATGCAGGCGAAGTGGGCGATGCCGGCGATGACGCGGGTCTGGCTGTAGAGCACCTCGGTGCCGTCGGCGAATGTGCGCGTGACGACGGTCCGGTCGCCCCAGCCATCGCTGCCGATCAGCGCGAGGAGAAAATAAAGCGCGGCGATGAGGTAGTGCATGGGTAACCTGCCTTGGTCGGTGGGGCAGCGTGGGCAGCCCGGCTACATGTTGCGGAACAGCGCCATGAACGGCTGGCTGACGGTCAGCGTTTCCGGCCGCTGCCGCAGCCGCACGACGCCCCTGCCGGTGTCGTCGCGCACGATCGAGGCGATCGCCTTGATGTTGACGATGGTGGAGCGGTGGATCTGCTTGAACACGGCCGGGTCGAGCACCTCGAGCAGTTCGCGGATCGGCGTGCGCAGCAGCGCCTCGCCGTCGCCGGTCATCACCGTGGTGTACTTGTTGTCGGCGCGGAAGTAGGCCACGTCGTCGAGCAGGATGAGCCGGGTTTCGCGGCCGGCGCTGGCGGTGACCCAGTTCAGCGGCGGCTGCGCGCGCGGCGACAGGCTGCTGCCGAGCTGCCGGACCAGCGCGGCGAGCGTGGCGCTGTCGGCGGGTCCGGCGGCCGCGCGCGCCTGCAGGCGTTGCACGGTGGCGGCCAGCCGGTCGGCGGCGATCGGCTTGAGCAGGTAGTCGATCGCACCGCGTTCGAAGGCGTCGATGGCGTACTGGTCGTAGGCGGTGACGAACACGACCTGGGTGGCGGGGCTGATCTCGGGCAGGGCGGCGGCCACGTCCAGGCCGGTCAGGCCGGGCATGCGGATGTCGAGGAAGGCGACGTCGGGGCGGTGTTCGGCGATCGCCTCCAGCGCGCTGGCGCCGTCTTCGCATTCGGCGACGATGCGCAGTTCCGGCCAGGCCTTGCCGAGCTGTTCCAGCAGGGCCTTGCGCAGCAGGGTTTCATCCTCGGCGACGATGGCTTCAAACATGTGGCGCGTCCTGGGCGAAGGTGGGGGGAACGCTGATCGTGGCGGCGGCCCCGCTGGGGAAGTTGGCGGCGAGGGTGAGCGTGGCGGCGGTGCCGTAGACCAGGCGCAGGCGTTCGCGCACATTTTTCAGGCCGATGCCGCTGCCGTCGGCTGCGCCACTGAAGCCCAGGCCGTCGTCGGCCACGGTCACCGCCACCTGGTGGTCGTTGCGGCGGCCGAAGATCCAGATGGTGCCGTCGCCGGGGCGCGGTTCCAGCCCGTGCTTGATGGCGTTCTCCACCAGGGTCTGCAGCATCATCGGCGGCAGCGGCGTGGGCAGCAATTCGTCGGGCACGTCGAGCTGCAGGTTCAGGCGCGAACCCATGCGGATCTTCAGGATTTCCAGGTAGGCGCGCGAGCGTTCCAGTTCCACGCCCAGCGTGGACAAGGCGCGGTCGGTGCGCGGCAGCGAGTGGCGCAGGTATTCGATGAGATGGCCGAGCATCGCATCGGCGCTGGCCGGATCGGTGCGGGTGAGGTACTGCGCGCTGGCCAGCGTGTTGTACAGGAAGTGCGGTTCGACCTGCGCCTGCAGCAGGCTGAGCCTGGCGATGGCCAGCTCCTTCTCGGTGACGGTCTGGGTGGCGGCGGTCTGCTCGCTGCGCCGGCGCTGGGACAGCTGCAGGGCGATGGTGCGGGTGATCGCCTCGGCGTTCTGCAGGTTGATGCCGTCGTCCACCTGCAGCCAGTTGCTCCAGGGCGCGAATGCCGGCTCGCAGATCAGGACGAGCCGGCTGGTGCCGTCGCCGCGGACCACGCTGGCGAGGATGCGGTTGTGCTGGCTCACGACCCAGCTCAGCGGGTTGTAGCGGCCCAGCAGCTTGATGCCGTAGGGATCGAGATAGCGGGTGCTGGCGCGGATCTGCAGGTGGCTGCGCACGCTGTCGATCGCGTCGACGCCGGGCAGTTCGCGGATGGCGGCGTCGAGCAGGTCGAATGCCTCGTCCGCCTCGAACGGTACCTCAATCTGCCGGATCTGCCGGTTGGTCAGCGCGGCGGCGGCGCTCAGCTTGCCATCGATCAACTGCACCCGCCCTAGGTGCGAGTACGCACGGATGACGACGAACACGATCGTCACCAGACCCACCAGGGTGACCGCGTCGCCCAGCGGCGACCAGAACCAGTCGGCCACCGCGTACAACGCAAGAAACAGCAGGTACCAGGCGAGCACGAGCCGGGCCACGGAGAAGAGGCGCTTGATCACGGTGCGGGTCACGCTGTTCGGGAAGTGCTGCCGAGAATAGTCGGCGCGGAAGCGGAAATCCCCCGGCATGCGACGAAACCGGCGTCACGCCGACGAAGGCGGCCGGCGGCGGCGTAGACTGGCTCGCCCGTCCGTCCAGTGGAGCACGTCCATGCTCACGCCATGCATCATCGACTGCCCGTATTGCGGCGAACCGATCGAGATCCTGATCGACGCCTCGCTGCCCAGCCAGCAGTACATCGAGGACTGCCAGGTGTGTTGCCGCCCGATCACGCTGCGCGTGGAGGTCGACGCGGACGGCGAGCCGCAGGTGCGTGCGACCGGCGAGAACGACGCCTGAGCAAACACCTTCCCGACGCTCCCACGGAGGCAAACCAGGTCAGGCGGCCGCCAGCTCCGCCGACGTGATGATGCCGATGCCTTGCGCCTGCAAGGTGGCGCGGGTGGCGTCGTCGCTGGCCGGCGTGACCGGGCGGCTGAGATCCCACAGCACGCTGGCGCGGAAGCCGAGATCGAGCGCGTCCTGCACGGTCCACAGCACGCACACGTCGCGCGCCAGCCCGCACACGACCACCTCGTCCACGCCGCGCTCGCGCAGCCAGCCGACCAGGCCGGTGCTGGGGCGATGGCCGTGCGGGCCGTGGTTTTCGCGGAAGCCGCTGTAGGAATCCACGCCGGGGTCGCTGCCCTTGCGGATCACCGCATCCAGCGCCGACCAGTCGATGCCCGGGTGCAGTTCGGCGCCCGGCGTGCCCTGCACGCAATGCTCCGGCCACAGCGTCTGCGGCTGGCCGTACAGGGTGATCTGTTCGAACGGCGCGCGGCCGGGATGCGAGCTGGCGAACGAGACGTGCCCGCGCGGATGCCAGTCCTGCGTGGCCACCACGTGGTGGAAGCGGCGTTGGCGCAACAGCGCGTCGATGCCCGGCACGATCGCATCGCCTTCGTGGCAGGCCAGCGTGCCGCCGGGCATGAAGTCCGGCTGCACGTCGACCAGGATCAGTGCGATGCGTGATGAGAGTGGCTGGTTCATGGACTGATGGACTGGCTTGCGCGGAGGCTCCGATGAAGTCTAGCGCGCGGCGCGCCGCCCCCGGCGATGCCCCATAATGCGCGATGCAGTGGCAACACGGTTCAGGGGTGCGCGATGCAGTACGACCAGTCATGGATGGGTTACGGGATCGTCGGCGGGCTCCAGGCCGGCTTGATCGCCGCGGCGGCAGGGCTGCTGCTGTTTTTCGTTTTCCACTGGCTGGGCCGGCGCAACGGCTGGAGCTACGGTCCGCAGATCGGCTGGTCGTTCCTGCTGGCGACCGCGCTGACCGCCAGCGGCGACCTGTGGAACCTGTTCTATTTCAACTACGGCCAGTTGCAGTCGCTGCAGCTGCTGAAGGTGAAGCTGGCCGAGGTGCACGACCCGGACAGCATCGGCCTGCGCGCGCTGTGCGAGTTGCTGGGCGTGACCGCCGGCATCTACGTGGGCTGGGCGTTGTGCAGCGGCGATTGGCGCCGCCGCTTCGGCGGGCGCAGGTAGGGTTGTTCCGCTCCCGCCTAAAGTAGCGGGTCGAACAATCGTGCCACGTGCATCGCCACCCGGCGCAGGTAGGGCGCCTCGCGGTATTCGCGTTCGTCGATGGCACGGGCGCGGTTGAAGTCCTCGGTCAACATCGCGGCCACATCGGCGGCGAAGGCGGGATCGACGGCCATGGCGGCGACTTCGAAGTTGAGCCGGAACGAGCGGCTGTCCAGGTTCAGGCTGCCGATCGCGGCGGTGTCGCGGTCGATCAGCAGCGCCTTCTGGTGCAGGAAGCCGGGCTGGTAGCGGAACACGCGGATGCCGGTGCGCACGGCGTGGTAGGCATGCAGGGTGGAGGCGAGGAACACGGTGCGGTGGTCCGGTCGCGACGGGATCAGCACGCGCACGTCCACCCCGCGCAGCACCGCCAGCTGCAGTGCCGCGCGCACCGCGTGGTCGGGCACGAAGTACGGCGTGCTCAGCCACACGCGATCGCGCGCCGCATTGATCGCGGCGGCGAAGAACAGCGAGCCGGTTTCCTGCGGGTCGGCCGGGCCGCTGGCCACGACCAGCGCGCTGGCGTCGCCGTCGCCGGGCGGCGTCGGCAGCAAGGGTGGCGGCGCGCCGGTGATCCATTGCCAGTCCTCGGCGAACAGTTGCTGCAGGTCGGCGACCGCGGGCCCGCGCAGTTCCAGTTGGGTGTCGCGCCACGGCGCCAGCGGCGGCTTCAGGCCCAGGTATTCGTCGCCCACGTTGAGCCCGCCGACGAAGGCGCGCGCGCCGTCCACCACCAGGATTTTGCGGTGGTTGCGGAAGTTCAGCTGGAAGCGGTTGCGCCAGCGGTGGGTGGCGAAGCGATGGATCGCCACGCCGCCCGCGCGCAGGGTCTCGACGTAGCGCCGCGGCAGCGCATGGCTGCCGATGCCGTCGAACAGCACGCACACCTGCACGCCGGCCGCCGCGCGCTGCAACAGCACCTGCTGCAGGCGCCGGCCCAGCGCGTCGTCGTGGATGATGAAGAACTGCACCAGCAGGCAATGCTCGGCCGCGGCCATCGCCGCCAGCATCGCGTCGAAGGCGGCCTCGCCGTCGATCAGCAGGCGCAGGCGGTGGCCGCCGCGGAACGGCCGCCCCTGCAGCGCGCTGATGGCGGCGTAGCGGGCGCAGCCCGGGTCGACCGGCGGCACGGCGTCCACGGTCGCGGGCAGCGCGCGCGCGAGTGGCGCATGGCGTCCGGCGCGATAGCCGAGGAAGCGGCTGGAGCCCAGGTACAGGTACGGCAGCAAGGTCACGTACGGCAGCAACAGCAGGCCGAGCGTCCAGCCGATCGCGCCCTGCGGCGTGCGCGTGTGCATCACCGCGTGCATCGCCGCGAACAGGCCCAGCAGGTGCAGCAGGGCGATGCAGGCGGTGAGTGCGCTGGCGTTCATCGCGGGCGCGGCGGTCGGCTCAATCGCTCAGCAGCTGGTCGGCCAGGTGGCGCGCCTGCTGGCGTATTTCCGGCATCGCGGTGGATTCCCACAGCGTGCCGCGCAGCAGGCTGCCGATGGCGAACAGGTTCGGCCAGTACTGCTCCCCGTGCCGCAGGTGGCCGTCGCTGTCGGCCTGCACACCGAGGCCGAGCGGATCGGGGGCGATGTGCGCATTGGTGAGCAGCTGGCTGACCAGGCGGTGGTTGCTGCGGCGCAGGTCGGTATCCAGGCCGACGGTCTGGATCACCAGGTCGGCGTCCAGCACATGGGTCGCGCCGGCATGGCCCACGGTCAGTTGCAGCGCGGCGCCGGCGACGTCCACCGCATGCACGCGTCCGCGCTGGCGTTGCAGCCGGCCGTCGCGTTCCAGCGCGGTGATCGCTTCATGTACCTGTGGCGGCATGCGATGGCGCACGCGTTCCCACGCCCAGCGTGCGTGGCGCATGAAGCGCGCGCGCTGTTCCGGCGACAGCTCGGCCCACAGGCCGGGCAGGTGCGGGCGCAGGCTGTCGACGACGGCGCGCCATTCGGTGCCTTCCTGCGCGATCGCTTCGCGCAGCAGGCGCATCCAGCGGCGAATCTCCGGCGCGTCGTGCATCGCCTCGACCAGTGCGGCGCCGTCGTCGGCGGGCGCGGCGGCGGCGTGCAGGTGCGCCTCGGGAAAGCGACCGTGACGGGAGATCGCGACGAATTCGGCCTGCGGCCATTGCGCGGACAATTCCAGCAGCACGTCGACCGCGGTCAGCCCCAGCCCGATCAGCACCACCTTGCGCGGCGGCGGTTGCAGTGCGCCGGTGTTGGCCAGCAGGCGCCATGGATCGACCACGTAACGGCCGCTGGCGAGGGCGGCGGCGCTGACCCCGGCCAGCGGCTGCGGCGGCAGCGCGCCCAGCGCCAGCACGGCGGCGTCGGCCGGATGGCTTTCCTCGCCGTGGATCACGGTGACGCCATCGCGCTCGGGCACCAGCGCGTCGACCGCGAACGGGAGGATGTTGACGTGGTGCCCGTGCGCCTTGCCCTGCCGCAGCGCGCGCGCCACTTCCGCTTCGAGGTAGTCGCCGTAGCGGCGGCGCGGCAGGAAGTCGGTGCCGGCGATGGCGGGGTCGTCGCGCTGCACGAAATCCAGGAAGCCGCGCGGCTTGCCGGCGAACATGCTCATCGAGGCCGCCCGCACGTTCAGCAGGTGGCGCTCCGAGGTGGTGCCATAGGCGACCCCGCGTGCCGGCGTGTCGCCGCCGGTGAACCAGTCCAGCTGCAGCGGCTGCGGCGACTCGCGCTCCAGCAGCTCGCTGAGCAACGTGGCGGCCGCGGCACCGCCGCCGATGATGGCGACCCGTCGAAACATGAAATTCCCTGTGTGGTGTCGGGCAGGTCAGCCGGGCAGGCGGCCGGCGATGACGCTGCGCTGCGGCTGCGCGACCCACCGCCCGGTGGGCTCGGCCTGTTCGTAGGCGAAATATTCTGCCAGGTCGCCGCCGTAGACGTGCAGCGAGAGTGCCGTGTCGTGCCGCGACAGGTTGCGGCAGCGATGCGCATGCCCGCGATCGCCTTCGAACCAGACGCCGTCGCCCGGGCCGAGCCAGTTGCGGCCATGCAGGCTCAACTCGCCGGAGTCGGCATCGCGGCGATACGACTGCACTTCCAGCGCGCCCACCAGGGTCATTTCCAGGCCCCACAGGCCGGCGTGGTCGTGTACGGGAGTGGCGTGGTTCGGCGGCCACGCCAGTATCAACACGCTGATCGGCGGCTTGCTGCGCTCGGCCAGCAGCCAGCGTTCGAAACCGTGCCGGCGCTGGCGCAGCGAGGCCAGCCGGGTGGCCAGCGCCGAGGCGTCCTGGTGCACCACGCGGCCCAGTTCGCGCGCCATCGTGGCGAGGTCGGGGTGTTCGACGGCGGCATGCTCGAGCGCGATCGTGCGCAGGGTCTTCAAGGTGTGCTGATGCTTGCCCATGCGTGGAACCTGGCAGGGTGAATGGGCGCCAGTGGAGCATGCGTATCGTTAAAGACGCGTAAGCCGGCGGCATCGCCGCAGGCACTTGCGCGGGCGTGCGGACGGGCATCCGGCCGGCGTGGCCGCCGACCGGATGACCGCTGCGGGAGCGCTATTCGCGCAGGTCGAACGTCACCGGCACCCGCGCCCACGCACGCACCGCCTGTCCGTTCACCATCGCCGGCTGGAACCGCCATCCGGCCAGCACCTGCTCGGCGGCGCTGCGGTCGAGCAGCAGGTAGCCGCTGCCGTGCTCCACCGATACCTGCACCGGCTTGCCGGTCTCATCCACCAGCACGCGCAGCAGCACGGTGCCCTGCATGCGCTGCTGCAAGGCGCGGGTGGGGAAGCGCAGCGGGGCCGAGCGGTAGGCCAGGCTGGCCTCGACCGGCGCCGTCAGTGCCGGTCCGGGTGTAGTGGCGATTGGCAGCAGGGTCGGAGTGGCGACCGGCGGTGCGGCGACGTTGCCTTCGGTACTCGGCACGACGGCCGGCGGGTTGGCCGGCAACGGCCGCGTGTGCGCGACAGGCGCGACGGGTGGATGCGGCAAGGGTGTCATCTCGACCGGCGGCGGCGGGGGCAGTGGCGGTTCCGGCTTGACGAAATGGATCGTGGGTATCGGGTCGATCTGTTCGATCGCGTGGAAAAACGCCGGGCCGGTCGGTCGCGAGGCGATCACGATCACGGCAAGGTTGAGTGCGATCGCGGCGCTGATGGCGGCGATGCGGGCACGGTCGGGGTGGGTGCGATGAGCTACGGCCAGGCTTGCGGACGACATGGCGACCTCCTGACTTCGGTGGGGATGTTGCGGCGGTCACGCTGCGCGAGCAGGGGGATCGTGCCGTCGCGACTGCAGCGTATGCCCCGGGCAGGCGGTTGCGCAAGCAGACGGCTGGATGGCCAAATGCCGGTTGGCGGCGCCGCGGCCGCGGCGGGCAAAAAAAGCCCCGCGGGGAGGGCGGGGCGGTAAGGGCGGGTGGTCGGGGGAATGCGCACACCCGCAACGCCAGCTTGCGCTGCGGCGGCCCTGATCGGGTGTGGATGCTTCGTGAAGGCGGTTTTCACGCCGGCGCTCGCCGTGGACGCCGCCGTCCTGCAACAATCGGTGCCTGGCAACGGGCCGGCATGCACCGGGGGACGACGATGAACCTGATCAAATGGGTAGGCGTGGTGGGTCTGGCATGCGGCGGCCTGCTGCCGGGCACGCCAGCGCGGGCCGACGACATTTCCTGCAAGATGAGTTTCCAGCTGTCCGGCTGGTCGGTGTTCTACAAGACCGCCAACGGCAGCGGCACGGTCCATTGCAGCAACGGCCAGAGCCTGCACGTGAAGCTGCGCGCCAAGGGCGGCGGGCTGACCTTCGGCAAGACGAAGATCACCGACGGCGTGGGCAAGTTCAGCGGCGTCGGCAACGTGCGCGACGTGCTGGGCCACTATGCCAACGCCGAGGCGCATGCCGGCGCGGAGAAGTCGGCCGCGGCGCAGGTGCTGACCAAGGGCAACGTCTCGCTGGCGCTCAGCGGCAAGGGCGAGGGCTGGAACCTGGGCGTGGCGTTCGGCGCGTTCATCATCGAATAACGTGACGGGGGTACCGGCGCGGCCATGCGCCACGATAGGCGGGCACGGGCACACCCGGTTAAGGTATGCCCAAGCGCCCCGCATTCCCCAGGAGTCCCGCATGTCCGCCACATCCGGCACGGTGATCCCGCGCTACAGCTTCGGCGACGAGCTTGCCAGCAGCATCATCCACGGCCTCGGCATCGTGCTCAGCATCGCCGGACTGGCAACGCTGGTGGCGTTCGCGGCCTTGCACGGCAATGCGTTGACCGTGGTGGCCTGCGCGGTGTTCGGCACCTCGCTGGTGCTGCTGTACACCGCCTCCACGCTGTACCACTCGATTTCCGCGGCTGCCGCCAAACCGGCGTTGCGCACGCTCGATCACATCGCGATCTACGTGCTGATCGCCGGCACCTACACGCCGTTTACCCTGGTCGCCCTGCCCGGGGCGTGGGGCTGGAGCCTGTTCGTGGCTGTGTGGGCGCTGGCGCTGGCCGGTACCGCGCTGGAGCTGGGTCTGCTCAAGCGTTATCACAAGCTGGCGGTGCTGCTGTACGTGGGCATGGGCTGGATCGGCATGGTCGCGTTCGAGCCGCTCAGCCGGCATCTGCAGACCGGCGGCACCGTACTGCTGCTGGCCGGCGGCCTGGCCTACACGCTGGGCGTGCCGTTCTACCTGTGGCGGCGGCTGCCGTATCACCACGCGTTGTGGCACGTGTTCGTGCTGACCGGCAGCGTGCTGCATTTCCTGGCCGTGCTGCTGTACGTGATTCCCGACGCGCCGGCATGAGCGTGCCGGCGAGCCTCGCGGCCCTGCGCCGCGAACTGGAGGATGCGGCCACCCACCTGGGCCGACCGCACGAGCTGCGCTTCAAGCCGATGTTCGGCGGGCTGATGGCCTGGCTCGACGAGCAGCCGTGTGCGTGGCTGACCCCGACAGGACTGGCGCTGAAGCTGGCGCCGGCCGAGCAGCCGGCGCTGCTGCGGATCGAAGGTACGGCGCGGCTGATCGCCAAGCCCGGTGCGGCACCGAGCCGGCATTACATCGTGCTGCCCGCGGCCCTCAGCCGCGACACCGTGCAGCTCGCCGCCTGGCTGGCGAAGAGTGCACGGCGCTGACGGTCACGGTTTCTGTCGGGCCGGAATGAATTGCGTGCGAACCGCCTCGGCCAATTGCTCCGGCGGCAGCAGGCCCTGGCCGATCACGAAGTCGTTGAACGCCAGCCGGTCGAACTTCGGGCCCAGCGCCAGTTCGGTCTGCAGCCGCAACTGCTGCAGGCGCATATAGCCGTAGAAATAGGCGGTGGCCTGGCCGGGAGAGTCGAAGGTGTAGCGGTCGATTTCCTGCCGCGCCATCGCCTCGGACAGGCCGACATCGTGGACCAGCACCGCATGCGCGCGCTCCGGCGTGATCAGGCCCAGGTTGAGCATCGGGTCGAGCCAGGCGCGGGCGGCGCGCATCAGCCGCGCCTGCAGCGCGGCGAACTGGCCGGCCGGCGGCTCGTACGGCAGCATCTCTGCTTCGGCATACAGCGCCCAGCCTTCCACGTTGACGCTGTTGAACGCGAACAGGCTGCGCGCCAGCGACACGCCGCGCTCGACCATCGCCGCGAACTGCAGCTCGTGGCCGGGCCGGCCCTCGTGTGCGGTCAGCGTCCACGCCGCGGCCTTGAAGGTGAAATCGTCGTAGGCCTGGCTGGTATCGCCGGCCTTGCCCGGGTTGCCCATGGTCAGCACGAAGGTGCCCTGTTCGCCATGGTTGTTGACGAACGGCGGCGGGTCCATGTGCGGTGCCGGCACCTGCGCCGCCTCGGCTTCCGAGGCCAGGCGCATCTGCATCTTGCGCTGCGGCAGGGTGACGATGCGCTCGCGCCGGATGATGTCCTCGATGTGGCCGAGCACCTCGTGATACCACGGCACCACCTGATCCTTGCCGAGCTGCTGCTTCTTCAGCGCCTTCATCACGTCGCGATAGTCGGTGGCATGGATGCCTTCGTCCTTCGCCACCACCGGCGCCAGCACCTGCAGCATGCCGCGCAGTTCGACGAACTCCAGCTGCGCCTGCTGGATCAGCTGCTGCGGCGGGATGTCGATGCCGACCCGGCGCAGGTTGTACGCATACAGCGGCTCGGGCAGGCGGAAGTCGGCGCGTGCGCGCGGCAGCACGGTGCTGCGCACCCAGCCGCCGTAGGCCTTCAGCTGCGCGTCGAGAGCATCCAGCGCGGCCTTGCCCTCGGCGTTGTCCAGCTTGTACTTGGCGAACAGCTGGCGGATGCCGTCGGCGTAGCGCTGGCTGTTCGCCAGCTTCTGCTCGATCTCGCCCTTGTACGGGCCGAGCAGCGCCCTGTTGCCGAGCCGCTCGATGGTCTGCGCCTTCGCCAGCTCGGTGATCGGCGTGCAGCCGGGCGCCTTGCCCACGTAGCACTGCAACCGCTTCAGCGCCGACGGGCGCCGCGCGGCCGCGACGTCGTCCTTCAGCAAACCGAACTCGCCGCTGAAAACCAGCTGGCCGACATCGGTGTACGGAAGCAGGTACTGGCGGTTGAGGTCGATGCCCTCGATCTGCTCGTTGGCGGCCTTGATCAGGATCTGCAGGTCCTGCCGCACGTTGGCGTCTTTCTCCGTGGCCAGCAGCGCCTGCAGCTTCGTTTTCGCCGCGACCATGCCGGCGCGCGAGCGTTCGTCCGCACCGGGCTTGAGATCGGCGACCTTGTCGTCGTAGCCGGCCACGCCCAGCTGCGAGGCCGATTCCGGGCTGAAGCGGACGATCTCGTCGAGCAGGATCTTCGAATCGGCATTGCTGCGCGCGATCCATGCCGGCGGCGTGGTCTGTGCGTGCAGCGAACCGGCCGCGGCCAGCGTGGCGGCAAGGGCGAGGGCGAGACGTACGGACATGCGTGTTCTCCCGTGGGTGGCCCAGCCTAGGCCGGATCCGCCGGGCCGCCATGTGCCGGAAGCTCAGCCGAACAGCATCGCCAGCCCGAACAGGCCGACCATCACGAACGAGAGCACCAGCTTGACCAGGGTGCCGAACAGCAGGCCCAGCCAGGTGCCGATGCCGACATGGGTCGAGCGCAGCACGCTGGTGCCGGAGGCCAGCTCGCCGGCGAGCGCGCCGAGGAACGGCCCGAACAGCAGGCCCGCGATACCGAAGAACATGCCCACCAGGGTGCCCAGCGCCGCACCCCACAGGGCCAGCTTGCTGGCGCCCACCCGTTTGGCGCCGAGCGTGCTGGCGACGAAGTCGACGATCACCCCGAGCGTGCCGAGCGCGCCGATGATCAGCAGCCACCACAGGCCCAGGTGCCGGTAGCCGTCCACCGCGGCGGCGAGCCAGATGCCACCGAACAGCATGGGGATGCCGGGCAGGGCCGGCAGCAGGGCGCCGGCCAGGCCGCCGACGATCAGCAGCGCGGCCAGCACATACAACGCGATATCCATCAGTCCGATTCCGTTGGCGCGGTCACATGGCGGGCATGCCGGCCGCACAGCCCCAGCCGGTTGAGACACTATGGCATGCAACCGCGCGTCGTTCGCGCCAGCCGGAATCTTCGTGGACGCTGCCAACCCGATCCTGCTCAAGACCGACGAGCTTGGCCGCATCGAGATCGTCGAGCGCGACGGCGTACGGATGATCCGCCGCGACGTCCGCGCCGCGCGATGGTGGGCGTGGCTGGCTGCCCATCGTGCGGCGGCGCGCGAGGCGCGGGCATTGGCCCGCCTGGCGGGGACCGACGGCGTGCCGGCGCTGCTGGGCTGGGATGGCTGCGAACTGCTGCGCAGCTATATCGTCGGCGCGCCGATGCAACAGGCACGGCCGCACGAACGCGGCTACTACCGCGATGCGCTGCGCCTGCTGGCGCGATTGCATCGGCGCGGCATCGTGCACAACGATCTGGCCAAGGAACCGAACTGGTTGGTGCGTGCCGATGGCCGTCCGGCGCTGGTGGATTTTCAGCTCGCCTGGACCCGCGGCCGCCGCGGCCGCCTGTTCCGGCTGCTGGCGCGCGAGGACCTGCGCCACCTGCTCAAGCACAAGCGCACGTATTGCGCGGAGGCATTGAGTGCTCGCCAGCGCGCGATCCTCGACACTCCCGCGCCGCCTTCGCGGCTGTGGCGCGCCACCGGCAAGCGTCTTTACAAACTGGTCGCGCGTCGCGTGTTCGGCTACTGGGACAACGAAGGCAAGGGGCGCGTGCGCGATTGAGGCGCCCTGCACCTCGAGGCTACTTCTCCACGAACGCCCGCTCGACCACGTAGTCGCCGGGTTCGCGCGTGCGCGGCGAGGCCTGGAAGCCGCGGCCGTCGAGCAGGGCGCACAAGTCGTCCAGCATCGCCGGGCTGCCGCACAGCATCACGCGGTCGGTCGCCGGGTTCAGCGGCGGCAGGCCGGTGACCCGGCTCATCGCGCCGTCGGCGATCGCATCGGTGATGCGACCGTGGTGGCGGAACGGCTCGCGCGTCACGGTGGGGTAGTAGATCAGCTTCTCGCGCACCAGCTCGCCCAGGTAGTCGTGCTGCGGCAGCTGGTTTTCCAGGTAGTCGGCGTAGGCCAGATCGTCGACCCGGCGCACGCCGTGGGCCAGCACGATCCTGTCGAAGCGCTCGTAGGTATCCGGGTCGCGGATGATGCTCATGAACGGCGCCAGCCCGGTGCCGGTGCCGAGCAGGTACAGGTGCTTGCCTGGCTTGAGGTCGGTCAGCACCAGGGTGCCGGTGGGCTTGCGCGTGACGATCAGCGGATCGCCGGGCTGCAGGTGCTGCAAGCGCGAGGTGAGCGGGCCGTCGGGCACCTTGATCGAGAAGAACTCCAGGTGTTCCTCCCAGCTGGCGCTGGCGATCGAGTAGGCGCGCATCAGCGGACGGCCATCCGTTTCCAGTCCGATCATCACGAACTGGCCGCTGTCGAAGCGGAAACCCGGGTCGCGGGTGGTGCGGAAGGAAAACAGGTTGTCGTTCCAGTGCCGCACGTCGATCACGTGCTCGGTTGCCATTGCCACCATGGTCGGTCGTCTCGCGTTGTTGCCGTATCGGGGAGTCGGGGTCTGCGCACGCGATCGCCCGGCGGTGCCGGATGATGAGACTCGCGGGGAGGGCGGCGGTGCCGCGGTGCCTTGCGAGCGCCGGGATGAGCGCGGCGACGGAGCGCCAAGGATACGCGATCCGCCGGCTCCCTGTCGCAGACTCGGGCCGCGATCTGCGGCATCATGCGGCATTCGGCCACGGGGGAATGGGCAAGATGGGCAATCGCGTCAGGGAACCGATCTCGGATCACCACGTCGGCCAGCGCCATCTGGATCGGCTGGTCATGTTGTCCGACGGCGTGTTTGCCATTGCCATCACGTTGTCGGCGATCGAGATCCGGCCGACAGCGGCGCCGGGGCAGGCGCTGTGGCAGACCTGGTCGACGCCGCTGCTGATCTATTTCCTGAGTTTCTTCCTGATCGGCACGGTATGGGCCTTCCATCGGCGCATCGTCGCGCACCTGCGCGACATCGACCCGATCGGTACGGTGATCAACCTGCTGCTGCTCAGTCTGGTGGCACTCATGCCGGTGGTGATCCGCTTCGTGTTCGAGGGCTTGCAGCATGGCCAGGGATTGCTGGTCTACGGGATTGCGCTGGGGGCGACCTATGCGTGCATGGCGGTTCTGTGGCTGCATGTCGCGTTCATTGCCGGGCTTGCGCCGGATCTCGCGCCGGAAAAAGCGCGCAAATGGTTGCTGGAAATGGTCGCGGGGGCGCTGATCTTCGCTGCGCTCGCCCTGCATGAGGCCCATTTTCGCTGGGCATCGCTGGCCCTGACCCTGCTTGCGCTGGTACTGCTGGCGGCAAAACGGCTGCCGGCCCTGCGCAGGCCTGACCGGCCCGACGCCAGCGCGTGACGCGCCGGTAACCCCGTCCAGCGGATAGGCGGCTGCGATCGGCCCGGCCCCGGTCCGGGTGACTCCGGCTCGTTCCGGCCCCGGACAGGGCGATGTACTACACCCGCCAGCGGACAGGTACTACAGACAAGAACATGCTTGGACTGCAGCACCGAAACTGCGCATACTCCATCGTCGCCGATGATCCGGTGTTACACGGCCGGATCGCGATGGCACCAGGGGGATTTCGCGGCACGTCGATAGCTGGCGTGCGGGGGTTCTTGCTGGATGCTTCGGGGGCGGATGATGCCGGTCATGCTCGGCCAATCCAAGGCGATTCAGGCGGTGCTGGCGCAATTGCAGCGCTACGCCGGCTGCGACGTGCAGGTGCTGATCGAGGGCGAGACTGGCACCGGCAAGGAGCTGGCGGCGCGGGAGATCCATTACGCCAGTGCGCGCCGCGACCATCCGTTCGTGCCGGTCAACTGCGGCGCGATTCCCGACAGCCTGATCGAGAACGAACTGTTCGGGCACGGTCGCGGCGCCTTCACCGACGCCAAGGCCGCCCAGCCCGGCCTGATCGACCATGCGCGCGGCGGTACGCTGTTCCTCGACGAGGTCGACACGCTCTCGGACAAGGGCCAGGTGACCCTGTTGCGCTTCCTGCAGGACAACGAATACCGCCCGGTGGGTGGCGGCGCGGCGCGGGTGTCGGACGCGCGCATCATCGCCGCCACCAATGCCAGCCTGGAGCGCCAGGTGGCGATCGGGCGCTTCCGCCGCGACCTGCACTACCGCCTAAACGCGCTGTATCTGCGGCTGCCGCCGTTGCGCGAGCGCGGCGACGACGTGGCCCTGCTTGCCGCGCATTTCATCGATGCCGTCGCTGCCCGGCTGCGCGGGCCGGCCAGGCGATGGGGCGAAGATGCCTTGCAGGCACTGGTCGCATATGCCTGGCCGGGCAACGTGCGCGAACTGGACAACATCGCGTTGCGTGCCTACATGGGCAGCGAGGGGCCGGTCATCGGCCTGGCCGAACTGGTGGCGGCGGAACCCGCATTCGCCGGTGCGGAGTCGACGCCGCGACGCCGCGCGAACGAGCCGGGCCTCCACTTCAGCGCAGCCAAGCTGCATGCCATCCGCAAGTTCGAGCGCGACTATCTCACCCAGCTGATGCAACAGGCCTGCGGCAACATCAGCGCCGCCGCCCGCCTGTCCGGTACCGAGCGCCGCCAGCTCGGCAAGCTGCTGCTGAAACACGGCATTGAGACCAAGCAGTTCCGCACGCACTGATCCGCAAGTCCGGCATCGCCATCCCGGCCGGGTGAAATCTTTCCCGCTGCGTCAGCGAAACGGGTCATCGTCGACCCGGCTGCGGCGTGCCCTCGTCCCGCCAACCCGCATGGCGGCTCCTTCGATCGTCTTTTCGCGATGGCATGCATGTTGCGTCGATTCCCACGCGCACGGGCAACGCCCGTCCGGGATCGAGCCCGGCACGGCGCGTCATAGGGCCGGCAACCGTCAAGGGAGATCGAAATGGCCACCTCGAAAACAGCGAAGTCCAAAGCGGCACGGTCGGCCGTTGCACAAGGCCAGCACTGCGCCGTGATCAATCCGTACGCGCTGGCCGACCTGGTGTCGGGCCAGCGCATCCCGTGGAACGACATCCCCGACCCGGAGCGGGTGCTGGAACAGGTGCTGGCCACGCCGTACGAGGAACTCTTCGACCCGAAGTACGGCGGGCCGCTCTACGTCGGGTTGAAGCTCAACGAGCGCAACGAACTCGTGCAGGAGCGTTCGCCGCTGCTCGATGTCCAGCCCGCCAGGGACGGCGACGATTCGAAGCCGGGTGGCCTGGAAAACCTTGGCGAGTATTCGACTCTGGCCGAGATGGCGCGCGTGGAAGACTTCAAGTCCATCCTGACGTGGCCCATCCTTTGCGGCGATCTGTCGCGCCATGCGCGCCTGCAGATCTCGCTGCGCCTGCCGAGTGCGTTGCGGACATGGCAACTCGGCAACGCGCTGTCGCCCGACGTCGTTCGCTCGATCACCTTCGACCCCAAGGTCGTCGCCAACGTGGATTCCGGCTGGACGCCTCCGGGCGGGCACTGGGCCACGGCCGGCGATTTCTTCCACGAGACCGCCGAGTTCTTCGATCCGGTGCAGGGCGCCGTGGCCAACTGCTACTACATCGCCTCGCTGTCGGCGATCGCCTGGGCCACGCCGTTCCGCCTCGCCCATCTCACGCGGGCGACCGGCATGAGCCAGGCCCAGTTCAACGACCAGATCAATTTCTGCAAGCCCGATTCGGGCGGGGCGTTGGACAAGGCGATCCAGGTGACCGAAGCCGTGCCGATGACCGCGGGCGGCAATCCGATCTACTGCCGTTCCAGCGAAAGCGGCGAGAGCTGGCCGGCCATTTATGAAAAAGCCTACGCCAAGCTGAAGACCGGAACCGCCACCGACATGCCCGACATCACCAAGACGGCCTGGGGCGACTGTGTCTGGGCGACGGCCCAGCTCAACGGCGGCACGCGCCATTACTACGACACCGCCAGCCGAAGTGCCGACGACCTGTGGCAGATCCTGCGTTCGAACTGCCTGTCGTACCGGACTTTCAATCCGATGACGGCATGGACGTATTCGTCCGGCGATGCGTCGCCCGACCACGTCGACTATGCCAGTGCCCACGTGGTGGGTTCGCACTGCTACACCGTGCTGGGCTGGGCGTACCGCAACTGCCGGCGCTGGATCGTGCTGCGCAATCCCTGGGGCAATACGGAGGCGACCAGCAGCATCCTGGATGCCACGATCTCGATGTACGACGTGAGCTGGTGGCGACCGATCACCCTGAAGAACAACGACGGGGTGTTCGCCATGGAGATTGGCGCCTTCAAGAAATATTTCGCCGGGTTCGGCACGGCGCATTGAACCGGGCCGGGCCACTCAGACCATGTGCGCAGCATTCACCGGACTGGCAGATACGGCTCTTCCGACGCAGCCCGCTGCGACATGCGTGCGGGCTTCCCCGGGCCGGGTGCAATCACTCCCGCTGCGCCTGCAAATCGGGTCAATTTTGACCCGGGGTCTCGGCCATGCCTGGGCTCAAGCCACGGTGTCAGCCCATTCCGCCATCTTCGACGACTGGCATGCTCGTTGCCTGAGTCTTCGCGTGTGCAGAGGGGTGTCATGACGAAGCAGCCATGCACTAGGGCGACAGCAGAAGACGAGGGCGAGATGGAGATCGAGCGTTCGGTGCTCGCATATCTGCATCGTCACCCGCAAGCGGCGGACACCCTCCGCGGCATCGTCAACTGGTGGCTGCCGCGGCAGCGTTACGAGAGCGGCTGCATGCGCATCGAACGCGTGCTCGACCGGCTGGTAGGCGAAGGGCAGCTGCATTGCGACCCGTTGCCGGACGGTGAAGTGCTGTATGCGTTGAACGACCACACCAAGCCGCCGCAGCCGAACTGACTGCGACACGGGTTTTCACGACGGAGGACCGATCCCATGCCATCTGCGCTCACCTATCCGGGCGTCTACATCGAGGAAATCCCCAGCGGCGTCCGCACCATCACCGGGGTAGCCACGTCGATCACCGCCTTCGTCGGCCGCGCCGCCCGCGGGCCGGCCGATGCCGACGCGGAAAGCCCGGTCATCATCAACAGCTACGGCGATTTCGAGCGCAACTTCGGCAGCCTCGACCCGGCCTATCCGATGGGCTATGTCGTGCGCGACTTCTACCTCAACGGCGGCGCGCAGGCGGCGATCGTGCGGCTGTACAAGGCCAGTGGCGGCAAGCCGGCCAAGGCCGCGATCAAGATCGCCAACCTGCCACTGGAGGCCGCCTCGGGCGGCAGTTGGGGCAACCAGCTGCGCGCGCGCATCGACAGCAACGTGTCCGCCGATATCGCCGCGCGTTACGGACTGGCCGCCACCGACCTGTTCAACCTGACCGTGCGCGACCTGGCCAGCGGCACTCAGGAAAGTTTTCTCAACCTCAGCGTGAAGGAAAGCCCGCGCCGCGCCGATCGCGTGCTGAAGGCGGGTTCGTCGCTGCTGCGCGTGGCGTCGTCGCTGACGCTGCCTGCCACCACCGTGCCCGCGGCGCATCTCGATCCGGATGCCGGCAAGACCGTGTGGGAGCAGGACAAGTCCTCCACCGGCGTGACCTCGGCCGACCAGGCCGCCGACAGCGCGGCCCTGGACGACACGGCGTACCTGGGCGACCCGGACACCAAGACCGGCCTCTACGCGCTGAAGAAGACCGATCTTTTCAACTTGCTATGCATCCCACCCGACCTGCGCGACGGCAACACCTCGGCCACGGTGTACCAGAACGCGCTGGCGTTCTGCGTGGAGCGGCGCGCGCTGCTGATCGTGGATGCGCCGGCCGAGTGGTCCGGCGCCGGCACGATCACCCAGTCCAGCAACGCGGCGTTGACCGCGCTGGGGCTCAACGGCGATGCCGCGCGCAACGCCGCGCTGTACTTCCCGCGGGTGATCGAGTCGGACCCGAAGCGCCAGGGCCAGCTCGACACCTTCGTGCCCTGCGGCATCGTCGCCGGCGTGATGGCGCGCACCGATACGCAGCGCGGCGTGTGGAAGGCGCCGGCCGGCATCGACGCGGCGTTGAACGGCGTGCAGGGGCTCGCCGCCACGCTCAACGACGCCGAGAACGGCATGCTCAATCCGCTCGGCGTGAACTGCCTGCGCAGCTTCCCGCTGGTCGGCCCGGTGTTGTGGGGCTCGCGCACGCTGCGCGGTGCCGACCTGCTCGCCGACGAATACAAGTACGTGCCGGTGCGGCGGCTCGCGCTGTACATCGAGGAAAGCCTGTTCCGCGGCACCCAGTGGGTGGTATTCGAGCCGAACGACGAGCCGCTGTGGTCGCAGATCCGCCTCAACGTGGGCGCCTTCATGCAGAACCTGTTCCGCCAGGGCGCGTTCCAGGGCAAGACGCCGAACGACGCCTACTTCGTGAAGTGCGACAAGGAAACCACCACGCAGAACGACATCAACCTGGGCATCGTCAACATCGTGGTCGGATTCGCGCCGCTCAAGCCCGCCGAGTTCGTGGTCATCCAGCTGCAGCAGATGGCCGGCCAGATCCAGACCTGAGGACTTACGTCATGGCTCAATTCAGCGTCAATGCGCAGCGCTTCGATCCGTACAAGAACTTCAAGTTCCGGGTGAAGTGGGACGGCCGCTACGTGGCCGGCGTCAGCAAGGTGTCGGGCCTCAAGCGCACCACCGAGGTGGTCAAGCACCGCGAGGGCGGCGACCCCAGCAGCACGCGCAAATCGCCCGGGCGCACCGAGTACGAGGCGATCACCATCGAGCGCGGCGTCACCCACGACACCGAATTCGAGAAGTGGGCGAACAAGGTGTGGAACTTCGGCGCCGGGCTCGGCGCGGAGGTCTCGCTGAAGGACTTCCGCAAGGACCTGATCCTGGAGGTCTACAACGAGGCCGGCCAGCTCGCGCTGGCCTACAGGCTCTACCGCTGCTGGGTCTCGGAATACCAGGCGATGCCGGACCTGGATGCGAACGCGAACGCGGTGGCGATCCAGCATCTCAAACTCGAGAACGAGGGCTGGGAGCGCGACGTCGGCGTGCCGGAGCCGGCCGAGCCGAGCTTCACCGTGCCCGCCGGCTGAGCGCCATGCACACGCCCACGCCCGCGCAGCTGCTGCAGGTCTGGGAACGCGGGGGCGACCCGTCCGCCGCGGCACGCGGGCTGTTGCTGCTCGGCTGCAGCTGCGACGACGAAGGTTCCGCCGATGCCTTGGCGGCGCTGCCGCTGGGCCGGCGCGACGCACGGCTGCTGGAGTTGCGCGAGCGCCTGTTCGGCACCGCGATCGACGTCGTGACGACGTGCCCGCAATGCGCGGCCACGGTCGAGGCGACGTTCCGCGGCGACGACCTGCGGCTGCCGCAGGCGGAAGCCGCCGCGTCCACGCTGGAACATGCCGCGCATGGCATCCGCGTGCAGTTCCGCCTGCCGGACAGCCGCGACCTGCTGGCGCTGGAAAACTGTGGCGATGCCGAAGCCGCGCGCACGCTGCTGCTCGAACGCTGCGTGCTCGACGCGCGATCCGGCGACGCGGCGCGCGAGCCGTGCAGCCTGCCGCATGAGCTGCAGGCGGAGCTGGCGCAGGCGATGGCGCAAGCTGACCCGCAGGCCGACCTGCAGCTGGCGTTCCGCTGCCCGGACTGCGGTCACGAATGGCAGCCGCTGTTCGACGTCGCCCGCTTCCTGTGGCAGGAACTGCACGCCTGGGCGCTGCACATGCTGCGCGAAGTGGACACGCTGGCGCAGGCCTACCACTGGGCCGAGGCCGACATCCTCGCCATGAGCCCGCGCCGCCGCCAGGCCTACCTGGAGCTGTGCGCGCCATGAGCGATTTCCTCGACCGGCTGGCGGCACGCGCGATCGGCAGCGAAACGGCGCTGTCGCCGCGGCTGCCATCGCTGTTCGAGCCGCTGCAACGCGCGCCGATCATGCCGCCGGCCGATGCGGGCGAGGCGCCGGCGCACCATCGCGATATGGCCTCGGCGGCGCCTGCCGTACCGGTCGCCGCGCCGTCGCCGCGGGAGCCGGCGCGCGCTGCCGGGGCGGTGCGGAGTGCCGCGCGCATCGTGCCGGTGGATCGCACGGCCGCACCGGCGCCGGCACGCGCCGCGGCGAACCCGCCGCGCGAGCCGAGGCCGTCGTCGCCGATGGAGCCTGCGCCCGTGCCTTCCGTCGTCGTCGAACCATCCGGCACGCCGGTTGCGCCTGAACGTCAGGCGGTCGGTTCGTCGCCGGTGCAGCCGCGGCAGGTGCACGTCGCGCCGGCCCGGCAGGAGACGGCGCGGACGCCAGCGCCGGGCGGCGCCTTGTTGCCCGCGCCCGCTTCGGTATTCGCCGCGACGCGCACAACGCCCGCAGGATCCGGGCGTACCGTCGCCGCGCGGGCCGCTGCTGCGCGAACCGAAGGCAAGGCCGCCGCCGCAGTCGAGCCGGTGGTGCACGTCAGCATCGGCCGGCTCGAAGTGCGCGCCGCACCGGCCGCGGCGGCGCCGTCGCACCGGCGCGAGGAACCGCGGCCGAGCAGTCTCGACGACTACCTGCGCCAGCGCGGCAAGGCCTCGCCATGAGCAACGTGCTGGCGATCGCCGCGACCACGCGCACGCTGCGCAACCTGCTGCTGGCGCAGATGCCCGCGCTGGATGCCGAGCTGAGCGATCTGGAAGTGACCCTGCAGCCGCCGGACGTAGCGCGCAAGGGCATCAGCAAGGCGCAGCTCAACCTGTTCCTGTACCAAGTGGTCGCCAACGCTGCCTGGCGCAACCTCGACCTGCCCGGCCAGGTGCGTCCCGGCGAGACCGCGCCGCCGCCGCTGGCGCTGAACCTGCACTACGTGATCACCGCCTGGGGCCGCGGCGAAAACGACAACGACGCGATCAGCCACCGCGTGCTGGCCGCCGCGATGAGCACCCTGCACGACCGCGGCGTGCTCGACGGCAACGACATCCGCAACGCGCTGCCGGACAACGACCTGGCCGGTCAGATCGAGCGCGTGCGCGTCACCCCGCTGCCGCAGAGTGTGGACGAGTTGTCCAGGCTGTGGACCGCGTTCCAGACCAACTACCGCGCCTCGGCCGTGTACGAGGCGGCGGTGGTGCTGATCGACAGCCAGGCGGCGATGCGCGCACCGCTGCCGGTGTTGCGGCGCGGCGCGCAGGACCGCGGCGTGATCGCCACCGCGTCGGCCGCCGCGGTGCTGGATGCGCTCGACTACCCGCGCCATCAAACCGCCGTGCGCCTCGGCGAGGACATCGTGCTGAATGGTCGCCAGCTCGCCACGGATCATGCGCTGGTCCGCTTCAGCAGCCTGCGTCTGGACGCGCCGGTCGAGATCGCGCCGCTGGCCGGCGACGCCGCCGGCAGCTTGCGCGTGCACCTCGCCGACACCGCCGACGACGCGGACGCCGTCGCGCGCTGGGCGCCGGGCATCTACACCGTGGCCCTGCTGGTGCAGCCGCCGGGACTCCCGCCGCTGCTCAGCAACGAGTTGCCGCTGGTGCTGGCGCCGCGCATCACGCTCGGCTCGCTCGCCGCCGCGGCCGGCGACTTCGCCTTGAACCTCACCTGCACACCGCGCATCCGCGACGGCCAGCGCGTGTTCTTGCTGTTCGGCGATCGCCTGCTGGCGCCGGCCAGCCTCAGCAACCCGGCCGACACACACCAGCCGACCGCGCTGGTCTTCCAGCTCACCGGCGTGGCCGCGGGCACGTACACCGTGCGCCTGCGCGTGGACGGCGCCGACAGCATCCCGGTCGACTTCAACGGCAGCGTGCCCGCGTTCGCCGCGAACCAGCAGGTGGTCGTGGCATGAACGACTACACGTCATGGCTGGAAGCGAACGACCGCTACCTCGCCGGTACGCTGGCCGACCTGCGTGTGCGGCTGGAGCGCGCCGCGCAGCGGCATGACACACCGGCTGCAGCGCCGGCGGCACCGGCCACCGCGCTGATGGAAACCGCACCGGTGGTAAGTGCGCCGGCCGGGCCGAAGCATTCCTGGGTCGCGCGGATCTTCAGCGGCCAACACGCACCGCCGCCGCTTGCGGCGATGGATGCCGACGAACCGCCCGCCGCCAGCCCAGCCGCCACCGCGGTGCCGGACGGCGGCGCGGCCGCTGCCGCAGCAGGCGCTGACGATGGCGACCACACCCCCGCGTTGGCCGTGCTCGCTAACCGCCTCGGCCTGTCCGCGTTCGAGCGCGACGTGCTCCTGCTGTGCATCGGCATGGAACTGGACACGCGTTTCCCCGCGCTGTGCGCGCAGGCCCAGCACGATCCGTCCAAGTCCTACCCCACCTTCGCGCTGGCCTTCGCCGTGCTCGACGCGCCGAGCTGGGATGCGCTGTCGCCGCAGCGGCCGCTGCGCTACTGGCACCTGCTCGAGATCCACCAGCCCGGCGCGCAGCCGCTGATCGGCGCGGCGCTGAGTGCCGACGAGCGGGTGGTGAATTTCGTCAAGGGCATGAACTACCTGGACGACCGCTTGGCGCCGCTGCTCGCCGCGTTGCCGCGGGCCACGCTGCCGCCGTCGCAGCAGGCGATCGCCGACCAGCTGCTGGACAGCCTGCGCCACGTGCCGCCGGGCGAGCCGCTGCCGCTGGTGCAGCTGCTGGGCAGCGACAGCGTGAGCAAGCAGGCGATCGCGCAGGCCGTCGCCGCCGCGTTCGGCGCCCAGGCGTACCGGCTCTCGGCCGAGCTGCTGCCGGCCGCGGTGGGCGAACAGGAAACCCTGCTGCGCCTGTGGCAGCGCGAAAGCCAGCTGCTGCCGCTGGCGTTGTACCTCGACGCGGCCGAGGTCGAACGCGGCGACGCCGCTGCCGCGTGGGTCAAGCGTTTCCTCGCGCGCACCGGCGGGCTCGCCTTCGTCGACGCGCGCGAGCCGTGGGCGAGTGCGGCCACGCAGGCGCTCAGCGTCGACGTGGCCAAGCCCACTGCCGTCGAGCAGCGTTCGCTGTGGCAGCGCCTGCTCGGCGACGCCGCCGGCGCGCAGCCGCAGCAGCTGGCCGGCCATTTCGATTTCAACCTGAGCAGGATCGAGCAGATCGCGCACGGCGCGCTGGCGGCGGCCGGGGACAGGCCCGCCGCGCTGGCGCCGACGCTGTGGCAGGGCGCGCTGGCGCATACCCGGCCGGCGCTGGACCAGCTCGCCCAGCGGATCGAGCCGAAGGCCGGCTGGGACGACCTGAAACTGCCCGACAGCGAGAAGGCCCTGCTGCGCCAGATCGCCGACCAGGTCGCCCAGCGCACGACCGTCTACGACGACTGGGGTTTCCGCCAGCGGATGAACCGCGGGTTGTCGATCAGCGCGTTGTTCACCGGCGAAAGCGGCACCGGCAAGACCATGGCGGCCGAAGTGCTGGCGCGCGAGCTGGGCCTGTCGCTGTACCGCATCGACCTGTCGGCGGTGGTCAGCAAGTACATCGGCGAGACCGAGAAGAACCTGCGCAAGCTGTTCGACGCGGCCGAGGGCGGCGGCGCGATCCTGTTCTTCGACGAGGCCGATGCGCTGTTCGGCAAGCGCAGCGAAGTGAAGGACAGCCACGACCGCTACGCCAACATCGAGGTGAACTACCTGCTGCAACGGCTGGAGTCGTTCAGCGGGCTGGCGATCCTGGCCACCAACATGAAGGGCGCACTCGATACCGCGTTCCTGCGCCGGCTGCGCTTCGTCATCAACTTCCCGTTCCCCGGCACGGCCGAACGCCGCGCGATCTGGGCCTCGGCGTTCCCGGCGCAGGCGGCGGTGGGCGCGCTGGACTTCGACCGGCTGGCGCGGCTTCCGCTCACCGGCGGCAGCATCCAGGGCATCGCGCTCAACGCGGCGTTCATGGCGGCCAAGGGCGGCGTGCCGGTCGGCATGCCGCTGTTGCTGGATGCCGTGCGCACCGAGTACCGCAAGCTGGACAAGCCGATCAACGAAGCGGACTTCCACTGGCGGGAAAGCGCCGGAGGCAAGCCGTGAGCATCGAACTGCACATCGAGCGGCTGGTGATCGACGAGGCCGCGCTCGGCGGCGAGCACGCCGCCGGCGTGCGCGCCGCGGTCGAGCGCGAACTGGCCCGGCGGCTGGGGCAACCCGGCGCCGTCGACGCGCTGCGCGGCCTTGGTGCGGTGGACACGCTGCCGCCGGCGACGCTGCCGCCGGCCAGCCGCCCGCACGACCGTCTCGGCCCGCGCATCGCGACGGCGGTCCAGCGCGGCCTCGGCATCACGCCCGCCGCGCGCGCCGCGGGCAAGGAGCAGTGACATGAAAGCGATACCCAAACCCCGTCCCGACGGCATCGTGCGTTTCGGCAAACGGAAGGCCAAACGCGACGACCGCAACCTGATGTTCGCCGCCTTGCTGAAGGCGCCGCCGGCGTTGCCGGCCGAGTACGACTTCGACGTGGTGCATCACGGCATCCCCACGCCGATGTTCGGCAACGACGAGTACGGCGACTGCGTGATCGCCGGCCGCGCGCACCAGACCCTGCGCTTCGAGAAGGTCGAGCAGAACAAGCTGATCAAGATCAGCGACAACGACGTGCTGCACGAGTACTTCAACGAGAGCGGCGGCGTCGACAGCGGCTTGGTCGTGCTCGATTCGCTGAAGGAGTGGCGCAGCAAGGGCTGGCTTGCGGCCAAACGGCGCTACAGGATCAAGGCCTTCGCGCAGATCGACCAGGCCAGGCGCAGCGAGGTCAAGCGTGCGGTGTTCATGGACATCGGCGTGGGCCTCGGCTTCACCCTGCCCGATGCCGCGCTGACCCAGTTCTACGCCGGCAAGCCGTGGGCGGTGGTGAGCGGCAAGGCCGGCCAGCCGAATCCGCGCAACGGCCACTACGTCTACGTGCCCGGCTACACGAAGAGCGGCCCGGTCTGCGTCACCTGGGGCCGCAAGCAGCAGATGAGCTGGGCCTTCCTCGTCAAGTACTGCGACGAGGCCTACGCGATCATCGATGCGATCGACACCACGAAGAAGAAACGCGGGCTGGATGCGGGCAAGCTCGACGCCTTCTTCGCCGGGTTGCGCAAGGCGAGGCTGGCGACGAAGAGGACGGCCGCTGCGCGCGCCGGAGGCGGACATGGCTGAGCGCAGCGCCAGCATGGCGGTGAGGCCGGCGCCGGCGGTTCACGGTGCGCTGCTGCAGCGCAAATGCGCCTGCGGCACGCATGCGCAGGGCGGCGGCGAATGCCCGGATTGCGCGAAGAAGCGGCTGCGTCGAAGCAGCCGCGAGGGTGTGGCATCGCCGATGGTGCCACGGCTCGTGCACGATGTGCTCGCCACTCCGGGCCGGCCGCTCGAACCCGCGACCCGGAACTGGATGGAGCCGCGTTTCGGCAGCGACTTCAGTCGCGTGCGTGTGCACGACGACGGCCACGCCGCTGAATCCGCGCGCGCCGTGGGAGCGCTTGCCTACGCCGTCGGCAGCCATGTCGTGTTCGATACTCACCAGTACGCACCGAGCACGCCGGCGGGCCGCCACCTGCTCGCGCACGAGCTGGCGCATACGCTGCAGGATCCCGGCGCGGGCGGCCTGCACGCCTCGCTGGCGATCGGGCAACCCGGAGATGCCTCCGAAATCGCCGCCGATCGGGCGGCCGACGCGGTGACGCGTAATGAGCGGGTTTCCGTTGCGCCCAGCGGTGGCGGGGTGATGCGCCGGCAGATGCGCGGTTGCGCCGCCAGCGCGGGCGACGGCCCGGATGTGCGCAAGGTGCACTGCCCGGACGGTTCCGATTATCGGGTGACGATGACGGCCGCCGACGGACCGCCGGTGCCGGGCTTCCACGGTTCGGTCACGCCAGGCGCCAGCCTCAAGGAAATCTGGCTGGACATCTCCCTGTGCAAGGGCAACATCCAGGTCAACCTGCAGCCTGGCGTGGACATACCGAAGGCGCTCGGCTCGGTGGTCGCCAACATAGTGGCGGGCTCCGACGCGTTGAAGGGCGTCGCCATCAATCCCGAGCTGAAGATCACCTTCATCCAGGGCTCGAGCTTCACGGTGTCGCTCACGCCGTCGGTCAAGCTGGACGACAAGGGCGTCGCCGGTGCCGGTGGGTCGGTGGAGGTGCAGACCAAGGACGTGACCGTGAAGGGTGGCGTGAATTGCGACCCGCGGGCGGGATCGTGCATGTTCACCCTCGACATCGGTGGCGGCGCGGCCACGAAGCCCGTGGACTGTCACAAGAAGGGCAAGCAGAAGATCACCTTCGCCTGCGAGAAGATCACCCACGTGCCGGCGGTACCGGAAGTCCCGGCGCAGAAGCGGACGGAGACCCAGACGCGCTACGTGTTCTTCCGGCACGCCAGGCACGAGGTGCGCAAGGATTTCCGGCTGCCGACCGACATCCAGGCACTGAACGAACAGGGCTATCGGGTCACCTCCATCAAGGGTTTCACCTCGCCCGAGGGACCGCGCGGTTCCGAACACGCGCCGCAGTTCGAAGGCAACGTGGCGCTGGCCATCGAGCGGGCGCAGGCAGCCCGCGACTGGCTGGCGGACCCGAAGGTGTGCGCCGGCTGCGACCTGTCCGGCGCCAGGCAAAGCGGCGAGAGCGAGCTGCCGCCGGAACAGGGCCAGCAGGAGCCCGAGCCGAAAGGGCCGGACATGGAGCACGGCGCCGTGGACGAGTTCCTCGGCAAGCAGGGCGCGCCCGACCCGCTGGCGCCTGCCGACCCGGCGGACCGAGCGAAATTCGAGCGCATGCCATTCGGCCGGCAGCGCGAACAGGCGTACGAGCTCATGCGCCGGGCAGCCATCGTGCTGGAGCGCACGCAGGTGGTGCGTGAACGCCAGCCCGGCGTTCCGGCGCGGGACGAGCCCAGTGCCGTCGAATGCAGCGCGGAAGTGCTGGAGGCGGCGCAGAAATCGTTCGGCATAAAGATCCCGGGGCCATTCAATTTCGACACGCCGGGTAAACCTTGATGGACACCTTGCCATGAACGTCTTCGACGGCCTGCTCGGCTACGAAAAACTGATGCTGGTGTGCGGCTTCATCCTGTTCGTGTTCGCGCTGGCGGCGATCACCGTGATGATCGTGCAGCGACGCGACTTCAAGATGGCGATGGCGCTGATCGTGCTCGCGATCGTGCTGATGGGCTTCCCCGGCATCCAGGCGGTAAAGTTCAGCCAGGACACGGTCGAGCTGGACCGCATCCGCACGCAGCCGCAGGCGCCGGCCGATCCGGCGCAGAAGCAGCAGGCCGAGCAGGCGCTGGCCAATCTCGAGCAGCGCGCAGTCGGCAATCCGCAGCTGCAGGCGCAGGTATCGGACGGCTACCGCGCGATCGGCGAGGTGGACAAGGCGTACGACCTGGCGAAGTCGGTGCTGCGCGAGAAGCCGTCGGCACAGGTGCAGGCCACCCTGGTGCCGGTGCTCACCGCGAAGTTGAACCAGGTGCAGGCGAATGCGCCGATCGCGGCGCCGCCCGCGGCCGCGAGCACCGCGGTGGCGACAACGGCCCCCGCCGGTACCGCCGGCGTCGCGGCTGCGCCCACTCCGGCACCGGCGCCTGTACCTGCGTCCTCGACGCCCGCCGCACCCACGCCGGCGGACAGCGCGCGCCAGCATCAGATCGCCGAGATCGCCCGGCAGCTGCAGTCGACCGACGTGGCGTTGCCCGCTGCATCGCATGCAGCGCTGGCCAAGGCCTACGTGGTGCTGGGCCAGCCGCAGAAAGCGCAGGCGAACGTCGAGGCGGCCCGTCGCATCGACCCGAACATCCGGATCAACTCCAACGTGCTGCGCGCGGCCAGGACGGGCGACCACCCATGAGCGCCTTCCCCGGTTCCCCGCGCATCCTGAAGGGCGGTATCGTGCTGATCGATGCGGCCAGCTCGGCGGTGCTGCGGGTGATCGCGCTGCAGTACAACCCCGATTCGCTGACCCGCTCGCTGCAGGTGCAGGCCGTCAGTGCGGACGGCGGCGACCGCTCCGAGGTGCTGCGCCTGAAGGGGCCGCCGGTGGAGACGCTGAAGCTGGAGGCGGAGATCGACGCCACCGACCAGCTGGAATTTCCGGAGCAGAACGGCGGCGTCGCCCAGTCCGGCATCTTCGCCCAGCTGGCCGCGCTGGAGACGATGGTCTATCCGAACAGCGGGCAGCTGCGCGCGAATGACCTGCTGGCGCAGATCGGCACGCTGGAGATCGTGCCGATGGAGACGCCGCTGGCGCTGTTCGTGTGGAGCAAGTCGCGCATCCTGCCGGTGCGCGTCACCGAGTTCGGCATCACCGAGGAGGCGTTCGACACGGCGCTGAACCCGATCCGCGCCAAGGTCAGCCTGGGCTTGCGCGTGCTGTCGGTGAACGACGTGCCGAGCGGGCACAAGGCCGCCAGCCTGTTCATGAGCTACCTGCAACAGAAGGAGCGTCTGGCCGGCGGCGCCGGCGGCCAGCTGGCCGCGCTCGGCTTGAGCGGCGTGCCGTGAATACCCCGCGAACACATCGGAGAGCGACATGCGCATCGAGGAAATGATTGCCGCCGTACAGCAGGCCCTCGGCGTCGAGGTGGACGGCAAGGCCGGTCCGCAGACCTGGGGCGCGATCTACGCGCGGCTGGTGGACAAGAAAATCGACCGGATGGAGCCGGCCGAAGCCGTCTCGCCGGTGGACGCGCGCAGCGAGAAGGTGATTGCCACGCTGCTGCCGCAAGTACGCCCGATCGCGCGCGCCCTGGTGCAGAAGGCGGCTGCTGCGGGCATCAGCATCCGCGTGATCAGCGGCTTGCGCAGCTACGAGGAACAGGCCGCGCTGTATGCGCAGGGACGCACGGCTCCCGGAAAGAAGGTGACCAACGCCCGACCCGGTTACTCGAACCACAACTTCGGCATCGCCTTCGACATCGGCGTGTTCGAGGGCAGCAGGTACCTGCCGGAGTCGCCGAAGTACAAGGCCGTAGGCGCGTTGGGCATGGACCTTGGCCTGGAATGGGGCGGCAACTGGAAGACCATCGTCGACCAGCCGCACTTCCAGTTGAGGCCCGCCTGGGCGGCGGACGAAAGCGAGTCGCTGATGCTGGCCGAACTGCGATCGAGGAAGGATCGCGGCGAAGCGGTGTATGCCTGACGCAGCCGGGGCGATCGACACGCCCGTGACGGAGAACCTCCATGACCCCGAACTTCCCGCCCACCAGCCGCTACGCGCTGACGCCCACCACCAGCCTCGTGCGCGCTGACGGCACCATGGTGACGTACCTCAAGCGCCGCTTCGTGCCGCTCCCGGAAAACCTCGCCCTGCTGCAGTGGCATCGCGTGGTGCAGGGCGAGCGGCTGGACAACATCGCGGCGAAGTACCTGGGCGATCCCGAACAGTTCTGGCGGCTGTGCGACGCGAACCGCGCGCTGCGTCCGGACGAGCTGACCGGGACGATCGGAAAAAAGCTGCGCATCACCTTGCCCGAAGGCATTCCGGGGGTGCCGCATGCTTGAGGGCGTGCACCTGACGCTGTTGGTCGGCCCGGTGGTGCCGGTACCGGTGCCGCAGCCCGTGCTGGACGCGCTCACCCGGGTCGAGGTGAACGCGCCGGACGAGGCGGCCGGCGCGTTCACCCTGCAGTTCACGCTGAGCGTGCAATCGCCGCTGCACACGCTGTTCCTGCTCTCGGGCGGCGGCGTGGTGCCGCTGCTGCGGGTGATCGTGGTGGTCACGGTGAACGGCATGCCGCAGGTGCTGATCGACGGCGTGGTGACCCGCACCGAAGTGGTGCCGGGCGCGGACCAGCGCCACACCACGTTGCAGGTCACCGGCGACGACCTCACCGCGGTGATGACCAAGCTGGAGTTCTCCGGCCTGCCCGGCCTGCCATACCCGGCGATGCCGGCCGAGGCGATCGTGGCGCTGCTGCTGGCGAAATACGCCTTCCTCGGCATCGTGCCGCTGGTCATTCCCAGCATCGCGATCGACGTGCCGATCCCGACCAACCGCATTCCGACCCAACAGGGCAGCGACCTGGAATACATCCGCCTGCTGGCCGAGCGCGTCGGCTACGTGTTCTACCTCGACCCCGGCCCGCTGCCCGGCATGAGCACCGCGTACTGGGGGCCGAAGATCAAGGTGGGCGTGCCGCAGCCGGCGCTGAACGCGGACATGGACGCGGCCAGCAACGTCGACGAGCTCAGCTTCAGCTACGACGGCAACGCGCGGCAGCTGCCGGTGGTCTACATCCAGAACGAGCAGACCAAGGTGCCGTTGCCGCTGCCGATTCCCGACATCGGCCCGCTCAATCCGCCGCTGGGCCTGATCGATCCGCCGCCGCAGCAGTTCCGCCCCTTGCCCGAGACCGCGAAGTATTCGCCGCAACGCGCACTGCTGCTGGGCATGGCCGAGGCGGCGAAATCCGCCGACACCGTCACCGGCCGCGGCAGCCTCGACGTGGTGCGCTACGGCCGCGTGCTGAAGCCGCGCCAGCTGGTCGGCGTGCGCGGCGTCGGCCCTGCGTTCGACGGCCTGCATTACGTCACCCAGGTGCGCCACACGATTCGCCGAGGCGAGTACAGGCAGAGCTTCCAGCTGTCGCGCAAGGGCCTGGTTTCCACCGTGCCGCTGGTGCCGTCATGAACCGCTATTACGGCAAGTACCGCGGCACGGTGGTCCAGAACGTGGACCCGGAACAGCGCGGGCGCATCCAAGTGATGGTGCCGGACGTGTCCGGGCTGATCCCGTCGAGCTGGGCGATGCCGTGCGTGCCGATCGCCGGCAAGCAGAGCGGCGTGTACGTGGTGCCGCAGATCGGCGCCGGCGTGTGGATCGAGTTCGAGCAGGGCGATCCGGATTATCCGGTCTGGGTCGGCGGCTTCTGGGGCAGCGCGGCGGAAGTGCCGGCGCTGGCGCTGGCCGGCAATCCGGCCAGCCCGAGCGTGGTGCTGCAGTCGGGCCTGCAGAACACCATCGCGATCAGCGACGTGCCGGGGCCGACCGGCGGCATCCTGCTGAAGAGCGTCACCGGCGCGATGATCATGGTCAACGAGGTCGGCATCACGATCTCCAACGGCCAGGGCGCCACCATCGTGCTCGCGGGGCCGACGGTGACGGTCAACAACGGCGCGCTGGTCGTGACGTAGGAGATGCACGATGCCGGGCTTCCTCATCCATGTCGGCGCCAGCGTGCTCTGCTCGCACGGCGGCCAGGCGCAGGCCACCGCACCGAATCCGCGCGTCGCGGTGAGCGGCCAGCCCACGGCGACGATCGCCGCGCCCTGGCTGGTCGCCGGCTGCGCGCTGCCGCCGCCCACGGCAGCGAACGGGCCGTGCATCAGCGCACAGTTCGTCACCGCCGCCACCCGGGTCACTTCCAACGGACAACCGCTGCTGCTCTTCGACAGCCAGGCGATCTGCGCGCCGACCGGTACGCCGCTGCTGATCGTCGCCAGCCAGACGCGCGTCACCGCGATGTGAGGACGCCCATGAATATCGCCAAGGAAAATATGGATTACCCGTTCCACTTCGATCCGCGCGGCCGCACCGCGGAAACCGGCGACGACGAGCACGTGCGCGACATGATCGAGCAACTGCTGTTCACCAGCCCGGGCGAGCGGGCGAACCGGCCGGATTTCGGCAGCGGTCTGTTGCAATTGGTATTTGCGCCGAACAGCCCGGAGCTGGCCGCCGCGCTGCAGTTCACCCTGCAGGCGGCGTTGCAGCGCTGGCTGGGCGACGTGATCGACGTGGGCGCGCTGGCAGTGAGCAGCGAGGACGCCGCCCTGCGCGTCGACCTCAGCTACACCGTGCGCGCCAGCGGCGACACGCGCAGCGACAGCTTCGTGCGGAGCCTGCCATGAACCGCGCGAACGCCCATGCGAGTCACGGCACGATCGGTTGCGCGCCGCTGCCGGCCTGCAGCGTGCCGGCGCGACGCGAAAAGTTGCGGCTGGCCGGCACGCTCAACGGCATCGACTACGTCGAGGTAGGCGACGACGGCGTGAGTCTGTGCGTGCACCTGTTCGGCGACATCCCGCAAGGCCTCGACGTGGCCAACGTGCGCGTCAGCGGCGGCGATCGCATCACCGGCCTGCGCGTGCTCAGCGTGAACCCCGAGCTGGAACCGGACATGCACGACGACGCCTGCCTGCGCATCGTGCTCGACCGCGAGGGCGACCACACCGCGTACTGCCTGTGCCTGGTGGATGCAGCCTCCGGCGCCGACCCGGCCGGCTGGCTGGCGTATCCCGGCTTCGATCCGCGCTATGCCTGCGTCACGCTGCACTTCCGCCTGGACTGCGCGAAGACGCTGGACTGCGCGGACGAGGCGCCCTGCGTGCAGGCACCGCCGCCGGCGCCCGAGATCAACTACCTCGCCAAGGACTACGCCAGCTTCCGCCAGCTGTTCCTCGACCGCCTCGCGCTGGACATGCCGGCCTGGCAGGAGCGCCACGCGCCGGACCTCGGCATCGCGCTGGTGGAGACGCTGGCGTACACCGCCGACTACCTCAGCTACTACCAGGACGCGGTCGCCACCGAGGCCTACCTGGGCACCGCGCGCAAGCGCATCTCGGTGCGCCGGCATGCGCGGCTGGTCGACTACCGCATGCACGAGGGCTGCAATGCGCGCGCGCTGGTGACGCTGGCCAGCAGCAACGACCTGAGCCTCGAACTGGCCAACCTGCTGCTGCTGGCGCCGCCGTCCGGGCCGGGCCATCCGCAACCCGGCGTGATCGACGCGGCGCAGCTCGACGCGGCGCGTGCGCAAGGCGCGCTGATCTACGAGCCGATGCCGCTGGACGGCACTACCACGTTCGACGTGGTCGCCGCGCACAGTGCGATCCGGCTGCACAGCTGGGGCGACGAACTGTGCTGCCTGCCGCGCGGCAGCACGCGCGCGACCCTGGTCGACGCGGCGCCGTCGGCGCCGCCTGCAGCGACGGATGCCGTCGCGGTCGCGCTGCCGCCGCGCGCGCTGAAGCTCGCGGCCGGCGACCTGCTGATCTTCGAGGAAGTGCTGGGGCCGCAGACCGGCAACCCGGCCGACGCCGATCCCGCGCATCGCCACGCCGTGCGCCTCACGGACGTCCGGACGTCCGTCGATCCGCTGGACGGCACCCTGCTGCTGGAAGTCGCGTGGGATGCCTGCGACGCACTGCCGTTCGACCTGTGCTTGTCGGTGCGCACGCCGGCGCCGGACTGCGCCTGGCTGCACGACGTCAGCCTGGCACGCGGCAACGTGCTGCTGGTCGACCACGGCGAACACGTGCGCGGGCAGTGCACGTCCACCGCGATCTGCCTGCCCGGCGACAGCGACGGCGATTATCCCGGGCTGACCGCCGCGCTCGCCGCGATGCCGGATGCCTGCACGCGCTGCGGCACGCTGGCCGAGGACTGCTGGCTGGTGCCGGGCAGCACGCAATACGGCTGCTGCCGTTGCGACGGCGCGGTGCAGGACGTGCGCCGCCCGCCCGCCCACACCGGCCACGTGTTGCCGGACGCGCCGCTGACCTGGGCCGAACCGTTGCCGCCGCATGCGCCGGTGTGCCGGCTGCTGGCGCGCGACCCGCGCCAGGCGCTGCCGCAGATCGCCGTCTACGGCGGTGCGCTGGCCGACGTGCTGGTGGCCGGCACGCCCGATCCGCGCTGGCGGTGGCCGCCGCGCCAGGACCTGCTGGAGAGCGGCCCGGACGATCGCCATTTCGTGGTCGAGATCGACGACGATGGCGCCGCCCACCTGCGCTTCGGCGACGGCGTGCTGGGCGCGCAGCCGCAGGCCGGCGACTTCTTCCGCGCCGCCTCGCGCATCGGCAACGGCCCGGCCGGCAACGTGGGCCGCGACAGCATCGTGTGGCTGGCGCTGAAGTCGGGCGTGCTGTCCGCCGAGCTGCAGCCGCGCAACCCGCTGCCGGCCAGCGGCGGCACCGCGCCGGAGAGCCTGGCGGAAGTGAAGCTGTACGCACCCGGCGCGTTCCGCGCCAAATCACTCCGCGCAGTCGTCGCCGACGATTACGCGAGGTTCGCCGCGCAGGCGCCGGAGCTGCAGGGCGCCGCTGCCGCGCTGGAGTGGAGCGGCAGCTGGTACGCGGTCGACGTGATGGTCGACCCGCTGGGCCGCGAGAACCTGCCGTCGGCACTGGCGCGGCGGATCAGGACGCAACTGGAGCGCTACCGCCGCATCGGACACGACGTCGAGGTGCATGCGGCCTGCTACGTGCCGCTGCGCATCGCACTGTTCGTCTGCGTGCTGCCGGACTTTCTCGTCGCCCACGTCGAGGCCGAGCTGCGCGACCGCTTCGGCGCGGGCCTGCGCCGCGACGGCACGCCCGGCTTCTTCCATCCGGACCGGCTCAGGCTGGGTGCGCCGGTGTTCGCCAGCGCACTGCTGGCCGAGGCGCAGTCGATCGCCGGCGTGGCCCACGTCGAAGTCACCACGCTGGCCCGCGCCGAGGGCGGCGGTGACGGCGTGCCCGACGACGGCGTATTGCACTTGGCCGCGCGCGAAATCGCCCAGGTCGACAACGACCCGGACCATCCCGACCACGGCAGCATCAGCTTCGATATGGGAGGTGGCCGATGAGCTGCTGTAGCGCCTGTGGCAGGCATGCCTGCGCCTGCGGTTGCGGCGCGACCGCCGGCACGCCGTTGCCGTTGTACAACCGGCCGGGGCTGTCCAACCTTGCGTACCGTGTCGGTACGTACGCCGACTTCCGCGCCACCATGCAGCGCGATCTCAGCGATGCCGCACTGCCGGCGCTGGCCGGACTGCGCACGCGCGAGGCCGACGACCCGGCGATGGCGCTGCTCGACGCCTGGGCGGTCGGCGCCGACGTGCTGAGCTTCTATCAGGAGCGCATCGCCAACGAAGGCTACCTACGCACCGCCACCGAACGCCGCTCGGTGCTGGAGCTGGCGCGGTTGGTCGACTACCGCCTGCGCCCCGGCGTGGCCGCCAGCGTCTACCTCGCCTACACCGTGGAGAAGGACTCGCCGCCGGTGACCATCCCCGCCGGCGCACGCGCGCAGTCGGTGCCCGCGCCGGGCGAGCAGATGCAGACCTTCGAGACCGCCGAGCCGCTGGACGCGCGCTTCGAGTGGAACGCGCTCAGGCCGCGGCTGACCCGTCCGCAGAACATCACGCTCGACAATGTCGCCACGCTCGACGCGGTGTGGATCGCGAGCACGACCACCGGCCTGAAGCCGAACGATCACCTGTTGTTCCTGTTCGGCGAGCTTCCCGACGGCGTGCCGGCCATTCGCCTGGTGCAGTCGGTGGAGGTGCAGCAGCCAAGCGGTCGCAGCAAGCTGCTGCTGCAGCCGTTCGGCGCATTGCAGGCGCAGATCGTCGCTGCGGCAAAAGCGGCGGGCGCCGCGTTGTCCGGCGGAACGTCATTGCGCGACAGGATCGAAAGGCTCTACCGGGGCTTGCTGCTCGGCGGCGGTGATGTCGGCAGCGTCAACAGGCTGCTGGGGAACTTCGGCCTGGAGGTGGGGAACCTTGCCGGCGGCCCGGCGGCGGCACAGGCTTTCTTGCTGGCCGTGATGAAGGCTTTTGGCGGCAACGGTGCCGTTAGCCCGTCGCCGGCGGGCGGCTTCGGCGCGCTGTTCGGCGCGTTGACGCGGCAAGCCACGCTGCAGCCGGCCAACAGCTTGCGCCTGCAACGAAGCGTCGCCGAGGCATTGGGCAAGGCCAGCGATGCGCGGCCGCAACTGCTGCTGAAATTCGCGCCGCAGCTGCACGACACCTTCTACCGTGCCTGGACCAGCGTGCCGCAGGGCGAACCTTCGCCGACCTTGAACGGCGTGTACGCGCTGCGCCTGGCCGCGCCGCTGTTCGGCTACAACGCCCCGCGCATCATGGGGCTGGGACTGAATGACGACCCCGCCACCAAGGGCACCGTGCCCTACGTATCCAAGCCCGACGGCGACTGGGATGCCGTCGCGGACGGCGGGGAAGACGATGACCTCGTGCAGCTCGACAACGCCTACGACGGCGTGCAGGCGGGCAGCTTTCTGCTGATCCAGTCGGGGCGCTACGGCCCGCCGGTCGTCGCGCAGGCCAGGCGCGTGCAGGTGCATCCACGCAGCGCCTACGGCATCAGCGGCAAGACCACCGGAATCGAATTGGTCAAACCGGACGCGGACACGTCCGTGTGGCAGGCGCCGAGCATGTCGACCCTGCGTGCCACCCAGATCCACGCACAGAGCGAATCGCTGCCGCTGGCTGAGCTGGCGATCGCCGACGAGATCGGCGCGATCGCCACCGACGGCAGGCCGCGCAGCACCGGCGACAACGCCACTCGCCTCACCCTCGACGGCGGGGTGGATGGCCTCAAGGCCGGCCGCTGGGTGATCGTCGAAGGCCGGCGCAGCGACGTGCCGGGCACCGATGCGGTGACCGCCGCCGAGCTGGTGATGTTGTCCGCGGTGGAGCATGGCGTGGATGCGGATCTGCCGGGCGACACCGTGCACAGCACCCTGGTGTTCGCCAACCAGGGCCTGGCATACAGCTACGTGCGCGACAGCGTGGCGGTGCATGCCAACGTGGTGCGCGCCACCCATGGCGAGACGCGCAACGAGGTGCTCGGCAGCGGCAATGGCGCGTTGTCGATGCAGGCGTTCGTGTTGAAGCAGTCGCCGCTGACCTACGTTTCCGCCGCCACCGTCGACGGCGTGCAGAGCACGCTCACGCTGCGCGTCAACGGCATGCAGTGGCACGAGACGCGCAACCTCGCCTTCGCCGGCGCGGCCGGGCGCAACTTCGTCACCGCCACCGACGACGACGGCAAGAGCACCGTGCAGTTCGGCGACGGCATGCACGGCGCGCGGCTGCCCACCGGCGTCGAGAACATCGTCGCCACCTACCGCAACGGCATCGGTACGCCGGGCAACGTGCGCGCGGGGCAGGTCAGCCTGCTGGCGACCCGGCCGCTCGGCGTCAAGGACGTGGTCAACCCGCTGCGCGCCTCCGGCGGCGCCGACGCGGAGACGCGCGACCAGGCGCGCCGCAACGCGCCGCTGGCGGTGCTGGCGCTGGACCGGCTGGTCTCGGTGGCGGACTACGCCGACTTCGCACGCACGTTCGGCGGCGTGGGCAAGGCGGCGGCGGTCAAGCTGGGCAGCCTGGTGCAGGTCACCATCGCCGGCGCCGCCGATGCGCCGATCGATGCCACCTCCGACCTCTACCGCAACCTGCTGCAGGCGTTGCAGCGGTACGGCGATCCCTCGCTGCCCGTGCGCCTGGGCGTGCGCGAGCTGCTGGCGCTGACCGTGAGCGCGAAGGTGGGGCTGTTGCCGGACTTCGCGTGGGAGTCGGTCGAGCCGGCCGTGCGCGCGGCGCTGCTGGATGCGTTCGGCTTCGAGCGGCGCCTGCTGGCGCAGAACGTCTATCTCAGCGAACTGGTCGCCTGCATGCAGGCGGTGCGCGGCGTGGCCTGGGTCGACGTGGACGCGTTCGGCAGCCTCGACGAGGCGACCTTGCTGGCCGGCTTCGGCGCCGGCGGCGACAACGGCAAGGATGGCGATGGCGCCGCGTTGACGACCCACACCGCCACGACCACCACGATGGTGCCGCCGCGCGTGCAGGTGCTTCCCGCCCGCCACGACGACAACGGCACGCTGCGCCCGGCGCAACTGGCCTACCTGCCGCCGAACGTCCCTGACACCTTGCTGCTGCAGGAGGCCACGCCATGACTGCGCGTCCGGATCGGCTGTACGACCTGTTGCCGGTGGTCTATCGCATGCGCGATGCGGAGCAGGGTTACCCGCTGCGCGATTTCCTGCGCGTGCTGTCGAGCCAGGTCGACGTGCTCGAGCAGGACATCGCGCGGCTGTACGACAACTGGTTCATCGAGACCTGCGACGACTGGGTGGTGCCCTACCTCGGCGACCTGCTCGGCTACACCCTGTTGCCCGAGGCGGCCACGCTGGGCGAGGACGGCCGCCGCGACGCCAGCCTCGGCCGCGTGCTGGCGCCGCGCGCCGACGTGGCGAACACGATCGACGCGCGCCGGCGCAAGGGCACGCTGTCGCTGCTGGAAGACCTGTCCCGCGACGCGGCCGGCTGGCCGGCGCGCGCGGTGGAGTTCTACCGCCGGCTCGGCTGGATGCAGCATCTCGACCACCGGCATCCGCAGCGCGGCGGCACGGCCGACCTGCGCGATCCCGGCCGGCTGCAACGGCTCGGCTGGGCGAACGGCGCGTTCGATCCGTTCGCGCACAGCGTCGACCTGCGGCGCATGGGCAGCGCGCATCGGCGCGGCCGCCACAACATCCCCGCGGTCGGCGTGTTCGCCTGCCGCCTGCGCAGCTACCCGGTGAACTGCACGCCGGCGTACTGCATCGAGGAACGCGGCCCGCAGTGCTTCAGCTTCAGCGTGCTCGGCAACGACACGCCGCTGTTCCAGCGTCCGGTCGCGGAAACCGAACCCACGCACATCGCCGACGAGCGCAACCTGCCGCTGCCGCTGCGCCGCTGGCGTTTTGCCGAGCGCGGTCCATTGGCCGACTACGCCAGCGTGTCGGCCGAACTCTACGGCGACGGCCGCAGCGTGCAGGTGTGGGCGCCGGACTGGCCGGCGAAAGGCCAGGGCGTGCCGGTGCCGCGCGAGGCGCTGATCCCGGCCGACCTGTCCGGCTGGCGCGGCCAGGTGCCGCGCGGGCGCGTGGCGCTCGACCCCGAGCGCGGCCGCCTGATGTTCCCGGCCAACCAGCGGCCGAAGCGCGGCGTGTGGGTGAGCTACCAGTACGGCTTCGCCGCCGACCTCGGTGGCGGCGAGTACGCGCGGGTCACGCCGGAGTTGGAAGGCGCCACCCGCTATGTGGTGCATGCCACCTTGCCGGGTCGCGCGGCGAGCGGCAACTGGCCGGCCGGCCACTTCGGCAGCATCGCCGACGCGCTGGCGGCGTGGGTGCAGGCCAAGGCGGCCACGCCGGCGCTGCGCGCGCTGGTGATCGAGCTGGCCGAAAGCGGCGTGTACGAGGGCAGCATCGACCTGCAGCTCGATGCGGGCGAGGCGATCCAGCTGCGTGCCGCCGAGCGCACGCGGCCGGTGCTGCGCCTGCTCGATGTGCGTGCCAGCCAGCCGGACGCGCTCAGCGTCAGTGGCCGCGCCGGCAGCCGCGTGCTGCTGGACGGCCTGCTGGTCGTGGGCCGCGGCATCGAGGTGCATGGGCCGGGCGACGAGGCCGCCACGGACGACGACCTGTGCGAGCTGCTGATCCGCCACTGCACCCTCGTGCCTGGCTGGGCGCTGCACTGCGACTGCGACCCGAAGCGTCCGGGCGAGCCCAGCATCACCCTCGACGGCACGCGCGCCGCGCTGCGCGTCGAGCACAGCATCCTCGGCGCGATCGCCGTGATCAGCCCCGAGCGGCGCGGCGAGCCACCGCCGCTGGAACTGTGCGACAGCATCCTCGACGCCATCGGCATGGAGCGCGTGGCGCTGGGTGCGCCGGACGAGGCGGTGGCCTATGTCGAGGCCAGCTTCCGCCGCTGCACGGTGATCGGCGAAGTGCAGGCGCATGGCATCGCGCTGGCCGAGAATTCGATCTTCGCCAGCCCGCTGCGCGTGCTGCGCCGGCAGCAGGGCTGTGTGCGCTTCTGCTACGTGGCGGACGGTTCGCGCACGCCGCGACGTTTCCATTGCCAGCCCGACCTGGCGCTGGCCGCGGTCGCGGCGGCCGATCGCGCGCACGAGCGGCTGCGCGTGGTGCCGCAGTTCCGCAGCCGGCGCTACGGCACGCCGCACTACCTGCGCCTGGCCGACGGCTGTTGCGTGGAAATCCGCAGCGGCGCGTCCGACCGTTCGGCGATGGGCGCCTACCACGACCTGTACGAACCGCAGCGCGCGGCGAACCTCGCGGCGCGGCTGACCGAATACGTTCCGGCGGGCACGGACGCCGGCATCCTCTTTGCGAGTTAGGAGATCGACCATGAAAGGCGACTTCGCACGCGTCAGCTTCGACCCGATCCTGCATTACAGCCAGGTGTTCCAGCAGCAGGGACGCGTGCTGCTGGAGGCGGACTGGAACGAACAGGCGCACATCCAGCTGCATCTGCTGCGCACGCTGGTGCGCGACCTGGTCGGCCCGTGCTGGGCGGCAGGCGGCGGCTTCGCCATCACCGGCAGCACCACCAACGCCGACGGCAGCAGCAAGCCGTTGCCGCTGACCGACTGGCAGCTGGCGCCGGGGCATTTCTACGTCGACGGCATCCTGTGCGTGAACGAGGCCGTGTGCACGCTGGCGCAGCAACCGAATGCGCCCACACCGGACTACGGCGTGGCCGACGGCAAGAGCGGCTTCGAGAACCCGCCGGCGGGTTTTGCGCTGTGGCTGGACGTGTGGGAGCGGCATCTGTGCGCGGTGGAAGCGCCGCGCATCGCGGACGTGGCGCTGGACGGCGTCGACACCGCCTCGCGCGCGCAGGTGGTATGGCAGCTGCGCATGCTCGACCAGCCGCGGGCGCAACAGCAGCTCGACGACGTCGCCGCGGCACTGAAGACGCGCCAGGCAGCTGCCGGCAACCCGGCCGACCTCGCTGCGGTCAAGCAGCAGATCGCCGAGGTGGCCAAGCTGCGCAAGAGCCTCGACGGGAACGGCCAGGCTGATGCTTCACCCTGCGCGATGCTGCGCCAGTTGCTCGGCGCGCGCGCGGCGTACGCGCTGCCGCGGCTGCGCGCGGAACTGGGCCCGCAGGAATCCGACAACGATCCCTGCGTGATCGCCGCCGACGCGCGCTACCGCGGCTGCGAGAACCAGCTGTACCGGGTCGAGATCCACCAGGGCGGGCCGGCTGGCACGGCCAGCTTCAAGTGGTCGCGCGAGAACGGCTCGGTGGTGTTCCCGGTCACGCGCAGCGACCTGAGCGCAACGGCGGACGACGGCAGCGCGCAGCTGACGGTGACGCTGGCCCGGCTCGGCCGCGATACCCGGCTCGGGCTGGCGGCGAACGACTGGGTCGAACTGGTCGACGACCGCTACACGCTGGGGCAGCGCGCGTACCCGCTGCTGCAGGTGATCGCGGTCGACCTGGCAAGCTGCAGCGTCACCCTGAACGTGCCGAAGAACACCACGCCCTGGCCGCTGGACGACGACCCGCGCCGGCATCCGCTGCTGCGCCGCTGGGACCAGCGCGAGGCGGTGAATGCGCCAGGCGTGCTGGCCGTGGCCGAGGGCGCGCCGATCGCGCTGGAGGACGGCATCCAGGTCGGCTTCGAACCGGGCGGGCTGTATGCCACCGGCGACTACTGGCTGATCCCCGCGCGGGTGGCTGGCAACGGCCTGCTCGACTGGCCGGTGAACGGCACGACGCCCGCTGCGCTGCCGCCACGCGGATTGCATCATCACGCGGTGCTCGGCGTCACCGGCGACAACGGCGCCTACGACGAATGCTGCTGCCGCTTCGACAGCCTGTGCGAGTTGCTGCGCGCCTCGTCCAAGACGCACGGCCACGACCTGCTCACCGCGCCCGCGGTGGGTGCCGCCAAGTCCACCGCGGTGGCCGGCAGCGCCAGGCGCAAGCGGACGCGCGCCAAGCCGGCGAAGCCCGGCAATCCCTGAGTGCACCGCGCCTCAGCCCCGGCATCCGAATCATGGCCAAGGAAACTGTCCGATGGATCCGCTGACTGCTCCGTACTTTCCCATCATCTACGTCCGCGGCTACGCGATGACGGCGAACGAGATTGCCGATACTGTCGCCACGCCGTACATGGGCTTCAATCTCGGCTCCACCAAGCTGCGCCAGGCCTGGGACGGCACCGTGCGACGCCATGTGTTCGAGTCCCCGCTGGTGCGGTTGATGAAGGATTACGGTTACCGCGACGTCTACGCCGATGGCAGCGAGATCAGCGGCGAACTGCCGGCGCGCAGCGTGGTCATCTACCGCTACTACGAAACGGCCGACACCGACCTGGGCGACGGCAAGGTGCTGTCGATCGTCGAAGCCGCCACCGGCCTGCGCGACCTGATCCGCCAGCTGCGCGACCAGGTCTGCGGCACCGATGCGGCGCGGAAAAAGGCGTTCCGCGTGTACCTGGTCGCCCATTCGATGGGCGGGCTGGTATGCCGCAGCTTCCTGCAGAACGACAAGATCAGCACCGGCGCCGACCGTGCCATGGTCGACAAGGTGTTCACCTACGCCACGCCGCACAACGGCATCGAGATGGCCGGCATGAACGTGCCGGCGGTGCTCGGCCTGTGGGACATGAACAACTTCAACCGCAAGAACATGGCCGGCTACCTCGGCCTGAAAGGCGCGCCGGAGCGGGTGGATACGCTGGACGGCAAGTTCGATCCGCAGCGCTTCTTCTGTTTCGTCGGCACCAATCACCGCGATTACGAGGCGGCGCTAGGCATCTCGCGCAAGCTGGCCGGCGAGATGAGCGACGGCCTGGTGAAGATCGAGAACGCCACCGTGAGCGAAGCACCGCGTGCCTTCGCCTACCGCAGCCACAGCGGCGTATACGGCGTGGTCAATTCCGAGGAGGGTTACCAGAACCTGGTGCGCTTCCTGTTCGGCGACATGCGCGTGGACGGTGTGCTGGAGGTGGACGTGCTGCCGCTGCCGGCCTCGGTGCAGAAAGCGAAGGACGACGGCAAACAGGTGCGTGCTTCGTACTACTTCGAGGCCACCGTGGCCCCGCGCGGCACCAACAGCTACCGCTTGACCGAGCGTCGGCGGGATACCTTCAGCGCGATCCTGCGCGGCTTCGACGAACTGCTGCGACCGGACAATGCCGGGCTGGCGGCGCCGCGCTCGCCGGTGCTGTTCTCGGCGTTCCTCGACACCAGCAAGATCACCTCCGGCAATACCGTCGTGTTCAGCGTGGAGCTGACCGTATCGACCACCGGCTACACCATCGACAACAAGCTGTGGCTGGACAAGCACGTCGAGGGCGAATACTTGTTCCGCGACACCGTGGTGGTCCGGGCGACGCGCAGCGGCGATGGCTGGAACGTGCGCTACGTGCTCGCCGACGAGCAATCCAGCGAAGGGCTCGGCACCCTGGCCGAGTCCCAGCCGGAAGGCTACCTGATTCCACTTTCTTCGCAGAAAGGCTTCAAGGGACGGCTGCGGCTGACGGTGCAGCGACCCGTGCCGGCAGGGGGCTGAGCTTCCCGGGCAGGAGCCGCGTCAACCATCCATAGTCCGGCTTGCCGAAAAGGCAGCTTGCCGCTTGTTCGCCCACCGGCCTGAAAGCCCGTTTCCAGATCAACCGATCAGGACATCCCTCGAAGCATTAGCCACTGGCGGAGTTTGGACGTTCTTGGTTCTGCGCGGGAGCGATGGAGCGGCAAGCGGCCGGGAAGGCGGGAAAGGAATCATCGGACCGGTCAACTTGAGGACGCGTAACCGGAGTCATCAATTCGCATAACTAGCGCCTGCTTGGCCTTGGTTTTCGCATCCCCGGTCGCCAATGGTCCCCGCGAACGGGCCCGGTTCGCCCGCGACCGGCTTGGCAACCCACCCCAGTGGGCAACGGGCTGCCTTTACACTATGCGGATGAACGACTCCGCCTGCGCGTCACCCTGGCGTCTGTCCGTCGCCCCGATGATGGACTGGACCGACCGGCACTGCCGCTACTTCCACCGGCTGCTGACGCCGCGGGCGCGGCTGTATACCGAGATGGTGACCAGTGCCGCGCTGGTGCGCGGCAAACAGCTGCGCCTGCTCGAGCACAGCCAGCAGGAACATCCGCTGGCCTTGCAACTGGGCGGCAGCGATCCGCACGAGCTGGCGCAGGCGGCGCGCTTTGGCGCCGAGGCCGGCTACGACGAGATCAATCTCAACGTGGGCTGCCCGTCGGACCGGGTGCAGTCGGGGCGCTTCGGTGCCTGCCTGATGCGCGAGCCGGCGCTGGTCGCCGACTGCGTGAAGGCGATGCGCGATGCGGTCAGCATTCCGGTGACGGTGAAGTGCCGCATCGGCGTGGACGACCAGGACGACTATGCCGGGCTGCAGCACTTCACCGAGCTGATGCTGGAAGCCGGCGTCGGGGTGCTGGTGGTGCACGCGCGCAAGGCCTGGCTCAAGGGCTTGTCGCCGAAGGAGAACCGCGAGGTGCCGCCGCTGGACTACGCGCGGGTGTACCGGCTCAAGCGCGAGTTCCCCGAACTGGTGGTGGTGATCAACGGCGGCATCACCACGGTGGAGCAGGTGCGCTCGCACCTGGCACAACTGGACGGGGTGATGCTGGGCCGCGCCGCGTACCACGACCCGTACCTGCTGGCGCAGGTCGAGCATGCACTGCACGGCGAGCCGCTGCCCACGCGTGAAAGCGTGTTGCAGCGCCTGCGGCCGTACGTCGAGGCCGAGCTGGCGCGCGGCACCGCGCTGAAGCACATCAGCCGGCACCTGCTCGGCCTGTATCAGGGCGAACCGGGCGCGCGCGCGTTCCGCCGCACGCTCAGCGAGGGCGCGCATCTGCCGGGCGCAGGCTGGGCCTTGCTGGAACAGGCCCAGGCGCCCTGCGCGGCGGCAGCGTGACAGCTACCGTCCGTCCGGTCAGTATTCAGGCCTGATTGCCTAGGCTGGACGTTTCGGCAGCTGCCAGGCGGGAACTTCACGCATGACAACGCACAAAAACTTCATCCTTGCTCTGTTCATATCGCTGTGCACCGGCGTGTCTGGGGCGGCTTTGGCGCAGGCGGCCGGGTCGGCGGTGACCCTGGACCAGGCAGTGCTCAAGGTGCAGGAGGACACCGGCGGCAAGATACTGTCGGCCGAGCAGCGGGGGGTCGGGCATCGGCAGGAGTACCGCATCAAGGTGCTCACTCCCGATGGTCACGTCAAGGTGATGGTGGTCTCTTCCGAATCAGGCAAGAATCCGGCATCTACCCAGTCAACCAAGAACCTGCCCGCCAAGAGCGCGGGCCGCAAGGAGAAACGCTGATGCGCATCCTGTTGGTGGAGGACGAGGCGCCGTTGCGCGAGACGCTGGCGGCACGCCTGAAACGGGACGGCTTCGCCGTCGATGCGGCGCAGGATGGCGAGGAGGGCATCTACCTCGGCCGCGAAGTGCCGTTCGACCTGGCGATCATCGATCTGGGCCTGCCCAAGATGTCCGGCATGGAACTGGTCAAGGCGCTGCGCGAGCATGGCCAGCGCTATCCGATCCTGATCCTGACTGCGCGCGGCAGCTGGCAGGACAAGGTCGAGGGGCTGAAGTACGGCGCCGACGACTACCTGGTGAAGCCGTTCCACGTCGAGGAACTGCTGGCGCGCATCAACGCGCTGGTGCGCCGCGCCAGCGGCTGGTCGAAGCCGATCCTGGCCTGCGGCATGATCAAGCTGGACACCACCGCGCAGACGGTGACGGTGGAGGGCAAGCTGGTCGACCTCACCAGCTACGAATACAAGGTGCTGGAATACCTGATGCTGCACGCCGGCGAGCTGGTCTCCAAGGCCGATCTCACCGAACATATCTACCAGCAGGATTTCGACCGCGACTCCAACGTGCTCGAAGTGTTCATCGGCCGGTTGCGGCGCAAGCTGGATCCGGAAGGCACCCTCAAACCCATCGAGACGGTACGTGGACGCGGATACCGCTTTGCCATCCCGCGCACCGACGGCGACGACGAATGAGCGCAGGTCGCCGCGCCGCCCGCTTTCACTGGCGGCGCGCGCGGCGATCGCCACCAGTTTCGTGCTGGCAGGCTTTCTCGGCCTGGTCGGGCTCACCCTGACGCAGACCAACAAGGCGCGCGCGCTGCGCACGCTGCATGATCGGCTCGAAACTTTCGCGATTGCCTACATCACCAATACCGACGTCAACCGGTACGGCAAGCTGTTGCAGCCGGAAACGTCGCCGAACCCGAATTTCTCGCGGCCGGGTTCCGGCCTGTACGCCGTGGCGCTGGGCGACCACGGCTATCGCTGGGAGTCGTCCTCGGCGATCGGCCGCGACTTCACCTTCCTGAAGCCGCTGGAACCGGGCCAGAGCCAGTTCGTGGGGCCGGTCGACACCCGCATGGGCCGGCTGTACTACTACAGCTACGGCGTGGCGCTGGATACGGTGGACAAGAAGTCGGTGCGGCTCACCGTGATGGTGGCGCAGACCGAGGACCAGCTCGAAGGCGAGAGCGCGGTGTTCCGCCACACCCTGGTGGTCTGGCTGTCGATCCTCGGCGTGATGCTGATCGTGCTGCAACTGCTGTTGCTGCGCTGGAGCCTGACCCCGTTGCGCAAGGTGGCCAGTGACATGAGCCGGGTCGAGCGCGGCGACAGCGAACAGTTGGACAGCCAGTACCCGCTGGAACTGACTGGCCTGACCGAGCGCATCAATGCGTTCATCACCAACGAGCGCGAGCAGCGCACGCGTTACCGGCACACCCTGGCCGACCTGGCGCACAGCCTGAAGACGCCGCTGGCGGTGATCCGCTCGCAGCTGGAATCGCCGACGACCGGCGACGAGGCGGCGCGGCGCAGCAGCGTGCTCGACCAGGTGCGGCGAATGAACGAACTGGTGGCCTACCAGCTGTCACGCGCCGCCACGTCCGGCCGCCAGACCTTCGCCAGCGCGGTGCCGATCGCCGGCCATGCCGAGGACCTGGTGCAGGGCCTGGAGAAGGTCTATGCCGCCAAGAACGTCCTGTGCGAATTCGACATCGAGGAAGGTGCGGTGTTCTACGGCGAGCAGGGCGATCTGCTGGAGCTGATGGGCAACCTGCTGGAGAACGCGTTCAAATGGGCCGGTCACCGGGTACTGCTGGTGATGAAGATGCAGCGCCAGGCCGGCCGGCAGCGGCCCGGCCTGTGGCTGAGCGTGGAAGACGACGGCCCGGGCATCGCCGAGGACAAGATCGAGAAGGTGCTGCAGCGCGGCGTGCGCGGCGACGAGCGGGTGCAGGGCCACGGCATCGGCCTGTCGATCGTGCAGGACATCGTGCATGCCTACCAGGGCGAACTGGTGGTCGACCGCTCGCCGGAATTCGGCGGCGCCCGCTTCAGCGTGAGCCTGCCGGCGAGCTGAGCCTCGGAGCCTGTTGAAAGGCCATCAGCGTGCGCGGCAGAAGCTGGCCGGCTCGCGGCCCTCGGCCGGCGAGCGGCCGTAGAACGCCGCCAGCAATTCGGCGATCGTCGGCTCGGCCTCGCGCAACAGCGCCGGCTGCGAGTAATGCAGCTCGCTGACCACGGCGAAATACTCGGCGGCACTTTCGGTGGCGTAGTGATCGATCGGGCTGTCGCAGCTGTCCTGCGGCATCGCGGCCAGGCGGTCGTAGGCCAGTTGGAACTGCTGGATCCAGCGTCGCCGCGGGATGTTCACCAGCGGCGGCACGCCATCGGGCGGGCCATCGAGCATGTCCAGCTTGTGCGCCATCTCGTGCACGACCACGTTGTAGCCGTCCCAAGGCTGCTCCAGGTCCAGTTGCACGTCGGCCAGCGACAGCACCAGCGGCCCGCGTTCCCACGCTTCGCCTATGCGGATCTCGTCGCCCTCGGTGACTACGCCGGTACGGTCGTCGTGGTGGCTGCGGCGTACCTTGAACTCGCCCGGGTAGACCAGCACCTCGCGCCAGCCGCGCAGGCTGGCGGCACCCTGCTGCAGGGCCGGCAGGCAGGCCTGCATGGCGATCAGCAGGCGCCAGTAATCGTCCAGCACGGCGCCGGCCAGTGCATGGAAGCGTTTGCGCGCCAGGAACAAGGCGGACAGCCGGCGCAGGTGTTGTTGCCGTTCGGGGTCGAGCCGGCGTGCCAGCGGGCAGCCGGCCAGCGCGCGTCGCCACAGTGGGTCGGTTATCGGCGCCGGCTCAAAACGCGCCCGCAGCGATTGCCACCAATGCCCCGGCATGACGCCGAGCGCTTACTGGATCGACCCAGGCAGCAGCGATTGCCAGCCCAGATGCGGCCGGCGGGTTGGCGTCGGCGCGGAGGAAGCGCCGCCGGAGCGACCGCTGCCATTGCCGGAGGTGCTGCCGGAGTTGTCGCTGTTGCTGGCCGGCGGACAATCGCGGGTCAGCCCCAGCGCATCGCCGCCGCTGCTGGTATTGCCGTCGTGGGAGCTGGCGCTGTCAAGCGCGGCGTGCGAGGGGTCCAGGTCCTGGGCGGTGTCAAGACTTGTCGCCGCGGCGCCGCCGATCCCGGCAATGCACAAGGCGCAACCGATAAGCCAATGGGTGGCACGCATGGCGATCGAACTCCCTGACCCGCAAGCGAAGACCCTGATCGTCTCAGAAACATGGGTGCCATGCCAGTGCTGTCACCCCGGCGGCGGTCACGCCAGGGGCCAGTGGCGGATGCCGCAGGGCCGGCCGGCCGGGCTAGAATCCGCCGATGTCCAATCCGCCCCACGATTCTTTTTCCCGTTGCCGCCGGCCCGTCGCCGCCACCGTGTCCGGGACCCGCTGATGCAGCCGGTGCAGTTGCTGGCTTTGCTTGCCGGAGGCGAAGCGTTGTCCGGCGCCGGCCTTGCCGCGCAGGCCGGGGTGACCCGCGCGGCGATCTGGAAGCAGGTCGAGGCCTTGCGTGCCCGCGGCGTGCCGATCGAGGCACGCGGCGCGGCCGGGTACCGCCTGCCATGGGCGCTGCAGATGCTGGACGCGAAGCAGATCCGCGCCGCCCTGCCAGCGCCGCTGGCGCGCTCGCTGGGTGCACTGGAGGTGCATTGGGAGCTCGATTCCACCTCCAGCGAACTGCAGCGCCGCGGCGCCGGCGCGGCGGACCTCAGCATCGTGCTGGCCGAGACCCAGCATGCCGGCCGCGGCCGGCGCGGCCGCGAGTGGCTGTCGCCGCCGGGGCTGAACCTGTATCTGTCCTGCCTCAAGCGCTTCGAATCGGGGTTTGCTGCATTGACCGGGTTGTCGCTGGCCGTCGGCGTGATCGTGCTGCGCGCGCTGGAAAATCTGGGCATCGCCGGAGCCGGCTTGAAGTGGCCGAACGACGTCCTGGCCGTCACCGACGGGCAGGCGGGCGGCAAGCTGGGCGGCATCCTGGTCGAGCTGAGCGGCGAATACCAGGGGCCATGCGCAGCGATCATCGGCATCGGCCTCAACCTGCGGTTGACGCCGGCGCTGCACGAACAGGCCGGCCAGCCAGCGAGCGACCTGGCCACCCTGGCCGGCGGTACGCCGCCGGATCGCAACCGCGCCGCGGCGGCACTGATCGCGGCGCTGGTCGAGGGACTGCGTCAGTTCGAGCGCGACGGCTTCGCCGCGTTCGGCGCCGACTATGCGCGCTGCGACCTGCTGCGCGACCAGCCGCTGCAGCTGAGCGGTGCACTGGGCACGTTCGACGGCGTGGGCGCCGGGGTGGATGCGCACGGTGCGCTGCAGGTGCGCATAGCCGACGGCAGCGTGCGCCGGGTCGACAGCGCGGACGTCACGGTACGCCGCGCATGAGGCTGCTGCTCGACCTCGGCAATACGCGGCTGAAATGGGCGCTGCAGGCGCAGCCGGATGGCTGGCTGGCGCGCGGCGCGGTGGACTGGCAGGAGGATCCTGCAGCTGCGCTGGCATCGGCCTGGACCGGCCTGCCGCGACCGGAACAGGTGATCGCGGCATCGGTCGTCGATGCCGCGCGCGAAGCCCAAGTGGCGGCCGTGGCGGAACGCCTGTTCGCCTGCGCGCCGACCTGGCTGCGCACGCCGGCCCATGCCTGCGGCGTGCGCAACGCGTATGCCGAGCCGCAGCGGCTCGGCGTGGATCGTTTCCTGGCGATGGTCGCGGCGCATGCCGATGGCCGCGCGCCGTGCGTGCTGGCTGGCGTCGGCACCGCACTCACGCTGGATGCGCTGGCGGCGGATGGCCGGCACCTTGGCGGCCTGATCGCGCCGGGGCCGCGGTTGATGCAGCAGTCGCTGCTGGACGCCACGGCGCGAGTGCGGCCGGAACGACCGGGGGCGATCGTGGAACTGGCCGACAACACCGCCGATGCGGTGGCCTCGGGCTGCTGGCAGGCGGCCGCCGCGCTGGTGGAGCGCTTTGCCACGCGCTCGGCGGCGCGGTTCGGCACGACGCCCGCGCTGATCCTCGGCGGCGGCGACGCCGCGCCGCTGCTCCCGCTGTTGTCGCTGCCGGCCGGGCTGAGCCAGGACGGCGTGCTGCGCGGCCTGGCCGTGTGGGCCAACGCGCAATGACGTCAGCGCCATCCCGTTTAGAATGATGATCGCTGCCGGTTGATGGGGGTTCGATGTTCCTGCGTCTGCTGTTCGTACTGTTGACCGCGCTGAATATCGCAGTGGGGGCCTGGCTGCTGCTGGGGCAGCCGTATGCCCGCGGCGGCACTCCCAGCGATCCGGGCGTGGCGGAACTGCGCCTGCTGTCGGAATTGCCGGAACCCGGCCCGGCGGCGACGGCGGCCTCGCCCGCGCCCGCGATGGTGACGCCATCGCGCAATCTCAGTTACAGCTGCCTCGCGCTGGGCCCGTTCGCTACCCCGCAGGACCTGCGCAACGCGCGCCAGGCGCTGTCCGCGCAGGCCACGCGGATGCGCTCGCGCCAGGAACAGGCCAGCCAGACCAGTGGCTGGTGGGTCTACCTGCCGGCTGCCGGAAGCCGTGCGCAGGCGCTGGCGGTGGCGCGGCAGCTTGCGGCGCGCAACATCGACGACTACTTCGTGGTCAGCTCCGGCGACCAACCCAACACGATCTCGCTGGGCCTGTTCAAGGATCCGGCGAATGCGCGCAAGCGCCGCGACGAAGTCACCGCGGCCGGCTTTCCCGCCCGCATGAGCGAGCGCAGCGAGAGCGTGCCCGAATACTGGCTGGACCTGGTGGTCGCCGACGGCGGCAACTTCGACTGGCGCAGCCGCGTCCGCACCGCCGGCATCGACTCGCACAGCACCGGCTGCTTCTGAACGCGCGTCAGGACGCAGCCTGCTAGAATCCCCCCGCCTTCGCCGGCATAGCTCAGTTGGTAGAGCAACTGATTTGTAATCAGTAGGTCGCGGGTTCGATTCCTGCTGCCGGCACCATGAAACCCATCCGCCGGGGTCGCCTTTCAGGCGGACTCGCACGGCCTTGGCTGAACGCTTCACCCCGGTCTTAACGCGACCATCGCGATCCGTCCACTTAGGTTTGTCCACGCTCGGATCTTCGAGCGCGCGCGCGAGGACACATCATGGGTACGCTTTACGTGGTGCAGGGCTTTCACGAGGTGGACGGCGATTTCGTCGCGGACAAGCCCATCCTTCACGGCATGGAACAGCTGGCGCGCACGCGCGGTGAGATGCTGGCCGGGCAACGTGACGGCGTGCTGGTTTACGCGCAGGCAGCGGATGCCGATCGCGGCGAATACTCGGAGACGGTCATCCTCGCCAGGTACGGCCGCGTACCGCACCCGGAGCGGCAGAGTCTTTGCCAGGCCGGCTGAGCATGACGGCGGGGAAATGCAAGGGATAAACCGGGGTCATCCCGGGGCAGCGACGCACGCGAGTCGTAGGCGCAGGCCGACATACGTGGGACGTCGCGCTGGACAGACTGGGCAAACACCGGAAGTACGTGATCATCCGCCATCAGGGGCGCGCGGGTAGGTGCTCCGGGCGGTTTCTCGGTCTGGGAGATGCGGCGATGCGCATGGTTTTGTCGATCAAGGAAAGCAGTCACGGCCTGTGGTGCATCTGCAGCGGGGAGGCGGTGCTGTACGACGGGTTGCGTTTCGCGCATGCGATCCGGCTGGCCCGCGGACTGGCCCGCGAGAAGCACGCCAACTCCGGCTGCACGGCCAGTGTCGAGATGGTCTGTGCGGAATTCACCATCGCCCTGGTGCATTACACAAGCCCGGTCACGCCGCAGCGTGCCGCCGCCTGACCCCGCGCGCCCGATGCGGCCCTTGGGCAATGGTCGTGCGTAGTGCATCGGGCGAACCTGACCCTGCGCATGTCTCAGCCACATGCGATACGGACGACCCGCGGCGGGTGACCTCTGGCCGGTTCGCGGCGATCGGCGGATGTCCAACGGCTGGTGTGCATGTAACGTGAAAGCTTGCTAGGATCAACCCGACGGCTGCGCAGGGGCAGCTTAGGGTGATCAACATGCAAACGCTTCTCGCGCATTCCGCCTTCTGGCGTGGAGTGTCGATGTTTGCAGGGATGCTGTTCGGAAAAGTCGTTCGGGACGCTGAGCCTGGAGCTTCGCTGGCCCGTAGTGCCGGGGATCTGGTGTCCTGGAACCCGGGTGCGCGATCGCGGCGCGAGGACGAGTTGGCACGAAGTCGCCAGGCAGGACTCCACTAGCCAGCGGCGTGCCGGTTCCGGTCGGGCAGTGTGGTTGCAGTGGATGCGGCCGCCGTGGTCGTGTGCATCGATCCGGTGGTATCACGTTCGAATCAAGCCGGAGAACACCCATGTCCATGCCATCCATGATGCGCATCTGCTGCCTGTGCGCGTTCGCGCTGCTGACCACGACGGCCTCGGCGCAGTCGGACTCCGGCAACATGATGAAGATGAGCGTCACCATGAAGATGCAGGTACCGGGTGCGGGGGACATGCCTGCACGCACGACCACGCAGGACGTGTGTACCTCCAAGAGCCATGACATGCGCGCCATGCTGCAACAGCAGCAGGACTGCACGGTCAGCCATTACCAGCAGGTGGGCGATGTCGTCAGTTACCACCTGGTCTGCGGCGGCGATCCGCCGAAGATGACCGGCGACGCGCGCTTCGAGTTGCTGCCCAACGGTAACATCAAGGGCAGCGTTCACGCGAACAGCAGCATGGGTGGCCAGAGCGTCCTCATGGACATGACCTATGCGGGCGAGCGCACCGGCAGCTGCGACTACACCGCGAGCCGGCAGAAGCACTGAGCGGGAACCGCTGGCGCCGATCTTCGATGATCGGCGTTTGCCGAAGCTGCCGGCCGCCGCACCGGCGTCGGCTGGACCGTTGCGGTAAACTTCAGGCCATTCGCGACGTACTCAGGAGGGTGGCAAGGCGCCACCCTCCACCAGTCGCTGTACCGACATCGACGGTGAGCGATGGCCCAGGCCTGGCGCCGCCGCGACGCATGGCAGGTAAACACGGATCATGGGCAAACAGACCATTTCATTGATCGGCGTGCCGACCGACATCGGTGCGGGCCACCGCGGCGCCGCGATGGGGCCGGAGGCGCTGCGGGTGGCCAACCTGGCAGAAAAGCTGCAGCGCCGCGGGCTGAAAGTGATCGATCGCGGCAACCTGCAGGGCCCCCTCAATCCATGGCTGCCGCCCGAGCATGGCTATCGCCACCTGGATGAGGTTGTGGCCTGGAATACGGCCGTCTATACGGCTATTCACCAGGAGCTTCAGGCCGGGCGCCTGCCGATCATGCTCGGCGGCGACCACTGCCTGGCGATCGGCTCGATTTCGGCGGTAGCCCGCCATTGCCATGATGAAGGCAAGCAGCTGCGCGTGCTGTGGCTGGATGCGCATACCGATTTCAACACGGCGCAGGCCACGCCCACCGGGAACATCCACGGCATGCCGGTGGCCTGCCTGTGCGGCATCGGCCCGGCCGGGCTCACCGATCTGGGCGGCAGCACGCCGGCGACCACGCCGGACGTGTTCCGCTACATCGGCATCCGCTCGGTCGACGAGGACGAGAAGCGGCTGGTGCGCGGAGCCAACATGCAGGTACACGACATGCGCCATATCGACGAGGTCGGCATGAAGCGCGTGATGGAAGAGGCGCTGGCCGGGATCGACGAGAACACGCACCTGCACGTGAGCTTCGACGTCGACTTCCTCGACCCCAGCATTGCGCCCGGCGTGGGCACCACCGTGCGCGGCGGGCCGAATTACCGCGAGGCGCAGCTGTGCATGGAGATGCTCGCCGATACGGGGCGCGTGGCGTCGCTGGACATCGTCGAGCTGAACCCGGCGTTCGACAAGCGCAACCAGACGGCCAGGCTGGCGGTGGATCTGGTCGAGTCGCTGTTCGGCAAGTCCACGCTGATCCGCTGAGGCGGGTCGACGGATTTTCGGCGCGACCCGACGGGATCGCGCCGAAGCGCTCATTCCTCGCCGAGCTTGGCGTCCGGCGCGTTTGCCATCACCGAAGCGATGCCGGCGTCGCGCGAGCTCTCGCTGTCGTACATCTCGCTGCTGCCGATGACCTGGTGGTTGGCGGCCTTCAGGTTGAAGTGGAGCTTGCCGCTGGCCGAGGTCTTTTTCTCGTAGCGCACCGCATCCGGCGCGTTCTTGCGCACCGACTCGATGCCGTTGTGCGCGCTGGCCTTGTCCCTGTGCCCCTCGCTCTTGAGGATGATCTCGCCGTTGCCGGCCTTGAGGTTGAAATAGGTCTGGCCGTTCTTGCCGGCGAACACGGTGAACTTGCCGCTCATCAGCTGGATCTCCTTGCCATGGTCAGGGTCGGCAGAATCTGGACTGGCCCATGTGATTTTTTTGGCAAGGGACAACGCCGAGCGTGGTGGACGGCGGACCGGTCGGTCGAGCTGTTTTGCCGGATGTCGTAGACTGGCGTTTTCCTTGCGCGACGCAGCATGAATACCCGAATCCTCACCGGCATCACCACCACCGGTACCCCGCACCTGGGCAATTACGTGGGCGCGATCCGCCCGGCCGTCGAGGCCAGCCGGCGCGACGACGTGGATGCGTTCTATTTCATGGCCGACTACCACGCGCTGATCAAGAGCGACGACGCGGCGCGCATCGAGCGTTCGCGGCTGGAGATCGCCGCGACGTGGCTGGCCGCCGGACTCGACCCGCAGCGGGTCACGTTCTACCGCCAGTCGGACATCCCGGAAATCCCCGAGCTGACCTGGTTCCTCACCTGCATCGCCTCGAAGGGCATGCTCAACCGCGCGCATGCGTACAAGGCCGCGGTGGACAAGAATACCGCGGCGGGCGAGGACGCCGACGCCGGCATCACCGCCGGCCTGTACATGTACCCGGTATTGATGGCGGCCGACATCCTGGCGTTCGACGCGAACCAGGTGCCGGTGGGGCGCGACCAGATCCAGCACATCGAGATGGCGCGCGATCTCGGCCAGCGCTTCAACCATTTGCACGGTCGCGAGTTCTTCGTGCTGCCGGAGGCGTTGATTGAGGAGCAGGTGGCCACGCTGCCGGGCCTGGATGGCCGCAAGATGTCGAAGAGCTACGACAACACGATCCCGCTGTTCGCCGGCGGCAAGAAGCAATTGCGCGAGACGATCATGCGCATCGTCACCGACTCGCGCCTGCCCGGCGAGCCGAAGGATCCGGACGATTGCGCGCTGTTCACCATCTTCCGCGCGTTCGCCAGCGAGACCGAGACCGCGGCGTTCCGCCAGGCCTTGCTGGACGGCATCGGCTGGGGCGAGGCGAAGCAGGTGCTGTACGAGCGGATCGAGGCGGACGTGGCGCCGATGCGCGAGCGCTACGAAGCGCTGATGGCCGACCCGGCCGCGATCGAGGCGATCCTGCAGCAGGGAGCGCGGAAGGCGCGCGCGATCGCCGCGCCCAAGGTCGCCGCGCTGCGCGAAGCGCTGGGGCTGCGCGCGATGGCCACCGCGCCGGCACGTACCGATCTGCCGAAGGCCGCGCCGAAGCAGGGCAAAATGCCGCGCTTCGCCAGTTTCCGCGATGCCGATGGTAACTTCCGCTTTCGCCTGTTTTCCGCGGAAGGCGAGGAGTTGCTGCTGTCGAAATCGTTCGCCGATCCGAAGGCGGCCGGTGCGCTGCAGAAGCAACTCAAGGCGCTGGGCGCCGCCGCGGCCGTACTGCGCATTCGGCCGCTGGGCGTGAGCCTGGAACTGGACGGCGCGGCGGTCGCCAGTACGCCTGACTGTCGCGACGAGCAGACTCGTGACGACGTGCTGGCGCGGCTGCGTGAAGCGCTGGATCAACTTGCCGCGCAGGAATGATGCGCGGCGCCAAACTTTCCGGGTGATCGACCGATGCGTTACCTCGCCGTCTTGCTGCTTGCGCCGTGGCTGCTGATCCTGTGCTGGGGCTATTGGGCGTACCCGAAGAGCCTGCCGCGCACGTCCGGCCGGCGCGTTTTTGATTTCACCGCCCTGCTGCTGGCGCTGATCGCCGCGGTGCAGTGCGCGGTGCTCGGCTTCGACATGGTCGAACTGCCCACGGTCGACGGCTTCGGTCGCGCCAGCGGCGCGATCTGGCAACAGGTGCTGCCGGCGTTGTACGGCTATGGCGCGTTCACCGCGGTGCTGGTGCTGGCGATGCTGCTGCGCCATGTGCTCTGGGGCCGCCGCCGGCGATCCTGATCGGGCGCGAAGGCGCCATACCCGCACGGGACGGGCAGCTACCTGCCACAAGTCATGGTGTGACTTATGGCGGTCGAGGCAGCTAAACGCAAACGGCAAGCTGCGCATCTATCCGATGTGGCGAATCCATCGCCTCCATGGCGCAATCCTGCGCCGCATCCCCGTGGAAGTTTTTCAACATGCGCATGGCATGCCTGTTGTTCGTTACCCTGGCTGCGCTGTCGGCGCCCGCGCTGGCCGTCGACATCGACGGCCACATCGGCGCGGACGAGTGGAAGGGCGCGCAGCATATCGCCGATTTCCGGCAGACCCAGCCGCTTACCGGCAAGCCGGGCTCGCTGCATACCGAAGCCTGGATCCTGGCCACGCCGAAGGGCCTGGCCGTGGCGTTCCGCTGCGACCAGCCGGCTGACGTGCCGCGCACGCGGCAACGCGTGCAGCGCGACTTCGAGGACCAGGTTGACCGGGTCAATCTGATGGTCGACTTCAACGGCGACGGGCGTACCGGCTACGACTTCGTGGTCAGCTCGACCGGCGGCATCAACGATGCCGTGCTCACCAACGAGAACCAGTTCAACAAGGACTGGGACGGCAACTGGCTGCACGCGGTGAGCGAGGATGCCGAGGGCTGGACGGTCGAGATACTGATCCCGTGGTACATCGCGCCGATGCACACCGCTCTGGACGGCAAGCGCACGATCGGCGTCTATCTCGACCGCGTGACCGGTTCGACCGGCGAGCGCGATTCGTGGCCGGTGGCCAGCTTCACGCTGCCGCGCTTCCTGTCCGCCTTCAGCCGGGTCGAGGTGCCGCAGTACAGCCAGTCGCTGCTGGCGGTGACGCCGTACGTGTCCGGCCTGTACGACAACGTGCGCGGCCGCAGCCACTTCCAGGAAGGCGCCGACCTGCTGTGGAAGCCGAACGGCCAGTTCCAGCTCACCGCGGCGCTGAATCCGGACTTCGGCCAGGTCGAGAGCGACGACCTGGTGGTCAACTTCAGCGCCACCGAAACCTACGTCAGCGACAAGCGACCGTTCTTCACCGAGAACCAGGGCATCTTCGACTTCAGCCTGCTCGACGACTACAGCCAACTGGTCTATACGCGGCGTGTCGGCGGGCCGTCCGACGACGGCCGCGGCGCCGCCGACATCAACGCAGCGGTGAAGCTCAACGGCAGCTTCGGCACCACCAGCTACGGCGTGCTCGCCGCTGACGAGGACGGCGAGGCAGGGCGCTTCTTCGGCGCCGCGCGGGTGACCCACGATTTCGGCGACCAGAGCCTGGGCATGTTGCTGACCCGGGTCGACCGCCCGTGGCTGGATCGCGAGGCCACCGTGCTTGGCGTGGACCATCACTGGCGGCCCACGCCGCAGCTGACCATCGCCACCAACGTGGTCGGCAGCGACATCCTGCAGTCGGGCACGCACACGCGCGACACCGGCGGCACCTTCATCGCCGATCTCGAGATGGGCGATGGCTGGCGCCAGCAGTGGCTGGGCATGCATTTCGGCGACCAGCTGCAGGTCAACGACTTCGGCTACCTGGAACGCAACAATTTCAACTACGGCCACTGGGAAGTACGCAAGCGCAACACGGCGCTGCCAGCCGACTCCGCCTACAGCTCGCACGAATGGCGCTTCCGCATCGACGGGCTGGACAACGACCATGGCCTGCGCCTGCGCCGCCAACTGCGCATCAGCCGCAACAGCGACCTGCGCAACGGCGCCAACGAAATCGTGCAGCTCAACGTCAACAGCGCGGGCTGGGACGACCTGCTCACCCGCGGCAACGGCGCGCTGTTCCTCCCGCCATCGGTGGACCTGGCCTACGAACGCGTCAGCCCGCGCCACGGCGACTGGGCGTTCAAGCTGGACGCGGAAATCGAGAGCGGCGGACTGGGCGGCAATCGGCAACTCGGCTACAACGTCAAGTTCATCCCGACCTATTTCGTCAGCGACGCGTTCAGCGTGTATGCGGGGCCGTACTACGAGCACACGCCGGATTGGCTGGTGTGGCAGCACGACAACCTGATCGGCCGCTACGACGAGCACACGCTCCAGCTGGATGCCGGTTTCGACTGGAGCATCGGCAACCGCCAGGAGCTGCGTGTGAAGCTGCAAGCGATCGGCCTGGATGCGCGCCTGCGTGGCGCCTACCGCGTGGGCGGCAATGGTCGCGCGGTGGCCAGCAACGAGCCGGTCGACGACTTCAGCGTGCGCAATCTCGGCCTGCAGATCCGCTATCGCTACGAGCTGGCGCCGCTGTCGTACCTGTACGTGGTCTACGGTCGCGGCGGCTACGCGATGGACGATCAGGCGCGCGACACCGGCGACGTGTTCGGCCGCAGCCTGGCGCTGCGCGACGACGAGCAGCTGTTGGTGAAGCTGAGCTATCGCTTCGACATCTAGGAGCGTGGGCGGTAGAAGCCAACCGGGTTGCAAAGCCGTCTGCGTGCAGGCGACTTTCCGCCGCGATCGTTTCTACCGCCCACGCTCCTGGTCCGACGCCCGGCTTTCAGTCCCAGGTGTTGAGGTGCGGCCCGAATGCCTTGCGCTGCGGCTGCACCACGCAGAAACGATGGCCGCTGGGCGCCTCCAGCACCCACCAGCGCCCACGCACGAACGCGATGCGACGTGCCCCCAGCTGCTCCAGCCGCGCCACCTCGGCGTCGAGGTCGTCGGTCTCGATGTCCAGGTGCACGCGGCTGGCATGGTCCACCTTCTGCAGCAGGATGATCGGTTCGTCCGCGGCGGTCTGCAGTTCCGCGTACTTGCCGTCGCCGTCCTGGTCGACGCTGGCGATCGGCTTGCCCAGCGCCTGGCTCCAGAAATCGGCGACGGGTGCGAGCTCGTCGACGTGGCAGTCGATGACGATGGCGCAGAGTCGGCTGTGATGCATGGGATGCCTCCGTCGGGTTGTCGAAACGCGTGAAGCGGCACAGTGCGAGAATACGCTGCATGATCGCGCTCAAATATCTCCAGGCCTACCCCACCACCTTGCAGGACAAGGTGCGCGAACTGATCGCGCAGGAGCGCCTGGGCGAGCACCTGGCGAAGCGTTATCCGGGTCGCCATGAGGTGCAGAGCGACAGGGCGCTGTACGCCTATGTGGCGTCGCTGAAGCAGCAGCACCTGAAGAACGCACCGGCCATCGACAAGGTACTGTACGACAGCAAGCTCGACGTGTTGCGCAATGCGCTGGGCCTGCACACCGCGATCTCGCGCGTGCAGGGCGGCAAGCTCAGGGCGAAGAAGGAAATCCGCGTGGCCAGCCTGTTCAAGGCCGCCGCGCCGGAGTTCCTGCAGATGATCGTGGTGCACGAACTGGCGCACCTGAAGGAAATCGATCACAACAAGGCGTTCTACCAGCTGTGCCAGTACATGCTGCCGGACTACCATCAGCGGGAGTTCGATCTGCGCGTGTACCTGACTTGGCGCGAATTGCCCTCGACGATCAACGTGAACCACCGGGAATGACGATGGACAGTGCGGCGCTACAGAAATACCTGCTGCGGCTGTTCGAGCGGCACGATGTCGAACTGGAGGCGGACGAGGACGGCTGGCTGGTCACCGACGGCGACTTCCCGGCGATCCGCGCCGCCTGGCATGAGGGTGCGCCCGGCGAACCCGGTCGGCTCGACGTCGACGTGGTGCTGAGCGAGGAACGCTACATCGAAGAGAGCTTCGCCGGCATCGGCGGCGGCGACGCCGGCTGCCGCGATGCGCTGCACACGTTCGAGCGGGACGTGTTCCCCCCGCTGCTGGCCGCCTGCTGGTACGTCACCGACGACCGCAAGATGCGGATCGCCGCGTGGGATATCGGCGTGCGCACGTGGGACGTGTTCATCGGCCCGTTCAGCGCGCGTGGTGCGGACGCTGCAAGCATGCCGGTCGAGGCGCTGGCGTCGATCGAGGCCGCGTTGAAACGCGAGGCGCTCAGCCCCGAGTTGCACTGGCTGCGGCTGGTGCACAGCCATGGCGCCAAGGGCGATTCGCGCTGCGAGGCGCTGCTCGACAACGAGCTGTGGACGGCGGGGACGCTGGCATTGACCGCCGCCCCGTGGCCGCACAGCGGCGACTACAGCGCCCGCTGTTTCATGCTGCTGGACGTGCGCGACTATTGACGAGTGGCAGAAACAGACAGGGCGCCCTCGGGCGCCCTGTCTGTTTCTGCGGTTGCAGCCCGATCAGTTCGGCAGGGCCAGGTCGTCCAGCATCGCCTTGAGGAACCTTGCGGCTTCGCCGCCGGTGGCGGCGCGGTGGTCGAAGGTCAGCGAAAGCGGCATGCGGCGGTGCACTTCGATGCCGCCGATCACCGCGACCACGTCGTGGCTGAGCTTGCCGGCGCCGACGATGGCGACGGTCGGCGGCACGACGACGGGCGTCGCGTAGCGGCCGGCGAACA